>ENA-OQCO01001193-OQCO01001193.1-human-gut-metagenome-genome-assembly--contig:-NODE-1193-length-10684-cov-0.853557_pt1 | contig 10684 bp, 8 predicted proteins | sample MGYA00242500_ERZ504582 | MGnify/ENA primary metagenome ERZ504582 (study PRJEB26092, sample SAMD00036346) | human gut metagenome | host: Homo sapiens | study: EMG produced TPA metagenomics assembly of...
CCTGTCTGCCGGGGAAGGAGCCGAAGCAGAAGCGGTCAGCACGATGAGCGCGCCGGACTGCTCGACGGTGCGCGTGAAGTCGAGATCGTCGATCTCGCTTCCGACAACCACGACGCGTGCGCGATGCGCAGGCTTCGCGTCGGGAACGCGAGTTTTGACCTCCTCGAGCGTTTCGCGCAGCTTGTCGATTATAAGCGCCCTTCGGGCAGCAGTAGGAGACAAGGCACAAAACGTGGAACTCATAGCCCGTTATCGGCGGGTTCGCGAGCTTGCGCATATCGCCGATCTCGGTTATGATGCGGCAGACCTCATTGTGCTCGGCAACGGCCTTGCGTATGGAAGCATCGGAAATGTCCGTGCCGTATCTCTCGTGCAGCGGCTCAAGAACTTTTTTCGTGATCTGGTTTTTGTAATGCTCGAGTCCGTGGGGCGTGACCTTGAACGGCACGTCGATGAAGGAAACGAAAAATTTTTCGTTCTTCACCAGCTGCAAGACCTCAAAATGCTCAAGCGTGCGGTTCATCTCGGTGCATGTCTCGCCGCCGGCAAGCGCCGACAGGAAGTTATAGCCGCCCTCGATGCCGCGCTCGACAAGCGCCTTGGCGTAGCCGCACAGATAGTTTGTCATGTAGTAGGTCGATATCTCCAGCGAGCCTGTGCGCGGCGCTCTCATTCGGACGGAAAAGCAGTTGTCAAGGTTGAGCAAAACCTCGGGCATGTGATAGCAGGTGTAGCCCACCGCATGCTTTCCCTCCGACACGGCCTGCATGACGAGCTCGTTTGCCGCCTCGTCGAGCAGATGCTCGAAGTAGATAAGGTGCTTTAAGTCTTTCATTTTTCCTCCCCATTATTAAAAAATCATTAGTTCGTCCAAGATTTATCATTACAATTAGTATATTATGTATAAAGCTCTGTGTCAACAAAAACCTATTGAGTATATGGCGTTTGACAGAGGCATGACTATGGTTTATGATATATTTATTAAAAGAAACATCGGAGGGACAAGCTATGAGCAAAAAGGAGCTTGCCGCGCAGTATCACGCCTCGGGCTGCAACTGCGCGATGGCCGTCGGCTGCGCGTTCTGCGACAAGGCCGGCGTGAGCGAGGACGAGATGAAGGCGCTCACTCGCCGCTACGGCGGCGGCGCACACAAATACTGCGGCGCGCTTTTGGGCGCTGTTGCCGCGATGAACATGGCAAGCGGTCAGCTCAACAAGGACGATCCCGCTGTGCTCGATGGGAAAGCATCGGACAAGGCCGCCGAGCTTCTGCGCAGGTTCGAGGCGAAAAACGGCTCGGTGTTCTGCCGCGAGCTTAAAGGGCGCGACACCGGCGTTGTGCTCCGTCCGTGCCGCGGCTGCGTCGAGGATGCGGCCGAGCTTGCCGAAGAGATATTCGAGGGAAAATAAATGTACCGTATCTTTATCGTCGAGGACGACCCCGGCATAGCGAGGGCATAAAGCGGCAGGCCGAAGCCTGGGGACTTGAGGTGCGCTGTGCGGACGATCTGCGCAATGTTATGGGCGAGTTTGCCGCCTTTTCGCCGCACCTTGTGCTGCTGGACATAACCCTGCCGTTTTTCAACGGCTATCACTGGTGCAGCGCGATCCGCGCGGTGTCGAAGGTGCCGATAATATTCATATCCTCGGCGGCCGACAGCATGAACATCGTCATGGCAATGAGCATGGGCGCGGATGATTTCATAGCAAAGCCCTTTGACGGCAGCGTGCTCATGGCCAAGATACAGGCGCTTTTGCGCCGCAGCTATGATTTTGCGCCGGGCATGCCCATCATCGAGCACCGCGGCGCGATACTCAATACAGACGATAACTCGCTTTCCTACAACGGAAAAAGCATTGCGCTGACCAAAAACGAATACCGCATCCTGCTGTGCCTTATGCAGAGCCGCGGCAAGGTCGTCAGCCGCGAAAAGCTCATGGAAAAGCTGTGGGAGACCGACAGCTTCGTGGACGAGAACACCCTGACCGTCAACGTCGGCAGACTGCGCAAAAAGCTCGACGCCGCCGGGCTTGAGGGCTTTATCGCGACGAAATTCGGCGTAGGCTACATCGTGGAGTGATAAAATGAAGCTTTTTGGCGAATATTTAAAAGAGCATGCGCGGCTTATCGCGGCGTCGGTGCTTGCAGCGGCGATATTCCTTGCAAGCTTTGCGCTTTACGGGCTGCCGCTGCTGGCGGTGGCGTATCCTGCGCTGCTGTGCCTTGCGCTGGCGGCCGTATTCGTCATACGCGACTATGCACAGGCAAAACGCCGTCACGCCGAGTTCATGGCGCTCACGGAGATAACTGCCGCAGAGGAGAAGATGCTGCCTCCGGCAAGGAGCATAGACGATGCCGACTATCGCCGGATTATCGCGCTTCTGGCCGAAAGCCGCGAAAAGATAAGCCGCAGCGCTCACCGCCGCTGGAGCGACACGCTTGATTACTACACCGTGTGGGTGCATCAGATAAAAACGCCGATCGCATCCATGCGCCTGACGCTTGAAGGCTCCGACTCGCCGGAGTCGCGCAGGCTGTCGGCCGAGCTTGGGCGCATCGAGCGGTATGTCGAGATGGCGCTTGTGTACCTGCGCCTCGATTCCGAGAGCAGCGACTATGTCATCCGCGAGTTTGAGCTTGACCCGTTTATTCGCCGCTCGGTGAAGAAATTTGCCGGCGAGTTCATCTCCAAGCGGCTGAGCCTTGAGCTTGAGCCGTCGGGCGCGAGCGTCGTCAGCGACGAGAAGTGGCTTGCCTTCGTCGTCGAGCAGGTGCTTTCAAATTCGCTTAAATACACGCGCGAGGGCAGCGTGAGGATATATCTTGCCGAGCCGAAAACGCTGTGCATACGCGACACGGGCATAGGCATCGCACCCGAGGATCTGCCGCGCGTTTTCGATAAGGGCTACACGGGACTCAACGGCCGTGCCGATCTGCGCGCGAGCGGACTCGGGCTGTATCTTTGCCGCCGTGTCTGCCGCAAGCTCGGGCACGAGATATCCGCCGTTTCCGCCCCCGGCAAGGGCACGGAGATAAGGATAGACCTCAGCAGCTATGACCTCGACCCGGAGTAAAGCGGCCTTTGGCCGCAGTGAAGAGTGAATAATGAATGATGAATAATTATGGTGTACCGATTCGGTTTTTGCGGTATCCCGACCTGTGGGTACCGGCAAGACCATTGCAAGCAGGCGAGCAATGCTCGCCCCTACTATGTGGGATGCCGCAAAATTTGGCACCGCACTTATGCGGCGCGAGAGTTCTTCGGTTTTGTCGGCAGTTTCCGGTCGGGAAGCCGCAATAAATGTATAGGAGAAGCGCCAAGGCGCCACTAAAAAACGGAACGGATAAATCCGTTCCCTACATGGTGCAGATGAAATTTGCACTAATATAGCACAATCTCCCGGAGTGCGGAACAGCATGGTTTCCACCATTGTTCCGAACCGGGTTCACGCAATAAACGTATAAGGAGTGCGCCAAGGCGCCACTAAAAATATGGGAGTTTTGATAGACGGAAAAAAGCTCGCGGAGAAGCTCTGCGAGGAGGTGAAAAGCGAGGCGGCAGCGCTCAGCCGCAGGCCCTGCCTTGCGGCGGTGCTGGTAGGAAACGACCCGGCATCGCAGATATATGTGCGCAATAAGGAGCGCGACTGCCTCAAGTGCGGCATAGACAGCCGCCGATATGACCTCGCGGCCACAACGTCGGAGGCAGAGCTTCTGCGGCTTATCGCGGCGCTCAACGCCGACGACGGCGTTGACGGAATTCTCGTGCAGCTTCCGCTGCCGGAGCAGGTATCCGAGCGCGCGGTGATAAACGCGATCGCGCCGGAAAAGGACGTGGACGCCTTCCACCCGATAAACGTCGGCCGCATGGTCACGGGCGAGGGTACGCTTATGCCGTGTACGCCGGCCGGGATAATGGATATGCTGCACGAATACGGCATTTCGCCCGACGGCAAACACTGCGTCATAGTCGGACGCAGCAACATCGTCGGCCGCCCGATGGGGCTTATGCTGCTCAACGCCGACGCAACCGTGACATATTGCCACCGGCACACTCGGGATCTTGCGTCGTTTACGCGGCAGGCGGATATTCTCATCGTCGCGGCAGGCTCGCCGAGGCTTATTCGCGGCGACATGGTAAAAGACGGCGCAGCCGTTATCGACGTCGCCATGAACCGTGACCCCGAGACCGGCAAATTCTTCGGCGCGTGTGCTTTGACGAGGTCGAGCCGAAGGCGGCGTTCATAACGCCCGTACCGGGCGGCGTCGGCCCGATGACGCGCGCGAGACTGATGAAAAACATCCTCGCCGCAGCAAAGTGCAGGGCAGAAAAATGAGCGACAAGCGGCTGTACGGCATCGACCTGTTCAAGGCACTGGCTATGTTCCTCGTCGTCGTTCTGCATATCAACACGCTCGGCACAGCATTCGACAGCAGCGTGCCCGGCTCTGCACAGTGGTGGCTGACCGACGGCATGATGACCGCGGCTTACTGCTGCGTTGACTGCTTTGCTCTGGCGACGGGCTTTCTCATGGCCGAGCGCGCATTCAGACCCGGCCGCATCGTATCGCTCTGGCTTCAGGTCGCGTTTTATGCCGTGGTAACGACTGTTGTGTGGTACTTTGCCGTTCCCGGTGCGGTCGGGATCAAAGATATCGTATCGGCGTTTTTCCCTGTGCTCACGTCAAAATACTGGTACTTCTCGGCGTATTTCGTGCTGTTTTTCTTCACGCCGTTTATAAACGCAATGCTGCATGCGCTCGACAAGCGCTCAAGAGGCGCGCTGCTTGCCGCGGTGTTTGTATTTCTGTCGCTGCTGCCGACCTTCAGGCCGCTGGGCGTTATCCCGCTCTCGGCAGGATACTGCTTTTTCTGGCTGGCAGCACTGTACATTATCGGTGCATGCATAAAGCTCGACAGGTTGTATGAGCGCGCGAGCGGAAAAACATTCGTGCTTTTATATTTTGCCTCGATCGCCGTGATGCTGCTGTGGCAGCTCGTGTTCGGTGCGGAAAGCGAGACGCTTATAAGCTATGTTTCGCCGACGGTGCTGCTGTGCTCGGTCGCGCTGCTGTGCGCGTTTTGCCGCCTTCAGGTCGGCGAAAGCTTCAAGGGCGCGGCAAAGTTTTTAAGCTCGACCTCGTTCGGCGTGTATCTTATCCACATAAGCCCGTTTATCTTGGCAAACTACATAGCGGACAGTTTTGCATTTATCGCCGGTCTCAACGCGGCGCTCGTCATTCCGTGCGAGCTTGGCTGCGCGGCGGCAATATACGCCGTGTGTACGCTTATAGAGTTCCTGCGGCAGAAGCTTTTCGCCCTGTGCGGCATTGACCGCCTTGCGGATATCGTCAGCGGGAGGCTTGACCGGGCCGCCGCAAGGCAATAAAAAGAGCAGGCCGGCAAGCGGCCTGCATAAACAGGGTTGTGGGATAAAGATATGAGCCGCGGCCTTGCTTTGCAAGACCTATTGGATAAGCTGTGCTAGATAATACATCGCCGGTGCGGCCTTGTAAAGAGCGAAAAAGCACTGCTTTTGTCGAATGGAAAAATTTTTGTAAATAATTCTTTTCCTATCGGGAATACTGAGTGGGAAAGGAGTGTTTTGCAAGTGATAATCGACCGCATCGCACTTATTCTGACCATAATCGGCGGCATCAACTGGGGCAGCATCGGCCTGTTCAAATTCGATATCGTCGCATGGATCTGCGGCGGACAGACGGCGACAGTCAGCCGAGTGATATACACGCTTGTCGGCCTCCGCCGCGCTTTGGTGCATCTCTCTGCTTTTCCGCAGCGACGCGCTTCCCGATGAGGCATAAACCGATAAAAAACACCTTGCAATGACGCAAGGGTGTTTTGATTTTATGCTGCTTCGGCAGGAGCTCCGTCGGCTCGACCGGCTCCGTGGGTTCCGGATCGACCGGCTCGATCGGTTCAACAGGATCAACGGGCTTCTCGGCCTGATCCAGTGCTCGGTAAAGGAACGTTGCGACCTGGGCGCGGCTTACGACGCTGTTTGGCGAGAACGTATACTCGCCCGTTCCGGTGGTCACGCCGTTTTCGTATGCCCACAGCACCGAGCGATAGCAGAATGTGCCGGCATAGATATCGGCAAAGGGATTTTCGATGCCCGGCTCGGCCTGTCCGAGATAGCGCCACAGAAGAGTAACAAACTGCGCGCGCGTGACCTTGCCGTAGGGGTCAAAATACCCTGCGGAGACGCCCTTCGTTATGCCCTGCTCGACCGCCCACTGCACAGCCTTGGCACAATAGCTGCCGTCGGAAACATCGTAAAATGTGCAGGTTCCGCTCTTCGGCGCCGGGCGGCCTGCCGCGCGCCAGATAAAGGTCACGACCTGCGCACGGGTACACTGCTCATCGGGCAGGAATTTTGCGGCGCTCGTGCCGTTGGATATGCCCTCGTCGATTACCCACTGTATGCCCTCGGCATAGTCGGCATGCCTGCCGTCGGGGCAGATGTCCGTCGCCGAGACCTTGAAGGGATAGCACTTTTGCATGTAGTTATAGTTTTCGTCGACCGCTTCGATGAACAGCTCATAGCTGCCGGGGCCGAGTGCGGAGAAGCTGAGCTTGCCGTTAAGAGCGTAGAGATCGGCAGTCTTGCTCTTGGGGGATGTCTGCACGCAGGAGAAATAGTCTCCGTCCAGGTTGCGGATATCGGCATACAGCCAGGTTATTGTGCTGCCGGAGCGGACAGTGCCGCTTATGCTGAAATCCTCGCCGCTGAGGGTGCCGCTCGGAACGACGGCATCGGATACCGATATCGTGCCCGATGGCGAGCCTATCGTGCCGTACTGCGGCGTAGCGTAGCCAGAACGGAGTCGTCGCGCGGTCTTTCTCGGCGCTCGACCATGTCGTTTATACTGTTGCCCTCGATGGTGTATATCGTCGTGTCGCTTGCGCGCTCGACAATTGCTACGTGCTCGGCAAGGCCGTCGCGCTTACCGTTATCTTCAAGCGCGTCGATAAACAGCAGGTCGCCTGCCTGCGGAGTGTACTCCTTCGTGCGCCACAGGCCACGCTCCTTGAACCATTTCACGCCGCCGAAGCAGCCGGAAAAGTTCGGTATAACGCTCTCGGGTACGCCCGAATAGCGTGCACACCAGCTTACGAACATCGCGCACCACGGCTGTCCGGGCAGACCGTACCACGAGCCGTACTTTGTGCCGTTCTGGAATTTTTCACGGTAGCCGAGCTGCGACTCGGCAACGCTCATGAAGCTTTCGCGCCGGCTGCGCCCGGAGTCGGCAAGCGCTGCCGGGGCAAGTCCGAGCAGCATCACCGCCGCAAGGACAAGGCTCATCACTCTCTTTCTCATATCTTCTCTCCCTGTTTCTTTTAAAAAACCGCCGATCGGCATCGGCGGTTTTCATTTTTACTTCTCCAGATTGTTTGTGCGATAAAGGAATGTCACGACCTGCGCACGGGTAGCCGTAGTGCCGGGTGCAAAGGTGGTGGCCGTAGTGCCGGAGGTCACGCCGTTTTCATATGCCCAGAGTATCGCCGGGGCAAAGACGCTGCTTGAGGAAACGTCGGTAAACGGATTGAAGGTGCCGTAAACCGGCCTGTCGAGATAGCGCCAGAGGAAGGTCACAAACTGCGCGCGCGTGACGGTGGCATCGGGCGCAAAATGAGTGTCGTCAACGCCTGTCGTTATGCCGCGCTCTGCAGCCCATGTGACGGCCTCGTGTAATATGCGTTATCCATGACGTCGGCAAAGCCGCTCTCGGAGTTCGTCGGCTCGGGCTGACCGGCAAGCCGCCAGAGGAAGGTGACTACCTGGCCGCGCGTACACTGCCCGTCGGGCATGAAGCTCGTTGCCGTGTAGCCGCTCGTGATATTATTTTCCGCCGCCCAGATGATGGCGTCGGTGTAGTAAACGTGTTTGCCCTGCGCGTCAATATCGGTGAACGGGTTTTTGATACCGCAGACCGAGCACACGCCGTTTACAAAGCTGTGGCCGAGCTGGCGCACATAGCTTGATTCAAACTTTTCGGTGCAGCTTTTGCACTCGTATATCGTGTAGCCGCGCTCGGAGCAGGTCGGCGCAACGACGGTGGTCTTATAATCGTGGACATGGTTATCGTAGCTTTCCCAAACAAGGGAGCCGCCGTAGCTTTCGCCCTTGTGATCGCCCCACTTCGTGCCGTTTGCCGGGTAGACGAGGCTGGTCGAAACGCCCTGGAATGCGTTCGGCGCAACATAGCCGTATTCGCCGGAGATGTTTATGTAGTCGATCTGCGCGGCCGAGGGGAACGCGTTGTCGTCAAGGATAAGACTGCGGCAGTCGATGGACACGGACTTGAGGCCCTTGCAGCCGGAGAACGCGTTTTTTGCTATGCGCAGGCTGTCGGCGCGGCTGTATATGCCGACCTCGCGCAGGGCGGTGCAGCCGTAAAATGCGTTCGTTTCGATCGTCGTGCCGCTGCCGCCGTAGCTGGAGTCGTCCTTAACGAAGAACGCCTCGAGCGCCGTGCAGCCGGAAAACAGCGAGCCGGACACGGACGAAATGCCGGAGGGCAGCTCGGCATAGCTGAGCTTTTTGCAGCCGGAGAATGCGCCCTCGCCGATGTTCGAAACACTTTTGGGAACGGATATGCTCTTTATCGCCGTGCCTGCAAAGGCATAGCTTCCGACGCTTGTGCAGCCGGAGGGGATACCTATGGTCGAAAGAGCGGAGCAGCCGCGGAAGCAATCGTTGCCGATGATCCTGACGCCCTCGATGCCCTCAATATCGCTCAGCGCGGTGCAGCCGTAGAACGCACCGTCGCCAAGGCGCTTTAGCTCGGCGTTTATCTCAATGGAGCTAAGGTTTTTGAGGTTTGCAAAGGCATAGTTGCCGACGGTTTTAACGCCCGAGCCGATGATAACGGACTTTATAGACGCGGCATAGTCATGCCAGGGCGACTCGAGGCCGTCGGCCGAGTGATAATCGCTCATCTCGCCGCTGCCGCTGATGTGCAGAACTCCGGTGTCCTCGTTGAGGCTCCATTTGAGGTTGCTGCCGCATTCGCCGCGGATGGTCGTATCCTTCCACTGAGCATAGAGCGTGATATCCTTCAAAACGGGAGTGCTCGTTGTGACCTTGTTGCCGCCCTCGGGAGCGTCATACCAGCCGAGGAAGCGGAAGCCGTCCATGGTCGGCGTGGGCAGGGAGCTTATCTTGCCGTCTATCGTTGCATAGACATACAGCGTGTCGCACTCGCCGCCGCAGGGGTCGAGCATTATGCACGGAACGCGCTGCCACTGAGCGTAGATGGTGGTGTCCTTTGTGAATTTATACGAGCTTGTGATCTTCGTTCCGCCGGAGGCGGCGTCAAACCAGCCGGTGAAGGCGTAGCCGTTGCGCGTGGGCGTCGGCAGCGATTTCACGGTGCCCTCGGCGGTGACATAGCGTTTGCCTCGGAGCAGGCCGCCGCCGTTGGGTCGAGCTTGCCGTCAAAAGGCCGGGGCCGCCGCCGGATTTGTTGGTTATGTACCATATTTTTCCGATATTCGCAATGACGTTGTCCTGCGAATTGTTGTGGTTTACTGCATTCCAGCTCTGCGAAAGCTTGATGCGCTTTGCGGCCGTTCCGGGGTCGGCGCAGTAGAAGGTGTCCGTATCGGCGTCGTAATCGGTCAGCAGTACCGCATGAGGAAGACCTATGTCATATATCTCAATGCCCTCGGGGTGCTCCTCAAGCAACGCGAGCAACGAGGATTTCTTCTCTGCCGTGCTCATCGTGACAGAAAAGTATTTCACGCCAACATCCATACCCATGTATGAATAACTGTTCCTGATGCCCGTGCCGCTTATCCACGCGACCGAGCCGAGCGTTGACTCTGTTATCGTTTCCCAGTCGGCGTTTCCGTCGATTATGGCGCGGCGGCGCAGCATCATGACCGCCGAGGTCAGCGTACATTTTCCGCTGCCGCTCTGCATGAGGAAAACGTTGTCGTCGTTTATGGTTTCGGCCAGCGCGCTCGCCGGTATCATCGTCAGCACCAGCGCAAGCACCAGCAGCATGCTAAGTATACGTTTTTTCATTCTTTCCTCCCGTGAATTTGCTGAGAATATTTTATAATTATATCTCACGGGAGCGGTTCAATCAAGGAATTTCAGAGATTGTTTACATTACAGCCGCCTACGCTTGGCATATTACAGCGCCGCTGCATCATATCAGCAACGGCGCAAGTGTCAATATGCCCAAATTATCCTCAAAAATTTCGTCAAATTGCCCGATCGGCAGAGGGTTTGCTCCCCGCCCCGCCTCGATCGTGTAGCCGGGGCGGTCGAAGTTTTGGATAAACCAGTCCTTGTATCCGGCAAAGCCCGAGGCAAAGGGCGTTTCCTCGGCGGCGTAGCCCGAAACGGCGGAAAATGTTTCGGCTATCTCGCGTGAGCGCGGCGGCAGGAGGTCGAGATAGCGCCAGTAGATCACCTCGCCCTGGGTGTGGTAGGCCAGCGTCAGCTGCGGCGAGAGCGCGAGCGTGAAATCATACATCGCGCGGCTCTCCGGCGCAGACAGCGGGGACGAGCCGACATAGTCGGCAGGAGCCGGGCCGAGCGACGCCGAGGGCGATTTGTTCTCCCGCGCCTGCTCCCACCCGGCCGGATATTGCAGATTAAGATCCGTGCCGCGGATATTAGCCTTCCAGCCCGACGGGAACGGAATG
>ENA-OQCO01001195-OQCO01001195.1-human-gut-metagenome-genome-assembly--contig:-NODE-1195-length-10665-cov-3.641108_pt1 | contig 10665 bp, 9 predicted proteins | sample MGYA00242500_ERZ504582 | MGnify/ENA primary metagenome ERZ504582 (study PRJEB26092, sample SAMD00036346) | human gut metagenome | host: Homo sapiens | study: EMG produced TPA metagenomics assembly of...
GACAGATAGAGGTATCCGACAAGAGCTTCCATTCCCTGTTGCAATCCTGTAGTCAATGATCGCTGCATTTTTTCGGCACAGACCCCCATATGCGCATTCCTGCCGCGTCGAAAAACTGCGGATTCATCATCCGTTAACAGCGCCTCGATACGGCGAAATGCTGCGGCCTGTGCTTGGCACAAACGCGTTTTGCTGCGCCTATGTGCAGCCCGTGTGCCGTAAGCGTTGTTGAATCAACTAATTCCGTGCGCACAAAAGGTCATATATCGTGTCGCCGATATATGCAAGCACAAGCGGTCCCAATTGCTTTGGATCCTTCGGATACTTTGGATCCTTTGCTCCGGTGCATTTCGTCGCTTGACGTACCCCGGAAATCAGATCGGTGTTGTTGTCACAATTCGCATAATTCATCACAATACATTATAACGCCGAATTCGAAAAATTCAATAGGCTTTGGAAAATATTTTTGATGATTGTGTTCCGACCGTTCGTGCGGGCACAGTCACGGTTTTTGCTCTAAACAGAAAGCGGACAGGCCGCAAAGACAGTGTTTACGGCCTATCCGTTTTTAAATTGGGGCAAACTGATGCAGCAGCAATTCAATCTGTGCGGAGATTAACGCTCCCGCAGTTTTTGCAGCAATTGGGGAAAAGGCGAAAGTGAACGCCGCAGAATTCCGTGCATTTGAGCGATCGCAATGCCGTAATTTGTAATGCTGACACCTGCTTTTTCAGCTTTTTCAAGTCTTGAATGAACCTCACGCTCGTTAAGCATACATGCGCCGCAGTGAACAACCAAGGCATATTTACGAAGCTCATCAAGACTCGGAAAGTCTCCGCCGGATGTGAAATCAAAGAACAACTCCTTTTTTGCATACTCTTTTATCCATCCCGGCATTTTAACCGTTCCGATATCGTTGCACTGCCTGTGATGAGTGCAGCCCTCTGAAATCAGCACCCTGTCGCCGTCTGCGAGCATGTTGAGTTTTGCTGCGCCTGCCGTGAAAGATTCAAGCTCACCTTTATAACGGGCAAACAGGATTGAGAACGACGTCAGCAATATGTCTTCGGGAACGATTTTGCTGACCTTTCCGAACGCTTGAGAATCGGTGATAACAAGTTTAGGCTTGCGTGCGATTGCGGCGAGAGCAGCTTCAAGCTCCGTGTCCTTAACAACAATGTTGACAGCGGCTGCATCAAGTATGCTGCGTATCATCTGCTGCTGCGGGAGAATAAGTCGTCCCTTCGGCGCAGATTCATCAATCGGCGTTACGAGAACAACAATGTCATTCGGCGATACCAAGTCTCCGATGAGCATTCTTTCGTGTTTGGCGGAAGGCAGAAGTGACCCGAGTCGATTTTTTAACTCGTCAATTCCAAACCCTGTTTTTGCGCTTACGTAAAGGCTGTTATTTTTGCTCTTCGGAATCGCGCTCAAAAGGTCACACTTGTTGAAGGCAATGACGAACGGAATTTTCTTATCGGTAAAAATGCGCATAAGCCTGCCTTCGTGTTCGCCAAGACCCGCAGCGGCATCCGCAACAAGGACGGCAATATCAGTTTTTTGCAGCATTTTTTCAGCACGCTCAACACGCATTGAGCCAAGCTCACCTTCATCATCAATGCCGGGCGTGTCAATGATGACAACGGGACCTATCGGAAGCAGCTCCATAGTTTTTTGAACAGGATCGGTTGTAGTCCCTTTTATATCGGAAACAAGTGCAAGATTCTGTCCCGTGACAGCATTCACAAGGCTGGATTTTCCCGCATTGCGTAACCCGAAAAAGCCGATATGCACCCGTTCGGCGGCGGGCTTATCGTTTAAACTCATTTTCCCCTCCGAATATATCTTGACAGTTTTAAAATCAGAACCTGAAATCACGCCTGTTGGATGAACGAATGTCTGCAACATGCTGCCTTGTAAGTTCGCGGACCTTCTCGTTGGGAATCTTTTCAATTTCACGTGAAATCATTTCGTATCCAATGTTTCGCGTTTCGTCTGAAGCATAGTCAACAAGGAACTCTGTCAGTGTCATGAGTGCATTGGGGTGACAGCAATTCAGAATCTGTCCGTTTTTGCACAAACTCATGAACCTGTCGCCTGTGCGACCTCGCGATAACATGCCGTGCAGAATGACGGGATGTGATCCAGTTCCATAAGCCAGCGGACAACCTCATCAAGCGTGCGCTGATCTGAAACATCGAACTGCTCGGAGTCATGCGGACGCTCTTTTTCCGTGTATCCGCCGACGGAAGTGCGTGATGCACCGCTGATCTGCGAAATGCCGTAATCAAGCACCTTGCCGCGTATCGTCTCGCTTTCACGTGTGGATATTATCATGCCGGTATACGGCACGGCGATGCGGATACATGCAATAATCTTTGCAAAGAGTTCATCGGAAAGGCTGTTGTCAAAAACATTAGGATCGATATCATCCGCATGTTTGATTCGCGGAACGCTGATTGTGTGCGGCCCGACGCCGTGAACTGCTTCAAGATGCTCGGCATGCATCAGCAGCCCTGCAAATTCATATTGATAACCCTCCAATCCAAACAAAACACCGAGTCCGACGTCATCAATGCCGCCTTCCATTGCTCTGTCCATTGCCTCGGTATGGTAATCATAGTCGTGCTTCGGTCCAGTCGGATGAAGTTCAAGATAGCTCTTTTTATTGTATGTTTCCTGAAACAGGATGTACGTTCCGATGCCGGCATCCTTAAGTTTCCGATAGTTTTCAACCGTGGTTGCGGCAATGTTCACGTTCACCCTGCGAATATCTCCGTTTTTGTGGTGAACGGAATAGATAGTTTTTATGCATTCGAGTATGTACTCTATCGGGTTGTGGACAGGATCTTCGCCTGCTTCGATCGCAAGGCGTTTATGCCCCATATCCTGCAAAGCGATTACTTCCTGACGCACTTGTTCCTGCGTCAGTTTAATACGGGCGATATGTTTGTTTTTGAGGTGATACGGACAGTATACGCAGCCGTTCACGCAGTAATTTGAAAGATACAGCGGAGCAAACATTACGATTCTGTTTCCGTAAAAAGCAAGCTTTATGTCATTTGCAAGCTTGTACAGGCGTTCGGTAACTTCGGGAATATCGCATGCAAGCAGAACGGAGGCTTCTCTGTGAGTGAGTCCCGCGCAGGTTACGCCGTTTCCGCTGCGCTTCGGTGCGGCCTTTTCGAGCAGACTGTTGATTAGCTCGATATTGTGCTTATTTGCTTCCGCATAAGCAATGGTTTCGCGGATTTCCTCATCGTTGATGAACTCCTCCGCACGGAGGGATTTGGGATCAAAAATAGCCATATTATTCCTTTCTTGTCGGTCGGATTACTCTTTCCGTCAGATAAAATTATCGTAACAATGTTGTTGCCCGGAGATCTTCCCGGCGAGTGCCGCCACACACTCGCTTAATGTTGAAACAAACTTCGTAAGCATCAGCAAGCTGCGGCGGTGCATCTTCATTTTTTATTCAAAAAGCTTCAGATTATTCAGCGCTTGATATCTCCCCGTGAAGTGACGGTTTGAAAGCCGATCGCGTTCAACCTGCCGTTCAGGCATTTAAGGCACTGTGCAGATTCATCACCTGTGCATATTTTGTTGTCATAAAGCGAATATTTCTTTCGCACGGCAATGGGGGACAGGTTCGGCATCACGACATTGGCTCCAGCAAGAATGCCTTTTTCACGTCCGTTCGGGTCAATCGTGCCGAGTGCTGTGGTGGAGGGCAAAAGAATATTCGGCTTTATGAGCCTTATCAGTGAGAGAAGAAAACAGGTCTGCTCAACACTTCCTGCCGGGAATTTTGCAAACGGCGTGTCTTTATGCGGAATAAACGGGCCGATGCCGCACATATCCGGGGAGAATTCTTCAATGAATTTCAAATCTTTTGCAAGCGCTGCCGTTGTTTGCATCGGTGAACCGACCATGAACCCGCAGCCCACCTGAAAACCGATTTCCTTAAGATCTTTCAAACAGCGCATTCGATTTTCAAAGGACATTTCCAAAGGGTGCAGCTTTCGATAATGCACGGAATCGGCCGTTTCATGCCTCAAAAGGTAGCGATCTGCGCCGGATTCAAACATTTTCAGATAATCACTGCGAGGATATTCGCCGAGCGACAGCGTTATTGCACAATCCGGAAAACAGCTGCGTATTTTTTTTACTGTGCGGCAGATTTTTCCGACAGGAAGCATGCCTTCACCGCCCTGAAGCACAAAAGTACGAAAGCCAAGCGCATAACCCTCCCGACAACAGTCAAGGATTTGCTCTTCCGTTAAAACATAGCGTTCCGCATTGACGTTAGATTTTCGAATTCCGCAATACAGACAGTCATTTTTGCAGCAGCTGCCGACTTCGATAAGTCCGCGAATGAAAACATCCGTTCCGTAAATTTGCTTTCGGAAAAAATCAGCTTTTTTTGCTGCATAAGCTGCCGTTTCGCTGTTTTGTGCAGAAATAAGCTGTTCATATTCTTCAAGTTCGAGTGTGTGTACGGCTGCAAGTCTGTCAACGAGACTTTTTGCGTATTCAATGCCGGTGTTTTTTTCAGCTTCCAACTTTTTTCTCCCTTCGAATCGGAATCAAATACCAAAATATAGGCAAAATCAGCTAATCACTGATTACGTTTGAATATGCTGTTTTGACGCTTATTCCGACAATATTGCCGAGCCTGCCTGCAAGTGCCGAAATAACATCCTGCGGCGCATCAATTGCAACGGAAAGGATATTAACATGCCGCGCCCTGTACGGCAGCCCCATTCGCCCGATAATGTATCTCCGAATTCGTGCAGAACGGCATTCAGTTTTTCAACCGAATCCGCCTTATCAACGATGATAGCCATCACAGCCACTCTTGTTTGCATAGCTTTGCCCCCTCCTTATTTTTGCGTTTGAATCTGCTGCTGCCGTATGCGGTTCAAATCGCAGCGAAAAACGTTTATATAAACAAAAAACGCCGTACCCGCAGGAAATGGGTACAGCTGAAAACGCCCGGCATACACACCCGCTGTGAATTCATAAAATGCTGCGGAGTGTTTTAAAAGTGGGAACCGGTATCAACTTGTGACCCCTTTCCGTCGGAACGAAGCAGGTTTCGTTCCTGTTGTCAGGTTTCACCTACATTATAACCGAATCGGTGAAAGATAGCAAGCCCTGTCACTGAATGATTTCGGAATATTTTTTAAACAGAGTCATGTATTATATTTCAACTGTATTTATTCAGGGTGACAGAACAGCCGAGTTCGGCGGGCTTGACTGCTCATGCGAAAACGAATATAATAAACTATGCCGCAGTTGCGCAGAAAATTTTTGCGGCAGTATTTTGCAGTTGATGGCAGCAGGGGAAGGTTATGACAGAAAAAAACAATCCTTGGGACATATTTGAAAACGGTGCAGACGGTTCAGCCTCACACTTAAAACGGTCGTGCGGAATACTCATGCCCGTATTCTCACTGCCGTCTCCGCACGGTATCGGAACATTTGGAGCGGCGGCATACGAGTTTGCAGATTTTCTTGCAGCTTCGGGACAAAGCTATTGGCAGGTTCTGCCGCTTAATCCGACGGGCTTCGGAGATTCTCCCTATCAATGCTTCTCTTCCGCTGCGGGCAATCCGTATTTTATTGACCTTGACATGTTGGTTGATGACGGACTGTTGACCGCTGATGAAGTGCAAAAAAGTGATTTCGGCGGTGAACTGCGCCGCATTGACTATGGCAAACTCTTCTCCTTACGTCTTCCGCTGCTGCGGCTTGCGGCAGAGCGAAATATACGCCGCAATGCAGCGGAGGTTGAGCAGTTTTCACGCTGCTGCTCAACGCAGATTTATGATTACGCCGTCTTCACTGCATTGAAAACACATTTTGGCATGAAACCATGGACGGAGTGGAATGCGGGCAAAGCAATGCCGAAGCAGCTTGTTCCAGCCGAGTTTGTCGAATCACAAGCCGATGAGATTCGCTTGCAATTATCGATTCAGCAGCTTTTCTTTAAGCAATGGAACCGGCTGAAAAACTATGTGAATCAACTCGGTATAGGAATTATCGGAGATGTTCCGATTTATGTTGCGCTTGATTCTGCGGACTGCTGGGCAAACAGCAGACATTTTATGTTGGGTGAATCATTCGTGCCGACTGATGTTGCGGGGGTACCACCGGATTACTTCAGTCCCACCGGGCAGCTTTGGGGCAATCCTCTTTACAATTGGGAAATTCACGCTTCCGAAAACTATGCATGGTGGGCGGAACGTTTGCAATGCGCACAAAAGCTTTACGATGTTGTCCGTATTGATCATTTTCGCGGGTTTGAAAGCTTTTGGGCCGTTCCGTTCGGTGAAACCACGGCGGAAAACGGCAGGTGGCTTCCCGCGCCCGGAATGGATTTTGTCAATGCAGTAAAGAAAAGGCTGCCGGGATTATCGTTCATTGCGGAAGATCTCGGTTTCCTGACACCGGAGGTACATGAGCTTGTTAAAAACTCGGGCTTCCCCGGCATGAGCATTCTTCAGTTCGGGTTCAACCCGGATGCAAACAGCGATTACCTGCCGCACAGAGTGCAGAAACAGGGTATACTATACCGGTACGCACGACAATGCACCGATTATGCAATGGTTCGCAGAGGCCTCGGAGCCCGAACGCAGATTTGCAGAACAGTATCTTGCGCTGAATGCCGCCGAGGGTATCAACTGGGGTATGATTCGCGGAGGCATGTGTTCGCCTGCCGGAATCTTTATCGCGCAAATGCAGGATGTTCTCGGGCTTTCGGCGGAAGGGAGGGTCAACACTCCGGGCGTTGCTTCCGGAAACTGGCAGTGGCGGATGCTGCCGCACGAATGCAGTGCCGCGCTTGCGGAAAAGCTGCGGGAGTATACGCGAATGTACGGAAGACTGCACGACTGCGGCGAGATAAACTATGGACACAATACCGTTGTTCCGCGTGAGTACTGCAGCAAAAATGCCGACACACAAAAACGGTACAAATTGCTTGTTCGGGCTGCTGCGGAATATCTCGATTCAGTCGATAACTGAGTGACAGAATAGAATTATACTATTTCGTAAGAACGAACTAAGCTTACTCGGCGAGGCTGAGTATGATTCCGCCTGTCATTCCCGCAAGAAGACACATCAGCGCATCGACAGCTGTTGAACTTCCGATGGAAAATTCACCTGAAGCCAAACCGAAAACCGCAAGTGAAATCACAATATAGACAACGCCGCAGAGCGCACCCGTGAGCCAACGGCGTTTTTTCTGCTTGCGTGCGCCGAGCAATGCTGCGAAAAGTGCGCAAAACGCCTTCACGGCAGGATTGAGTATTCGCGTGCTTTCTATCGGTAAGATCTGCTTTTGCATCAATAGAGCTGCAAGTGCGACAAGGCCGAGACTCATTGCGAGTGCGCCAAATACGCCTTCCAAAACGTATACAAGGGGTTTGGACTGTTTTTTATTGCCTGCTTTTTTCTTCAATGCCATAACTGCCTCCGCATTCGGTGTGTTGATAATAACCAATATGCAAAGACAGAGGAGATTATGATTTGAAACATGTCCAAAATCGGAACGCGCTGCCGAAAAAGCAGTTACATGCGGCTTATTTTTTTCGAACAGCGGCAATAAGTTTCACTTCCGCATTAAAGTCAGTTAATTTTGTGTTGATGTAAAAATGAATATCACCAAGGTATCTGTCGTAGGTTTTCATGCTTTTGTATGCCGAAACGGTACCGGAGATGATTTTTTCAAGATCTACGCTGTTATATTCTTCTTTGTCAGCAAAAAGTTCTGCAAGCGAGCGGATGAAACCGTCAATCAGCTCTGTGTCGTATTTTTCGCGCAATTCATACTGCTCCTTAAGAGTTCTTGCAACAGCATCAGTTTCCGGGTCGTCGAGAATTTCAGCATAAATATAGTTGAATTCAAGAATGCATTCGGCAGTTCCTCCGTTTGAATCGGGCTTCACAACCAGCCGGCCATCACCGGAAATGCGGTTAAGCATTAAACTGCATTCGAGCGAACCATCGGTAAGCGTGCTGCGCTGCGTAATTACACAATCCAAACCGGCAGATTGCAGACCCGATACCAATTCTTGCGGGGAGAGCTTCGGAATCGGGCTTGGCGTAACGTTGACTGTTTCGGTTTGAACGGCAGCCGCACTCGGGTTCGGACTTGCTGCTGCTTCAATGCTGCGCTGCTTTTTACCGTAGAGAAGAAACACGAAAATGCAAAAAAGAACCAACACGGCATAAATTAGAATCTTGATTATTCCCGCCGTTCGGTTCCCGCCGTTTTTTTGCTTTTTGCTCATTGAAATCCTCGCTTTGCCGCCCGGCGCGGAAACAGCACCGGGCAGCGTAATGCAGATAACAAGTGTTTCGAGTTAAGCTCGGTCAATCTCAGATTACAAAATTGCCGTTCTCAAAGACCTTGATTTCTTTTCCGTCATGCGTTGTGCCGACGATGGAAAGATCCTTTGAGCCGACCATGAAGTCAACATGGGTCATGCTGTCGTTCAGTCCATGTGCCTTGAGCTCTTCTTTGGTCATTTTGTCTCCGTCCTTGATGCAGGCATAGGAATCGCCGAAAGCAAAGTGGCAGGAGGCGTTTTCGTCAAACAGAGTGTTGTAGAACAGGACGCCGCTGTTGGAGATCGGTGAATCATACGGCACAAGAGCAACTTCGCCGAATCTTGATGCGCCCTCATCCAGAGTTATAGCCTTTTTAAGGAACTCCTCCCCGACTTCTGCGTGAACTTCGGTTATGACGCCATCCTTCAGGATCATGTGGAAGCCGTCAATAATATTGCCGCTGTCTACAAGGGGTTTTGTTGCAACGATTTTGCCGTTTACGCCGTCGCGCAGCGGAGCAGTAAAAACTTCCTCTGTTGGCATGTTTGCAACAAACTCGACTCCGCCCTTGCTGAATTCGGACCCGGCCATCCAAATATGATTTTCCGGCAGTTCAACAGTAAGATCCGTTCCGAGAGAATTTGTATAGTGGAGAGATTTGAAATTGTAAGCATTGAGCTTTTCGCGCTTTTCTTCAAGAACTTTGCAATGCTCGCGCCAACGATCAACGGCATCGCCGCAGCCGGTTATGCGAACCGCTTGGAAGATCTCTTCCCACAGTTTCTCCATTGCCTGTTCTTCCGAAAGGTCGGGGAAGACCTTCTTTGCCCATGACGGGACGGGAATGGACGCAACGCACCACTGAACGGCACTGTTCATCATTTCAATGCTGAATTCCTCATTGGCCTTGCCGCTTGCAATGTTTGCACGTGCGATACGCTCAGGGTCAACACCCTTAAGATTTTCGGGATCCCTCGCAGCAATGGTAAGGAAGCATGCGCCTTTTTTCAAAAGACCGATAGGACGCTCGGCTTCCCACGGGAAAACCTGATCAAATACTTCGTCAGCTGCATTAAGATAGTACTGACGAGTCGCAAAATCATCATTCCAGTTCATGATAACCTGCTTTGCTCCGGCTTCATATGCGGCGGCAATGCACATTCTTGCAAAATATGCACAGTCAACCTGCGAACTTATAACAACATATTGATCTTTTTGAACGTTCAAACCAACATTGATAAGCAGTTGAGCGTATTCCTGAAGTTTATCTGTCATTGAATTCTTTCTCCTTTTCAATACTTTCACCGTTGCAGCGCAATCAGCATATACAGGATAGCATATTTGACAGAAAACGTCAATCGTTTTTTGCGGTTTTATCTGAATCCGCATATGAATTGATGCAGGAATAAAGGACGGGCGAGTTTTGCACATTATTCTTGTTCTGCGCCAACCTATCCGCCTGCGGAACGTACAGCGTAAGCTTCCTCTGCGCTTCGTCTCGTCAGGGGAATCAGATGCTTGTCCTGCGGTCCGCTCCCTTGGTGAGTTTTTCATAGTATAGCCAATCGCATTAAGCAGCTTGTGCTTGCCTTAACTTTTGGCGGGATTGAGCAAATAACCCTTTAGTTTTCTCCGCAATACCAGCTCTTCCTTATGGTTTGGCTTATGATTTTTATCGTAACGCCCGAAATATGAAGGCGGGGGCTCTCTGTCTAAGTGTTTCTCCTTAACATCGGAACTTCCGATCAGGTTAATTCTTTTTCCTTGACCTGTTCGAACTGTTTTGGTCGTTTTTTTGCTTATCATCTTTTCTCCTCCTTACGCATCCGTTTATGTATTTACTTGGCTTTAAATTATCAATTCTTGAAATTTCAGTCATACCTTTTACAGTAAGGTTTAAGCGTCTGTCAATATTCACTCGATCTCCGGTTTGCGGATCCACACAAACAATTTTACTGTTTTGATGTTTGGCAATGAACACATGCGTTTTCCTTTCCTTTCCAGACACATACACAACGACTCTTGAACCATATCCGCATTATACCACACCACTCAATCTTTTGCCGGCGTTGACACGCACCTGAAACGCCGGTATTCAAAAAAACAGATTTAAAATAAGTGAATTTCACTGAGGCGGATCCGTGGGGTTAAATCGTCTGTTTAAGTATTACAATTAAAGCATTGCAAACGGATGCAAACAGTGGTAAAATACATTTGTTTGGGGATGTGGCTCAGCTGGTTAGCGCGCTTCGCTCACATCGAAGAGGTCGGGGGTTCGAGTCCCTTCATCCCCACCAAACACAGAGGCACCCGGCGGGTGCCTCT
>ENA-OQCO01001196-OQCO01001196.1-human-gut-metagenome-genome-assembly--contig:-NODE-1196-length-10645-cov-1.648793_pt1 | contig 10645 bp, 14 predicted proteins | sample MGYA00242500_ERZ504582 | MGnify/ENA primary metagenome ERZ504582 (study PRJEB26092, sample SAMD00036346) | human gut metagenome | host: Homo sapiens | study: EMG produced TPA metagenomics assembly of...
CCCGGTGGGCGAGGGCACCCTGGGCCGCATGTTCGACCCGCTGGGGCGTTCAGGCCGTGGCCGGTGGCGGTGACCACCATCCCCTTGCCAAGACCCTCGCTGGCAGAAAGCATGATGCAGCGCACAGTCGTCTCGTTGACATGCTGCGCCACTTCCATCGTGCGCTCGGTGCCCTCAGCGGTCACCGTCAGCGCTTCCTGCAGGGCAGGCAGCTTGCCCTCGGTGAACTTAACGTCCACCACGGGGCCAGCTACGCGAATAATAGTTCCCTGTATCATACGATTGCCTTTCATAAAATGTGTAAACCTCTCGCCAGCTCCCCTATCAGGGGAGCTGGCATTGCGCAGCAATGACGGAGAGGTTATTCGTTACTTTGCACCGCCGCAGCGCCGCCGATGATCTCGGTGATCTCCTGGGTGATGGAGCCCTGGCGGGTGCGGTTGTATTCGAGCTGAAGCTCGTGGATCATATCATTGGCGCTCTTGGTGGCCGAATCCATGGCGGTCATGCGGGCGCTCTGCTCCGCGCAGAAGCTCTCGGTCATGGCACCAAAGATCATGCCGTGCATGTAGATGGGGGCCGTCTGCTCGAACACCGTTTTGGCGTCCGGGAACATCTCCACCTCGCCGCGGGGGTCACCCAGACCTCTCGGAGCGGGCTTCAGATGCTCACGGTCCAGCGGAAGCAGACGCTCCATCACCGGCTCACTGGTCAGCGCGTTCTGGATCTTGGTGTAGATGAGGTAGATCTCATCCAGCTTGCCGGACTTGAAATCGTCGATGGCGTCCACCGTGATGTCGCGGGCGCGTTGCAGCGTGGGAGCGTGGCACCATAGTGGAACTCTTCCACCAGGCGCGGGTCCTTGTGGAGCAGGGCGCGGTAGCCGGTCTGACCAATGACGTAGAAGCGGGCATTGGGGTCGCTGCCGCACTGCTCTTTCAGGAACTTGAGCAGGTTCTGGTTGTAGGCACCCGCCATGCCCTTGTCGGCTGTCAGCACGACATAGGCACGGATGGGGTTTTCCTTCTCCCGCTCATGGAAGAACGGGTGGACCGGCTCGTCCGGCAGATGCGGCACGACGCGGGAGATGGTGTCCCGCATCCGGGTGAAATACGGCAGAACGTTCTGGTAGTTTTGCCGCGCCTTGCGGAGCTTGGAGGAGGAGATCAGGTACATGGCATTCGTGATCTTCATGGTATCCTGAATGCTCTCGATCCGCTCCTTGAGCAGCTTACTGGACGGCATGGCTCTCCCCTCCCGCATAGGTCTTCCACGCGGTCAGGATGGCGTCCACCTGCTCCGGCGTGATCTTGCCGGTGGAAGCGATGGCATCCATCGCGCCGGAAACATCGGCGTGGAAGGACCGCACAAAGGCGTTGACCTTTGCGCGCTGCTCAGCCAGCGGGAGCGTGTCCAGCATCCCGTGGGAGGCCAGCGTCAGGATGACGACCTGCTCGGCATCGGACTTGGGCTGATAGAGCGGCTGCTTGAGCATCTCGGTCAGGGCCTTGCCGTGTTCCAGCTGGCGGCGGGTCTCTGCGTCCAGGTCTGAGCTGAACTGTGCGAAAGACTCCATATCCTTGTACTGGGCCAGCTCGATGCGCAGGTTGGAGTTGGCCTTCTTCATGGCCTTGGTCTGGGCTGCGCCGCCGACACGGGACACCGACAGGCCGACGTTGACGGCCGGGCGGTTGCCTGCGTTGAACAGGGCGCTCTCCAGGAAGATCTGACCATCGGTGATGGAAATGACGTTGGTGGGGATGTAAGCGGAGACGTCGCCCGCCTGGGTCTCGACGATGGGCAGGGCGGTGATGGAACCGCCGCCCAGGTCGTCGCGCATCCGGCAGGAGCGCTCCAGCAGACGGGAGTGCAGATAGAAGACGTCGCCGGGGTATGCCTCACGGCCCGGAGAACGGCGCAGCAGCAGCGAGATGGCGCGGTACGCCACAGCGTGCTTGGACAGGTCGTCGTAGACGATCAGCACGCTCTTGCCCTTGTCCATGAAATACTCGGCCAGTGCGGTGCCCGCATAGGGCGCGATGTACTGCAAAGGAGCGCTGTCGGATGCCGTTGCAGCTACGATGGTGGTGTAGCTCATGGCACCGTGCTTCTTCAAATCCTCGGCCACGCGGGCGATGGAGGAAGCCTTCTGACCGATGGCGACATAGATACACAGCACCCCGGTGTCCTTCTGGTTCAGGATGGCATCGGTGGCGATGGAGGTCTTGCCGGTCTGGCGGTCGCCGATGATCAGCTCACGCTGACCGCGGCCGATGGGGAACATGGAGTCGATGGCGAGGATGCCGGTGTGAAGCGGGGTATCCACGCTCTGGCGCTCCAGAATGCCGGGGGCCTGCTTCTCGATGGGGTTGTAACCCTCTGCCTCGATGGGGCCCTTGCCGTCGATGGGCTCGCCCAGCGGGTCGATGACACGGCCCAGGAACTTTTCGCCCCACCGGGATGCCCGCGCGCTTGCCGCTGCGGGTGACCAGGGTGCCGACGCCGACCGACTCGGCCCCGTCAAACAGCATGATGCCCAGACGGCCCGGTTCCACGCTCTCGACCATGCCCTTGGCACCGTTCTCGAAGGTGACGATCTCGCCGTAAACGGCGCGGTCCATCCCCTCGACCTGCACGATGCCGTCGGCGGAGGCGATGACCACACCGCCCTCTTCCGAGGTCTGGGCGGGCTTATAATCCTCCACGCGGGTCTTCAGGGTAGCCAGAGAGGGCTTGCCGGCCATCATCTGGTCCAGCTGGTGGCGGCCGGAGTTGTCGAACATCCGGTCACCGACCTGCAACACATAGCCGGAGAGCAGGCTCTCATCGACGGCCACGTTCAGGATGACCTCGGTGGCGTCGTAGAGCTTCTTTACCTCGTTCTTGATGCGGGCGATGTCCTCTTCGCGCAGCTGGTGGGCAGCGCGCAGGTCGGCCTTGACGATCCGGTTCTCCTCAAAGAACGCACGGCTGAATTCAGTTGCCATTGCCTGCACCTGCTTTCTCCAACAGATCGTCCAGCAGACGGGCGTCGTCCTGTGCGGTCAGGTGCCGTGCCAGCAGCTTTTCGCACATTGCACGGGCCAGAGCCGTGGTCTGGGCGTCGGCCTCGCGCAGCTTGTGCTGGCGCTCTGCCTCGGCCGCGGTCTTGCCCTCGGCAAGGATGGCGTCAGCCTGCTTCTGGGCGTCCAGCAGCAGCTGCTGCTTTTCCTTCTCCGCCTGCTGCTCGTAAGCCTTGCGGCGGGCAGCGGCCTCATCGTCCACATTGCGCAGCTTATCCTGCGCAGCATTCAGTGCCGCAGCGGCTTCGCTCTTGGAAGTCTCGGCAGCAGCAAGGGCGTCGTCCACCTGCTTCTGGCGCTCTGCGATGATGTTCATGACAGGCCTGTACAGGAACTTGCGCAGCAGCAAAAACAGGACCAGAACGTTGACGACCGTCCACAAAAGGTTCAGATTCAGTGTCAGCATTCGTCATGCCTCCGTTATCAACCCAGGAACAGGATGATCAGCAGTGCAACGACGAAGCCGAAAATTGCAGTACCTTCTGCCAGAGCAGCGCCCAGCAGCAGGTTGGTCTGGATCTTGCCGGATGCTTCGGGCTGGCGGCTGATGGCCTCCGTTGCCTTACCGGTCGCAATGCCGATGCCGATGCCGCCGCCAATACCAGTCAGCGCTGCGATGCCAGCGCCCAGAGCTACGAGTCCGTTCATAATAAAATCTCCTATCTTTTTATCGTTTTTCTTTTGTACGACTTCTCCGTCCCTGCTCCGCAATGCCAGGGGAGCTGTCTGCGCAGCAGACTGAGAGGTTACTCTTCGTCTCCCAGGCTCTCCTTCATAAAGAGGGAGGTCAGGAACACAAACACATACGTCTGGATCAGACCATCGAACAGGTCAAAATACAGGCTGAACACTGCGGGGACGAACACCGGCACCACGAGCTTGATCAGCTCCATGATGACGAACGCGCCCAGCACATTGCCGAACAGTCGCATACACAGGCTGGTGGGCCGGATGGCGATCTCCAGGATATTCATGGGAGTCATGATCGGCGTAGGAGCCGCCAGACTCTTGAGGAAGCCTTTCCCGCCGCGCGCGTGGATGCCGGAGTATTCGATGAGCACGATGCTCATCAGGGCCAGAGCTGCGGTGACGTTCAGATCCTTCGTGGGAGGCTTGATGCCGAACACACCAATGAGGTTGGAGCACGCGATATACAGCGCCACGCTCATCAGATACGGCACATACCGTTTGCCGTTCTCGCCCAGCAGCCCGACGAAGAAATCGTTGATAAGAGTCACGACCGTTTCCAGCATGGCCTGGCGCCTGGTGATGTGATCGACCCGCAGATTCCGCGTCAGCAGGATCGAACCGAGCACCAGAAACACCATGATGCCCCAGCTGACGACCACGGATTCCGGGATCTGCAGCCCGAACACCGAGACCATCTCCACGTTCAGCTCTTCTTTCAAAGCAGCAGTCAACGCATTCATTCTTTTGCTCTATCTCCTTTCCTTGTTATCGTTTTTCCGAAAAAACGCTGCAATGCGCGAAAAAAAGCAGGAGGCCGAGACGTCCTCGTCCCACATCCTCCTTTGCTCACGCCTTGCCTGGCGTTTTTTACGTGACGTATCATAGCACGATTGTGCCGAATTTTGTAGCCCCCGGCCTAACATTCTACGTTTTGTTATGTTCCATTTCACAACAGCCGAAGAAGTGTTGTGCATTTTGTGCAAATTTCCAGTCTTGTCTTATGCCAATTGCACAATTTCCAAGTGGATTCTCTTCCTTTCGCTTCGTTTTCCGCGTCAAAAGCGGGGCAAAATCGGCACATTATTCACCATTTGTATATCCGGTATATCAAATTTATATAGGCGGACCGGCTGTGATGCAGCCCCCAAACGCGGCTGTGATACGGCTCTTATATAATTGTAATACAGATTTAATATGGCCGTTTACTGCTTTTCGCCCCGGCGGAACAGCAGGCGGAAGATGGCACGGCTCAGCGGGCCGCAGTAGAACATCTGCCCGCACAGCACCATGGCAAAGGCAGCGTTGGTCACGCCGCCCGTGTTCAGCGCCACATTTTGGTGCAGTTGATGTATCCCAGTTTTTTTGGATTTTTGGTGCAAAAATGCGCCTCATTTGTTGTACACTCTGCGAATAGACAACTCCGCCTTTGTCGTGTATAATAAAGCCAGAAACCAGAGAAGTACAGCAGAAGCTCAAACGAGAGCTAACCCCGCTGACTTGAAGCAGAAAGGAGCGAGACCGATGGTCGATATGGAACCCGCACAGTTTGGACAGACTGTCGGGATTCGCTGAGAGGCAAAACAGAGGCTCACCACAAACGGGATGTTTCCCCCGTATAAAAACACAACAACGAGCCGGTCTTGAGCATCGATAACGCGAAAACAGAACAGTCTGTCGAGTATAAATCCCCTGGCGATTCAAATAGATCCGCATGAGGTGATCCCCATGATGAAAGCTTTTGCGCGGACGAGAATATTTGAATGACCAAAAAGGAGCAACTCCAATGTACTAAGCAATGGAATCCCCGGCAAATCTAACTCGAAAGAATGTGGTAATATGAAATTCATCTTCATGATCTCACTACCGCAATCCAACAGTTAAGAGAAGGGTCAGTCCAATGTACACGAGTAACCAGGTCCCCTTGAACCAGATTCCCAGTTTCTGATCGTTTCTAAGGAGAGTCACCCTATGAAGCGTTTACTCCGAAAATGAGGAAATCCAAGGAGAAGAGGCTTATGACTCCGAAGAAGTAAGTATCCAGCCGGACGAGGGCTTGCAACCGCCTCGTCCGGCTGGTTTTTTGTTTGTTCCTTCGCACATTTTCCGGGCAGAATGTTCCGTTCCGGGTTGAATCCCGTCCTTGATTTTTCACCCCCCTATGTTATACTTGTGGAAAAAGATGGAGGTGTATCGTATGGATTCGTTCTTCTCGTCTTCCACCCTGTTCAACATTGTGCTGGCCGTGATCTGGTTCATCTCCGGCATCCGGGATTTTCAGGGCAAGGACCCGCTCATCAAACTCCCCTTCAACCAGTACGTCCGCGACCCTGAGTACCGCGCGTTCTGGCAGAAAAAGAACGGCGTATTCTACATGCTCAATGCTCTCGCCTTTCTGATCCTGGCCTTTACGCCTGTCACATCGCTGGTCTACCGCATCCTCTTCGGTGTTGCCATCGGGGGCGATCTTCTTTATCTCGTTGCGTATGAGAGCTGGAACCATAGCGCCGATTGAATCGTTCTACTCTGGTTCCATTCCAAAATTTTTCTTGCTCCTTCTGCCGTTCTCTGCTACAATGGAGAAAAATGCAGGAGGATTTTTCTTATGGTCAAACATGTGATTCTGTGGCAGCTCAAGGATGGGCTTTCCGACACCGAAAAAGCCGCCGTCAAGGCAGGCATCAAAGAGGGCCTGGAAGGACTGGCCGGTCAGATCCCCGGTCTGGTGGACATCCGCGTCAACATCGACGCGCTCCCCTCTTCCAACGCCGACCTGATGCTGGACACCACCTTCGAGACCGCCGAGGCACTCAAGGGCTACTCCACCCATCCGGCTCATGTCGCCGTCGCCAACAGCAAAGTGCGGCCCTACTATAAAAACCGCGTCTGCCTGGATTACGAGGTATAACATGCTTACACCAGCTGCATCCTCCCGGAGATGCGGCCATAGCACGAAATGAGGATGGCATCATGAATAAAGCACTTCGGAATGTTACAGCCCTTTTCCTTGCAATGCTCCTTTGTCTTTGTCCGCTTTCGGTTCAGGCCGCTGGTGTCACCGGCGATACGGTCCTGGCCAGCTACCGGACACTGATCGACGCTTACAACAACTTCGCCGACCTGCACGAGTCCTATCTGGTCATGCTGGGCACACAGAATGTTTCAGATTCTGTCCGCGCCTACTACGACGGTGTTGACCTTGTGTTGGATAACCTCTACGCCACCGGCTCCGCAAAGGGGAATCTTGCCACGCTGGATGCCGGCACGCTGACCGAGATCAACAACATCCTCACCGAGGACATCGCTTTTATGAATGCGGCCAGCGCCACGGTACAGGCCCAGATGGGCAACGGTTACCCTGCCGGGAACTATACACCGGGAACGGTCTACGGCCCCAAGCTGAACCAGACTGAACTTGATCAGGTGGCCGGTGTCGTCAGCCGCTTTGCTTCCAGCCTGCCGCTTTCTTCCATGAGCGACGTTGATAAGGTCATGGCTTGCGCGGGACTACCTCATCCAGTTCTGCTCCTATGCCCCCGACTGGTCGAAGAACCGTGCCAACACGGCGTGGGGTGCGCTGGTCTACCGGCAGGCACAGTGTTCCGGCTATGCCCGCGCCATGAAAGCTCTCTGCGACTCCATCGGAGTGGAATGCTGCTACGTTCATGCGGACGCAGCGGCTTCCAATCCAAGCCACCAGTGGAACACCGTAAAGATCGACGGCCAGTGGTACATTCTGGATGTGCAGGGCGATGACTCTTCCGGCTTCGAGGCATTCTTCCTGCTGTCGGATAACAGTTATGCCGCATCCACCGGCCTGTCATGGGATCGTTCCACCGTTCCCGCCTGCCCCGCCGACTATACCGGCACGCATTACCACTACGTTTTCTTCCAGCGCATGGATCAGAGCCTGTTCGCCGCGCGGATGATTTGAGCGTTTCTCATTGACAAACCCGCCTTTTTTGCGTATTATAATGTCAAAGGGGATTTTTTGCCCCTTTGACACACACAAACTGGCTTTGACGAGAAGAGTATGCACAGCAGGCACCTGACAGAAAGCCCGAAGGATGGAAGCGGGCAGGCAGCGCTGGGCAGAAGATGGCCTCCGAGCCGCGCAGGTGAAGATTGAGCCTGCGACGGGTGCGCCCGTTACTGCGCGTGGGCTGGTCAGGCACCAGCCCACAAGGCCCCGCTCGCAAGAGCGCGGCGAAGCAAGGTGGTACCACGGAAGTTCAGCTCCCGTCCTTGTCCGGCACATCCGGCAGGGCGGGAGCTTTTTTGTGACACAGCCACGATAGAAAGGAAGAGCATATCCCCATGAGTGAACACAAGACATTTTACATCACCACCCCCATCTACTACCCCAGCGATAAGCTGCACATCGGCCACAGCTACACCACCGTGGCCTGCGATGCGCTGGCGCGCTTCAAGCGGATGCAGGGCTATGACGTCATGTTCCTGACCGGCACCGACGAGCACGGCCAGAAGATCCAGGATAAGGCCGCCGATGCCGGCGTGACCCCCAAGGAGTACGTTGACAAGATCGTCGCCACCGTCAAAGACCTGTGGAAGCTGCTGGATGTCAGCTATGACCGCTTCATCCGCACCACCGACGACTACCACATGGAGTCCTGCCAGAAGATCTTCACCAAGCTGTATGAGCAGGGCGACATCTACAAGGGCGAGTACATCGGCCACTACTGCAAGCCCTGCGAGAGCTTCTGGACCGACAGCCAGCTCGTGGACGGCAAGTGCCCCGACTGCGGCCGTGAGGTCTACGATGCCCACGAGGAAGCCTATTTCTTCAAGACCAGCAAGTATGCCGACCGCCTGCTGAAGCTCTACGAGGAGAACCCCCAGTTCATCCAGCCGGAGAGCCGCAAGAACGAGATGATCGCCTTCATCAAGCAGGGCCTGCAGGATACCTGCGTCTCCCGCACCTCCGTCAAGTGGGGCATCCCGGTCCCCTTCGACCCCAAGCACACCATGTACGTCTGGGTCGATGCACTGAGCAACTATATCTCCGCGCTGGGCTACGGCAACGAGACCTATCACGATTACGACAAGTTCTGGCCGGCTGACCTGCACATGGTCGGCAAGGAGATCCTGCGCTTCCACACCATCCTGTGGCCCGCCATGCTGATGGCTCTGGATCTGCCGCTGCCCAAGCGCGTCTTCGGCCACGGCTGGCTGCTGATGAACGGCGGCAAGATGTCCAAGTCGGTGGGCAATGTCGTGGACCCCGTCATCCTTTGCGACCGCTACGGCGTGGACGCCATCCGCTACTTCCTGCTGCGTGAGATCCCGTTCGGCAACGACGGCATGTTCACCAACGAGGCCCTCATCAACCGCATCAACAGCGACCTCGGCCAACGACCTGGGCAACCTGCTCAGCCGCACCGTCGCCATGTGCGAAAAGTATTTCGGCGGCACCGTCCGCAATGTGGCGGGCACCGAGGCCATCGACGCGGAGCTGGAAGGCCTGATCAACGGCCTGACCGCCAAAGTCACCGCCGACATGGACAACCTGACCATCCCGCAGGCGCTGATGGAGATCTTCGCCGTCATCCAGCGCGCCAACAAATACATCGACGAGACTGCGCCCTGGGCATTGGCCAAGGACGAGGCCAACAAGGAGCGCCTGGAGAGCGTGCTCTATCACCTGTGCGAGGCACTGCGCGTGACCGGCATCCTGCTGAACGCTTACCTGCCTTCCACTGCCCCCAAGATGATGGATCAGCTGGGTCTGGACGCTTCTGCGCTCGACCTGAGCAAGACCATCTACGGCGCACAGGAGACCTACACCGTCCACAAGGGCGACGCGCTCTTCCCCCGCATCGACGTGGCCAAGGAGATTGCCCACCTGAAGGAAGAGGACGAGAAGCGCAAGGCCGCTGCCGAGGCTGCCAACAAGGCCAAAGCCGAGGCCGAAGCCGCCAAGAACGCCCCCGCTGCTGCGGAAGAGAGCGGTGTGGATTTCACCCACGAGCCGGAGATCGCATTCGATGACTTCTGCAAGGTGGAGCTGCGCGTGGCCGAGGTCCGCGCCTGCGAGAACCTGAAGGAGAGCAAGAAGCTGCTCCATCTGACCGTCTTTGACGGCGAGCGCGAGCGCTGCATCCTGTCCGGCATTGCCAAGTGGTTCAAGCCGGAAGACCTCATCGGCAAAAAGATCGGCATCGTGGCCAACCTGGCCCCCCGCCCGATGATGAAGGGCAAGTATGTCAGCGAGGGCATGATCTTTGCTGCCGACACCGCTGACGGCGGCTGCTCCATCGCCTTCTACGGCGACGATGTCCCCGTGGGCAGCCGCATCCACTAAGAAAGGAAGATCATGTCTATCAATTCTGCTGTCCGCGCCACAAAGCTGGATAAGATCTTTGGAACACCCGTGTGCGCTGTGCTGCTGGCGATCCTCTGCAATGTCCTGTGGGGCTCGGCCTTTCCGTTCATAAAACTGGGCTATCGACTGTTCTCCATCGACCCCGCTAACACGGCTTCCATCTTCTGCTTTGCGGGAGTGCGGTTCATGCTGGGCAGTGTTCTGGTGCTGCTGGGCAGCATCCTGCTGCAGGGACATGCGCCGCATTTCCCCCGGGGCAAGGTGGCGGCAGAGTGTTGTGCGCTGGGTCTGTGGCAGACCACCACGCAGTATGCGTTCTACTACATCGCCGTGGCGATGCTCACCGGTGCCTTTGGCGGCATCCTGAACAGCACCCAGAGTTTTTTAGGCGTCATCTTTGCCCACTTTATTTACGGCAATGCGGACCGCATGACCCCCGCCAAGACCCTGGGCTGCGCCATCGGCTTTGCAGGTGTGCTCATCGGCACCATCGGCAACCCATGGCAGCGGCAGCGGCTGGGGCGGTGTTCTGCATGATGGCAGCCACCGTCAT
>ENA-OQCO01001197-OQCO01001197.1-human-gut-metagenome-genome-assembly--contig:-NODE-1197-length-10638-cov-1.255637_pt1 | contig 10638 bp, 11 predicted proteins | sample MGYA00242500_ERZ504582 | MGnify/ENA primary metagenome ERZ504582 (study PRJEB26092, sample SAMD00036346) | human gut metagenome | host: Homo sapiens | study: EMG produced TPA metagenomics assembly of...
TTGTCGATATCGTACATATCCTTGGCAGTCTCATTGAGCTTGTCGCGGATCTGATCCCTTCATCCTTCGGCAGCCAGACCAGACGGCCGACGCCGCCTTCGGCCTTGAGGAACTTGTGAGAGGCGATGTAGTGCTTGCCGTGGCCCATGAAGCCCGGAGTCTGCACGCCGCCGCCGGTCATGGAGGCCATCTCGGAGAAGGTCATGCCGAGCGGAGTGATGCCTGCGTATTCACGGCAGGTGATGACAACGCCCATCGAGCACGGCTCGATGCCGCAGATGCACTCGAAGCAGCCGCAGGAGGTCATCGGATCCTCCAGCAGGGAGTAGAGCGTGACGTGCTCCAGCGCGCCGTGGGAGTACTGCGCGACGGCCTCGTCGACATCCTCGTAGCGGCCGGTGCGCTCGTCGGTGCAGCGCTCCTTGGTGACGACCTGGCAGGGACCCTGCGGGTCAAGCTCGTTCGTGGCCTTCGCGTCCAGCCAGGACACGGCGCCACAGAGGCCCAGACGCTCCGGGGTGACGATGCAGACGTGGCTCGGGGAGAACGCCTGGCACATGATGCAGGAATAGAAGACGGGCACGGATTCGTCGGTCATGGACTTCAGACGCTCGTCGCGCTTGTCGAAGACCTCGTTGGCGTGCTTGCGCAGCGCGGCGTTCGGCTCGTCGCCAACGACGATGCGGACCTGGCACTTGTCAACGACCGTGTCAAATTCGGACTTGATCTTGGCGTAGAGCACTTCGCCGATGTGGCGGAACTTGAAACCGGCCTCGAAATCAGCCTTGCTGATACGGACGCGGATCATGTCGCGCTGGCCGGTGTGCATGAGGCCCTCCACGCAGTTGAGGAAGGAGTGGATCTTACGCTCGAAGACAGGCTCGAAGTCGGGCTGCATATTCTTGCCTGCGACCTCGACGGTGTAGCTCATGGAGATCTTGGAGCCGACCGGGATCTCGTCGATTTCGGGGCCTTCGACCACGATCTTGTGATCCTCGACCTCGGAGGCGTCCTTCGTGGTGACAAGCTCGAAGCAGTCCTTGCGGGAGCCGTCGATCTCGACCTGCATATCGCCCTTGCGGATGATCTCGCCCTCGAATGCGGAGGAGAAGGAGACGGGGATATCGATCTTCGTGATCTTCAGCTTGATGCCGCGCGCCTCAATGGAGGTGTCGATCCAGTCCTTGGTGTTATCATAGATGATCAGGGACTTCGGAACGGCCCACATATCGTCGTGGTCGTTGGTGATGACCGGGAAGCCCAGCTTGATGGCGCCTGCGCCGCAGGCGACGGTAATGTCGTTGACGGGCTTATAGGCGTTGACGAATGCGTTGATGCGGTCGAAGGTGTACTTGTGGAAGCCCTCGACGTCGCCCGGCTGGATGGCGCCGAAGATCATGGCTGCGCGCACGACCAGAGAAATGACGTGGCCGACGGACCAGATCTCTTCGCCGACGGGAACGACACGGACAGGGAAGCTCATGGAAAGACCGGCTTCCACAGCCTGCTCGATGATGCCGCCGATCAGGAAGACGAAAATGCCGCGGGACTGGTAGCCCTTGATCGTCTCGACCGCTTCCTCGGTGGAGGGAGCCGGGCCGATCATGACGACGAAGCCGGGGATATCGCCGGTGACAAGGGGAACGCCCAGCTCACGGACCTCTGCGTCGGTGAAATGGCCGTGATAGTGCGTGCCCTCGTACGGGGTCTGGGTCTTGACATATTTGCAGGCTTCGATCATTTCAGCGGCGATGGCGGTGCCGACGCCGGACTGGAAGATGGAGTTGGTGCGCGGCTCGCGGAGCATCATGGCCTTGACGTCGGCCAGAGCATCCTGCAGTTCGCCGGTCGTAGTGACCTTCTTGCCGATGTAGGCATAGATGCAGGCGCAGAAATACGCGGTGGAGGGAAGCGTCAGAGGAGCGTCGCGGCCGACTTCAGCCACGATCTTGTTCACTTCTTCCTCGGCCTTGGCGAACATCTCGTCAGAGCCGTCGAAGACGCGGTTAAACAATGTCTTCATTGTGGTTTCATTCCTTTCAGATTCATTCTTTGGCGTCAATGGCAGCCTTGATCGCGCGGATCTCATCCAGCGCGTCGGGGCTGCAGTCGTAGGGGGAGAGGCCCTTCCGGTCCGCGTCGATGACGGTGGGACTGTAGCTGATGAAGCCGAGCAGATCGTCTGCCGGGATGCGGCTTCTGATAAATTCACGGTCGGATTCGTCGCGGATCTTGTTGGCGACGACGCGTACCTTGGTCACGCCGATGTCCTTTGCAAGCTCCTTGATGCGCACATAGGTCTGTACGCTCCGCGCGCCCGGCTCGATGACCACGATGAACTGATCCATCATGCTGGCCGTGCCGCGTCCAAGGTGCTCAAGTCCCGCCTCCATGTCCATGATGACCACGTCGTCCCTGCGGAAAACGAGATTCGTCAGAATCGCCTTGAGCATCACGTGCTCCGGGCAGACGCAGCCGGAGCCGCCGGTGTCGACCGTGCCCATGACGAGAAGCTTCACGCCGTTGATATTTTTGGCAAGCTTGTCGGGCAGATCGGAAACGTCCGGGTTCAGCTTATAGAAGCTGTTCTGGTCGTTTGCACCTGTGCGCTGCTTGGCAAGCTGCTTCATTTTGGAGACCGGGACAATGGAATTGACCTCTTCCTCCGTCAGGCCCAGCGCCAGGCCCAGATTGGCATCCGGGTCGACGTCGGCTGCGAGGACGGTGCGCCCTTCGTCGGCGTAGAGACGTGCGAGCGTGGAGGCCAGCGTCGTCTTGCCGACGCCGCCCTTGCCGGTGATAGCTACTTTCATATCGGTAAAGACCCTCCGGGAAGATCTTAGATGCCGAGAGCCGCGCGCTTGGCTTCGATCGCGGCGATCATCTTGTCGCCGAGGCTCTCAATGTTGGTGTCGACGACGAAGTGCGCCTCGACCCACTCCTTGCAGCCCCGCGTCTCACCCTGCAGAAGCTCGGTGATCTCGCTGGAGCCCTTGGAGTACGGATCGACGCGAGGTAGGTGTCGATGCCGGTCGCCACGACGTAGTTGCCGATGGAAACTGCCTTTTCAGACATCCATTCCGGCGCGCAGCCGCAGAGCGGAATCTGGGAAATGTTGATGCCCCAATCCTTTGCAAGATCGGAAGCAAGGATCATCATACGGGAAATATCAACGCAGGAGCCCATATGCAGGATGGGCGGGATGCCGACCAGCTTGCACACGCGCTTGAGGCCCTCGCCGCAGTATTCGGCGGCGTCGAGATCCATGAGGCCTGCCTTGGCCGCGGCCTGTGCCGAACAGCCGGAGACGATGACGATGATATCGTTCTTGAGGAGCTTCTTCATGAGCTCAATGTGTGCGGTGTCGGGGCGGACCTTGGGGTTGTTGCAGCCGACCATCGCGACAGCGCCGCGCAGGACGCCGGACTTGACGACGTCAGCCAGAGGCTTGAGCGTGCCGAGCGCGTCAACGTGAGAGTTGCACACGCCGTCGAGCTCTTTCTTAATGGCCTCGACCGAGTAGCCGACACGGGCCTTGGTCTTGAGGTTCGGAATGTTGACAAGCTCGGGCTTGCGGTTTTTGAAGTTTTCAATCGCCATGCGGATGATCGCCTTGGCGTTGTCCGCCGCAGTGTCCTCATGGAACTCGATGAAATCGGAGTCCGGCATGCGGGCGATGGGGGAGGTGGTGATGAACTTGGTATGGAAGCACTTGGAGAGCGGGCCAAGTGCCGGGAAGATGCACTGCACGTCGACGACGATGGCCTCGCAGGCGCCCGTCAGAACGACGTTTTCCTGCTGCAGGAAGTTGCCCGCCATCGGAATGCCCTGACGCATGGCGACCTCGTTGCCGGTGCAGCAGACGCCCGCGATGTTGATGCCCTTTGCGCCGACGGACTTGGCCAGCGCGACCATCTCGGGATCCTGCGAATACATGACGATCATCTCGGAAAGAGACGGATCGTGGCCGTGGACGATGATGTTGACCATGTCCTTTTCCATGACGCCGATGTTGGCGGTGGTGTCAAGGGGACGCGGGGTGCCGAACAGAATGTCGGAGAACTCGGTGCCCATCATGGAGCCGCCCCAGCCGTCGGACAGACCGGCGCGCAGGGACTGCTTGATCAGAGCCTCCGGCAGCGAGGAACAGCCCATATGCGTCATGTGCAGCGACTGCGAGCCTCACGGTCGATCGCGCGCGGCTCGATGCCGGCGTCATGCCACAGCTTCTGGGTGTGCTCCGGTGCGCGCTTGAGGTAGCGCTGCACGCCGAACGGCTTGCCGTATTCGAGAAGACCCGTCTCGGCGACCTCGTGGGCCAGATCGTAGATATCCTTGCCCTCGGTCTCGATGCCCCACTCGGCGGCGATCTTCTTCAGCTTTTCCGGATCCTTGACCTGATACGAGCCGCCTTCCTTCGCCTGATAGAGCGTGTGGCAGATCTGACGGCCATGGTCGGAGTGCGTGGCTGCGCCGCCAGCGGTGAAGCGAAGATAGTTGCGGCCGACGATGCCGTGCACGTCGCAGCCGCAGATGCCGCGCGGCGCCTTGGGCGTGATGCGGCAGGGGCCCATGGAGCAAATGCGGCAGCAGGTGCCGGCTTCGCCGAAGCCGCAGTGCGGCGTCTGATTCTTGACGCGCTGCTGCCAGGAATCCGCGCCAACTTTTTTGCCGGTTTCAAGCAATTCGTTGGTCGCTGCTTCCATCTGTTCAACTGTGATTAAGCGATCCCAATCCATCGATGATGTATCCTCCTAAAATATGTTCTGAACCGGCCTGCGTACACCGGACGCAGAGCCGAAAGGGGCGGCGGACTGCCCGTGCGGACAGACCGAGCAGGCGCAGCTGCGCTTTGAAACCAAAAAGCGGCAGGATGCACCTCATATAGCTTGTATCCATTTTACCAAGCGCCCCGAAAAAAGTCAACCGATGCGAACCCCCTGCGGGGGATCACCGGAAATCCAATTTTACGGAGAGAATAAAACATTAAAAATAGATAAAGTCAGAATTATCTACAAAATAATAGATAATTCTGACTTTATGCAGAAAATGATATGCGGTATCCGGATATTCTTTTTTTTATGATCCCATATGAACATTGATATGCGGATAGCACATGGTGATCCCGGCAGCGGAAAAGACCTCCTGCATCCCGTCGAGCACATCGTTATAGCACGTCCAATAATCCTCTGTGCGCGCCCAGAAGCGCAGGACATACTGGATCGAGCTGTCGCCGTAGGAGACGACGTGCGCCTCGACAGGCCGGTCGCGGAGCGTCTTTTCATGCGCTGCCGCAGCGGCGCAGAGGGCGGCGCGGACCTTGTCCGCCGCATCGTCATAGGATGCCGAAACCGTCACGTCGACGCGGCGCACGTCCTCGCTCGTCATGTTGACGATGCTGCCCGCCGTGACCTGGCTGTTGGGCAGATAGATGATCTGGTTGTCATAGGTGCGCAGGCTCGTATAGACCGCGCCGATGGTCAGCACGGTCCCGGCCTTGTCGCCGATCTGGACATAATCGCCCGACCGGAAGGGCTTGGCCGTCAGGATCATCAGCGCGCCCGCGACGTTGGACAGCGCCGTCTGCATCGAGAGCGAAACGGCAAGACCGGCGACGCTCAAAATCGCCAGCAGAGAGCTTGTATCGATGCCGAGCGTCCCGGCCACAAGCATGACGGCGATAAAGATCAGAACTGCCTTGGCCGTCGTGCGCAGGAAGCCGAAAATGGTGTGGTCAAGCTTCGAATGCGAAAACAGCTTGTCCGCCGCCTTCAGAATCAGCCGGATCAGCACTGCGCACAAAACCAGCAGAACTGCCGCGTACAGCAGCTTCTGCAGCGTCAGCTTTGAAAAGAACGACGCCACCTGCTTCTCGTCAATGGCAGCCGAGTCAAGAACAGAAGAAACGAACATAAAACCTCCTGTGCGTTATGGGTAGTACCTGCCCTACAGCCGAATGGGCAGGTATATACGAGTTTGCCGCAGACGTTCAGCTACGCAGTGCGCTCAAGATCTCCGGGAGCAGCACGTCGCGGTTCTCCTCCGATACCTCGATCAGGCGCACGTTCGGGTGGCTGCGGATGGCGGCGGCGAGCGGGGTGTCGGCCTTTTTCTGCACCACGCCGAGGATGGGGACGCATCCATCCAGAAGCGTCCGGATGCGTGCGGAATACGTGTCCGCGTGCCGCTCCATGCGGCCGATCTCGTCCATCAGCACAAGGTCGCAGTCCTCCGCGCCCTTCAGCGCGTCCATGCCCGCCGTTCAAACGCGTCCGGGAACGACGCGATGCCAAGTTCCGGGCGGCGGATGCCAACGCGGTTCTGTGCGCCGCAGAGCAGATCCTGCGCGGCGGCGGGATGCAGATAGACGGGTCTGCTGCCGTCCGCCTCCGGCTTTGCCGAGACGGTGCGGAAGCCGCCCAGCCGCTCCGGCTGCAAAGCGTCCAGCGCGGCGGCGATCAGCGTGCTTTTCCCGATCTGCACAGGACCGGTCAGAAATACGTGCATCCTTACCCCTCCTCCCGCGGCTTTTTCGCGGTCCCGGAGCGCTTCGCCCGGTGCAGGATCATCTCTGCCGCGATCGACACGGCGATCTCCGCCGGGGTCTGTCCGAGAATATCAAGACCGATTGGCGCGTGAATGCGGGCAAGCTCCGCCTCCGGGATGCCGTTTTCCATGAGATACGCATTGGTCGACGCAATTTTATGGCGGCTGCCGATGCAGCCGATATACGTCGCGGGCGAACGCATCGCCTGCAGCAGCACCTCGCGGTCGGCCTGATGGCCGGGGGTCATGATGCAGACGTAATCGTTTTCCGTGAGCGTCAGATGCGCGCCAATGTCCAGATAATCGCCGAGAATGACGCGCTCAGCCTGCGGATAGTGCTCCGGCGTGGCAAATCCCGGCCGGTTGTCATAGACCACAACGCGGAAATCGACCGAAGCCAGCACCGGCACGAGCGCTGCGCCGACGTGCCCGCCGCCGAGATATACGCATAGCCCGCCCGCGTGAGCGGCTCGACGTAATAGCGCGGCTCACCCTTTTCGTGACCGCATCCGCACAAAGCATCGGACGCAGCTCGTCCGGTGTGATGCAGTCCGTGAAGCGCAGACCATGCGCCTCGTCATAGGTCCCCATTGCGCTGACGCAGCCATCGTCCATGCGGTAGACGAGCCAGCTGTTCTGATTGCCGTTCAGAAGCTCCAGAATGCCGCGCAGCAGCGCGGTATCCGCCTCGGCCTGCGGGTCAAAATACTGGAAGAAGACCGTCACATTGCCGCCGCAGATCATACCAATATCCGCGACCTCGTTGGGGGCCAGGCAGTAGCCGTGCACGAGGGACTGCTTCGTTTTCAGGACCTCCATCGCCAGCTTCCCGGATTCCAGCTCGACCGCGCCGCCGCCGACGGTGCCCTCCGTATGGCCGTCGGCGAAGACGGCCATTTTTGCGCCCGCACCGGCGCGGCGTGGAGCCGGACGAGGCGAGAATGCTGCACAGCACGACGCCCTCGCCCTGCGCGAGCGCCTGCAGCATGGATGTGAAAAGCGCTTTCATACAAGATCCTCCATTCTGATCGTCAGGATGCCAAGCCGCTTGGTCTGCGGCAGATAATATGGATATTGCACATCTTCCGTCCGCCGCAGACGCGGCAGGACGGCCTCGGGCGTGATCGCGCCGGGCGTTTCGTCCCGGCTGTAGATGCGGAAGAACCGGACGGCTTCGTCCAGCGACGCAAACGGCTGTCCGTGCTCCAGCTCCTGCGCGTCAAATTCGAACGGCACGCCCAGTTTGCGGAGCGTTTCGCAGGCGGCGGGAGCTGTCTCGCCGCGAATGGGCTGCTCTGTCAGAGAAAACCGGTGTAAATCGTAGTTCTTTTTGATGATAATGACCGTTTTCGCGCACTGTCTGCGCGCGACGGGAAGAATTTCCGCAAGACTGCCGAAAAAGCAGAAGACCATCGCGTCGTACTGTGTTTTGTCCTCCGACGTCAATAAATCGCAGTGCAGCGGCGTGATATTTGTGAGCTGCCGCGTTTGGATGGTCTGCCGCAGCACGTCCAGCGCCTCGTCAGATACGTCCGCCGCTGTGATTTTCTCGAAATACGGACTCAGCGCGGCGGATAACGCTCCCAGCCCGCACCCCGCGTCGCAGAGCGTGCGGCAGCCGGAGAGCCTGGGCGCGAGAATGGCGGCAAGGCGCGCGTGATAGTCGCTTTTTTCATTCGCCGCCTGCATGAACCGGATCATGTCCGGTGTCCAGACAAACATACCTCTATTCCTCCTGGGCGTAGGTAACCGCTGATTGAATCGGCAAGAGTTGTCAGCGAGAGATTTTTGTCCCAAATGAAAGTTTGAAAACGCAGGAATACTTTGTGTATTTCAAGTTTTTCAAACTGCACAGTTGGGGCAAAAGCTCCGCTGACAACCGCAGACGATTTAATCATCGGTTACATAGGGCGTACAGACGGAAAAGACGCGGCTTCCGGCCTGTACCTGCGTGACGGCGACCGGAACGCCGTAGAGCGTCTGCAAAAGCTCCGGCGTGAGCACCTGTCCCGGCAGGCCGAGGCCAGCACCCGTCCGTCCTTCAGCGCCAATACCTTTGTCGCATAACGGAAGGCCTGATTCGGCTCGTGCGTGGAAAAAATGACGCTGTAGCCACCCGCCGACAGCGCTTCAATGCGCTGCATGACGCGGAAGCTGTTGCCATAGTCAAGACTCGCCGTCGGCTCGTCCATGATGAGCGTGTGCGCGTTCTGGATCAGCGCCCGGCCGAGCAGCATCAGCTGCCGTTCGCCGCCGGAGATGCGCATACACCCGCGCGAAGCCAGCGCGCCGATGCCAAGCTCGTCCAGAATCCGCTGCGCTGCGTTCGTCTGCTCCCGAGAGGGGCTGTCAAACGGCCCGAGCTGCGCGCCAAGGCCCATCAGAACGCTGTCGAGCACCGTATGGTCGAACGCCGGACTGTAGGACTGCGGAATATACGCAAGCTCCGCCGCCAGCGCGCGGCGGGAATAGTCCCGCACGTCGCGGCCCGCGATTTTGACGCTGCCGCGCTTCGGCTCCAGAAAGCCGAGCAGACAGCGGAACAGCGTGCTCTTTCCCACGCCGTTCGGGCCGAGCACGGCAATACGCTCGCCCCTGTCCGCGCAGAAGCTGACGCTTTTCAATACGTCCGCCTCGCCATAGGAAAACACAAGGTCAGATACCTCAAGCTGCATCCCGCGCGCCTCCCTTCACGATTAAATAAAGGAACAGCGGCGCGCCGACGAGGGCCGTGAGGATGCCGAGCGGAATTTCGCTCGTCGTGAGGCACCGCGCCAGATCGTCGACCAGCATGAGAAAGCTTGCGCCCAGCAGCATCGAGCACGGCAGCAGAAGCCGGGTGTTCTGTCCGACGAGCAGACGGCAGATATGCGGAATCACAAGCCCCACCCATCCGATCATGCCGCTGATGGAGACGCTGGCCGCCGTTGCAAGTGTCGCGCAGACGATGACGGCCAGCCGCAGGAGCTTCGTATTGACGCCCATGCTGCGCGCCTCAGCCTCGCTGATGGTCAGCAGGTTCAGCCGCCAGCGCAGGAAAAACAGCGGGATCAGGCCCAGCAGAATGGGGTCCATCGCAAAATGCAGATCGTCCAGCCGCACAGCGGTCAGTGCGCCCATCAACCAGTAGGTGATGGCGGGCAGCTGCTCGTTCGTGTCGGCGACCAATTTAATAAAGGAGGTTCCGGCGGAAAACAGCGACCCGACCATCACGCCCGCCAGCACCATCGCCAGATTCGAGCGCATCCGGCTCAGCCGCCCGACCAGATACGTCAGGCCCACCGCCGCAAGGCCGAAGAGGAACGAGCCTGCCGTAATGACGGCGTAGCTCGCGCCGAGCAGAATCGCCAGCGCCGCACCGAAGCATGCGCCGGTCGACGCGCCGAGCAGATCCGGCGACACCATGGGGTTGCGGAACATGGCCTGATACGACGCGCCCGCGGCGGAGAGCGCCGCGCCGATGAGCGCGGCGGACAAAATGCGCGGCAGGCGGATCTGGATGACGACGGAGGCCTCCTCCGGCGTCCATGTGGGCGCGAGGCGCAGATGCCCGCGCGAAACGCCCGACAGCGCCCGGTCCGCCAGCAGCCGCGCGGTCTGTAATGCCGAGACGCGGTACCGGCCCAGCAGGAACGACAGAAAAAAGACCGCCGCCAGCAAAATCAAAAGGATCAGGACACACCGCCTGCCCGTTTTTCAGGTTTCATCAGCCTACTCCAAACAAAAGCGTTGTTTTTCATACCGTACCACCCTTTGCGTCTTCCTGTCAAGCAAAAGGCGCCGATTTTATTCGGAATTGCCGAATCTTACAGAAAATCCGCCCCTGCGCGGGCCGGACGAGCTGAACAGGCAATATGCGTATTTTATTGCAGCATATGCATTGCGATTCGTCCTCAATCAGCACGTTTACACTGCTTCAGATACTCTTCTCTTGTAATCATCATGTGGAGAAAACCGTCCTCCACGCCTAACTCCCGAAAGCCTGCCCTGCGATGGGTCTCCCATGCAGCGATTTCGTTCCGGGTGACCGCGAAGTCGTTATGGATTCTGGAAATGCTGCAATCACGGAACGCGTGATCCAGCCATCAGCTC
>ENA-OQCO01001199-OQCO01001199.1-human-gut-metagenome-genome-assembly--contig:-NODE-1199-length-10624-cov-3.914166_pt1 | contig 10624 bp, 8 predicted proteins | sample MGYA00242500_ERZ504582 | MGnify/ENA primary metagenome ERZ504582 (study PRJEB26092, sample SAMD00036346) | human gut metagenome | host: Homo sapiens | study: EMG produced TPA metagenomics assembly of...
ACCTTTTCAAAGGTCGTGGGTGTGGGCAAAGCCCACAAATACTTTCCGTTTATGCATCTAACGAATAGCCAAACAGCTTGCTGTTTGGCGGCTTGAACAAATAGGCGAAAGCCTTTGCGAGAGCGACAAAAGAAAATACACTTCATTTCATAGTCAACGCATTGCGTTGACTATGTTTTTAGTGTTTTTGTTTATAACAGCTGTCGACTGTTTTGCCAAACTAAGTGCAAGCACGCAAACTGCCACGCTGTTTGCACCCGATAAATTGTTATTTTGGAAGATATTATGGGCGCTACCCAAATCCGCAAGCCTTTAAAAAGGCTTGACCTAAATTTTAAAATTATTTGCTTTAAACTGTGTACTAAACAGTAATAAAAAATACGGACTGCACACAAAATGCAGTCCGTAAATATTTGAATTATGTGATTTGATTATTTAATAGCCTCAAATGCTTCCTGTAAATCGAAGAGAATATCATCAATATGCTCTGTACCGATTGAAAGACGAATTGTATTTGGCTTAATGCCCTGCTCTGCAAGCTCCTGCTCGTTAAGCTGTGAGTGTGTTGTTGATGCGGGATGAATAGCAAGTGACTTAACATCTGCTACATTTGCAAGAAGTGAGAATACCCGGAGATTATCAATGAACTTCTTAGCGTCTTCTTCTGTACCCTTGATTTCAAAAGTAAATATTGAACCGCCGCCGTTAGGGAAGTACTTATCATAAAGTGCCTTATACGGTGAGTTTGGAAGTGATGGGTGGTTTACGCTCTCAACCTGTGGGTGATTTACAAGGAATTCAAGAACTTTCTTTGTGTTTTCTACATGACGCTCAACACGGAGTGAAAGTGTTTCAAGGCCCTGCAAGAAAATGAATGCGTGGAACGGAGAGATTGTAGCACCTGTGTCACGGAGAAGAATTGCTCTGATGTATGTTACAAATGCAGCACCCGGAGCAGCCTGTGTAAATACAGCACCGTGATATGATGGGTTTGGCTCTGCAAACTGTGGGAATTTACCTGATGCAGCCCAGTCAAACTTACCGCTCTCAATAATTACACCGCCTATTGCCGTACCGTGACCGCCGATGAACTTTGTAGCTGAATGAACAACGATGTCTGCACCGTACTCAAACGGTCTTACAAGGTAAGGGGTTGCAAATGTGCTGTCAACAACAAGCGGAATATTGTGTGCGTGTGCAATCTTTGCGAGAGCCTCAATATCAATAAGGTTAGCATTTGGATTGCCGAGTGTTTCAATGTAGAGAGCCTTTGTATTCTCGTCAATAGCGTTTTCAAAAGCACCCTCTTCATCAGGATCAACAAATGTTGTTGTAATGCCGTAAGCAGGAAGTGTGTGTTCGAGAAGGTTATATGTGCCGCCGTAGATTGTCTTTGCAGCTACGATGTTATCGCCTGCTTTAGCAAGCGCCTGAATTGTATATGCGATTGCAGCTGCGCCCGAAGCTACTGCAAGAGCGGCTGTACCACCCTCAAGAGCTGCAATTCTCTGCTCAAAAATATCTTCTGTAGGGTTTGTAAGTCTGCCGTAGATGTTGCCTGCATCTTTAAGTGCAAAACGATCTGCGGCGTGCTGGCTGTTGTGGAATACATAAGAAGTAGTTGCGTAAATCGGAACTGCTCTTGCATCTGTTACCGGGTCTGCTGATTCCTGTCCTACATGAAGCTGAAGTGTTTCAAAGTGTAATTTTCTATCTTTTAATGTGCTCATTTTATTTACCTCTTTCAATAATTAATTTAGTTTGTTACAATGTTATAATAAAAATAATGTAGTAATGTATTTGTTGCGTCAGCAACAACATCCAGAGGTACTGCACATTCGTCCGTATCGGTAGTTCTGTCTTAATAGATTTACAAATAATAGAAGCATTAGAATTCTCCTTTGCTAAAACTTACTAATTACATAGGTTTAATGTGATTGTATATTATCATATAATTTACCCGTTGTCAATACTATTTTTAAATTTTTAAAAATTAATATTTGTTTAGTAGGTTTTTAGAGCAAAATTTGCCGGTTTTATAACATATTTGTAGAATTATAAGCGACCAATATACATATAGAAAGATAATTAAAATATAAATCGGATAAAAAACAACTTGAAAACCTACTAAATATATGTTATTATTATGTTATAGATGAATGCTATATTTTTGCAAATACTTAGTAAAAGGTGGTGTTAATTTGAAAATTTCTACAAAGGGAAGATACGCACTGCGAATGCTTATAGATTTGGCAATGCACCAGAATGACGGTTACATTGCACTTAAGGATATTGCGGCTCGTCAGAATATTTCCAAAAAATATCTTGAGCAGATTATGCCTATTCTTAATAAAGCCGATGTGTTACTTACAAACCGTGGATTTCAGGGTGGATACCGCCTTGCAAGAACTCCCGACCAATATACGGTAGGCGAGATTCTCCGCATTACAGAGGGCAGTCTTGCTCCTGTAGCCTGTCTTGACCATGACCCGAATACTTGCCCTATGAGTGATGAATGTATTACTTTACCTGTATGGCAGGGACTTAATGAGGTTATTACAAAGTATCTTGACGGCATCACTATTCAAGACATTATTGACCGTCAGACTGAGAGCATCGGCAATGACTATGTAATATAATAGTATATAAGTTTATAGAAAAAATTATAAAGCCATCTTTGATTTTATCAGTCAAAGATGGCTTTGTTTGTTAATTAGTTTTTTATTGTTTAGGCAAATAATGTTTTAACACACAAAGTTTAGTTTTGAAAATTTAGCTTTTGCGTTACTTTGTTGCCTGAACGATAATCAGCTAAAGCGTAAATTTCTCCCAAAAACTTTTGATAAAAGCCCAAAATAACAGACCACAAAGCCGAAGTAAAATTCCGTCTTTGTGGTCTGTTAAAAAATTCCTAAATAATTTATTACAGGGGATAGATATTAAAAATTATTTATCTGAGAACATTGGAGTTGAAAGGTAACGGTCGCCTGTATCGGGAAGAAGTGCTACAATTACCTTGCCCTTATTTTCAGGACGCTTAGCAAGCTGAGTTGCCGCATATACAGCCGCACCTGAAGAAATACCTACGAGTACACCCTCGGCACGAGCGATTGCCTTGCCCGTTGCAAATGCGTCATCGTTTTCTACTGCGAAAATTTCGTCATATACATTAGTATCAAGGGTTTCGGGAACAAAGCCTGCGCCGATACCCTGAATTTGTGAGGACCTGCAACACCCTTTGAAAGAACAGGTGATGTAGCCGGTTCAACTGCAACGATTTTTACATTTGGATTTTTTGACTTAAGATATTTACCTACACCTGTTACGGTACCGCCTGTACCTACGCCTGCAACAAAAATGTCAATCTTGCCGTCTGTATCTTCCCAGATTTCAGGACCTGTTGTTGCAAAGTGAGCGGCAGGGTTTGCCTGGTTTACGAACTGACCCGGAATAAAGCTGTGCGGAATTTCACTTGCAAGTTCGTCAGCCTTTGCGATAGCGCCCTTCATACCTTTTGCACCGTCAGTAAGAACAAGTTCTGCGCCGTACGCCTTAAGAAGATTTCTGCGTTCGATACTCATTGTTTCAGGCATTGTAAGAATAATTCTGTAACCTCTTGCGGCTGCTACCGCTGCAAGACCGATACCTGTGTTACCGCTTGTAGGCTCAATGATTACAGAATCAGATGTAAGCAAGCCTTTTTCTTCCGCATCATCAATCATAGCCTTTGCTACTCTGTCCTTAACACTTCCTGCCGGATTAAAATATTCAAGCTTTGCAAGTACAGGTGTGTCAAGTCCCTGTGCAGCAGAGTAATTATTGAGTTTCATAATAGGTGTTCTGCCAATGAGGTCAGTGATTTTCTCGTAAATTTTCATAATGCATTCTCCTTTATAATATAATGTTTATAGTAATGTCCGTAATTGAAATTCAATCCTTATTAAACCTACATAAATTATAGGTATTATTATAGCACCGCAATATTGCATTGTCAACACTTAAATATAAATATTTCCGAAAAAAATAATAAATATCGAATTTTTAATGCTGATATGCAATATGTATAGAAATACAACGGGATTTTTTATAAACAAAATTTTAAATACAATTGCAAACTTTTACAATATATGTTAAAATTAGAGCAATAATAAGCAAACGGATTTACCGTGAAATTTAAAAGAAGGTGTATAACTTTGAAAAAATGTTTTTCGATTGTACTGACTGTACTTATGGCGGTGATAGCTTTTACAGCTTTTTCATCAGTTAATGCTGTTTCTGTCGAAAGTAATCAATCGGTACATACTAACCAAACAGCGGATTTAGGAATACCTCCGCTTGACTTCGGCGATTCAAATGACTATGACAGCGGCGGTTCTGATTGGGGCGGCAGCTCTGACTGGGGCGGCAGTTCCGATTGGGGCAGTTCAGACTACAGCAGTTCCGAAAGCAGCGGAGAAGGTCTTGGATTTGGCGGAACGTTAGTTGTTTTCCTTGTAGTTATCGGTATAGTTGTTTACGGCATGATAAGGAGCAAAAAGGACAGCAAAAGAACAACTAAAAGAACAACTACTACTGTTGGCAGATCACAGACAATTCAGCAGTCGGCAGGCAGAAATATTACACTTCCTGACCGTACGGCACAGATTTCAGACCTTATCAAGCAGAATGATCCGAACTTCTCGGCAGAAGATTTCCTTTCATTCTCAAGATATGTATATGTTACCATTCAGGACGCTTGGAGCAAGCGTGACCTTTCACCTGTAAGAATTTATTTACACGATAATCTTTACAATCAAACTCAAAAACAGATTGATCGCAAGATTGCAAACGGCGTAATCAATAAGATTGAAAATGTAGCCGTAAGTACAGCTTATCTTACAGCGTATCGCAGAGATAAAGAATTTGAGTATGTTACAGTTTATCTCAATGCCCGTCTTACAGACTATGAGATAAACGAAAAGACCGGTCAGGTTCTCCGTGGAGATCCTAATGCAAGATACGAGTTGAGGTACACACTTCGCTTTGCCCGTAATGCAAGCATTAAGACCACAAGTGCAAACAGTCAGACGCTTAAGTCACATAGTTGCCCGAATTGCGGTGCTCCTCTTGAAATGTCAAGTTCCGGCAAGTGCGAATACTGCGGAAGTACAATTACAACAGGTCAGTATTCATGGGTACTCAGCGAATATTCTTCTATTCGTAACGATACTGTTGACCAAGGCATTTATATTGAAAAAGATAACAATGCTCAAAACAATACAAATAATAATCAGTAATAATCAGTAATTTTTTATTGCTGTTCGGGACCGGGATTTTTCCGGTCCCGATTTTTGTATTTAATCCGTAAATATTTTTTTATATAATGGCAAAATAAAGCTATAACAAAGTTGTTTTTTACATAATGTATCAAATACTTGCATTTTTTTAACTTGTGTGTTATATTGTAAATGATTTGTTAATCAATATTTCTAAGTACAAGGTGATATTATGGATTACAAAATTATTGCACTTGACATTGACGGTACTCTGACTAACTCTCAAAAAGAGATTACTCCACGCACTCGATACGCTATTATTGACGCTCAAAAAATGGGCAAAAAGGTTGTAATCGCTTCGGGCAGACATCCTATGGGGATTCAGAGCATTGCAAGAGATTTATTGCTTGACCGCTATGAGGGTTATATTATGGCTTTCAACGGAGGAAAAATTCTTGATTGTACTACCGGACAAACTATTGTAAGTAAGGATTTTCCGAAGGAATACCTTTCCGACATACTCGGTGTGTTGAAAGAATCAAATCTTTCTGTTCATACCTATGATGATAAGAAAATCATTACAGGCGGCACTTTGAATGATTATTCAAATGTTGAAAGGGATATTCTCAAAATGGAAATGGTTGTTGTGGAAGATTTTGCGGCGAATATTCCTGAAAAGATCAATAAACTTTTACTTTCGGGCGAACCTGCCGAAATTGATAAATATAACGAAATTCTTGCAAAACGCTATGACGGTTTGTTGATGTGTATAAGAGCGCACCGTACTTCCTCGAGATTATGCCTTTCGGTGTAACAAAGGGTTCTATGCTGCCTATGCTGCTTGAAAAACTCGGTTTTACAAACGAAGAGATGATTGCTTTTGGCGACAATTACAATGATATAACTATGATTGGTTATGCGGGTCTTGGAGTTGCTATGGGCAATGCAGAGGAAGATGTAAAAAAGATTGCAAATTATGTCTGCGAGTCAAATGATGATGACGGAGTCGCAAAAACACTTGAAAAATATGTTTTGAAAAGTAATATATAATTTGCAGTTGTGATATATAAATAGTTGTGATTATATAAAAGCTCTCTGAATTTAATCGGAGAGTTTTTTGCTTTGTCGAAAAATCTGTCTGCTTTTTAAAAAAACGGCACTTTGTTCACTTTTTTGTATAAATTACATAAAACAAGTATTAAATGTTTGGAAGCACAGATTTCGAATAATTCTAAATCAGAAAAAAAATCGTTAATAACTACTTTATAATTATATGTAGATGTTAAATTTTGATTTTAACGGAAAATGGAGGAAAAGCTATGACAAAGGTAAAAAAACTCATTGCTTTAATGCTTGTTGTCTGCATTGCGGCAACAGTAGGTATTGTGTCGGTTTCGGCTGCTACTGTTGACGATGCTGAGTCAGTTCAGGCTAAATACGACGGTATTAAAGTGCATGTGTATTCTGAAGACGGCGCACCGAACATCTATTATTGGAACAGCCTTCCGCAGAATATCGCAACAGATTACCCCGGTCCTAAAATGACCGCCGAGGGTGATAACAGCTACTGCTACACGTTCGACAATGTAACAAAAATCAATATGATGTTTGTTACAAACGGCACTCAGTCTGCTGAAACAACAAGAAACAGCGGCGAGTGGTGGTACAAAAACGGAAGATGGTCTTCTAAGTCTTGGAATGATTTTGATGACTGGAAGAGAACGGATCTTCGTGAAGATTCAATTTACTTTGTAATCACAACTCGTTTCTATGACGGTGATACAGGCAACAATGTTCATTGTTGGGACGACCAGCAAGCTAACAACCCTGATTCAGACCCTGCTTGGAGAGGCGACTTTAAGGGCCTTATCGAAAAACTTGATTACATCAAGGCTTTAGGCTTCAGTGCAATTTGGATTACTCCTGTTGTAACAAATGCGTCAGGTTATGACTACCATGGCTATCACGCATTCGATTTCTCAACTGTTGATGTTCGTTATGAGAGTGACGATGTTAAATATCAGGATCTTATCGATGCTGCACATGAAAAAGGTATGAAGATTATTCAGGACATAGTTATCAATCATACAGGTAACTTTGGTGAGGCTACTCTCGCGCCTATGTTTACAAAAGAGTATAGCACACTTAAGGATCTTGAATCTGTTAATTGTATGGTTCCGATTCCTGATTCGGATTTTGCAAAAACATTCCCTGACTATGACAGTCTTGCTCCGGGTTATCAGTATCAGGCAAGACTTAATATAATGAAGGATACTAAGGCTCTTGATTCAGGTTCACATGACACGGAAAATAACTATCATCATTATAAAGACCTTAGCTGGGAAAGTCCAACTGTACAGACAGGACAGATTGCCGGTGACTGCGTTGATGTAAACACAGAAAATCCAAAGGTTGCAGAGTATCTTAACAATGTTTACGGCGATTATATCAACATGGGTGTTGATGCATTCAGAATGGATACCGAAAAGCATGTATCAAGACTTACTCTTAACCAGTTCTATTTCCCATCATGGCTTAAGACAGGCGGAAAGAATTTCTATGTATTCGGCGAGGTTTGTACTCGTGTAAGCGAGTTTTGGAATCATAATATCCCTGCAATTTCTGCTCCTTTCTATACTTGGGCAGAAACAGACAGCAATTATATCAATGCTCTCGGCGATGATCAGCTTGAAAATGTAAACCTTACAAATGCTCACTATGCAAGCAATTCATCTACAAGTAATCAGCCAACTTCTGATAATGTTTATCTTAATGGTATTACATATCATACTCCTGATTACAGTAAGGGCAATGGCACAGGCGTTATTGACTTCCCAATGCATTGGAACTTCTCTACTGCCAGCAATGCATTTACCCGTGCTCTTGAAGAGGATCCATATTATAATGATTCAACATGGAATGTAACTTATGTTGACTCCCATGACTACGGTCCTGATATGGATACTCGTTATAATGGCGGTACTCAGGCTTGGGCAGAAAACCTTTCACTTCTCTTTACATTCCGTGGAATTCCATGTCTATACTATGGTTCAGAAGTTGAATTCCAAAAGGGTGTAAGTATAGACCTTGGTCCAAATGCTCCTCTTTCAACTTTAGGTCGTGCATATTTCGGCGATTATCTTGAGGGTGATGTTTCAGCTACTGATTTCGGTGAATATAGCGCATCGGGAACAGTTGCCGAAACTCTTAATTCTCCGCTTGCTGTTCACCTTAAACAACTGAATATGATTCGTAGGGCAGTACCTGCTCTCCAGAAAGGTCAGTATACAAAGGACAGCGAATATGTAACTGGTAATATGGCATTTATCCGCCGTTATACAAATTCAAGCGAAGGCGTAGACAGCCTTGCACTTGTAACTATTTCAGGCGGCGCTACATTCAAGAACATTCCTAACGGCAAGTATATTGACGCTGTTACAGGTGATGTTAAGACTGTTACAAACGGCACACTTACAGTAGGCAGTATCGGTAAAGCCAACATGAGATGCTATGTAGCTTGCGGTTCAGGCTTCACAGGCATTGACGGTAAGATCGGTACAAACGGTACATATCTTAAGTAATTAAATAATTAAATAATTATAATTACAACTAAGAGGATGGAGTAAAATTCATCCTCTTTTTGTATATATTTGCAGATAAATGAATATTTTTGCTAAAATGTATATAAATATGACATAATCTTAATTATAAATAAGACACTTTAAAGCATTTTGTATCTTTTCTTTTGCTTTAAAATGTGATATAATGTTCTTTAATGGTAATTATAAATTTACTAATCTTTATTGTAGGAAGTGATTTTGATGGGCAGTTATTCAGATAACACACCGGCTATCCATGACTTGGCACAAAAAATGATCTCAAATTCGATGATCGATACAAGTCTTTATTCAAAGTATAATGTTAAGAGAGGACTTCGTGACCTTGACGGTAAGGGTGTATTAACAGGCCTTACAGATATTTCCACAATTATCCAGAATAAAGAAGTTGATGGTAAGCTTGTTCCTTGCGACGGTGAGTTGTATTATCGCGGATATAATGTAAACGATATTGTCGGCGGTATTCTTGAGGATGATCGTTTTGGTTTTGAAGAAGTTGTTTACCTTCTTCTTTTTGGCGAAATGCCAAATGTCGCACAGCTTAAGGATTTTAAGGAATTGCTTGTAAAATACAGAACTTTACCGCAGAACTTTGTTCGTGATGTTATTCTTAAAGCACCGAGTGAAGATATGATGAACTCGATTGCTCGAAGCGTACTTACTTTGTTCTGTTACGATGATAATCCTAATGATACATCGGTAGATAATGTTCTTCGTCAGTGTATTCAGCTTATTTCAGTATTTCCGATGCTTTCGGTTTACGGTTATCATGCATATAACCACTATCTCCGTGACAAAAGCCTTTATATTCACCGTGCAGAGCCTACTATGTCCACAGCGGAGGTTATTTTGTCATTACTTCGTCCTGACAGAAAATACACACCGCTTGAGGCAAAAGTTCTTGATATGGCGCTTATTCTTCATATGGAGCACGGCGGCGGTAACAACTCTACATTTACAACTCATGTTGTAACTTCTTCCGGTACAGATACTTATTCGGCAATTGCAGCGGCTTTGGCATCTCTTAAAGGTCCTAAGCACGGCGGTGCAAATGTTAAAGTATTCTATATGTTTGAGGATATTAAAAAGCACATAAAAGACTGGAAAGATGACGAAGAAATTGCAGATTACCTTGAAAAAATACTCGAAAAGCAGACATTCGACAGAATGGGTCTTATCTATGGTATGGGTCACGCTGTTTATACAATTTCTGACCCTCGTCAGATAATTCTTAAAGGTGCTGTTCAGAAACTCGCTAAGGCAGAGGGTTACGATGAGGACTTTGAACTTTATGAGAGAGTAGAAAGACTTGCTCCGCAGGTTATCGGCAAAAAGCGTAAGATTTATAAAGGCGTTGCGTCCAATGTCGATTTTTACAGCGGCTTGCTTTACAGTATGCTTGACATTCCTTGTGAGCTTTATACACCGATGTTCGCTACAGCCAGAATTGCAGGTTGGAGCGCACACAGACTTGAGGAAATCGTAAATGGCGGTAAGATTATACGTCCTGCTTATATGAGTATTTCTACAACAAAGAATTATACTCCACTTGATAAAAGATAATATTAAAAATTTAGGCGGATACTTGCAAAGAGTACCCGCCTATTTTTTCGTAAAAGTTATGGTTTGGCTGATTGCTTTATCAAGCAATTATAAAAGTTTGGTCGACCTTTTCAAAGGTCGTGGGGTGTGGGCAAAGCCCACAAATACTTTCCGTTTACGCAATCTAATGATAGCCGAACAGCTTGCTGT
>ENA-OQCO01001201-OQCO01001201.1-human-gut-metagenome-genome-assembly--contig:-NODE-1201-length-10611-cov-2.456314_pt1 | contig 10611 bp, 13 predicted proteins | sample MGYA00242500_ERZ504582 | MGnify/ENA primary metagenome ERZ504582 (study PRJEB26092, sample SAMD00036346) | human gut metagenome | host: Homo sapiens | study: EMG produced TPA metagenomics assembly of...
TATTTTTATAGCGCTGTTCCTGACGTTTTTTCAATTTTTCGTAGGATTCTTCCCAGCTCTTTTTGTCCTTCCTGCAACTCCCGCGCTCTTGAAAAATTGCCTTCCCTGATCGCTTCCTCTTTTTTTTTCGGCAAGTGCATGCAGATTCTGCTCCACCTCTTTTAACTGCGGAGGCACTGTAATACCTGTCAACTGTACCCGTGAAGATGCTTCATCCATCAGATCAATGGCTTTGTCCGGCAGATGTCGGTCTGCAATATAACGGATAGACATCTTGACTGCTGCCTCCAGCGCCTCATCGGTAATGGTGACTCCGTGATGTTTTTCATAATAAGGGCGCAATCCCTTCAGAATCTCAACTGCCTGCTCTTGCGTCGGTTCTTCTACCGTAACCGGCTGAAATCTTCGTTCCAGTGCCGCATCTTTTTCGATATGTTTTCTGTATTCTTCAATCGTGGTCGCACCGATGATCTGGATCTCTCCTCTCGAAAGAGAAGGTTTTAAAATATTGGATGCATCCAGTGCTCCTTCCGCACCGCCTGCTCCGATAATTGTATGCAATTCGTCAATGAACAGCAGAATTCCCGGATGTTCCATCACTTCTGCAATTACTTTTTTGATTCTTTCTTCAAATTCACCACGGTATTTGGATCCTGCCACCATACCGGACAGATCCAGAACAACCAGCCGTCTGTTTTTCATTTTTTCCGGCACCAGCCCCTGCGTGATCCGCTGGGCAAGTCCTTCTACTACCGCTGTTTTTCCAACACCCGGTTCTCCGATCAGACAGGGATTGTTTTTCGTCCGGCGGCTCAAAATCTGGATTACCCGACCAATCTCATCTTCTCTTCCGACCACCGGATCCATAACTCCCTGACGAGCCATCTCAGTCAGATCTCTGCTGTACTGATCCAGCGTCGGCGTGCCCGTAGCCGCTTCATTTCTGGATCGTGCATTGCCGTTATCTCTTGGATTGGCAACTTCTTCTCCCATCGCTGACAGAACTTCATTCTGCAGTTTTCGGATATTTACTCCCATCGTGTGCAGCAGACGGGTTCCCATACAGTCAACTTCCCGCAACATCGCAAGCAGAAGATGTTCTGTTCCTATCTTTTCACTGCGAAGATCATCTGCTTCTTCCACAGCTCCTTCCAGCATTCTTGCCGCCCGTGGGGTATATCCTGCCCGATCCGCAGTCAGCACATTACTCTCTTCCGGTGCAATCAGCTTCCGGATCATTTCCATCAGCCGTTCTTCACTGATTCCCATGTCGCGCAGAACCATACCGGCCGTTCCTTCTTCTTCGTGTAAAAGACCTGCCAGTAAATGTTCGGTTCCGATATAACTATGTTTGTATCTGCGTGCTGTCTTTTCCGCATATTTTACCGCTGTCTTTGCCTGATTCGTATATTGTGTACTCATGCAGCGTTCTATCCTCCATTTTTCGTATCCTGTTTGCCCGCAGATTATTCTAACGGGTCTTCGGGGGATTGCTCCCACATATCATAGATTTCATCCAGCAGCCGATGTGCTTCCTGCCGGGAAATGTTATGACATCGCCCCTTGGCCAGAATGATATACAGATTCTGACGCATTTCTTCCAGTGCCAGCAGTTTGTTTGAATCGATGCAGATCACTGCACCTTTTCTCCGGTCTATAGATACGATGCCCTCTTTTCTGAGAACAGCGTACGCTTTATTTACTGTATGCATATTAATTCCGATACATTCTGCCATCTGTCTTACTGACGGAAGGGTATCTCCGTCCTGCAGTCTGGATGTGGCGATTCCAAGTATGATCTGGTTGCGAAGCTGCATATAAATTGCTTCTTCGCTGTTAAAATCTATCTCCAGCAATTCTATCTGCATCTGTTTACCCTGCTTTCTCTTTTCTGTGTGTTATACATCATATAACAGATCCCACGGTTTGTAAAGCAGACCCTTACTGATATTCCCGGATCAGACAGTATTGTTTCAGATTAAAGTTCTTTTTTAAGATTCCATACTCTTTGAACTGGAACTTTTTGTAGAATTCCAGATTTTTTTCGTTGTGTGTTTCCAGTGAAATCATCATTCCATGTTCCTGGGCATACCGGATTGCTTCATCCATCAGCATCGCTGCCATTCCGTGGTGCTGCATCCTTGGATGAACCGCCAGGTAAATAATATGCAGTCGTTTTGTCTGATGAAGCTGTTGTGTCCAGCTCGAATTCAGGTAGTCACCGCCCTTGATAAAATTATAAAAGGTATGAAAAGACGGATCCTCCTTGATCAGATACAGATCATTTTGCAGGGTAGCCTTCGCTTCTGTCAGTAGGAAATGAAACAGATTGTAGGACTCCGTCTCATCGGATACCACCAGCACGCTGTTAAGTTCTTCGCTGTCCGCAAAAATCTCACATGTTTCATAGAATTCATCCATATCGCAGTGGAACAGCTCCGGCATCAGACGTTTTCTCACATCCGGATCCGGGATCAGTGTCTCGTACAACGGATCGTGTGCAAAACAAATATTTAAAAGTTCCTCTAACTTAGGTAAATCTTCTTTTTTTACCCGATATAACTTATCGCTTTCCATATTTTTCAGCGGGTTTCCCCGTCACCTTTCTTATTGTTCCTGTATCGGATGCACAAAATGTTCTTTCACGGTTTGATAAATCTCTTCCATTGTCTGTTCTGCCATTTTGTACTGTTTATCGATTACTTTTGCAAGTGCTGCTGCCTCTTCCCGACAGTCTTTTTCTCCTGCTTCTTCTTTTTTCAGCAGCTGTTTTACCAGATCGTACAGATTTTCATGCTGCATCAGACGTCTGTATCCCCATTTCAGCCGTTCTTTTGGCTGATGGTACACATAATCGGTAAAATGTCTGTAGACTTCTTTATCAAACATAAATGCATAGGCATTGTTATCCACGTCATACAGTTTTCTGAGTGCCACCGAAAGTTCTCCCTCTTCGAGATTCTTTTTGGCTCCTTCTAAAAGGTGGATATTTCTCAGTAAAATCTCATGTGGATAGAATACATTTCCGTACCAGTCAATGCGGACAAATGCATCCTGTTCTGTTTTGAAGCGTTTCAGAAGTTCTGTCTCTGTCTGTCGCAGGCTCTGATACAGTGTTTCCCGTTGTTCCGGATCTTCGCACGCTTTATATGCACTGTTTTTCTGCATGATCCACCGGTAATTTTCTTCCTGCTGTTTTTCTGCTCCGGTCAGTAATTTGCTGATTGTTTCGTATTTTTCTTCCAGACAGCTGTTTTCACAGGATTTTACCAGTTCCAGACCTTCCTGTGCGCGTTTCATAACACCGGTAAAGGAAAGTGGTACTACGGCTGTCGCGTCGATTGCCAGAATCAGCAGTGCATACAGTTCATGATGGAACTGGTAGACCTGTGGATCGTAGTATTCGTCGTTGTCAAACTGTGAGTGATAGTGTGTCTCCATAAAACTTCCGCCGGTAAAATCATTTACCATGGACGGGATTCCTGCGATCGCCATCGAAAAGTCATCGGACCAGGTTTCGATCGGAGATACCACGGATGCATCCTCCGGATACGCTCTCGTAAGAACCGGGAGGTCTTCCAGAAATTGTTCCAAAAATGGCTGATATTCATAACAGCTTCGGATCCGCGCCCCGGCTCCGTGTGCCAGCGCCGGAAGTTCAAAGTTCAGATCGGCGATTACTTTTCCCACCCATTCCGGATGTGCGGTAAATACCTGTTCATAGGCACCTGTGGACCAGTCAAAATCCGAATCAATCACGCCCCACTCTTCTGCTGCCATCGCACAGATCAGGATCGTATTGTCCGGCTGAATCCTGGCATCGATCAATGCTTTCGCGATCCCGAACATCATGGCCACCGCCGTATTATCATCCTGAAATCCGTCAAAATACGAATCGTAATGGGCAGAAAGCACGATCAGACGATCTTTGTGTTTTCCCTGGATCTGTCCGGTAATATTATAAGTTTTACACTCCGGCATCACCCGGCTGTCCGCTTCCAGTGTCACCCATAGCTCCCGGCTCTGCTGATTATCCAGCTGTTCTTTCAGCCACTGGGCATCTCTTCTGGATATGGAAAATGCAGGAGCATCTGCCGGTCCTGCAATATCCTGAGCATTTAACGCATCTTCATCGATCTCGCCATAGCCGCCCTGCTGCACCGCGATCAGTGCTTTTGCACCTTTCAGATGTGCCTGATATACCGGGAAATTGATCCACCATTCGTCACGTTGGTTAATGTCAACTAATACCAGTTTATTCTTTACATCGATGTCTTTATAGTCTAACTCTGTTCCTTTTCCAACATAGATCAGCGGATATTCTTCTGCCCCATCAGTCACGCAGTTTGTCTGGTAAGCTCCCAGCCGGATCTCACGTTTCTTTCCATTTTCATCCAGTACATACAGAACTGCTTTACGAAATTCCCAGCCGTCTACGGTAATCTCATCTTTCGTTACCCCGGACAGACCAATCTCTTCCATCTCTTTTTTTAACATCTCGCCAGTCAGAAACTCTGCTTTTGATCCTGCCGACCGATATCCCAGCTCCGGATTACACCGGTAGGCTTCCATACGTTTTGCCAGCTCATAGGAATATGGAATATCCAGATGTGTTAATACTTTCTCTTTCTCGTTCATTGATACCCTCCTGCCAAACGGTGCCTGACATTCGCTGTCGGGATCGTATGTTTATGTCGGCTTTATTATACCGCGCGGACCTCTGACTGTCTATTTTAAATTTTTTGTGCTTTTTTCAAAAAAAGTGTTGACTTTTCTGTTTTTCAACGATATAATATCACTTGTCTTTCAGAGAAAGAAAGCGCGCGGGAGTGCTGGAATTGGCAGACAGGCAAGACTAAGGATCTTGTGGGTGTATGCTCGTGTGGGTTCAAGTCCCATCTCCCGCATACAGAGAAAAGGGCAGAAAGCTTTGATTTTATTCAGGTTTTCTGCTTTTTTATTGTCTGAATGATACGATTTTTGTCTCACGCTGTCTCACGTTTTTTGGGGTGGTGGGGCTACTATATCTTGTGGTGGCTGTAGGGCGGATAAAACCAGTTGGTCTTTTTGTTCGGTGTTGATTCGGGTGAAAATGTAATGTTTTAATTTTTATTCTATTCATACGGAATACTTTCCATTCGAACATCCGTTCGCAATGTGATATACTACATTTGTACAATCAAATAGAAAGCAGGATGTGATTTCTGATTATTTGATGCCCTCTGATCTTACGAAAGGAGGGTAATGCCCTATGAACACAATGGAAGTCCTTACTTTATTGTTAGTAGTTTTCGAGGCTCTGTCTTACATAGACAATCAGAAGAAACATAAGCATAAAAAGAAACGCAAAATGAAAAATAAAAAGAGATAGCATCCCAGACCGTCCAAAGTTAAGGATGCTATCTCTTTTTTAGCTAATTGACAGAGGGCAAATCGGAGTCATATCCGATTACCTTTCTAATTAGATTATACACTTGGGCACTTGTTTTTGCAAGTGCTCATTTTAATTTTCCTACTAAGGTTCTTTTGTAATATTTAGAATAAAATCACATTATTCACATTTTAATATTTCTTTCAATTCCCGAAGTGTCGGTGCTTTGGCATCCTTTTCTGAAAGCTGTTCGCGATTGTCTTTTTCAATAGGAATCGGCCATTCTATTCCCAGTTCATTGTCTAAAGGAGTCAATGCTGTTCCTGACATTCCCGGAGCCCACTCGTTATCAAAGAAATATAAATACTCTGTTCCTTCTTCCAACGCCTGAAATCCGTTGCACACGCCCTGTGGAACAAAAACCTGTATTCCAGGTGTAATATGTACTGTTTCTACTGCACCAAATGTTTTACTGTCCGGTCTTGTATCCACATACACACCAAATACGGAACCGGTTGCCACTGTAACCAGCTTTGCCATGGCTTCTCCATGCAGACCGCGAACCGCTCCACGTTTTGTACGTGTTAAATTTATCTGTTTCCACGAAGAAAGTGTTTCCGGTAAAACTTCTGAATGGCTACTCTCACGATAGAGTTCTCTCACTGTGCCTCGATCATCCGTCACCATTTTTACATTAATAATACGCAATCCATCAATCTTTGATTCGGATGCTGAAAAAGGATATATTTGCAACGTCATCGGATACCCCCTTTTTTCTTTTTATTTTTAGTTATATCATACACAATTTACCTTATTTCTGCAAATGTTTTCTGTATTTTCCCTGTGTTTCTAAAAGGTAATGTTACTGTGAACAGGAGCAAAGTAATGATCTGAACCGTCCCAGTCACTATCGACACAATACTTCCCACTTGCACCCTTCTTTTCTCTTCGCTATAATAAATACATGACAAAATCTTATAGAAAGAGTAAGAAAGGACACCGTTATGAAAGAATATAAATGGGCTACTCTCGGATGTGGCGTGATCGCCAATCAGCTGGCACAGGCGTTTGCTGCAAACGGACGGAAACTATATTCCGTAGCAAACCGTACGCACGAAAAGGCAGTTGCTTTTGCTGAAAAATATGGAATTGATAAAGTTTATGATCAGATTGACGATGTATTTTCGGATGATGAGGTGGACATTATCTATATTTCCACTCCGCATAACACACATATTTCCTACCTTCGTAAGGCTTTAAGTGCCGGAAAACATGTACTCTGTGAAAAATCCATTACCCTCAACGCTGAAGAACTAGAAGAAGCAGTTCGTCTCGCTGAAGAACATCATGTAGTTCTTGCCGAGGCCATGACGATTTTCCACATGCCAATCTAACAAGGAACTTCGCAGCCGGATGGATGTCGGGGAATTCGGGGAACTTCGGCTTTTGCAGATGAACTTCGGAAGTTACAAAGAGTATGACATGAAAAACCGCTTTTTCAACCGGAATCTCGCGGGCGGAGCACTGCTGGATATCGGTGTGTATGCGCTGTCTTTCCTTCGCTGGTTTATGTCCTCAAAGCCAGATCAGATTCTCTCTCAGGTAAAATACGCACCTACCGGTGTGGACGAGCAGGCATCGATTTTGTTGAAAAACAAAGAGGAGGAGATGGCTACCGTCATTTTGTCTCTACATGCCAAACAGCCAAAACGAGGAACGATTTCTTTTGATAAGGCTTACATCGAACTGTTCGAGTATCCGCGGGGCGAGGAAGCCATCATCACTTATACGGAAGACGGTCACAAAGAAGTGGTATCCGTCGGTTCTACCGACCGGGCGCTGGAATACGAAGTGGCCGATATGGAAGTGGCTGTCGCCGGAGAGGAAAACCGGATGCATCTCGACTATACGATCGATGTGATGGATATGATGACCTCGATCCGGAAAGACTGGGGGATGAGATATCCAGAGGAAGAATAAGGTTGATTTTTTATCTTTCAAAACAGGGGCAGAAAACGATTCTTCTTTCGTCTTCTGCCCCTGTTATTTTTTTACCTTATCTTATGCCTCGTCAATCGCTTTTCCAATATCATGACGATAATATTTATTATCAAACTCTACAAGATCGATAGCTTTATACGCATTCGCTCTCGCCTGTTTCAGGTCGTCTCCTTTAGCTACTACTCCAAGCACACGACCACCGTTTGTCACGATCTGTCCGTCTTTCTTTGCGGTTCCTGCGTGGAATACATAGTAACCTTCTTTTTCTTTGAATGCATCCAGTCCTTTGATCGGGAAGCCTTTCTGATAAGATACCGGGTACCCGTCAGATGCCAGAACTACGCACACGGCTGCATTGTCTTCGAATTCCAGATCGATCTGATCCAGTGTTCCATCGATACATGCTTCAAACACATCGACGATATCCGTCTTCATTCTCGGAAGAACGACCTGTGCCTCCGGATCACCGAAACGGGCATTGTATTCCAAAACCTCGGGCCATCGGCAGTCAGCATCAGGCCGAAGAAAATGATTCCCTTGAATTCTCTTCCCTCTGCTGCCATCGCATCTACCGTTGCCTGATAGATGTGTGCCTTACAGAATGCATCCACTTCTTCGGTATAGAACGGACTTGGAGAGAAAGTTCCCATACCACCGGTATTCAGCCCCTGATCTCCGTCTTTCGCACGTTTGTGATCCTGTGCGGAAGTCATCGGTTTGATGGTTTTTCCATCCACATAAGTCAGAACGGACACCTCACGACCGGTCATGAATTCTTCAATCACCATTGTATTGCCGGCACTGCCGAACTTTTTATCTTCCATGATCTCTTTCACACCGTCTTTTGCTTCTTCCAGTGTGTTGCAGATCAGTACACCTTTTCCAAGTGCCAGTCCGTCCGCTTTTAAAACGATCGGGAATTTTGCAGTTTCCAGATAAGCAAGTGCTTCCTGCGGATCGGTAAAGTTTTCATAAGCAGCTGTCGGAATGTTGTATTTTTTCATCAGATCTTTGGAAAATGCTTTGGAACCTTCCAGGATCGCTGCATTTTTTCTCGGTCCGAACACACGCAGTCCTTCTGCCTCAAAAGCATCTACCACGCCGCCAACCAGCGGATCGTCCATACCGATAACGGTCAGATCAATCTCTTTTTCTTTGCAAAAGCCACCAGTTTGTCAAACTCCATTGCACCGATATTGACACATTCTGCATATTCTTCAATTCCCGCATTGCCCGGCGCACAGTAGATTTTGTCAACTTTCGGACTCTGTGCCACTTTCCATGCGATAGCATGTTCTCTTCCGCCGCTCCCTACGATCAGTACTTTCATGTCTTTTCCTCCTATCTGGATCTTACCAGTCCGTCAACTACCTCTATCTTATCATTTGCAATCAGATCAATCGCTTTCGGCATGATCACCCATTCTGCCTCTTCCATAACTCTCCGCTGCAGAATCTCCGGGGTATCTCCCTCTTTCACCTCCACCGCTTTCTGCAGAATGATAGGGCCGGTATCCGTTCCCTCATCCACAAAATGCACAGTAGCTCCGGTTACTTTTACGCCTCTTTTCAACACACCCTCATGAACTTTCAGTCCATAATAGCCGGTTCCGCAAAAAGATGGGATCAGCGCCGGATGAATGTTGATGATTCTATTCGGATAAGCTTTTACCATAATCTCCGGAATCACAACCAGACATCCTGCCAGTACCACCAAATCTACACCATAGGACTGAATAGCCGCCAGAAGAGCCTCGTTAAATGCCTCTCTCGTCTCATACTGTTTTGGTGAAATGCATCTTGCTTCGATGCCATGTTTCCTTGCCCGTTCCAGTGCATAGGCATTTGCATTGTTACTGATCACAACGGAAATCTCCGCATTGGTGATGGTTCCGTTTGTTATGCTGTCAATGATCGCCTGAAGATTGGTACCGCCGCCTGATACCAGAACTGCCATTTTTAACATAAGGTCACTCCCTTTTCACCTTCTGTGATTTTACCTACAACATACGGAGTATCACCTGCTGCACGCATGGCTTCCATGGTCTTGTCCACATCTGCAGGATCTACGGCAACGATCATACCGATACCCATGTTGTAAGTGTTGTACATCATCTGTTCTTCGATATTCCCTTTCTTTGCCATCAGGGTAAAGATCGGAGGGATCGGATAGCTGTCTTTTTCGATCACTGCGTGAACACCGTCTTTTAACATACGCGGAATATTTTCATAGAATCCGCCACCGGTGATATGGCTGCATGCTTTTACGGTCACACCTGCATTTTTTACATTTTTCAGTGCTTTTACATAGATTCTTGTAGGAGCCAGCAGAGCCTCTCCCAGTGTGGTTCCCAGTTCGTCATAATAGGTATCCAGGGATTCTTTTGTCATATCGAAAACTTTTCTTACAAGAGAAAATCCGTTGCTGTGTACGCCTGTGGATGCCATACCGATCAGTACATCTCCGTCTTTCAGGTTTTCGCCGGTGATCATCTCTTTTCTGTCGCAGACACCAACGGCAAATCCTGCCAGATCGTATTCCTCTTCCGGCATCAGACCCGGATGTTCTGCAGTCTCACCACCGATCAGGGCTGCATCGGACTGTACGCATCCTTCTGCCACACCGCTTACGATCTGTGCGATCTTCTCCGGATAGTTCTTACCGCAGGCAATGTAATCCAGGAAGAATAATGGTTCTCCGCCTGCACAGGCAATATCATTCACACACATGGCAACCGCATCGATTCCAATGGTATCGTGTTTGTCCATGATCATCGCCAGTTTTACTTTGGTTCCGCATCCGTCTGTTCCGGACAGCAGTACCGGATCTTCCATCTCTTTGATCTTTTTCAGAGAAAATGCACCGGAAAATCCGCCAAGTCCGCCAAGAACTTCTTCTCTCATGGTTCTTTTTACATGTTCCTTCATCAGTTCTACGGATTTGTAACCTGCTTCAATATCTACTCCAGCTTTCTTGTAATCCATCTTGATCCTCCATCTGCTCTGCGGCACTTTTATTTTGTATAGTTCTTGTATCCTACTTCTTTTAATTTTGCGTCTTTTGCTTCTACTTCTTCTTTCATTTCCTGTGTATATGCTTTCAGGCGGGAGAGCAGCGCATCGTCAGATGTTGCAAGAATCTTCGCTGCGAGAATCGCTGCATTGGCTCCTCCGTTGATTGCCACGGTTGCCACCGGGATACCGGTCGGCATCTGTACGATCGAGTACAGGGAATCTCTG
>ENA-OQCO01001202-OQCO01001202.1-human-gut-metagenome-genome-assembly--contig:-NODE-1202-length-10584-cov-7.262121_pt1 | contig 10584 bp, 7 predicted proteins | sample MGYA00242500_ERZ504582 | MGnify/ENA primary metagenome ERZ504582 (study PRJEB26092, sample SAMD00036346) | human gut metagenome | host: Homo sapiens | study: EMG produced TPA metagenomics assembly of...
TAAAGAGATTGTGGACAAGCAGACAAAGAGAGAGAACGAACAGAACTTAAAAGCTGAGAGACAGGAAGAGAATGTGATAACTCCAACTGAGAAACAGAGATTACAGTGACTCCGATAACTCAAAATACAGAAGAGCAGAAAGTAAAAAATGCAGATAAACAGACAGAGCCAGAAGAAAATTTAACCGAAGAATCTACCGGGGAAGAGGAAGTTACTACGGCAGCCGCCCAGGTGCAGCCGATGCCGGAAATTGACCTTGCACCGGAAAGACTGGCAGATTACGATTATCTGATGAATCATTTTTTTATTCTTGATCCTAATACAGAAACCAGTGCGCAACAGTTGAATGCGGCTGCTCTTCTTGGGGAGGATCTGACGCTCCGTAAGGAAAAAGCGGAGCCACAGATTTTGATCTATCATAGTCATTCGCAGGAGACTTTTGCAGATTCCAGAGAAGGAAAGACAGAAGATACGATCGTGGGGGTGGGGGATTATCTGGCTCAGCTTCTGACAGAAAATTATGGCTATCAGGTTATGCATGTAACGGAATCATTTGATCTGGCTGGAGGGGAACTTGACCGGAGTAAAGCATATGACTATGCAAGAGCGTGGCTGGAACCTGTTCTGGAAGAGAATCCATCTATACAGATTCTGATAGACCTGCACCGGGATGGCGTACCGGAAGATCGCCATCTGGTCACCGAAATTAACGGAAAACCGACAGCGCAGATCATGTTTTATAATGGCTTGAGTCATACAATAAACAGCGGTGATCTTTCATACCTTCCAAATCCGTACATACAGGATAATCTGGCATTTTCTTTCCAGCTTGAGTATCAGGCGGCTCTGTACTATCCTGAATTGTACCGTGGCATTTATCTGGCAGGATTACGTTATAATCTGCATCTGCGTCCACGAGCCCTGCTTTTGGAGGCAGGGGCTCAGACAAATACTGTCCAGGAGGTAAAAAATGCAATGGATCCTTTTGCGGATATCCTGAACCGGGTGCTGCAGGGGGAAAATTAAAAAAATAACGCTTGTAATTCAGAACAAATGTTCGTATAATAAGAACACAGATCAGTAATACAGACGTGAACAGCGTCATAACGGTGTGTCAGCAGAAATATCCCTTTACAAGAACTGGACTAAAGGTAAAAAGCTATGCTATAATGCCTCGTAGTATGATTTTCTATACTTTATTATATAAGGAATAGTTTTTTGGAAAATAAAGAGAAGTACATAAGGAGGAATTTCGCAGAATGATAGACCAGAGCAAAATTCGTAATTTCTGCATTATTGCACATATAGACCATGGCAAGTCCACTTTGGCTGACCGTATTATTGAGAAGACGGGTACACTGACAGAACGTGAGATGCAGTCTCAGGTGCTGGATAATATGGAACTTGAGAGAGAGAGAGGTATCACGATCAAGTCTCAGGCTGTACGAATCGTTTATAAGGCTAATGATGGAGAAGAATATATTTTTAACCTGATCGATACACCGGGGCATGTCGATTTTAACTATGAGGTTTCCAGAAGTCTTGCTGCCTGTGATGGGGCGATTTTGGTCGTAGATGCAGCACAGGGTATCGAGGCGCAGACGCTGGCGAATGTTTATCTGGCATTGGATCATGACCTGGATGTGCTTCCGGTCATTAACAAGATCGATCTCCCAAGTGCAGATCCGGAGCGCGTTGTCAACGAGATTGAGGATGTGATCGGACTTGAGGCACACGATGCACCGAGAATTTCTGCCAAGACAGGACTGAATGTTGAAGAAGTTCTGGAACAGATCGTTACGAAGATTCCGGCACCGCATGGCGATGTAAATGCTCCGCTGAAGGCATTGATCTTTGACTCTGTTTATGATGCTTATAAAGGCGTCATTGTTTTCTGTCGTGTTATGGACGGCCGTGTTAAAAAGGGTACACAGATCCGTATGATGGCAACAGGATTTACGACAGAAGTTGTGGAGGTCGGGTATTTTGGAGCCGGACAGTTTATTCCATGTGATGAGCTGACAGCCGGTATGGTTGGATATATTACCGCAAGCATTAAGAATCTTGGTGATACCAGAGTTGGTGATACAGTTACCGATAATGAAAGACCGTGTGCAGAAGCGCTTCCAGGTTACAAGAAAGTACAGCCAATGGTTTACTGTGGACTGTATCCGGCTGATGGCGCCAGATATGGTGATCTTCGAGATGCTCTTGAGAAACTGCAGCTGAACGATGCTTCTCTGTTCTTTGAACCGGAGACATCTATTGCACTTGGCTTTGGCTTCCGTTGTGGATTTCTTGGACTTCTGCATTTGGAAATCATCCAGGAACGCCTGGAAAGAGAATACAATCTTGATCTGGTAACGACAGCACCAGGTGTTGTTTACAAAGTATATAAGACGAATGGTGAAGTGATCGAACTGACAAATCCATCCAATCTCCCGGATCCATCTGAGATTGAATATATGGAAGAGCCGATGGTAAATGCTGAGATCATGGTAACGACTGAATTTATCGGTGCAATCATGGATCTCTGCCAGGAACGCCGTGGTCAGTATAACGGAATGGAATACATGGAGGAAACCAGAGCACTTCTGAAATATAAACTTCCACTGAATGAGATCATTTACGATTTCTTTGATGCATTGAAATCCCGTTCCAGAGGATATGCATCTCTGGATTATGAGCTCTGCGGTTATGAACGCAGTGAACTGGTTAAACTTGATATCCTTGTTAATAAGGAAGAAGTTGATGCTCTTTCTTTCATCGTACATGCAGATACTGCTTATGAGCGTGGACGTAAGATGTGTGAGAAGCTGAAAGAAGAAATTCCGAGACAGCTCTTTGAAATTCCGATCCAGGCTGCAATCGGAAGCAAGATCATTGCCCGTGAGACTGTCCGCGCTATGCGAAAGGATGTTCTTGCCAAATGCTATGGTGGTGATATTTCCCGAAAGAAGAAACTTCTTGAGAAACAGAAGGAAGGTAAGAAACGTATGCGCCAGGTCGGAAACGTAGAGATTCCACAGAAGGCATTTATGAGTGTACTGAAACTGGACGATAAATAATTGACGGGAGAGACCGTGAATATGGAATGCATATTGTTGTGAACGGCGGACTTACAGAAGGGAGGCATGGCCATGAAAAAAGGAACTGCAAAAGCTATGAGATATATTGTTGCGGGGAGTGCATTGACACTCTGTGTGATTATGACGGGATGTGGCTGCGGACAGAAAAAGACAGATCCTGCTTCGGAACAGGTACTGAAGATCAGTATCACACCGGAACCATCACCAACACCGGCACCGGATACGGTAGATGCGGCAGCAGTTACTTCGAATGGAGATATCAGTATGGTGAATCTGTATCTGGCAGAAAATCCATCAGCGGTGACAAACAGTACAGATACGGGTGCGGGTGATGCGAATACTACAGATGCTTCGAATATGCAGAGCCAGGATCAGTCGGAAGATACATCGGGTTCTTCTGATGAGGGTGGAGACAATGAAGAATAAGAATCGTATCCCACTGGAATTATATATTCATATACCGTTCTGTGTGCAGAAATGTCAGTACTGCGATTTCCTCTCCGGTCCATCGGATCAGGAGACAAGAGACAGATATATAAAGGCTCTGCGTGCTGAGATTCAGGCGGTGCAGGGTGTTGAAGCGTATGAGATCGTTTCTGTTTTTATCGGAGGGGGGACTCCTTCCGTACTGAAAGCAGAAGCGATTGCTTCTATTATGGAGACAATTCAAAAGAAATTCTGTTTCTCGCCGGATGCAGAAATAACAATAGAATCAAATCCCGGCACAGTTGATCTTGCGAAACTTAATGCTTACCGAGAAACAGGAATCAACCGTCTGAGTCTGGGACTGCAGTCCACGGATTCGAAAGAGCTGAGGATGCTTGGAAGAATTCATACATATGAAGAATTTCTTCAGAGTTATCAGTGGGCAAGAGAAGCAGGGTTTCAAAATATTAATATAGATCTGATGTTTGCAATCCCCGGACAGACAGGAGAGGCATGGCGTGCTCACCTTCGTCAGGTCGCGGAGCTGAAACCGGAACATATTTCTGCCTATAGTCTGATCATCGAGGAGGGAACTCCGTTCGCGGAGTGTGAACTGGACCTTCCGGATGAAGATACGGAGTATCAGATGTATGAGGACACAGCGGGGATTCTTGCAGAGTATGGATATCAACAATACGAAATATCCAATTATGCAAAAGACGGATATGCATGTCGGCATAATATCGGTTACTGGAAACGTACAGAATATCTTGGCCTGGGGCTGGGAGCATCTTCTCTTTATGGGGAAAACCGTTTTTCCAATACGAGAGATATGCAGGAATATCTGGGATTTTCCGGAAACACAGAACGAATTCGTAAAGATGTTCTGAAACTTTCACTTAAAGACCAGATAGAAGAATTTATGTATCTGGGGCTTCGTATGACGGAAGGGATTTCAGAAATCGATTTTGAACAGAATTTCGGACAGAAGCTTGAGAATATTTATGGTTCTGTCCTGCAAAAATATAAAGAGACCGGATTCCTGGAGAAGACTGGTACAAACTGGAGATTTACAAGAAAAGGAATTCATGTGAGCAATCATATCCTGGCAGAGCTTCTGTTGGATGAAGAATAAGTGCGAACATGCAGCGGATAAGAGGAGAAAAGATGTCTGAACGAACAACTGGAAAAAAGTTTATTAAGATTCGAGGAGCAAATGTCAACAATCTCAAGAATCTGAGTGTGGATATTCCGAGAGATGAATTTGTGGTTCTGACGGGAGTCAGCGGATCAGGAAAGTCTTCTCTGGCATTTGATACGATCTATGCAGAGGGGCAGAGACGTTATATGGAATCTCTGTCATCTTATGCAAGGCAGTTTCTGGGTCAGATGGAGAAACCAGATGTAGAGTCGATCGAAGGACTGCCACCGGCAATTTCCATCGATCAGAAATCTACCAACCGCAATCCGCGTTCAACGGTTGGAACAGTTACAGAAATTTATGACTATTTCCGACTTCTTTATGCACGTATTGGTATTCCGCATTGTCCGAAGTGCGGAAAGGAAATCAAAAAGCAGACAGTCGATCAGATGGTTGATCATATTATGGCACTTCCTGAAAGAACAAAGCTGCAGCTTCTGGCACCGGTAGTTCGTGGTCGAAAGGGAACACATGCAAAGCTTTTGGATCAGGCGAAACGCAGCGGTTATGTACGTGTACAGATTGATGGAAATCTGTATGAGCTGTCTGAAGAAATTAAACTGGATAAAAACATCAAACATAATATAGAAATTATCGTAGACCGTCTGGTAGTAAAACCGGGAATCGAGAAACGATTGTCTGATTCCATTGAGACAGTTCTGAATCTTTCGGATGGGTTGCTTATGGTAGATACGATGGATGGTACTGTGAAGACATTCAGTCAGAGCTTTGCCTGCCCGGATTGTCAGATCAGTATTGATGAGATCGAGCCGAGAAGCTTTTCGTTTAATAATCCGTTTGGAGCCTGCCCGGATTGTTTTGGTCTGGGATATAAGATGGAATTTGATATTGATCTGATGATTCCGGATAAATCTCTGAGTATTTCCCAGGGAGCTATTGTGGTCATGGGCTGGCAGTCCTGCACAGATAAGGGCAGTTTTACAAGAGCAATCCTTGATGCACTGGCGAAAGAATACCATTTCAGCCTGGATACTCCGTTCCAGGATTATCCGGATGATGTTAAGAATGTTCTGATCCATGGTACAAATGGACATGCTGTCAAAGTATATTATAAAGGTCAGCGTGGAGAAGGCGTTTATGACGTTGCTTTCCCGGGTCTGATCAAAAATGTGGAACAGCGATACCGCGAAACAGGATCCGATGCGATGAAACAGGAGTATGAGTCGTTTATGCGGATCACACCGTGTAAGACCTGCAAAGGCCAGCGATTAAAAAAAGAATCTCTGGCGGTGACGGTAGGAGATCGCAATATTTATGAAGTGACTTCTCTTTCTATAGAAAATCTGAAGAAATTCATGAGTGAGCTGAAACTTACTGAACAGCAGGAACTGATCGGTAAGCAGATTCTGAAAGAAATCCGTGCAAGAGTTGGTTTTCTGTCTGAGGTAGGTTTGGATTATCTGTCTCTGAGCCGTGCAACAGCGACGCTGTCCGGTGGGGAAGCACAGAGAATCCGTCTGGCAACACAGATTGGTTCCGGACTGGTGGGAGTCGCTTATATTCTGGATGAACCGAGTATCGGACTTCATCAGAGAGATAATGATAAGCTTCTTCGTGCACTGATGCGTCTTCGTGATCTGGGTAACAGTCTGATTGTGGTTGAACATGATGAAGATACCATGCGCGCAGCGGACTGTGTTGTGGATATCGGTCCGGGAGCCGGAGAACATGGTGGAGAACTGGTGGAAATTGGTACGGCAGAGACGCTGATGAAGAATGAACGTTCAATTACAGGTGCTTACCTGAGCGGACGTTGCAAAATTCCGGTACCGACAGAACGTAAACAACCGACCGGCTGGCTGAAAATCCGTGGAGCAGCAGAAAACAATCTGAAACAGGTAAATGTAGATGTGCCGCTTGGCATTATGACTGCGGTGACGGGAGTCAGCGGCTCTGGCAAAAGTTCCCTGATCAATGAAGTTCTGTATAAGACGCTTGCGCGAGACCTCAACAGAGCTAGAGTGATTCCGGGGAAACATAAAGAAATTCAGGGACTGGATCAGCTGGATAAGGTAATCAGTATCGATCAGTCACCGATCGGACGTACACCGCGTTCCAATCCTGCAACCTATACAGGTGTGTTTGATCAGATCCGTGATCTGTTTGCATCTACAGCTGATGCCAAAGCACGTGGCTATAAGAAAGGACGTTTCAGTTTTAATGTCAAAGGCGGACGCTGCGAAGCCTGCAGTGGTGATGGTATCATCAAGATTGAGATGCATTTCCTTGCAGATGTTTATGTACCATGTGAAGTCTGCAAAGGCAAACGATATAACCGTGAGACACTGGAAGTAAAATACAAAGACAAGAGTATTTACGATGTTTTGAATATGACGGTGGAAGAGGCTCTTGCTTTCTTCGAGAACATTCCTTCCATTAAGAGAAAGATTCAGACACTCTATGATGTAGGACTTTCTTATATCCGTCTTGGACAGCCATCTACCGAACTTTCGGGTGGAGAAGCGCAGAGAATCAAGCTTGCCACTGAACTCAGCAAACGCAGTACCGGGCGTACCATTTATATTCTGGATGAGCCGACGACAGGACTTCACTTTGCGGATGTTCATAAGCTTGTTGAGATCCTGCAGCGTCTGACAGAGGGCGGCAATACAGTTGTAGTCATCGAGCATAATCTGGACGTGATCAAAACTGCAGATTATATCATAGATATGGGACCGGAAGGCGGTGAACGTGGAGGTACTGTTATTGCAACAGGTACACCGGAAGAAATTGCTGTCTGCCCGGATTCCTACACAGGCCAGTATGTGGCAAAATATTTAAAGTAAACGGCCGGTTATTGTGCGTGTTAATATCCGCAGGTGTTTTGTTATGAATAAGGGACTTTTCAATTGCTGAAAAGTTGTTTATAATAAGCGTGATTATATGTATATCGAAAGAATATCAGATTTTTACAGGAAGCATATGGAAGGGAGATCTTATGCCTGCAAATGATATAGGAATAGATCTGGGAACGACAAACAGTCTGGTATATTCTACGGGCAGAGGCCTTGTTTTGAGCGAACCATCTGTAGTAGTATATGATAAAGATACAGAGAAGATCAAAGCAATTGGTGAAGAAGCCCGGCAGATGGCTGGGCATGTTACTTCCAATATGGAAGTAATCTGTCCGATTCGTCAGGGAATGATCATAGATTTTGTCGTTATGGAAAAATGTTAAAATATTTTATCGCCAAGGCGATGGGGCGGCGGGCGTTCCGCAAACCACGGATCAGCGTGTGTGTGCCGAGTGGTATCACGGAGATCGAACGTAAGGCAGTGGAAGAAGCAACTTATCAGGCAGGAGCGAGAGAAGTGTTTCTGGTTGAAGAACCAATCGCTGCTGCAATCGGTGCCGGTGTGGATATTACCAAGCCTTTTGGCAATCTGATCGTGGATATTGGTGGCGGCACAACGGATATTGCTGTTATTTCGATTGGCGGTGTTGTTGTGTCATCAACGATCAAGGTTGCGGGAGATGCGTTTGACCAGGCAATCATGAGTTATATACGAAAGACGCACAGCTTGTTTATCGGATCGGATACTGCAGAAGCAATCAAAATAAAAATCGGCACAGCTATCGAAGAGGCGAATCCACAGGTGATGGAAGTAAAAGGACGAAATGTACTTACAGGACTTCCGAAAAAAGTAAAACTGACTTCCGAAGAAATCCGTGAGGCACTGAAAGATGCGACAGGACAGATCGTAGAAGCAGTCCATGGAGTGCTGGAAAAGACACCGCCGGAACTGGCCGCTGATATTGTGGACAGAGGAATTGTCCTGGCGGGCGGAGGAGCACTGCTTCGGGGAATGGATGCACTGATCGAGCAGAGGACAGGGGTAAATACTCTGACTGTTCAGAATGCGATGCATGTGGTAGCTGTTGGAACCGGCAAATATGCAGAGATAATGAGCCGTATGGAATCTTAATAACTGCAGACAGGAGCCAGGAATATTTATGATAGATCATAGATATCCTGGTTTTGCTGTTATAAGGCTGAAAAACAGTAGCAATTTTGGGGCCGGAAGAAAGAGGAAGAAATGAGCGAGAGCATTACAGGATATATTGATCATATTATTTTTCGAAATGAAGATAATGGATATACGGTTATGGTATTAAAAGGGGTCAGCGAGGAAGATGAGCTGACCTGCGTTGGAAGTTTTCCGGTGGTCACACAGGGAGCATCTGTAGAACTGGAGGGGAATTTTACACAGCATCCGGTTTATGGAAAGCAGTTTCAGGCAGTGCGGCTGACTGAAAAAATGCCGGAAGATGCACTGGCTATGGAAAGATACCTCGGTTCGGGTGCGATTAAAGGAATTGGCGCGGCGTTGGCGGGAAGGATCGTACGTCATTTTGGAGATGATACGTTTCAGATAGTAGAAAATGAGCCTGAAAGACTGTCTGAAGTTAAGGGAATCAGTGAAAAAAAGGCAAGAGAGATTGCCATGCAGATCGCGGAAAAGTCCGATATGCGGAAGGCAATGATGTTTTTGCAGAAATATGGGATTTCACTGAACCTTGGTGCCAAAATCTACCAGAAGTATGGAGACTCTGTTTACAGTGTTTTGCAGGAAAACCCGTATAGACTTGCAGATGATATCAGTGGTGTGGGATTCAAAATTGCAGATGAGATCGCCTATCGCATTGGAATTCATACAGATTCAGATTACAGAATAAAAAGTGGAATGGTATATACTCTTCTGCAGGCAACCGGGGAGGGACATGTATATCTTCCGAAAGACGAGCTCTTTCAGCGTGCAGCAGAACTGCTCGGTGTAGATTCTTCTTATATGGAGAAGCATCTGGTCGATCTGGCGATGGACCGTAAGATCGTTCAGAAGGAACAAGGAGATCAGATACTGATCTATCCGGCTCAATATTATTATCTGGAGTTAAATACGGCAAGAATGCTTCGGGAACTTGATATTTTCTGCCCGGAAGATGAGAAAATAGTGGAACGAAGAATTGTCCAGATAGAGAAAGAAACGGGAACGGTTTTGGATGAAATGCAGAAAAAAGCAGTGCAGGAAGCTGCCGGGCATGGCCTGCTTATTCTCACCGGCGGTCCCGGTACCGGAAAAACAACGACAATCAATGCGATCATCCGATATTTTGAGGGCGAAGGTGCAGAGATCAGGCTGGCGGCTCCAACCGGAAGGGCAGCGAAGCGTATGACAGAGGCTACCGGCTATGAGGCACAGACGATCCATCGTCTTCTCGAACTTTCGGGAATGCCGGAAGATGACAGAGAAGGCCAGCCCATTCATTTTGAACGAAATGCAGAAAATCCTCTGGAAACGGATGTCATTATCATTGATGAGATGTCGATGGTGGATATACATCTCATCCATTCGCTTCTTATGGCAGTTACGGCAGGAACGAGACTGATCCTGGTAGGAGATGAAAATCAGCTTCCAAGTGTTGGACCGGGAAATGTACTTCGCGATATTATCCGAAGTGGACAGTTTCCGGTAGTTGAACTGAAGAAAATCTTCCGACAGGCATCAGAGAGTGACATTGTTGTGAATGCACATAAGATCAATAAAGGTGAGCAGGTGGAAATCAATAACAAGAGCCGGGATTTCTTTTTTCTCAAAAGATACGATGCGGATATCATCATTCGCGTAGTGATTGCACTGATTCAGGAAAAACTTCCCAAATATGTGGAAGCAAAACCGTTTGAAATCCAGGTTCTGACACCAATGCGAAAAGGACTTCTCGGTGTGGAACGTCTGAATCAGATCCTGCAGAGATACCTGAATCCGCCGGACGCTTCCAAGAAAAGAGAAAGAAATAGGACAGGGACTTTTCCGAGAGGGTGATAAGGTCATGCAGGTTCGCAATAA
>ENA-OQCO01001203-OQCO01001203.1-human-gut-metagenome-genome-assembly--contig:-NODE-1203-length-10577-cov-1.003541_pt1 | contig 10577 bp, 12 predicted proteins | sample MGYA00242500_ERZ504582 | MGnify/ENA primary metagenome ERZ504582 (study PRJEB26092, sample SAMD00036346) | human gut metagenome | host: Homo sapiens | study: EMG produced TPA metagenomics assembly of...
CAGTGGACTATGACGGCACCATCAAGCGCGGGAATCCGCTTCCCAGCGGCTTTACGTGCTGGGAGCCATCGTGATGGTGCTCATTGTGCTGCTGCTTTCCTCCGCGCTGGGGAGCGTCCGCCGCGCCATGCTGACGCTGGTGAATATTCCGCTGTGCCTGGTGGGCGGCATTGTAGCCGTCTTCCTGGCCTCCCCCGGCACGCTGTCCTCCCTGTTCGGCGCCGCGTACATTCCGCCCATCCTCTCCGTGGCTTCCATCGTGGGGTTCGTTACCGTCATCGGCTTCGCCATCCGCAGCGGCCTGATCCTGCTCAACAGGTACCGGGCGCTGGAACACAAGGGCATGAACCCGGCGGAAGCCATCCGGGAAGGTTCGCTGGAACGCGTGGTTCCCATCATCATGACCTCCCTTACAACGGTGCTCGGCCTGCTCCCCCTGATCTGGGCCATTGACAAGCCCGGGGGCGAACTGCTCGGGCCGCTGGCCATCGTTCAGTTCGGCGGACTGGTTTCAGCCACCATCCTGAACCTGCTCATCATTCCGGCCACAGCCAAACTCTTCTCCCGCTGGATTTCCTCCCGCCGGAAAGAATTGGAAGCAACCTCCTGATCCATTCGGGATTCCAGCGGCGGAACCGGGGAAGGACGAGGCCCCGGTTCCGCCTTTTACAATGACAGACGTAACAAGTCCTTGCCTTCCGGGCCGATAAGGAGCACACATGGGTGCTTAAGCTTCACCGTCATGCCCAAACGGAAATCCACCAGAGAGCACCTGCTCAATACGGGAGCCATGATCGTCGGGGAATCCGGGCTCCGCGCTCTCACCATCCGCGGCCTGTCCCTGCGCGCCGGCACCAATACGGGGAGCTTTGTCTATCACTTCGGCAACCGGGAAGCTTTTCTGAACGAACTGCTGGAACGCTGGTACGAACCGTTGTTCACCGGCGTCAGAACCCACGCCAATATTCATCTTCCGGCCTTTGAAAAACTGGAAGCCATCCTGGAAGACGTCATGGAGTTCCTGCTGCGCCACGGCCAGTTCATTGCCCAGCTGGTGCTGGACGCCCTGGCGGGAGAACGGGCGGCCATCCGCTTCATTTCAGGAATCCATACGCGCCACCCCCTCGTCCTGCTGGAAACCATACGGGAAGCCCAGGAGGAAGGTTCCGTGCTCCAGGGAGACCCCATGAACATCCTCATCTACCTCGTCTGCTGCGGCGGGGCTCCTTTTATCCTTTCCGGACAACTCCAGGTGCACGACCCGAATGCCGTGCGGCCCGTGCTGGATCTGCTGGGCTCCATCCTCAATGACCCGGAAAGCGCCAGGCAGCGCATGACCTGGGCGCTCCGCGGCATCCGCCAGTCCTGAGAACCCACCGGACTCCGGAAATACCACGTTGCGCCGCGCTCTTCCTGCAAGCTGGAGCGCGCAGGATTTGCGGGCCATGGGCTTTCCCTTACCGCCTCCAATGGGGGCGGTGGGGCGGACGGGGCGGCGGAGGCGGAGGATTGTGATGATGCCAGTCCATTGCGATACCTGTCCTTGTCGCGGTCATGCTGGACCGCCGCGCCGATGGCAGCCCCGGCGGCCAGCGCACCCACGCCGATGGCGGCGGCCCCCGCCAGGCGTCACGGTGCTGTTTCCGTAACTGTCCGTCGTGCAGGACGGCATCAGGGAAAGAGACAGCCCGGCCACGGGAAGGAGCCAGAGGGATTTGATATGCTTGTTCATGGTGTGAAATATTGGTAATGCCGGCAACCCGGCTTGCATCCAGTAAGCGCGGCGTGCCCGCATGATTTGTTTAAGCATGTCACAGCCCGGAGAGGAATTCCCGGAATCATGACGCCTGTTATGCACAGCGGACCCTTTGGAACGCCCTGTTCCGGCGCGCCTGAACACGAAATCCGCATGCGCTGCAAAAGAACAGACATGCGGATGTAGAAAGCGTTCATCTTCCGGAAAGCTCCGGAAAAGTCCGCCCGGATTATTTCTGCTCCGCAGCGGGTTCGATGCGGACGGGGCTCTGAATATCAAACAGGCTCTTGCGCAGCAGGTAGCCTCCGCGCTGGAGGACAAACGCGCTGGACGGGAACTTTTCCGCCAATTCACGGTAAAAGGCTCCCGCGGCGGCATTGTCCTTCTTCGCCCGGGCAATGTCCCCCAGGCACATGGTGGCAAAACCGGAAAAGTGGGATCCCCCGCGTCCACCACGGAACGGAACAGGCCATCCGCCTCATCCGCCTTCCCGCGGTTCATCAGGCGGCATGCCAGGGTAACGGAAGCCTGGGCCTTCCATTCCTCCGTGGGAGCGGAATCAATAAAAGCTTTCATCCTGCTACGCCTTCATCCTCCTTGCCGGCGTTCCACAGGGCGACCGCCTGAAGATAGGTGGCGGTGACGGCGGCGCGGGAATCGTCAAAATCCGCCACCACCTGCTGAAGCCCCTGTTCATTCAGGGAGATTTCCCCGGTAGCGGGGGATTCCGGCATGGCGGCCACCAGCGCGGCGCCTGCCTTTCTTTCCATGGATCTGCATGCCGTTGTAAATGATCCATCCGGCGGCTCCGAGAACGCACAGCAGCACGACCAGCGCAACCTTTCCGTAGTGTTCATCCAAAAACTGTTCATGCTTGGCCGGACCGACGGAGATTTCCGCAAACGCGCTTCCGTCGCCCATCGGCATGTTGTCCATGGCCCGTTTAATATCCTTGATATCCATAATATGTTGAAGAGGTTTCTATCGTGTTGTCCCGGCCAAATCAATCAGCTTTTTACTTATCTTCGCCATGTTCCAGAAGCTGGAGGGAATCCTTCAGGCCCAGGTTCCTGTAGATCTGCCGCGTGGCGCGGCTCTGGTTGAGCGTATAAAAATGATGCCGGCCACGCCGGAATCCAGCAGCTCCGCACATTGGCTGGAGGCGTACTGGATGCCTACCTCCTGAACGGCGTCCGGATTGGAGCCGGCGCGTTTCAGCGCCTTGAGCAGCCGGGCCGGAAAACACGTGCCCCCGGAAAGCTCCGCCATGCGGTTCATGCCGGACAGGCTGGTTACGGGCATGATTCCGGCCAGAATGGGCACCTTGATGCCGGCCAGCAGGCAGCGTTCCCGGTAATCCAGAAAAGAATGGTTGTCAAAAAACAACTGGGTGCAGATGTAGTCTGCGCCGGCATCCACCTTCGCTTTCAGAAAATCCATCTCGCGCAGGCGGTTGGGCGTGGACGGATGGCCTTCAGGGAAGCCGGCCACACCTATGGCGAACCCGTCCGGATCAGGATGGCGTCCGGATTCGTTATATTCACGAATAAAAGCCACCAGTTCCGCCGCATGGCGGAAGGCATCCGCATCACGGTTGTAATTTTCCGTGCCGCGCGGGGGATCTCCCCGCAGGGCCAGAACGGCCCGCACCCCTGCCTGGGCGTACTGGTCCAGAATGCTCCATACTTCCTCCCGGCTATGGCCTACGCAAGTAAGGTGGGGCACCGTGGGAATGCGGGGATTCATGCTGGATGCGCAGCACCACCTCCCGGGTAAGCTCACGGGTGGAGCCGCCCGCGCCGTATGTCACGCTGACAAAACTGGGATGGTACGGTTCCAGTTCACGAATGGTCTGGTACAGGGCCGCCGCAGCCTGCTCGTTCTTGGGCGGGAAAAATTCAAAGGACAGACTGGGGCCCGCGCCCGACTGCAATCTTTCTCTCAGATGCACTTTTTCTTTATTTGGCTTGGCTCTATCCGGACCCGCATTACGGCTCCATGGGAATCATCACCGGCTGGGGAGCCGCCGCAGGAGCGGGAGCGGCAGACGGGGCCGCGCCGGGCTCGCCTTCTCCCATCATGTTTTCCTGCCAGCTTGCGGGCGGGACAATCACTTCATCCCCCGGCTTGATGGGCTCCTTGTCATTGTTGTCAAAAAGCGTGTTGCGCTTCACGTAGGACTGGAACACCTTCCCGTCCGGGTCAACTCCGTCGATAATCAGGGAGACAAAGATGCTTCCGCGCCTGCGGATGCCCAGTTCCTGCCCCACTTTCAGGTCAGGCTGGCCGATGGACTGGAACAGGACAAGGTTGGCGTCACGGTAGTATTCCGTCACGCGTCCCACCTGTTCGGCGTCCTTGATCTCATTGAGCCATTGCAGGCGGGGGTCTCCCTTTTCAATGCTCCGGCGTTCCAGCAGGGCGCGTTCCTCCTCCGCCATGGCGTGGCGCTTCTTCAAATCTTCATTCTCCTTCTTCATCCGTTCCAGCTCGGCCGTGGCATGGGCCAGCTCCTCGCTCACCACCGGGTCCGCCACGACTACCGGCTGAACGGCGGTGCCGGGCGTCTGCGTGGGCATGGGAAGATAAGGAGAGGGATTGACGGCTGCCGGAGCGGGCACGGGGGCTATCTGCTGCTGTTGAATCACATCCATCCTTGAGGAAATGTTCACATAGATCATTCCCAGAACGGCCAGCACCACCACCAGGAACACCAGAATAAGGATGCGGAAATTGCTCATGTCGTCAAATGGTAGAGGGATTATTGAATAAAATTAGTAGGAATAGTTGAGATAGAACTGGAATTGTCCTCCGCGGTCAATGGCGTTGTTCTTCTGAATCGGAATGGCATAGTCCACCGCCAGAGGACCGATGGGCAGGTTCAGGCGCAGGCCGATCCCGTAGTCGGAAACGATCTTGGATGCGCTGAAGTCAAAGGCGTCCCCGTTGACGAAGCCGATGTCGTAGAACACGGCGACGCGCACTTCTTCAATCACCGGAATGGAATATTCAAACTGGCAGAAGAAGGAGGAACGGCCGCCCATCGTTTCATCACCGCTCAAAGCCGGATTGTACGGAGCCACGTCCCGGAAGCGGAAGCCGCGCATGTTGTACGGGCCGCCGAGGTAGAGGCGTTCAAAAATGGGTACGTCATGGTCGCCGTAGGAATCCACGGTGGCCGCACCGGCATTGATGCTGAAATGGTGTCTCCGCGCAAGTTCCAGTAATAAGAGCCGTTGATGCCGAAGTTGTAAGTCTTCACATCGCCGCCCAGGCCGGAATAACCGGCCAGCACTTCAAACTTGCCGCCCTTGCGGGGGAAGATTTGCGCGTCACGGGTATCAATGGTGTAGGAAAGTTCCACGTGGCTGCGCAGGTAATCGCCGTCCTGCAGCCAGAAGAAGATGGGGGCGTTACCCTTGGCGTCAATCTGGTACTGTTCCAGGCGGTATTCCAGCTTCACGTAATCCAGTTCCCCGATCGGTTTGCGCAGGGAAACGGCAAAGCCGTAGTTCTGCTGGTCGTAATAGTCGGAGAAGTACGTGGAATTGCTGTAGAAGATTTCCGTGCCGAAGGCCAGCTTGCGGTGCAGGAACCACGGGTCCACCCAGGAGATGCTGGCATCCTGCGTTTCAAAACCCACGCGGGTATTGATGGCGAAGCGCTGGCCGCCGCCCACGAAGGAGGACCAGTCATACATGTCGAAGTTGGACTGGGTGATGCCCGCGAACAGGTACACGCTTTCAATGGAGGAGAACGCCACGCCAATGTTCAGGGAACCGGTGCGTTTTTCCGCCACTTCAATGTTGATGTCACGGTAGCCGGGCCGCGTGGAACCCACCTGGGCCACGTCCACCATGTCAAAATAGTTCAGGTTCTGGAGACGCTTCTGGGCGGTATCCAGGTCCACGGAGTTCATGGGGTCGTTGGACTGGAGGGGTAGTTCCTGGCGGATGACGTAATCCTTGGTGCGGTTGTTCCCGGTCAGGCGGATGTTGCCTACGCGGTAGGGGCTGCCTTCCGTCACATGGTAAACGATGTTGATCTGCCCGTAGCCGGTCCTGGGATCAATGCCCACTTCCTGGATGTCCGGGCGCACGGCGGCGTCCGCATACCCGCGGGAGCCGTAATAACGGCGAATCATCGTCACGTCGTCGGCCACCTTCTGGGCGGAATAGGTATCCCCGTTGTACATGCTCAAGCCGGGAATCAGCTCCTGGGCCGTAAACACCTTGGTGGGGCCGAAGGCGACCTGATTGACCTTGTAGCGCCGCCCTTCGGTAAGCGTGATCCTCATCGTCAGCTTCTGCTCGTTGCCCTTGCCGGCGTCAAAATATTCCACCTTGTCCAGCTTGACGCGCAGGTAGCCCTTGTTGCGGTAATAAGTCACCAGTTCCGCCAGATCGTCCTCCAATTGCTCGCGGTCAATGCGGCCGGACTTGGTAATCCAGGTCAGCCAGCCCTTCTCCTTGGTCTTCATCACCTGGCGGAGGTCCTTGGCGCTGATGTGGTCGTTGCCTACAAAATCGATGTTGATGATATTGGCCTTCCTGCCTTCATTGATGTCAAAGACCACGTCCACAAAGCCGGGGCGCTCCGTCTTCTGGTAAAAATAGGAAACGCGCACATCCGGATACCGGGCTTCCTGATAATAGGTGCGCAGCTTGGAGATGGCGCTGCTGAGGGCCTTGTCGCTGAGGGCTTCCCCTCCCCTTCAAGCCGCATTCCTCGGAAAGGTCCCGGTTGTCGAACGCGGTGTTGCCGCGGAAGCCCACGCCGCCCAGCAGGTTCTGGGCCGCCATTTCAAACACCACGGTCACGCCGTCGCCGGAAGGTTCCACAGCCACCGTCGTATTGCCGCCTACCAGGCCGCTTTCCAGCAGCCGTTCCAAGTCCTTGTTCACCACTTCCGGGGAATAATTGGTGCCCGGCTGGGTAGCCAGCAGGTTTTTCAGGCGGTCTTCGGACACGGTCTTGCCGGTGCTTCTATAACGCACGGAGACGCTTTTCACGGGACGGCCCTCATACGCCTGGTCACCGGGCAGAAGCCCCGTTTCCGGACCGAGTTCCCGCACCACCTGTTCCGGGGTCATTACGGAACCGTAGCCGCCTCTGTTAAGGGAAGTCTTATCCTGGGCCAAAGCAGCCGAACATGCTATCAGGGGAAAGGAAACACACAAAAAAACGGGACGAATCATGAGAGCTGAACTTAATGCTTGGGATATAAAGGACTTTTCCGTCCGCATAGTCAAGACGTGATTCCGCGTAGAACGCAGTTGCCCTGCATTTCTTACGTTGCGCGCGCATGTGCGCCTGAGAAAGGCAATTGTGTCATTCCCGTGCAATAGCTTGCACTCCAGATACCCGCTCATTACATTTATTGCCGCTCGTGTTTTGACCGCTGCCGCCATACCGGAGCCGAGACAGAACCACTTTCAATTAACACTGACCGTATTATTTATGGAAATCAACGTTGATATTCAACCGGACTGCACAGCCACGCTGAAAGCTTCCATCCCCGCAGAAACCACGGCCGCGCGCCGCGCCTCTATTGTGGATTCCTACGCCGGCAAAGCCAAGCTGCCCGGCTTCCGCCCCGGCAAAACGCCCAAGTCCATCATTGAAAAACGTTTCAAGAAGGAAATTGAAGAAGAACTGCTGGACACTCTTTTTGAAACGGCCTGCTCCGCCGCTCTGGAAGAAAATCCCAAATTGAAAGTGCTCAACTTCGGCAAGCCGGAACAATCCCTCGACGACCAGGGAAATTACACCGCCACCAGCGCGATGACCGTGGTTCCCGAATTCGAACTGCCGGAATACAAGGGCATCGAAGTCAAGGTCCCCTCCTCCGAAGTGACGGAAGCGGACGTGGAGGAAGCCCTGAACTCCCTGGCCGAACAGATTGCGGAATTTACCCCCGTGGACCGCGCCGCGAAGAAGGATTGACGTGGCGATATTGATTTCCAAGACCACCCTGGACGGCAAGCCCGTAGCGGAAGCCGCGGGCAAGCCGTAGGCTTCCTGGAAGGCCGCGACGGCCAGTGGATGAAAGTGGAGGAAGACCAGTTCCTGCCCGGCTTCGCCTCCGCCTTGGAAGGCTTGAAGGCCGGCGACAGCAAGGATATCACCGTCACCATTCCGGATACCTTCCCGATGGCGGAACTGCGCGGCAAGGAACTCGTGTTCCACACCACCGTGAAGGAAGTGCGTGAAAAGCAGCTCCCGGCCATGGATGACGCCTTTGCGGAAAAGGTGCTTCCCGGCAAGAACCTGGAAGAACTGAAAACCGCCCTGAAGGAAAACCTGGCCCAGCGCAAGACCATGCAGATTGACGAAGCCAAGGCCGACCAGATCACGGAAAAGCTGGCGGACATGCTTGACTTCAACCTGCCGGAAGCCGTCGTGGAACGCGAAGTGTACGGTATCCTCCAGCAGAAGATGCAGCAGGCCATGTACAGCGGGAACGCCCCGGCGGACATGGACAAGTTTGTGGAGGAAGCCCGCGAAGAAGCCAGAAAGGAAGCCAAGCGCAATCTCAAGGTCTTCTTCATGCTCCAGGAAGTGGCCCAGGTGGAAAAAATCGCCGTCACGGAAATGGAACTCTACAATGAAGTGGCCCGCCAGGCCCGCCAGCAGAAAAAGAACCTCAAGTCCTACATCCGCGAACTTCAGCGCGAAGGCCGCGTGCATGGCATCAGAATGAGCCTGCTGACAGCCAAGGTTCTGGACTTCCTGACAAAAGAGGCCAAAGTAACGGTAGACGAGCAATAACCCTCCTCTGCACAAGACACCTTACCAGGGGGAGTTGGCGCGCACATGCCCGACTCCCCCGTTTTGCATCCTGCAGACGGGTAGCATACATTAAATAAAACAACATCCCATCTTCAACAAACATGTTTCAAGACCAATCTTCCAAATCAGGCCCCATGAACGCCTACTACGTCCCCATGGTGGTGGAGCAGGACGGCCGCGGCGAACGAGCCTTTGACATTTACTCCCGCCTCCTGAAGGACCGCGTCATCTTCATCGGTTCCGCCATTGACGACGATGTGGCGAACTCCGTGATTGCCCAGCTTCTGTTCCTCCAGATGGCCGACCCGAAAAAAGACATCCACGTGTACATCAACTCCCCCGGCGGCTCCGTCACCGCGGGCCTGGCGATTTACGACACGATGCAGTTCGTCTCCTGTGACGTGAACACGTACTGCCTGGGCATCGCCGCCTCCATGGGGTCCGTCCTTCTGGCGGCGGGCACGCCCGGCAAGCGCTTCTGCCTGCCGAACTCCCATGTGATGATCCACCAGGTTTCCGGCGGCGCCCAGGGCACCGCCTCCGACGTGGAACGCACCATCGGCTTCATGTTCAACCTCAAGAAGCGCCTCAACGGCATTCTGGCCAAGCACACCGGCAAAACGGAAAAGCAGATTGAAAAGGACGCCGACCGCGACAACTACATGACCGCTGAGGAAGCCGCGGCCTACGGCCTGGTGGACAAGGTGCTGACGCATCATTCCGACGGACGGGACGACAAGAAAAAGGCCAAGGCCTGACCCCTGCCTCCCCCATTTCTCTCTCCCTGAAAAACCATGTCCGGTTCCAACCCTCATATTCCTGCCTGTTCCTGCTGCGGCAAGCCCGGGAACAAGGTGGACAAGCTCATCCAGATAGCGGAAGACTTCTATATCTGCAACAATTGCGTTGAAATTTGCGTCAACATGATTGTGAAGGATACCGGCCTTCCGCTGGCGACCCGCTTCATCCGCGGCATTCTGAGCATGGAGCCCTCCGCCTATGCCATGTGCCAGGCGGAGGCCCGCAAGGCCGCTGCCGCGGATATGCTCAAGGAAACGCCGGGAGCCCCGGCCTCCTACGAAGGACCGCTGCCCACGCCGGAAGAAATGTGCGCCACGCTCAACCAGTACGTCATTGGCCAGGATTACGCCAAAAAAGTGCTCTCCGTAGCCGTGTACAACCACTACATGCGCCTGCGCCAGAGCGCCGTGATGCTGGAGGACGAATCCCTGGACGACGTGGAAATTGAAAAATCCAACATCCTGCTGGCCGGCCCTACCGGCTCCGGAAAAACCCTGCTGGCGAAAACGCTGGCGAAAATGCTCAACGTCCCCTTCTGCATTGTGGACGCCACCACGCTGACGGAAGCCGGCTACGTGGGGGAAGACGTGGAAAACATCATCCTGCGCCTTCTCCAGGCCGCGAACTTTGACGTAGCCAAGGCGGAACAGGGCATCATCTATGTGGATGAAATCGACAAGATCGGCCGCAAGACCCAGAACGTCTCCGTCACGCGGGACGTCTCCGGGGAAGGCGTGCAGCAGGCCCTGCTGAAAATCATTGAAGGCACCATCTGCAACGTTCCGCCCACCGGGGGCCGCAAACACCCGCAGCAGGAATACATCCGCGTCAACACGGAAAAAATCCTCTTCATCGTGGGCGGGGCCTTCGTCGGACTGGAAGACATCATCCGCAAACGCCTCGGCGCCACCCAGATGGGGTTCGGAGCCATCACGGAACAGCGCGACCGCAAGGAATACTCGGAAGAGGAAGTCCTGGCCCAGGCGATGCCGGAAGACCTCTTCTCCTTCGGCATGATTCCGGAGCTCGTAGGACGCCTGCCCATCTTCTGCCCGCTCTCCAAGCTGGATGAAGGCCAGCTCGTCCGCCTGCTCACGGAACCTAAAAATGCCCTGGTCAAGCAATACTCCAAACTGCTCGCCATGTACGGCGCCAGGCTGGATGTGCAGCCGGACGCCCTGAAAGCCATGGCCGCGGAAGCCATGGAACGCGGCACGGGAGCCCGCGC
>ENA-OQCO01001205-OQCO01001205.1-human-gut-metagenome-genome-assembly--contig:-NODE-1205-length-10556-cov-1.358328_pt1 | contig 10556 bp, 9 predicted proteins | sample MGYA00242500_ERZ504582 | MGnify/ENA primary metagenome ERZ504582 (study PRJEB26092, sample SAMD00036346) | human gut metagenome | host: Homo sapiens | study: EMG produced TPA metagenomics assembly of...
CATTACCGGGCAAAGTTCTGCCCCGAATGCCGGCAAGCCCAGACCCGCTGCCGCGGCAGGCTGGACCTGCTCCTGCGGCGCGGTGAACAAGGGCAAGTTCTGCTCCGAGTGCGGCAAGCCAAAGCCCGCCGGAACACCCAAGTACAAGTGCGACAAGTGCGGCTGGGAGCCGGAGGATCCGACCCACCCGCCCAAGTTCTGCCCCGAATGCGGCGACCCGTTTGACGAGGGCGATATCGTTCTTTAATTGAGTTTTCTGCCCGCGCCTTTGGCGCGGGCAGAGCCATCAAAGGAGGCGAAGTATCTGCATGGCAGACCAGATCACGAATTACAAATGTCCCGCGTGTACCGGCCCGCTGCACTTTGTCGGCGCGTCCGGGAAGCTCGAATGCGACTATTGCGGCTCATCCTATTCGGTCGAGGAGATCGAGGCGATCGTGCGCGGCGAAACAGAGCTGGATGCGGCGCTTTCCGCGCGTATTACGGCCATACAGAAGGAAAAGGCGGCGCTTGACCGGGCGGGGGAGATCGCCGGACGGCTCCGGCAGGCGCATGCGCAGTTCCGGACGCTCGACGCAAGGCCGTATCTCGATGAAATGCAGACCGAGCGCGTGCTCGAACGTGATACGCTTCCGAAGGAGCATTTTCCGTGGCAGCGCTTCTTCGCGCGCCTGCTCGACGGCCAGATCTACCGGACGCTGTGGATGCTGCTCCTGCCGGCTCTTGGCTTCAACATGCTGAAAAACAGCCGGGGCGGCATGCTGTTTCTGGAGCTTCTGACGCTCGGCACGATGTTCCTGCTGGAGCCGCTGCTGCTGTCCCGGTTTGGCACGACGCCCGGCAAATGGCTCTTCGGCCTGCGCGTGACAAGCCCGGACGGCAGAAAGCTGACCTATGCGGAGGGCCGGGAGCGCACGGCGTACCTGTTCTGGTACGGGATCCGGCTGAATCTGCCGGTTTTCCGCCTGTACCGCCTGTATGTCAGCTATACCGACGAGCAGCAGGGGAAGGCGCTTCCGTGGGAGGACGGCTCCGAGCAGACCATCCGCGATCACGCCGGATGGCGCTTTGCGGCGGCAGCTGTGCTTGCTGCGCTGCTGATCGCGGGCGGCGTGCTGCGCGTACTGCTGCCGGTCGGCCCGGTTTACCGCGGGGAGCTGACTGTTGCGCAGTTTGCGGAGAATTACAACAGGATCCAGCGCCAGCTCGGAGATGCGGGCATCGAACTGGACGAAAACGGCCGTTGGAAGGAAGAATCGAGCTTTCAATCGACCGGTGGGACAACGACCGTCATGTTCAACGACCGCCTGCCGCAGCTGGAATACCAGACAGAAAACGGCGTCCTGACGGGCATTGTCTACCACGCTGCGGGCGGCGAGGAGGACGGCTGGATCAGCGTCCCGTCCGGTGATGTGATGCAGTACGCCCTGTTTGCATTTGCCGGAGCAGAAAAGGGGCACATCCTGCTCGATAAGCCCCTGCAGACGGCTGCGTCCGAGCTGTGCGACAGCGTATTTTCCGAATATCATACCGTCGTGGACGGCGTCGCGGTCGATTACGTCTATACCGACACCATAATCAATTCCACACGGACGCAGTACAGCTATACCCTCACGCTGCGCAGGGTGCAGGGGTAACAATATCAGCACTGGCGCGCCAGCACCCCGGCTCCCCTTTCAGGGGAGCCATTTTCTGCCCGCCGTGTCCGGCAGGGGAGGGGGATGCAAAGTGCTCCCACAAAAAACAACGCAATCCCGCACCGGAATGCGGGATTTGTCGTTGACACTTTGGGATTCTTGCGCTACAATAAGGTGAAATCAATACAAACCAACACAATCCCATTTTTGGTTGGATGATTTATGTAAGGTAAATGCAAGAAAGGAATGGAACGTATGAAAACGAAAGCTGTCCGTATCCATGGCAAAATGGACCTCCGCCTGGAGGAGATCGAGCTGCCGCAGGTCGGCCCGGATGACGTTCAGGTCAAGGTCATTTCCGACTCGATCTGTATGTCGACCTACAAGGCCGCAGTCGAGGGTGAGGATCACAAGCGCGTCCCGAACGACGTTGCGGAGCATCCCACAATCGTCGGCCATGAATTCTGCGGCGTGATCACCGAGGTCGGTGAAAACTGGAAGAACAAGTATAAGCCCGGCCAGGGCTTCGCCATCCAGCCCGCGCATTTCTACAAGGCTCCCAGCTGGCTCCCGGCTACTCCTACCAGTACTGCGGCGGCGACAGCCAGTATTCCAACATCCCCATCGAGACGCTGCTGACCGACAACCTGCTGCCGTACAACTCCGACACGTATTTCTACGGCTCTCTGGCAGAACCCATGAGCTGCATCATCGGCACGTTCCATGCCATGTACCATACCAAGCCCGGCTCCTATGAGCATCAGATGGGTATCGTCGAGGGCGGCAAGATGGCCATGCTCGCCTCCGTCGGCCCCATGGGCCTCGGCGCGATCGACTACGCGCTGCACTGCGACCGCCGCCCGAGCCTGCTCGTCATCACCGACATTGACGACGCCAGACTCGAACGCGCCCAGAGCATCTATACTGTTGAGCACGCAAAGGAAATGGGCGTTGAGCTGCACTATGTCAACACCGCCAAGCCCGGCTGCGATACCAACTACCTGCGTGAGCTGTCCGGCGGCACCGGCTATGACGATGTCATCTGCTTCGCACCGGTTCGTCCCGTTGTCGAGCAGGCCGGCGATATCCTCGGCTTCGACGGCTGCCTCAACTTCTTTGCAGGCCCGACCAACAGCCAGTTCAAGGCAGAATTCAACTGGTACAACGTTCATTATCTCTACACCCATGTGGTCGGCACCTCCGGCGGCAACACCAGCGACATGAAGGAAGCCATCGAGATGATGACCTCCGGCAAGATCAACCCCGCTGCCATGATCACCCACATCGGCGGCCTGAACGCCGTCGTCGACACCGTTCTGAACCTGCCGAAGATCCCCGGCGGCAAGAAGCTCATCTACACGCAGATCGAGCTGCCCCTGACGGCCATCGCCGACTTCGGCAAGCTGGGCGAAACAGATCCGCTGTTTGCAAAGCTTGACGAGATCACCAAGCGCCACAACGGCCTGTGGAGCCCGGAAGCAGAGAAGTATCTGCTGGCCAACAAATAATTTTTATTGAGATTAAAATAGGAGTGAAACACTTATGGCAGAAGGCGTATTGATGCCCAAGGAAGGCATTACAGTCGAATCTTGCATCATTGGCGAGTGGAAGAAGAATGTCGGCGACCATGTAAACGTCGGCGATATCCTCTTCACCTATGAGACGGACAAGGCGGAGTTCGAATGCGAATCCACCGCCTCCGGTACCCTGCTTGAGAAATTCTATGAAGACGGCGACGAGGTTCCGTGCCTTGCCAACGTCTGCGCAGTCGGCAACCCCGGCGACGCGTATGAGTTCCTGAAGCCCGGCGGCCAGAGGCTCCGGCTCCCGCAGCCGCTCCCGCCGCAGAAGAAGCCGCGCCCACAGCTGCCGCAGCGCCTGCCGCCGCAGCCGAGCTGAAGGCCATTTCTCCGCGGCGCTATGGCCAAGCCGTCGCGAACAATGTCAACCCGGCCCTTGCCACCGGCACCGGCCCCAACGGCCGCATCATCGAGCGCGATATCGACAAGCTGATCGCCTCCGGCGCAGCCGCCGCGTATGCAGCACCTGCCGCAGCAGCGCCCGCTGCCGCCGACTTTGAGGATGTCAAGTGGAGCCCCGTGCGCAAGGCCACGGCCAAGTCCATGACGAAGAGCCTGTCCACCATGGCGCAGCTCACCCAGCAGTATTCCTTCGACGCGACCCAGATCCAGGCCTACCGCGCCATGCTCAAGCCGCTTGACGCGCCCATGGGCAAGGTCAGCCTCAACGACATGGTCATGTTTGCCGTTGCAAAGACCATCAAGTCCTGCCCGGATCTGAATGCAAACGTCATCGAAGAGAACGTCGTTCGTCACTTCAATACCGTCAACCTCGGCTTCGCCTGCGACACCCCGCGCGGTCTGATCGTCCCCACGATCTTTAACGCCGACCAGATGACGCTGCTCGAGCTGTCCATGGAAGCCAAGCGGCTTGCCGCCGAGGCCCGCGAAGGCAAGCTCAGCCCCGATTATATGTCCGGCGCGACCTTCACCATCTCCAACATCGGCTCGTTCGGCTGCGAGGCGTTCACGCCCGTGATCAATCCGCCCCAGACCGGCATTCTCGGCGTCTGCAATATCCAGACGAAGATCAAGTCCGCGAAGGACGGCGTCATTGAGACGTACCCGGCCATGGGCCTGTCTTTGACCTTCGATCACAGAGTCATCGACGGCGCACCTGCCGCGCGCTACATGAGCGAGCTGTGCAAGAGCCTTGAGAACTTCATGACGCTGCTTGCCAAGTAAGAGAAAGGAAGGACGAAATTATGCCGAAATCTTTGTATATCGATCCCGTAAAAGTCCGCGAACCCGGCTATATCCACTTTGAAGATATTCCCGTCTGCCAGTACAACAAGACCATCAAGCAGGAGCTCGAAGAGGGCAACTATACCAAGGAAGACCTCATCCGCATCTACCGCGACATGGCCATCTGCCGTGAGTTCGAGCATATGCTCACGCTCATCAAGACGCAGGCCAACTATAACGGCGTCGAGACGACCTACCCCGGCCCCGCGCACCTGAGCTACGGCCAGGAGGCCTCCTGCGTCGGCGAAGCATATCTGCTGAACAAGGACGACATCACCTTCGGTTCTCACAGAAGCCACTCCGAGATCCTGTCCAAGGGCCTCAGCTGCATCAACAAGCTCTCCGACGAAGAGCTGATGCAGACCATGGAAAGCTTCCTCGGCGGCAAGACCCTCGCAGCCGTCAAGAAATTTGCCGACACCAGCGACGTCAAGGAGCTGGCCATCCGCTTCCTGCTCTACGGCACCGTCGCCGAGATCTTTGCCCGTGAAAACGGCTTCCATCACGGCATGGGCGGCTCCATGCACGCGTTCTTCCTGCCGTTCGGCATCTACCCGAACAACGCCATCGTCGGCGGCTCCGCTCCGATCGCAACGGGCGCTGCGCTGTACCAGAAGAACAACGACAAGAAGGGCGTCGTCGTCTGCAACATCGGCGATGCGTCCCTCGGCTGCGGTCCGGTTTACGAGGCCATGAACTTCTCCGCCATGGACCAGTTCAAGACCCTCTGGGAGGAAGGCCGCAAGGGCGGTCTGCCCATCATCTTCAACGTCTTTGATAACTTCTACGGCATGGGCGGCCAGACCATGGGCGAAACCATGGCCTACAATATGCCCGCCCGTCTCGGCGCAGGCATCACCCCGAGCCAGATGCACGCCGAGCGTGTCGACGGCTGGAACCCGCTGGCTGTCATCGACGCGTACAAGCGCAAGATGGAACTCATCAAGAACAACGAAGGTCCGGTCCTGCTCGACGTCGTGACCTATCGTCTCGTCGGCCACTCCACCTCGGATCAGAATGCCTACCGCACCAAGGAAGAGATCGAGGATTGGCGCAGCCACGACCCGATCGTCAAGTTCCGCGAGGCCCTCGTGGAAGCAGGCGTCGAGTCCGACGAGTTCTTCGCCAAGCTCCTGCAGGACACCGCCGACCGCATGACCATGATCTGCCGTGCAGCCGACGACAAGGAGATCTCTCCGTATGTCGACTTCGACAAGAACCCGGACTATTTGGCAAATCTGATGTTCTCCAACGAGCATGTCCGCTCCATGGGCGCGCCCGATCAGAAGCTGAACGTCACCGGCCCGAAGGAGAGCTGCAAGCGCTACGCAGACCTTGCCAAGAAGGAGCACTATGCGTTCGATAAGGACGGCAATAAGTTCTCCGACATGAAGGTCTACAACATCCGCGACGCTATCTTTGAGCCGCTGATCAACAAGTATTATGAGGATCCCACGCTCGTCGCCTATGGCGAAGACGTGCGCGACTGGGGCGGCGCATACGCCGTCTACCGCGGCCTGATGGACGTGATCCCGCACTCCCGCCTGTTCAACTCCCCAATCTCCGAGGCTGCTATCGTCGGCACCGCCGTCAGCTATTGTATGTGCGGCGGCCGCGCGGTCGTCGAGCTGATGTACTGCGACTTCCTGGGCCGCGCAGGCGACGAGGTCTTCAACCAGATGTCCAAGTGGCAGGCCATGTCCGCCGGTATTCTCAAGATGCCGATGATCCTGCGTATGTCCGTCGGCGCAAAGTACGGCGCGCAGCATTCTCAGGACTGGGTCGCCATCGTCTCCCACATCCCCGGTCTGAAGGTCTTCTTCCCGGCTACCCCGTATGAGGCCAAGGGCATCATGCAGGCGGCTCTGAACGGCACCGATCCCTGCGTCATCTTTGAGTCCCAGCGTATCTACGGCAAGGGCGAAGAGTTCCACGAGGGGCGGTGTTCCCGCCGAAGAGTACGAGTGGGCCCCCGGCGCGGTCAATAAGGTCCGCGATGGCAAGGATCTCACCATCCTCACCATCGGCGCAACGCTCTACCGCGCGGTCGACGCAGCCAAGACGCTCTCCGAGAAATACGGCATCGAGGCCGACGTCATCAATATGCCGTCGCTTGTCCCGCTGGATTATACCGACCTCATCGCGTCCGTCAAGAAGACCGGCCGTGTCGTCCTGGCCTCCGACGCCTGCGCAAGAGGCACGTTCCTCAACGAGATCGCGGAGAATCTGACGAATATGTGCTTCGATTATCTGGATGCGCCTCCCGTCGTCATCGGCGCGCGCAACTGGATCACCCCGCCGCACGAGTTCGACAAGTATTTCTTCCCGTATGCCGAGTGGATCATCGACGCGGTCAACGCCCGCCTGATCCCGCTGGAGGCTACACCTCCACCACCACTCCCGACGAGGCTGAGATCATCCGCCGCAACAAGCTGGGCGTGTAAAACCAGAGATCCCCGCGCAGATCCAATCTGCGCGGGGATTTGAAAGAAAGCCTTGACAAACGTACCAAACGCCGCTATAATATCTATGTTTTCCGGGTCATAGCACCGCACGGGAAACAGCACAGCTTCATAAATGGGCCTGTAGCTCAGCTGGGAGAGCGAACGGTTCAATTCTATGCCCCAATTTGGGGATGTAGCGCAAGCGTCCGGCGGACGGTTCGCATATATGCCACCAAAAAAGTCAATAAGGGCCTGTAGCTCAGCTGGGAGAGCGTTCGGTTCGCATCCGAGAGGTCGAGAGTTCGAGTCTCTTCAGGTCCACCAAAATGTTCGGAATTTTCTGATTTTCGCAGAAGATTCCGAACTTTTTTGTATCTTTCAAAATCAGGCGCTCTCAACAGTCGTAATTCTGCCGCCATTCGGTTCGCATCCCACACAAAGCCGTTTGAAATCATCAAAGGAAACCCGAAATTCGACCTCCAATCGGTAATCCCGGTACACATAGACGGCCTTGATAAGCTGCGACACAATCATCTTCTTTGCTTCAAAGGTGCAGTTGTCGTAAAGGTCAGCCCAGCTTTCCAGCTTTTCAAATTCGGCCTGCTCCTGCGCGGCGCTTTCGAGTTGACGTTCCATGTCGGCTTTTTGTGCTTCAACCTCCTGTGAAAGCTCTGCGATTTCTTCTTTGCATTTAGCAACAAGGCTGTTCAGCAGGTCAACATCCAGACGGCTTTTACCGCGAATGACGTTGATCGTTTCGGCCTCATAGTCGGAAAGCTCCCTTTGCTTTTCCTCCAGCCGCATGGCAGACATTTTGTAGCGGCTTCTGGCAAGCGCTGCGGCTTTTTCGTGCTGCTCGGCGATCAGACTATCCTTGGCAGAAACGCGGATTCTGGAGAGCTGATAGCGCACCAGAGCGTCCACAATTTCATCCAGCTTGATAACGCCGTAGCCGGATTGACCGTCGCAGAGGTCAGGATGCCGGGCCTTAAAATGGCATTGATAACGGCTTTTGACCTGATTGCGCACCGTTCCATCTTTGCGGATATACTTCTTGCCGGAGGTCGTCAGCGTCAGCCGGTTTTTACAATGCCCGCAGAAGATATTCCCTACCAACAGAGAACTGCCGCGCAGATTCAGCGGCGTATCCGCATGGTGTGTTGTCCGTTTTTCCATTAACTCCTGCGCTCGTCGAAAGGTCGCTTCGTCCACGATCTGAAGCTCTGGAATGATTTCCGATTCAGCGTTTCCGTTTGAAATTACACCCATGTATAGCTTGTTCTTTATCATGCGGACGATCGTTGTATTCGGAATCATGGAACCGTCTGCGCGGCGAATCCCATTTTCCAAAAGGTAGTGGGAAATCCGTTGAGCGCCGCAGCCTTCGTTGACGTATTTGTAAAAGATGAAACGCACGATTTCTGCGGCGTCCTCGTCGATTACAAAATCGTTGACCTCTTGATTCTTCTTGTTGATCCGTCCCTGCTTCTGGAGCTTGTAGCCAAATGGTACAATGCCGCCGGTGAAGCAGCCGTCCTTTGTAAGCTGCTCCATGCGGGTTTTCACGCGCACGGAGGTCTTGATGCTCTCGCCGGATGCCTGCCAGTAGCGGATATAGTTAAGCAGCTTGTCAACATGATTGTCGAACCGCTGCTGCCCCTCTACGGCGCTCCAAACTTCAACACCATTACGGACAAACCACTCTACGACAAAGGGCGTTTCGTCATCTCTACGGCCGAGACAGTCAAACATATAGACAAGCAGAATGTCAAAGCTCCCGGCAACGGCTTCCTGCTGCAATTCCTGCATGGCGTCACGCTCTTTTGCAGATTTTTTGAAACCGGATACGCCTTTTTCGTAAAACTCATTTTGTAAAACCCAGTCAGGGTGTGATGCGATGAACTCCCGACAGAATTGCCGCTGCATGGGAATATCGTCTTTTTCAACCTGGCCGATTGTAGACACGCGATATAGACAATTTACTCGTTTTTTCTGTTCCATAACATACACTCCATTCTGAGAAAACGTGTGTATGTCCTTGTTCTCTATTTGATTTTCAAGGTACATTTTATAGTGTAATTATAACATATTTCAGATATTTTATCAAGTTTTATAGCTGTTATTATAAAATCCATAGGAGAAAACCGAACGTTTCAGCGCTTCTGTAATATGCGGATCATCTTGCTCTGCATACCTTACAGAGATTGCGGCACCGCCGAAAGATAAGATTTCTTCCTGCTTTTTCGGCTCGGATTCTTCGATCTGCTTGTCCATAGAAGAACCTCCAGAATAAATATTGTTTTTCTCATAGGTCAGACAGACGGCAGTGGCAAACTGCTCCATAGGCGTTGCACCTCCCTCCATACTCATGGCGGGGCGTTCCATTCTGTGACGTATGGCTAACGCAAGTATCATTGTTCTTTGTATGCGGTCGTCGCACGATCCAGCCATGAATCGCTCTCCATGCAGGTGTTTCTCGCTCCGCGCCGGATTCTGCTCCGGCGCATCCTCGCGCACCCATTGGCTCGCACATACAAAAACGTATCTGTTGACCCTATTCAGTTGTAAATCAGACTTTTATCTGCGGTTGATTGTCAACCAGGGAAAACGCAGAACCTTCCGGCGCTGTGCTTTCCCTGACCGGCAATCCGGTGTTTTGGGTTGTTCTGAAGCAGCACGTTCGCAGCGCAGACACACCATGCGCCCCTCCGGGATGATCTCACCGCACATCACGCAGCGCTCCTCAGAAAAATACATCATGGAAATTCTCCTTTGTGGGGGAATGCGTCCCAAGTCGGGACAGATTTAGATTCAGACAGATGCCTGCCTCGTAGACTGGACAGGACATCTGTATAGTCGAGTATCCTGCCGCATAATCATAGACTTGAAACCTTAGTACGCAAGTCTTGCCGTGTTACGCCTTAGCGGCAAAACGTTCAAATTGGGGTATGCGGTGATAGCTTATCCCTGTCGGTCGGCCCATAGTTTTGCTGAGATCAGCGAAATCAGTTCTTTAGCTGTGGGTGGATCTTCAATACAATACGCACGCAGTTCGCGTCTACGCCCGTTCTGCCAGATATCCTTGGCTGCACGATTCAACGCCCGCGAAACAGCTTCGTTGGTGCGTTTTCCTGTCCGAATCCGAACTTCATTGCAGATTACCTGCATCTTTGGCATATTCGGCTGGTATGCGATTGCAACATCAATCGCATGGCATAAGATGCAATAACAGTCCTTGCCGCGTGTCTCGACGATGGAGTATATAGCGTTCTGAACATCCTTCATGTTATACATTCCTTTCCCGTTCGAGCTGATATAAGCATAATACATTTTTCTGTGCTTTTCAGGTTTTCTGCCAAACTTTGACCCACTTGGACAAACTTTGACGGATTCAAGGTCGAAAGGCAAGAATGCGCAGCAGGTGTTCAGTCTATGGTCTACGATTATTATGCGGCATGAAAATAGAGGGAATCCATTACCCGGACATGGGTAACGGATTCCCTCTTGTTTGCCTGTGTCCCATTCATATTGAATGTACATTTTGTATGGTGGCACGGTTTGATTGTGTCAAGTGATTGCAGTTTACTGCACTCGATATCCAGTCATAATCAGGCCAACGATCACCTGCCAGAAGTCGTGTTCTTCTGCGC
>ENA-OQCO01001208-OQCO01001208.1-human-gut-metagenome-genome-assembly--contig:-NODE-1208-length-10524-cov-1.273156_pt1 | contig 10524 bp, 17 predicted proteins | sample MGYA00242500_ERZ504582 | MGnify/ENA primary metagenome ERZ504582 (study PRJEB26092, sample SAMD00036346) | human gut metagenome | host: Homo sapiens | study: EMG produced TPA metagenomics assembly of...
CACAGTAACGTAGCCAAAATTCATTCCAGATTGCCTGCGGCAATGGAATTTTGGCTTGTATGTCTCGGGATTTTGGCATATTCATGCCAAAACACCTCGCGGGATAGTGGTGTGTGAACAGTAACATAATTCCAATAACCTTTATTTTCTCTGTCTTATCTTTCTGGCAGATATGGAAAATGTATGCTAAAATAGAAATAGCAAATTTGTATGTAAAATAATAAGGAAAGGTAAGAGGGGGAAATGGAGAAAGAGGAAAAGCGTGCAGATCAGGAGAATGACACGGAAGAACAAAGTACGGAAGCGAAAGCTACTGAAAAAAAAGCTTCAATATTATAGTAGTGAGATTCAGCGTGATGTGGGAAATCTTGTAAAATGGCTGATGATCGCGGTACTTGTAGGATGTATTACAGGAGCGGCGAGTACACTGTTTTCTTTTGTGCTGAAGAGTGTGACAAATTGCAGGAAAGAAAATGAATGGATGTTCTATCTGCTTCCGGTGATGGGATTAATTATTGTATACCTGTATGAGAAATTTGGTAAGGATGATGGAGGTACGAATCAGGTGCTTTCTACTGTGAGATCACAGGACGATGTGCCGATTTTATCTGCACCTCTGATTTTCATTTCTACAGCACTTACGCATCTGGCAGGTGGCTCTGCAGGACGTGAAGGTGCGGCAATACAGCTTGGTGGAAGTATTGCCAATCAGCTTGGACGTTGGATTCATCTGGATGAGGAAGACCGACATGTAATTGTTATGTGTGGTATGAGTGCAGCATTCTCTGCATTGTTTGGAACACCGATGGCTGCGGCTGTTTTTGCATTGGAGGTAGTCAGTGTAGGAGTGATGTATTATACAGCTTTGATGCCTTGTATGATTGCTTCCCTGGTTGCATCCGGATTTGCGGCAGGAATGGGAGTTACACCGGAGACTTTTCATGTAGTGGATATTCCGAAGCTGACTATTGAAACGGGTTTGAAAATGGGTGCTATCGCTGTTGGATGTGCAGTGATTAGTATTGTATTCTGTATGGTGCTGAATGGAGTTGCCGGAGCATATGGAAGGTGGTTTAAGAATCCATATGTGCGTGTAGTTGTGGGATCCTGTCTGGTGATTGGAATTACATTACTTCTGGGAACTTCAGATTATATGGGCGCAGGTGCAGAGCTGATTGAGAAGGCAGTGGAGGAAGGACAGGCAAGACCTCTGGACTTCTTCTGGAAACTGGTACTGACTGCATTGACAATGCGTGCAGGATTCCGAGGCGGGGAAATTGTTCCTTCGTTCTGTATAGGAGCTACATTAGGATGTGTGATGGGAAACTGGCTGGGATTTTCGCCATCTATCTGTGCTGCATGTGGAATGACGGCGGTATTCTGTGGAGTGACAAACTGCCCGATCACATCAATTCTGATCGCATTTGAAATGTTTGGATTTAAGGGAGTTCCTTTTTATCTGATTGCTGTTTCTATCAGTTATGCGGCTTCAGGATACTATGGACTGTATAAGGACCAGACGATTGTGTATTCTAAGTATAAGGCAAAGTATGTGAATAAACCTACGCGGTTTTAACCGAAACTGCAGAGCAGTTGTTCGGTGTAGAGATATAAATAGAAAATAAGGACAGTTTTTCAGTCTAATAAGAATCTGAAAAACTGTCCTTATTTTTTCCGGCAGTTTAAGAAGCGATATGGAATGATTCCAAGGAGATACCGGATAGAAAAAGGACAAAAAGGATATGTAAACTTTTGAAAAAATTCAGAAAGAGTCGGTATGCTTTTTACGTTGCAGGGAAAGAGAATAAATGTTAAAGTAAATGATACGGTATAGTGGGGCAGGGAAATAATAGAGATTATCCTGAAAAGTGTTTTATTACAAAATAGCAGTGATAGAAATTATATCGAATATGTAGAGAGAGGATGGAATTTACTTGGAAAAAGATAATCAAAGTACGCAGGAGATAAATTCGCAGGCACAGAATCCGCTTGGTATAGCACCGGTAGGTGGATTGATTGCGAAGTTTGCGATTCCTGCTATCATCAGTATGCTGGTCAGTGCGATGTATAATATCGTGGACCAGATTTTTATTGGACAGGGTGTAGGTATGCTGGGAAATGCGGCAACGAATGTGGCGTTTCCTGTTACAACGGTCGCAACTGCGCTGGCATTGCTTTTGGGAATTGGCGGTGCATCAAATTATAATCTGGAAATGGGGGCAGGACAGGAGAAGAAAGCCAGCGGGATTGCAGGTACTGCGTTGTCGTCACTGGCAATCAGTGGTCTGATACTTGCCGTGATTGTACTGATGTTCCTGAAACCACTTCTGACATTGTTCGGGGCAACTGCAGATGTTATGCCTTATGCTGTTGATTATACAGGTATTACTGCATTTGGACTTCCATTTTATTATTTTGTCTGTCGGCGGGAATCATGTGGTCAGAGCAGACAGAAGTCCGACTTATTCTATGGTCTGCATTATGATAGGTGCGATTATTAATACTATTCTGGATCCGCTGTTTATTTTTGGATTCGGATGGGGGATTAAAGGTGCTGCATGGGCAACAGTGATCGGACAGGTTGCTTCCGGAGTTCTGGTAATTGTGTATTTTTGTAAGTTCCGAAAAATGTATCTGTCCGGTGAGATGCTGAAACCGAAACTGTCATATCTGGGGGCAATTATTTCTCTGGGACTTGCTTCCTGTATTAATCAGATTGTCAATGGCAATCGTGCAGATCGTATTGAATAATATTCTGCGTTATTACGGAGCAAATTCTGTATATGGAAGTGATATTCCAATTGCCTGTGTTGGGGTTATTTCCAAAGTTAATCAGGTATTTATGGCAATCTGTATCGGAATTACTCAGGGCAGTCAGCCAATCTGGGGATTTAATTACGGAGCAAAGAAATATGACAGAGTACGACAGGCATACCGTTATTCTGTAACTGCCTGTACAGTAATTGCAACGATATTCTTTTTCTGTTTCCAGATATTTCCACACCAGATTGTGGGTATCTTCGGAACAGGAAGTAATCTGTATTTCCAGTTTGCAGAACGCTATCTGAAAATATTTATGTTTATGACTTTTGCAAATGGGATTCAGCCGGTGTCTTCCGGTTTCTTTACCTCTATCGGTATGGCGAAGCTGGGTATTGTAATGTCTCTGACACGACAGGTGATTTTTCTTCTGCCATTGATTATTATCTTCCCATTGTTTATGGGATTGATGGAGTGATGTATGCAGGACCGATTGCAGATGCGGCGGCATTTGTGTTGGCAATTGTGTTTGCGAGACGAGAACTGGGAAAGATGCGCAGTGCGGAAATAGTATAAAAAGTTCCCGCAGATGATATGGAAGAAATTTATCCATATTGTCTGACGGGAACTTTTTTGTAAAAAATTATTGATAAATTACAGATTATAAAAGATTGTAAAACTGATCGAACAGCTCTGTCTGGAAGCTTCCGGGTCCGGAGCTGTTTTTCTCTGCTCTTTCTCCTGCTGTGCCAAATTCTCTGGCTGCTGAGACGGCAGCTGTAAATGGGTCTGTAACTGCCAGATAGGTGGCACAGATCATTCCAAGCATACATCCGGTTCCTGTGATCTGTGACATGGCAGGAGTACCGTTTGTGATAAATTCACACTTACTGGCGGAGACGATCATATCTTCCTTGCCTGTGATAAGAAGTGTGGTATTCCATTGGGAAGCTTTTTCCTGGAAAAGTTCTTTCAGATGGGAACGATTGGCATCTGTAAGTACATCCTGTACGCCTGCGTCAATTCCGATTGCATGTGCGGTCTGTCCGGACATGGCAAGAAGTTCAGACATATTTCCTTTAAGGAGTTCGGGCATGTGGATGTTCATAAGCTTCTGCGCAAATTTATAGCGTAGATTGCTACAGGCGGTTCCTACCAGATCAAGCATAACAGGGATGTGGAGACTGGTAGCAGTTTTCAGAGATTCAGGCATGGATTTCATACGTGCATCAGTGATATTTCCAAGATTCAGTGCCAGTGCATGAGAGTTTCTGGTGATCTCAGCTACTTCTGCCGGATGTTCTGCCATGATCGGGCGGCCTCCGGCCGCCAGAATAATATTCGCACAGTCATGAATAGAAATCGGATTAGTGATGCAATGAATCAGCGGCTGTGCTGCTCTGGTTAATTGTCTGGGATTTGTCTGATTTACGATCATATACTTTTGCTCCAAGGCTTTGTTGAAATTTGGCAAGCATTCCTGCGTGACTTAATGCCTTCAGGAAGAAATAGGCAATGGTGCCGCCCATGCAGGTTGCTGCCAGAAACATTGGTGTATAGAAAAATGCGTTCAGTCCGCTTCTGCCCATAAGAAATGCCATTACAGGATAGGAAACCAGAGAGCCGATGATACCGGTTCCGAAGATTTCACCGATCACTGCGCAGATAATCTTTCCATGAGAAGCGCGGTAGAAAACGCCTGATAAAAATGCGCCGAATACGGCACCTGTCAGTGCAAGTGGCGGGATACCCATAAACATCATTCGGATGATTCCGATGAGAGTGGCACAAAGCAATGAATACCACGGTCCCAGAAGTACGGAACAGACGATGTTTATCAGGTGTGCAGTAGGGCACATACCCTCGATTCTCAGAATAGGTGAGATGACAACGCCGATGGCAACCATCATGGCGAGCATGACCATTCTGAGTGTTTTGATCTGTCTGTGTTCATAATAATGAACCTCCTTGAAATGAAGAATTGGTCTGCCGAAGCAGACATTATCAGTTGTGCAGGAAACAGATAAAATCCTGCAAAAAAATCTGCCGGAATAACACACTGGCAGATTTTAATATACAAATACAGTCCCTACGCTGGCATTATCCATATCAGGTGCGGTCGAAGATCAATCTTCCTCTCAGCCTGTCTCACAGGCTCCCGTTGTTATCATCTATATGCAGATTTTTCTTGTGTTAGAGTAACACAAGCATCTGGAAAAGTCAATGGGATGTAAAATCAGGTCAGCAACCCCTTTTTAGAGTGTTGCTGGAATAAAAAATCTATTTGTACTAAAACGATTGTCCGTGATATGATTAACAGGTAGATGACAGACGGCATATGATAAAAAGAAGCTGTCTGCATGGACAGAAAGGCAGGTTAAATCTGATGAAACAGGAAAATTACATAAAGGGTATGATAATGATCATCCTGTCGGCGTTTTTCTTTGCTTGTATGAATGTGAGTGTGCGTCTGGCAGGTGATCTGCCGTCTGTGGAGAAGAGTTTCTTCCGGAATCTGGTGGCGGCTGTGTTTGCAGCGGTGATTCTCTGTAAAAATCGTACAGTGCCGAAGGTGGATAAGAAATACTGGGGACCGCTGATCCTGCGTTGTGTGTGCGGGACACTGGGGATTCTGTGTAACTTTTATGCCATTGATCATATGTTGGTGGCAGATGCATCGATTCTGAATAAATTGTCTCCGTTTTTTGCGATTATTTTTTCATTCCTTTTGTTAAAGGAAAAGATCAGACCGGCGCAGGCTGCGTGTGTTGCGCTGGCATTTATCGGATGTTTATTTGTAGTGAAACCGGGATTTCAGAATGCGGCACTTGTTCCGGCACTGATAGGAGTCTGCGGTGGACTGGGAGCAGGAATTGCGTATACGATGGTGCGTGTACTGGGAACTCACGGAGTGAAGGGACCGGTTATCGTGTTTTATTTTCATTTTTCTCCTGCTTGTCGGTTGTACCCTGGATGTTGTTCCATTTCACACCCATGAGTATGAAGCAGCTTGTGACATTGCTGATGGCAGGATTATTCGCAGCGGGCGGACAGTTTACGATTACGGCTGCATACACCTATGCACCTGCAGGGAAGATTTCCATCTTTGATTACTCGCAGATTATTTTTGCTACGATGCTGGGATTTATCCTGTTTGGAGAGATTCCGGATAAGTACAGCGTTACAGGATATGTGCTGATTATTCTGGCATCATTGGGTACCTTTCTTTATAATATGAGGGTAGCTAAGGCTGGTAAATGAAGAAAAAGTAAAAAAGGATTTTTCTGATTTTATCCAGTAAGTCTGATGAAATCCGACCAGTATATAGAATTATTGGATTGTAAACTATAAAATTAAAAAAGTTGTCAATAAAAACGCTTTGTGTTAAAGTATCTAATATGTTAAAAAATTAAGGAGAAGGGTGCACAAAGATGTCTTTTATAAAAAATATTCCACTACGCCCTCACCATGGAATGTGCCTTGCATATTTCAAGGGTGAGGGATACAGTAATGGGTTTTCCGCACATATGCAGGAAATGCTGGATATTTTCCAGAAGGGAGCAAAGATACAGCTTCATGCAGATACAGACGAGATCTGTTCTGCCTGTCCCAATAATGAAAAAGGATGCTGTTCTTCCTTTTCGCTTGTAGAAGCATATGACAATGCAGTGCTGGAACTGTGCGGTCTGGAAAATGGACAGATTATGGAATTTGATGATTTTACAGATGTTGTTCAAAAGAAAATCCTGGCATCAGGAAAGAGGAAAGAAATCTGTGGGAATTGTCAGTGGAACTCCATCTGTGAAAGCCAGAAGAGCAGATGGGAGAAATGCTAAGAAAAATAGAGTAACAGAATGAATAGCGTTCCGGTACAGAACAGAAGCTATGAATAAAAAAGTCAAATGCGCAAATAGTGCAGTGAAAGGACATAACGATAAAAATGGAAAATACAGAATCACGTTTATATTTCGCCAGTGACTACATGGAGGGTGCACATCCTGCGATCATGAAAAAGCTGATGGAGACAAATCTGGAGAAAACAGTGGGCTATGGTCAGGATCCATACACAGAAGATGCGAAAGAAAAGATCAGAAAAGCCTGCAATGCACCGGAGGCAGATGTATTTCTGCTGGTTGGTGGAACACAGACCAATGCCACAGTGATCGATGCACTTTTGAAATCCTATCAGGGAGTTGTGGCTGCGGATACAGGTCATATTGCAACCCATGAATCTGGCGCTATTGAATTTGGTGGACATAAGGTTCTGACAGTACCGCAGAAAGATGGAAAAATCTCTGCACAGCAGATTGAGAAGCTGGTGAAGGATTTCTATGATGATGCCAATTATGAGCATATGGTAATGCCCGGGATGGTATATATTTCCCAGCCAACAGAATATGGTACCTGTATTCCCAGCAGAAGAATTAGCAGCTCTCAGCAAAGTATGCCGGGAAAATCATCTTCCCCTTTATGTGGATGGCGCTCGCCTTGCCTATGCACTGGCAAGCCCGGAGAATGATGTGACTCTCACTGATCTGGCAGAACTTAGCGATGTATTTTACATTGGAGGAACCAAATGCGGAGCATTGTTTGGAGAAGCAGTGGTTATACCGCAGAAAGGACGGATTCCTCATTTCTTTACGATCATCAAGCAACATGGAGCATTGCTTGCCAAGGGACGGATCGCAGGAATCCAGTTTGGTGAGCTGTTTACGGACGGGCTGTACCTGCGGATCGGCAAACCTGCAATGGAAGCTGCAGAGCAGATCAAGGATGCACTGAAGATGTATGGATATCAGCTTTCTCTGGATACTCCCACCAATCAGATATTCTGTATTGTGTCCAATGAGGTAATGAAAAAAATAGCCCAGGATGTGGAGTTCGGATTCTGGGAGAAGTATGATGAGACACACTCTGTGATCCGCTTTGCCACAAGCTGGGCTACTACTATGGAAGATACACAGAAACTGATTCAGATTCTGGAAAAAAATAAATAAGAGAAAAAATCAATAGTCAGTTGATTTAGGCAGTATCAGGCAATGGTACTGCCTTTTTCGCTGCTCTGGGTTACTTTTACCTGGCCGTTGTGCTGTCTGGCAATCTCGCTTACAAGAGCAAGCCCCAGACCTGCACCGCCCATGGCGCGGCTGCGGGATTTGTCCACACGGTAGAAGGGATCAAAGATTTTTTCCTGATTTTCAGGGGAGATACCGATGCCTGTGTCAGTTACCTCCAGGACTGCAGATTCTGCAGAATGAATGTTTACAGTAACGGAACCGGAAGGCCGGTTATATTTGATCGCATTTTCAACCAGATTATAGACTGCGCGGTACAGAAGGATATAGCTGCCTGTAACAGTACAGTCACCTTCTGTCTGAATAAGCCGGATCTGATGCTTGTCTGCAACCGGATCCAGATCGCAGAAAACTTCTTCTGTGAGTGCTGCAAGGGAAATTGTGTCAGAACGCTCTACAGTCTGAAGACCTGTCATGTCCAGCAGGATTTCTGCAAGATGGGAAAGCCGTCCGGTCTGTTCCTGAAGCATGGTGAAAAGCCTGTCGTATTCCTGGGGTGCGTGTTCCGGTTTTTGTAAAAACTTCCAGATTTGTCTGCATTACAGCTAAGGGTGTGCGAAGCTCATGTGCTGCACTTGCCACAAACTGTTTCTGTGCAGAGAAGGCATTGTCCAGACGGGCAAGCATGTCATTAAAGGATCTGGTCAGACGTGAGATCTCATCCTCTGAGAGTGGGACTTCCAGCGGCTCAGACAGATTCTGTGCCTGTACCTGGCTGATCCTGTCGCTGAATCTGCGCAGAGGAGCCAGGGCTCTTCTGGTGACAAACCAGGTACAGATACTGCTGAGAAGAATAATGATACCTGTGGCAATCATGCTCTGGAACAAAAAAATTGTTTTTGGTATTCTGGATCTGGTTTTCCAGATCAGGGATGAGGATTTTTGGATCTACATTGATGGAGATCGGGTTTGAATTATCGGGGGTGACCAGAACCACATAGTCGGAGATCCCTTCCAGGCCGGTCACAGCAGAACGGCTGATGAAGAAATACATCAGTGCACAGGCTGTGATAACCAGCCCGGAGATCAGCAATGTGAGCCGCCACTGGAGAGAGAGCCTGCGGGGGGGAAAGTTTTTCTGAATAAAATTTCATAGATAAATCCTTTCGTTTCATTATAATGACATAGTAGTATTTGAAATCTGAAAATATTTATTGTACAGATATGAATGATTTTTATTCTTCCAGAATATATCCCTGTCCAATCTTATTTTGTATAGGATCATATCCAAGGGCAGTTCGCAGTTTTTTTCTTAAAGAAGAAATATGCACCCGGATGGAATTACTGAAGCTGTTCACGCTGCCGTCCCAGAGATGCTCGATCATTTCCTCAGGCTGATGATCCGGTTGCGGTGAAGCAGAAAATATTCCAGAAGTGCGCTTTCTTTCCTGGTGAGAGCCAGAGGCGTGCCATCTACACTGGCTTCTCTTGTACGTGTGTCAAAGGTAATGCGGCTGCATCTCAGGCAGACATCCTCCTGGATAAATTTGCGTCGGGTAAGGCTGCGGATGCGGGCTTCCAGCTCTTCGAAATGAAATGGCTTGGTGAGGTAATCGTTGGCTCCCAGATCCAGCCCCTCTACCTTATCCTGGATCTGTACTCTTGCGGAGAGTATGAGAACAGGAGTATTGGTATTGAAGGTACGGAACTGACGCAGGATTTCCAGACCGTCAATTCCCGGCAGGTTCAGATCCAGAAGGATCAGGTCGTAATTCTCTGTCATACATAATTCCAGTCCCTCTTCTCCGTCAAAGCAGGTATCTGTTTCATATCCGTCCATGCGGAGCCCCTCTGCCATGGAACGGCAGAGCTGTTCTTCATCTTCTATAATTAAAATGTGCATGATAGTCTCCTTTTTGAATTTCTAGATTTATAGTTTTATCATAGCACACGAAGTATAAAATTCGTGTAAAAAAGAAAATGTTTCATATTTAAAATATCCGATTACAAAGTTCTTTTAACAACCGTAGCAAGAATTCCCTCACCTCTATAGGGACGCCGCTGAAAAACTGTTTTTTCATACTATATACAGTGTCTCAAAGTTGATTGATGTACTTTATTTTGTGTTAATTTATACGCAAAAAGGACTTTTTCAGTGGCCTTCTATAGGTGATGGGATGAATTGCACTATGAATTGCACATTCGAGCATGTCTGCTCAAATTTATAAAAAATCACAAAACACTTGTTCTGACACAATAAATATATTATAATAGAAAAAAGAACAATATGCTCTTGAAATTTGGACGGTCGAAATAAGCAATAAGTGAGTGTACATAATGAGTTTAGATAATAATTCTCATTCAGTGTTTTTGTTTGATTCTGGTTATGAAATATGGCAGAAAGATGCTGGACGATAAGATGTCAGAGAGAACAAAAGAAATCTTTGAAATATAGCACCTGTTGAAACAATCCATCAGTATATAGAGAGTCAGGGTGAGAAAGATAAACCGGGCAGTAAAAATAAGGATCTATCCAAATAAAGAACAGATAACCCAGATAGAGAAGACGATCGGCTGCAGTCGCTTTCTCTATAACCGGATGCTTGCGGATAAGATCCGTCATTATCAGGAAGAAAAAAAGATGCTGAAAAATACGCCGGCCGGATAATAAAAAAGAATATCCATGGCTGAAAGAGGTAGATTCTCTTGCGCTGGCGAATGTACAGTTAAATCTGGAAGGGGCTTTCCG
>ENA-OQCO01001209-OQCO01001209.1-human-gut-metagenome-genome-assembly--contig:-NODE-1209-length-10523-cov-3.392074_pt1 | contig 10523 bp, 9 predicted proteins | sample MGYA00242500_ERZ504582 | MGnify/ENA primary metagenome ERZ504582 (study PRJEB26092, sample SAMD00036346) | human gut metagenome | host: Homo sapiens | study: EMG produced TPA metagenomics assembly of...
GGGAGATTTTATCCGAATAAGGGCGGCGTAGCGGGCTACGGCAACCGAATGAGGGTAAAATATACCACAAACTGGGACTCGCAGCTCACGAAAAGCCTTTTTCAGACACGCTCTAGTACATCGTTTCGTGAATAATACAGTTATTTTGAAAACGATGTACTAGTCACCGATACAGAAAGTAAGAGAGGCATACCGGATAAAGACAAATTCTGAGAGGAGAGCACAGGATGCAGGTATATAGTGGAAAGAGTGTATTTCGCGGCATCGCCATCGGAAAGATCAGTGTATACAGGAAAAATGAGCAGCAGGTAAAGCGGGTTCGGACAGAAGATACCAAAGGAGAACTGGCGCGTTATGAGGCAGCCAAGGCAGCTGCCATAGAACAGCTTCAGGAACTGTATCAGAAAGCGTTAAAAGAAGTGGGCGAGGCAAATGCGGCGATCTTTGAGATCCACCAGATGATGTTGGATGACGGGGATTATAACGAATCTGTGGAAAATATCATCAAGACACAGAAGGTCAACGCGGAGTATGCAGTAGCTGTGACCGGCGATAATTTTGCACAGATGTTCCGGGCGATGGATGACGATTATATGAGAGAACGTGCGGCGGATGTGAAAGATATCTCCGAACGAGTGCTTTCAATATTAAATGGCTGCCGGAAGGGAAAGCTGATCACGGATGAACCGGTGATCATCGTGGCGGATGATCTGGCACCGTCAGAGACGGTACAGCTGGAAAAAGATATGGTACTTTCGTTTGTCACGGTTCACGGTTCGGTGAACTCCCATACCGCGATCCTCGCAAGAACCATGGCGATCCCGGCACTGATCGGAACGGAAGAACTGCCGCTTGACGACACGGTTGACGGAAAACTGGCGGTGGTAGACGGACTGAATGGAAAGATCTATGTGGAGCCGGATGCACAGACACTGGAAGAGATGAAGAAACGCCGGCAGGCAGAGCTGGAGAAGAAAGAACTGCTGCAGCTTTTAAAAGGAAAAGATAATGTTACGCTGGACGGAAAGAAGATCATGCTGTATGCTAATATAGGAAATATTAAAGATCTTGCAACTGTAATACAGAATGATGCCGGCGGAATCGGGCTGTTCCGGAGTGAATTTATTTATCTGGAAAAAGACCGGTATCCGACCGAGGAAGAACAGTTCAGTATCTATAAGACGGCAGTGGAGACGATGGCGGGAAAACGGGTGATCATCCGTACACTGGATATTGGGGCAGACAAGCAGTGTGAATATTTCGAGATGGATAAAGAGGAGAATCCGGCACTGGGTTATCGTGCGATCCGGATCTGCCTGACCCGTCCGGAAATCTTCAAAACACAGCTTCGTGCGCTGTTCCGTGCGAGCGCCTACGGCAATCTGGCAATCATGTATCCGATGATCACAAGCCTGTGGGAAGTGAGAAGGATCAAGGAGATCGTGGAAGAAGTGAAGGCAGAACTGACCGCAGAGCAGCTGGAATTCGGCAATCCGCAGCAGGGTATCATGATCGAGACTCCTGCAGCGGTTATGATGAGCGGGGAGCTGGCAAAAGAAGTGGATTTCTTCAGTATCGGAACCAACGATCTGACCCAGTACACGCTGGCAATCGACCGGCAGAATCCGAAGCTGGATAAGTTTTATGATGCCCATCATCCGGCAGTGCTTTCCATGATCCGTATGACGGTGGAAAATGCACACAAAACTGGTATCTGGGCAGGAATCTGCGGTGAACTGGGAGCGGACACCAGTCTGACAAAAGAATTTCTGGCGATGGGAGTGGATGAACTGTCGGTATCCCCGGGAAGTATTCTTCCGATCCGTAAGATCATTCTGGAGACAGATACAGAAAATAGGTAACTGTGAGGGTACTGAACAGTTACGAAAGTATCAGGAGAGAGTATGCTGACGGAAAAACGATATGAAGTCATTTTGAATCTTTTAAATGAAAAGAACAGTGTGACGGTAACAGAGATAAAGGAATTGCTGGGGATCTCGGAGTCTACGATACGAAGGGATCTGGCAGCTCTTGATAAAGCAGGGAAACTGATCAAGGTTTTCGGCGGTGCAGTGGCGGCTGACGGTGGATTTACCACAGCGGAGCCGTCGGTGGCGCAGAAAGCGGAGATCAACAAGGATGAAAAGACAGCCATCGCCCGGTATGCGGCGTCTTTGATCGAGAGGGATGATTTTGTGTATCTCGATGCGGGGACGACGACGGGGCAGATGATTGATTTCATTAAGGAGAAGAGTGCTACTTTTGTGACGAATGCGGTTTCTCACGCGCAGCGGCTGGCCGCGCAGGGCTATCGGGTGTATCTGATCGGCGGGGAGCTGAAAGGGACGACGGAGGCTGTTGTGGAGAATCAGGCGATTCTGAGTCTGCAAAAGCTGCATTTTTCGAAGGCGTTTCTGGGGACAAACGGTGTGGGGCTCAAGGCCGGGTTCAGCACGCCGGATTACAGTGAAGCGCTGGTGAAGCAGACGGCAGTGGAACAGGCCAGACAGGTTTTTGTGCTGGCGGACTACTCGAAGTTCGGGAATGTGAGTTCGGTGACGTTTGCTTCGCTGGAACGTGGGGTGATTCTCACGGACCGGAGGCCGCCGGAGAGTTTTGGGGCGGTGAAGAACATTAAAATTGTGGGGGCGATAAATTCTGAAACGGACGAACCCTGGCTCCTCACATAGAAAAACAGACACCCGCTGATAACGCACAGCTGAGCTAAGCATTAACTACGGCTATGTTCACGAGGGTCGGCGGACCCTCGCGAAAGCCTGCGTAAATGCTGGATCTCATCTGTGCTAGAGGAAGTTTTTTCACATGTATATTATTTGTGGAAGCGTGATAAACAAGCCAGAACAAAATCGGTACATTTTTTCATTGATAAAAACCAAGTATATAGAGATGATCAATTAAATCACTTTGCTATTAATTTAGGAGGTGAAATTTTGCGATGGTCTTTAGAGGCGATAGATAGGGAATTGTATAAGAAAGAACCGTATAAGCGTCTATGGATTATGGGAAGCCCATCTGTAATAACATTTAAGGTTAAATTAGGCGATATTCATGAAATATACCGTGATAGTTTGATTGCTGAAATAGTTAAATACAATATAACAAAAGATCTTTTCGGTTTTGGTTATGAGTTTGATTTTACAGGAATGACAGTTGGAGCGGTTCCAGCGCAAAATATTTTAAGTATTGAGGGAATAAAAGATTATATACAAATGCAAGAAAAATATCCCGATTATGAGGGATTCTATGATGAACTGAAAAGATAAACTATTCATGTACAGAGTTGTTTCTTCTAAATTAGCATCATTAGCAATAGTAGAAAAATCGGGTTTTTGAAATCAAAAATGACTTAGCATAATCAGGTGGCGAATACAGACAAAGAGAGAGGTGTTATGATGACCATAGAGGAAATTCTTGCAGGAGAATCTAAGAATGTGGAGTTCAAAGAGAGCCTGCCTGAGAAAAGTATCAAATATATGAAATCTGTGGTTGCCTTTGCGAATGGAACCGGAGGGAAAATTATTTTTGGAATTGCTGATAAAACCAGAGAGGTTGTTGGCTTTGACAAGGAAGATGTATTCAAGAAAATGGATGCCATTGCCAATGCCGTATCAGACAGCTGTGAACCGGCAATCATCCCGGATATTACTTTGCAGACAGTTGATGGTAAGACTGTCATTGTGGTAGAGATTTCTGAGGGCAGACAGCGCCCATATTATATCAAAGCTCTTGGCAGAGAGGGCGGTGTATATGTCCGTGTTGCAGGAACAACACGTCTTGCCGACGAGTATATGGTAAAGGAGTTACTGTTTGAGGGCAGTAACCGCTACTACGATCAGGCATTGTGTACCGGGCTGAATATTACAGATGAAGATATCGATGCTCTCTGCAAAGCGATGAAAGAACAGGCAGTCAAGAATGCCCATAATGAGGAGCAAAAGGCATCCATCAAGGATGTTGGCAGACAGCAGCTGCGTTCCTGGGGGGTTTTGATTGAGCGTGATGGAAAAGATTATCCGTCCAATGCCTTCGCTATTTTGGCTGGCAATGGAGGACTTCATGTTGCAACGCAATGTGGCGTGTTCAAAGGGACAACGAAAGCAGTATTTGTTGATCGTAGAGAATATACCGGTCCACTTTGGGAACAGATAGACGAGGCATTTCAGTTTGTTCTGAGAAATATTCACTTGGGTGCTACCATTGTGGGAGTTTATCGTCAGGATATTTATGAGATTCCAACGGATGCCATTAGAGAATTGATCATCAATGCGATGGTGCATCGTAGCTATCTGGATCATGGAACGATACAGGTTGCGGTATATGATAACCGGCTGGAAATCACTTCTCCAGGGAAGCTACCCATGGGACAAACATTGGAACGTATGAAAGAAGGATATTCAAAGATAAGAAACGAAGCACTTGCTCATGCTTTTTCATATATGAATCTGATAGAACATTGGGGAAGCGGTATACCAAGAATTATTGAAAAAGTAAAAGCTGCCGGATTACGAGAACCTGAGTTTATTGGTGGAGAAGTTGATCTTCGTATTAATATATATCGAGGACAGGTTGATATTAATGACGTTAATGCCAAAGTGCCGGATAATACCGATAAAATGCCGGATAGTGATAAAAGAGTGCCGGATAATACCGATAAAATGCCGGATAGTGATAAAAGAGTGCGGATAAAGAGCAGGAACAACGAATTTATGAATATGTATTGAAATATGAATCCATTACAACAGCTAAGGCGGCAGAGATTTTAGGCGTAAAGCACCGTAGAGCAAGAGCTGTTTTGATGAATCTAATTAATGGTGCTTATCTGAAAAAGCAAGGCGCGGCACGAAGCACAGTTTATGTGAAAAATACGGAACGAGAATATTAAAACTGTTATTCGATATGATTGAAAAAGTAAGGCTTGCAATCTTTGGGAAGATGGTTTATAATCGTTGGCAGAAAAAGAAAATTCTTCGGGGCGGGGTGTGATTCCCCAGCTCAATATTCCTTGATTTTAAAAGGTTTGTTAAAGTATAGAAAAGGTGTTTACACCAAATTTACACCAAATTGAATAAGAAAATCATAAAACTCTCATAATCAGTTGATTATGGGAGTTTTTTTGTAGTGCGCCTTGCGGCGCACGTTTCGTTTGCGCGCCATGGGCGCGCTCTCGCAGGTGAAAGTCCTGAACATGCCCAGGTAGTGGGAAATGTATAGCTGAACAGCAAGGACATCCCCATATTGTCAACTATCTCCACTCACCCCACTCTTTTTCAGTACATTTACTGAATTGCTATTCTCCCGACTTCCTGGCTTGCCATATAGCTGAAAAATTATGAAATGTTCCTGCTTTTTCACCTACATATACTACCGATGAGCGTGTAAATTTCCATTCTACAATGTAAAAACTCTTTGTTGACGGATATATTTGGATAAGGATATAATCTGTATCAGAGAATTTACAGGGAGATAAATAAACATGAGTCAGGATATTATTAATAATCGTTTTTTGGAAGAGTCGGTATTTGCTATTGCCGATGGATACTGCGTGATCAATCTCACAAAGAGTATTGTACGTGGTTCCATGTATCAGGTAGTTAATGGAAAAAAATATAATCTGAATGAACAATTAGGTTTGCCGGAAAATTCAAGCTTACAGAGTCTGGTAGATGCATGGGCATTGACCATACCTGAGGAAGGTCTTAAAGATTTTCTGCACGAGTTTGACAGAGAACGATTATTAAATCGGTTTGAAAATGGCGAACGTCATATATCGTTCCGATACTGGACCAGGACTGCTACTTTTGAGCCCATGCTTGCAGAAGATCACATGGCTCTGTACCGTGAAGAGAAAACTGGAGATGTCATTGCAGTTAATTATGTTCTTGACCGTACAGAACATTATCGCTTAGAGGAAAAAGAGCGGGCACTGGAAAAATCAAACAGAGAGTATGCGAAGCTTCTGGAAGAAGAGAAAAAGCATACGGCTATGATCGAGGAATTGACAAAGAAACTGCAAAGTCAGTTGGAGTTGTTTACCGTATCCATCCCTGGCGGCGTCAAAATCAGTAATGATGACCCGGAATACTCTTTCAAATATGTTTCAGAACAATTTGCAAATATGCTCGGTTACGCAACACCAAAGGAACTGTTGGACGCTTCTGGCGGTAATATTATCGGCCTTGCTCATCCAGATGACGTGAAGGTCGGACTTGCAGATGCATTAAATCAATATACTCATTCCGATCATTATGCTACTATTTACCGGATACGCTGTAAGGATGGTACATACAAATACATCGAAGATCGCGGACAGAAAGTAATAAAGGAAGACGGAACCATTGAACATTGGAATCTCATGCTGGATAAAAATGACTTCATGCACAAATCAATTGCCTTGGAAAGTGAAAAGAAAGCAAATAAAAGCAAGTCTGATTTTCTCTCCAGGATGTCTCACGATATGAGAACCCCGCTGAATGGAATTATCGGATTGCTGAAGATTGCTGAGCAACATTTTGATGACAGGGAATTGGTCCTGGAAAATTTCAGAAAAATGCAGGTAGCTGCAGATTATCTATTGTCTCTTATTAACGATATCCTTCAGATGAGCAAGATTGAAGATGGAAATGTACCTCTGACGCAGGAAATCATCAACTTTGAGGAATTAAGCCAGGATGTTCTGACTATCATAGAACAGCGGGCAAAAGACAGAGGAATCCAGATGCAGTTCTGTTCAAAAAAAGAAGGGCTTCGATATCCTTTTATTTATGGAAGTCCGTTGCATTTAAGACAGATATTTCTTAATATTTATGGAAATTGTATTAAGTATAACCGAATTGGCGGCAAGATAAGAACTGTATCAGATTATACAGAAGCTGTTGACGGAATTACGACATATGAGTGGACTATAACTGATACTGGCATTGGTATGAGCAGGGAATACCAGGAGCATATATTTGAGCCGTTTTCGCAGGAAAGAGAGGATGCAAGAAGTACACAGCAGGGAATTGGACTGGGAATGGCGATTGTAAAAGGCCTGATTGAAAAGATGGGTGGAACTATTGAAGTTAAAAGCGAAGAAGGCATTGGCTCAACCTTTATCATCAGGATTCCGTTTAAACTTGCTCCCGCACCAGATACAGCAAAGAAAACAGCGGCACAGATGGATATCAGCGGATTAAACTTATTGCTGGTGGAGGATAATGAACTGAATGCAGAAATTGCAGAAACGCTGTTGTCTGATGAAGGTGCAAATCTGACAGTTGCAAGAGATGGATTGCAGGCGGTCAGAATGTTCCAGGAGAAACCGGAAGGTTATTTTGACGCAATTCTGATGGATATCATGATGCCTGTAATGGATGGGATTACTGCGACAAAAACAATCCGGTCACTGAAACATCCAGATGCTGAGACAATCCCGATTATTGCCATGACAGCAAATGCATTCAGAGAAGATAAAGAAAAGTGTCTGGCAGCAGGAATGAATGCTCACTTGGCAAAGCTATAAAAATTGAAAACATAAAGAGAATTTTGTGTGAATATTGTGTGTAGTGGTTGCAACTTTTCAAATCTGTATACCCATTTTTCAGCAGAGGGGTATAATAATTTTACAGAAAGTATTGCACCTCAGAGTCTTCGTTAAGCTTTATGAAAGCAGGTTAAAAAATCGTTAAACGGTTGTTTTTATGGGATTAAGGGCGAAAAAAGTATCATCATTCAGTAAGAAACAATGAGAATTGTGGAAGAAAATCCAGCACTGCGGATACTATCACCTTGCACTTGCAAGTACTAACATTTATAATGAAAAATATGAAATTTATAAGACAGAAAGTAATGCAAAAGGAAGGCGGGATAGTAAAGAATGAATGAAATTATAGAAAGTTTATACAACAGAAAATCAGTGAGAGTATATGAAGAAAAAGCAATCCCAAACGAGATGAAGAATGTGATTTTAGAGGCAACTATGCAGGCTCCGACAGCAGGATGTCAGCAGTTATATACAATTTTGGATATTACAGATCAAAATTTAAAAGAAGCACTTGCAGAAAGCTGCGACCACCAGCCATTTATTGCAAAGGCACCGATGGTTCTGGTGTTCTGTGCAGATTGTAAGAAGTGGTATGATGCTTATCTGGAAGCAGGGTGCAAACCAAGAAAACCGGATGTAGGAGATTTGATGCTTGCGGTAACAGATACAGCCATTGCGGCACAGAATGCAGTGGTAGCAGCAGAAAGCTTTGGCATTGGTTCCTGTTATATTGGCGACATTATGGAGAATTGCGAAGAGCAGAGAAAACTCTTACAATTGCCAGAATATGTATTTCCGGCAGTTATGATAGTATTTGGCTGGCCTACAAAGCAACAAATGAAACGTAAAAAACCAGAACGGTGTGAACAGAAACATATTGTGCATGAGAATACATATCGTAATATGGAGGGGGATGAATTGCGAGAGATGTTTGCATATAAGTGTAAAAACAGCACCTACGAAGAGTGGTGCAGTGCATTTTGTAATCGAAAGTATAATTCAGACTTTTCGAAGGAAATGAGCAAATCAGTAAAAGAATATTTGGAGCAGTTTAGATAAGGTGCCGTTTAGGGACGGGGTTTGCTGGCTTTTTTTGACCTCGCAGGATAAAAATTGGGAAGGTGAAAAGTTTCACTTTCCCAATTTTTTTAATATGTGCGCCTTGCGGCGCACGTTTCGTTTGCGCGCCATGGGCGCGCTCTCTCAGGTGAAAGTCGTGTGTTCTGCAAGCTGTTATCAGCTTGCCAGTGAAAGTCTGGTCAAGGTAATCGCCAGTGAGCCTTGTAGCGAGCCTCCAATGCTTTTGGGTGACTGATTGTGTTGAAGCGAGGTATGCCTGTGAGAAACAGGTGCAAAATAACAGTCCGTACACGATATCTTCTTGCAAACTCTGCAAAAGCACGAATACGGGGCTTATCGAGCATACATCCGGTGAAAGGAAATTCAGAACATTCCCAACGGCCGTTCAGCCCTTTTTCTTTACAACAGTTATAGTTTTTGCACCAGCCGTGGCTTTCACAGCCTCCGTCTTGGCAACCTACACAGCCTTTATTTTTGGAACAAACGCAACACGCAAGGCCACAAAATGCAATAGCTTTCATTATTGTGCCGCCTCCCATTCTGCTGTGAATTGTCTGATTGTTTGCTGACGGTTGGCACGATCATCACTTACTGCTCTCGTTGCGATCTCAAAGAGCTTGTCGCTGAGCTGCCACTTTTCCCGTGTGCGGTTATACTCTCCAAAGAGCGCAAAAGCGGTAGCACCAAGAGTATAGACGTTCGTAATTTCATCAATATCGGCTCCGAGCTGATGTTCTTCCGGGGATTGGAAGCGAGAGTTGCCCCACATATGTCCCATATCGTTGACACACGGTTGTTTGCGGAAAAGGTCAATATCGCAGATTGTAGTTTTTCCGTTCACAAAATCATACATAATGCTGCCGTCATAAAAATCTATGGCTACATAATTGCGCGAGACAACACATTCCAAGAAGCTCAATATGTCGCTGAACACAGCGAGCCTGTCATTGATGGGAAGCTGAATAAAGCGACGATATGCCGCGGGGTACATTCTGCCCATACAATCGCCATCAGCCCACTTGAATACCATAGCGAACCCGTCGCCAATTTCCTTGGCTTCAATAAGCTCAATCAGATTCTCGTGCTTCAGATCGCTGTAAATCGGGAGAGTAGCTTTCAATCTGGAGATAGCATCTGCAGGATCGCCGCCGTACTGCTCGGTAGGAGCACCGGCGAACTTTACAAAATAACGCTGACCGTCTTTTTCAGTACCAAAGCAGATGTTTCCGGAATCCTGGTCATCGTAAACCTTGAACACCGTTCCATACTCTTTCATAAAGCTGAAATCAAAAGTACTTTTCAGCTTGAAAGGAATCCCGTCGATGTACTGCAGATAATACCCTTTGAAATACCATGTCGGCACAGGATTACGCATATTATCGTACCAAGACAGAACCTCCTTGGCTTGGTTCAGCATGGTGTTCACTTCGTCCTGTCCGAACGGAATCGCCCAATATACAGATGAGAGAGTATTGCTTGAAATGTAAAGAGCAAGCAATCTCCAACTCCATAGGTACGTTATTATCAAAGTATCCGTTTACCATACCGGAAGCAAAGAGAGGAGCTTTCTGAGCGCACCAAACAATGCGGTTAAATTCTTCCCACGGATCACCGTAATCGTTACGGTTAAAGTCGATAACGTGGAGCTGACCGCCTCTGTCGATCATCATATTGCCGATGTGGTAATCGCCGTGCTGATATACCTGCGGTCTGTTTTTCAGCAAATGACGGTTCTCGTTTATGTAGTCGATAAATGCCTGTCCGTTCTCATACTTGATGGGGCACTCAACGTACTTTTTGATCTTATATCCATTTTGCGGTAAAACGGATTCCCAATCCTTTTTTCCTGCGTTGCAGGAGCAGGAATGGAGTGGATCTTGCGAAGAATACGTCCTGCTTC
>ENA-OQCO01001210-OQCO01001210.1-human-gut-metagenome-genome-assembly--contig:-NODE-1210-length-10500-cov-1.155114_pt1 | contig 10500 bp, 12 predicted proteins | sample MGYA00242500_ERZ504582 | MGnify/ENA primary metagenome ERZ504582 (study PRJEB26092, sample SAMD00036346) | human gut metagenome | host: Homo sapiens | study: EMG produced TPA metagenomics assembly of...
CCGACATCAAGTTGCCGCCTGACCGCGGAAAAAGGGCGGTGCTTGGTTCCTATCAAAGGCCAAGGTACAAGCTCCGCCCTCCTGCCCGCCCTCAATATCCCGATGGAGCAGCTGCAAAAGGCCGTCGCCGTCATCAAGGCGTGCTGCGCGGAATAAGGCTTCTCTGAAAAGGGAGCTGGCGCGAAGCGCCTGAGGGGCAGCAGCAGGAAGCTGTGAGAAGCGAAAGTCTTCCGGCAAATTCGCAACTTCCTCACGGGCCGATGTGTACCGGCAAGCGGCAGACCCACATCCGTAACGCTCCTTCGTCGCGAACGGCTGTGACCGGCATCGGCCCCTACAAGCGGATCTCCAATATTTCTCAGTATAACGCACAAAACAGGCACAGCCCGCGAAGGCTGTGCCTGCTCCTTTTATCTGCAGATCATAAGCTCGCTGTGTTCCAGAAAATACGGCTCTCCGCCGGAGAACCGGAAGCGGTACGTGTCGATGTGCGATTCCAGAAGCCCGGTTTCGTCGCCGGACAGGATCTGTGCGCGAAGCGTCTCCCATTCCGCATCCCCGACCGGGTGCTCTGTCGCCAAAAACGTCAGCTGCATCGTGTAAACCGTCTTGCCATCCAGAACGTCTGCTTCCAGCGAATCGAGCCGCACGAGCGGCTTCTGCCCGGCATCGGCATGGCTCAGAGAATAACCGCCGTCTTTAAATTCCCAGACGTCCGGCAGATCGTCAAAACTCAGCCGCCGGATGGGGAAATACTTCGAGATATTGGCATAGGCCCAGTCTGGCTCGATCAAGCCTTCTGCGTCCAGCGTCTCCTGATTGACCGCGTACAGCCATGTGAGATACGCCGAAGCGCCGTCCGGCAGGCCATGATTTTCATCTTCCGCCGTCTCGTCAGACCAGAAAACCGGCAGCTTGTCCAGTCGCCATTGGACAGCAAAATCGAACCACTGCGCAAAGACCGCGCGCTGCGCGTCTGTCTCCTCCCGGCGCACCAGCATCGTGTCCAGATCCAGCGTAAACGCCTCGCTTCCGCCGCCCGGCAGGCCGGAGATCGTCAGCCGCATCTCGCGCTCTGTCATGGAGACCGACCAGACGGTGTCATAGCTCCACAGCCCGAGAGGGGAAAGCTCGCGGTAATGCCCGTCCAGATAGTTCGCAAAGCACTCGAAGGGGATCTTCTGATAGACGCTGCTGAGCAGCGCGTTATACGTGTATGTCCTGACATCCTCCGGCGCGTCGTCTCCGACAGATGCCTGATAGCAGCGGAACCGCGTGTCGCTGACAAGTCCTGTCTCTCTGTGATAGATCAGCTCGTCCAAGACCTCATCCTGTGCGTCGCGGCGATAGATGGTCAGGCAGGCGACCGTATCGCTCAGCCGCTCGGCTGTCCAGCGCGATTCTGCGTCGAATGCGCCGCGCACCTCCAGCTCATCAAACTTGTCCAGCAGATAGGCGCAGAACGCGGCTTGCTCGCTGTCCGAAAGAACCGATGCGCCCGCTTGCTCCACGGGCGTCTTCAGCTGTTCGTCCGCTGGTTCCGCGTCATCGACCCGCGCCGCGATAAGCGCCTCCGGCGGTTCGACCTCCGAGGCAGGCGTTTCCTGCGGAACGCTGTCCATCATGGTACACCCCGCCGCAAGCGCGGCGATCAGCACCGCGGCAAGCGCCGGTATTACCGGCTTCATGAACGCACGGATGCGCGCCCAGGGCTGCTCCGTCACTGGCCCGCACCGTGTCTTCCAGATCAAGCTTCTTTTCCATGCGTACCGCCTCCTTTGGTTCTGTTTGTAATCTCAGGATACCATGGTTGTTTATGTGTGTCAAGGGCGTTATTCTGCGGGTTTCCCAACTGATAGAAAGCCACGGCACTGGCTGCGGCGACGTTCAGCGAGTCGACGCCGTGGTGCATGGGGATGCGGACAGTATAGTCGCAGGCGGCGATCGTCGCGTCTGCAAGCCCGTCGCCCTCCGTGCCCATCACGACGGCGAGCTTCCGCTCGGCTGCGAGGCGCGGATCGTCCAGCCGGACGGAATCGTCCCGCAGCCGCCATGGCCGCCGTGCGGAAGCCGAGCGTGTGCAGAAGCTCTGTCCAGCCCTCCGGCAGATAGGCCCACGGCACCTGAAAAACCGTGCCCATGCTCACGCGCACCGCGCGCCGGTATAATGGGTCGCTGCCCGCGCTCGTCAGCAGCACCGCGTCCATGCCAAGCGCTGCCGCAGAGCGGAAGATCGCGCCGAGGTTCGTGGGGTTCATCACGTTTTCCAGCACCGCCACGCGCGACGCGTCCTGCAGCAGCACTGCCGGGCGCGCAGCGTTCGGCCTGCGCATCCGCACAGAGCATTCCCGCGCGTGAGATGAAAGCCCGTCAGCTGCGTCAGAACGTCCAGCTCCGCCGCGTAGACCGGCACGTCCGGGCACCGCGCCAGCAGCGCCGCGCCCTTGCCCTCAATATGCTTCTGCTCCATCAGAAACGACACCGGCGCGCAGCCCGCGTCCAGCGCCCGGCCGATGACCAGCGGGCTTTCGGCCACGAACAGCGCGTTTTCCGGGTCGGCGCGGTTCACCAGCTGGTTTTCCGTCAGCCGCGCGTAAACATCCAGCTCCGGCGCGTTAAAATCGGTGATCTGATGAATTTCCATGTTTTTTCGTCCCTTTTCGTCAGAATAGCTGTATTATAGCATTGACAAGCGGAGGCCGCAACTTTTATAATCGCATCGAATACAGATAAAGCGAGGATCAGACCATGTATCAGCTTGCAATTTTTGACCTGGACGGGACGCTGCTCGACACGCTGGCCGATCTGCGGCAGGGACTGAATTATGCGCTTTCCACGCAGGGCTTTGCGCCCAGAACGCTTCCGGAGGTGCGCGCGTTTGTCGGCAACGGCATCCCGGAAGCTGATCGAGCGCGCCGTCCCCGCAGGCACGGACGAGGCGCAGATCGAAGCGGTCTTCGAGGCGTTCAATCCCTATTACGCCGTCCACTGCGCGGATTTTACAACGCCCTATCCCGGCATTTCGGAGCTGCTGCGGCAGCTGCAGGCGGACGGCGTCGTGTCCGCCGTCGTGTCCAACAAGCCGGATTATGCCGTGAAAACGCTCTCCGCGCAATATTTCCCGGGACTCTGGCCGCAAGCGCGGGCGCGAAGGACGGCGTGCGAAAAAAGCCCTGCCCGGACGCCGTGTTCGAGGTCGTCCGGCAGCTGGGAGCCGAGGCGCTGCGCGCCGTCTACATCGGCGACTCCGAGGTCGACGTGGCCACGGCCCGGAACGCGGGCATGCCCTGCATTTCAGTCAGCTGGGGCTTCCGCGACCGGGATGTGCTCGTCAACGCGGGAGCCGAAACCATCTGTGACAGTATGGACGCGCTCTACCGTGCGCTGCGGGAGGGCTGAGGCGCGCATGGAGCGGAAAAATAACTACGAGATCCAGGCCGGACAGGCGCGGAAGCTGTTCTGCGCGCACGATCTGGATGCGGTCGCCCGCGCGCACGGATTGCGGACGGACGGGGATTTTTTATATCTGCGCCTGCTCAGTGAGGACTACCGCGTCAGCCGTGCAGACGGATATATCGCGCGCCGGGACTCCGGCGCGTGGCTCCCGGCGGACGGGTTTGACGAGACGCTCACGATCTTCGACCTGCTCTGCGACGCGAAGCCGGGCCGCAGAGCGGCAGGGGCGTGGAAAACGACGCTGGATTTCGGCGGACAGGTCCACCGGGGTCTGATGGAGCCGAATCGCGCGGACGCGCTGGAGCTGCTGTACGACCGGCGGCCGAAGCTGCTGGAGCGCGCCTGCCTGCGCCTCGGCGGCACGCCGATGGCGGGCGCGGATGTGAGCTTTTCGCTGCCGTTTTTCGAGGAGCTTCGCATTGCCGTCCAGTTCTGGCACGGCGACGACGAATTTGCGCCCCGCCTGCGCGTCCTGTGGGACGCGAACGCGGATCAGTATCTGCGCTATGAGACGATGTATTATGCCATCGGCCTGCTCAAATCCCGCCTGCGGGCATATGGCGGGGAATAAAAAGCAGCGTGTATGCAGCCCTTGCATACACGCCGGTTCCCATGTATAATGAAGCAAACCAAAAAAGAGGTACTGCCATGCTTGATTCCTATCTTTCCGCGCTCTGCCAATACGCCGTGCGCACGGGGCTGATCCAGACGGACGATGTGGTCTGCTGCCGCAACGCGCTGCTGGAAGCGCTTGCGCTGGATTCCTTTGACGAGGCTGCCGCGCCTGCGGAGGCGCCGCTTGCCGAGCTTTTGCAGACTTTGACGGACGACGCCGTTTCGCGCGGCGTGTGCCCGGACAATCAGACCGCGCGTGATCTGTTCGACACGAAGCTCATGGGCGTTCTCACGCCCCGACCGCATGAGGTCCGCACCAGCTTCCGCACGCTCTATGAAGTCTCCCCGCGCGAAGCGACCGACTGGTTCTACCGCTTCAGCCAGGATACCAACTATATCCGCCGCGACCGCATCGCGAAGGATAAGAAGTGGACGTATACCTGCGAATACGGAACGCTTGACATCACCATCAACCTGTCCAAGCCCGAAAAGGACCCGCGCGCCATCGCTGTTGCCAAAAACGCGCCGCAGTCCGGCTACCCCAAATGTGCTCTGTGCGCGGAAAACGAAGGCTACGCGGGCCGCATGAACCACCCGGCCCGGCAGAACCACCGCGTCATCCCGCTGCAGCTGGACGGCGGAGACTGGTATCTGCAGTATTCCCCATATGTTTATTACAATGAGCACTGCATCGTCCTGAACGCGGCGCATACGCCCATGCGCGTCTCCGACGCGACGTTCCGGCGGCTGCTGGATTTTACGAAGCAGTTCCCGCACTATTTCCTCGGCTCCAACGCCGATCTGCCCATCGTCGGCGGCTCGATTCTGAGCCACGACCATTTTCAGGGCGGACACTATACCTTCGCCATGGAAAAAGCGCCGGTCGAGCTGCCGGTCACGTTCGCGGGCTTGACGATATCCGCGCCGGGATCGTCAAATGGCCCATGTCCGTGCTGCGCCTGACCGGCTCAGACCCTGACCGGCTGTGTGCACTGGCGGATAAAATCCTTGCCGCGTGGCGCGGCTATACGGACGAAGCCGCCATGATCTTCGCCGAAACGGACGGCGTTCCGCACAACACCATCACGCCCATCGCCCGCCGCCGGGCAGACGAGTTTGAGCTCGACCTTGTCCTGCGCAACAATCTCACCACGCCTGAACACCCGCTGGGCCTGTACCACCCGCACGAGAAGCTGCACCACATAAAAAAGGAAAACATCGGCCTGATCGAGGTCATGGGCCTCGCCGTCCTGCCGTCGCGGCTGGACAAAGAGCTGTCACTTTTGAAGGATGCGATCCTGCAGAACCGCGACCTGCGCGCCGACGAGACGCTGCAGAAGCACGCGGACTGGGCGGAGGAGCTGAAGACGCGGCACGCGTTCACGCCGGAAAACGCAGAGGAAATCCTGCGGCAGGAGGTCGGCGCAGTCTTCATGCAGGTGCTGGAGGACGCAGGCGTCTACAAATGCACCCCGGAGGGCCGCCGGGCCTTCCTCCGGTTCGTACAGAGCGTATAAAGCAAATAAAAGCGCCTTCTCTGCGGAGAGGGCGCTTTTGCTGTGCCAAGTGCGCAGGCACGTTCGAATTGCCGGAGCTTTTGAAAAGAGGGCTTGACAAATTAGAGACATTGAACTGCAATTCATAACACAGTTATAAAACGATGTTATGAATGAAATGGAGGCGGCGGTATGGCCAAACAGATCGAAGGGGTTTCCGAGCGGATCTTGAGCGGCGCCAGAGCGGAATTTCTGGATAAGGGCTAATCTTCATAAATCTTTAACATTCTTCCGCTTGTTTTTTCGCTTGATTTCGGGTACTATTTTCTTTACTAATGAATGGAGTATTTGGCTATGAAGGAAAAGAACCGTCAGAGGCGGCTGCGGCTGGCCGCGGAGGCGAAGAAGAAGCCTGCTGTGTTTACCGTCTATATCATTCTGCGTCTGATCGTCGTGGCGATCCTCGTCTCGTCGTTCTGCGCGGCGAATATGAAAACGCGGCGATCTGCCTGCTGGTGCTGTTTTTGTTCCTGCTGCCGCTGTTTGTGCAGAAAAACTTCGGCATCGAGCTGCCGGGCACGCTGGAGATCATCATTCTGGTGTTCATCTTCGCCTCGGAAATTCTGGGCGAACTGGGCTGCTTTTTCATCAATGTTCCAAACTGGGATTCCATTCTGCACACGACGACGGGCTTTTTGTGCGCGGCATTTGGCTTCGCGCTCATTGATATCCTGAACCGCAACGACAAGATCAAGTTCCAGCTGTCTCCCATTTATGTGGCGCTCGTTGCGTTCTGCTTCTCAATGACCATCGGCGTTCTGTGGGAGTTTTTTGAATTCGGCATGGACAGGCTGTTCCACATGGACATGCAGAAGGACACGATCGTAAGCTCAATCACCTCCGTCATGCTCGACCCGACGAACAGGAACATCCCCATCACCATCGACAATATCACCTCCGTTGCCGTCAACGGGCAGGAACTGGGCTTTAACGGCTATCTCGATATCGGCCTGTACGACACGATGGAGGATCTGTTCGTCAACTTCATCGGTGCGCTGACGTTCAGCGTATTCGGCTATTTCTATATCAAGCACCGCGGCAAGGGCCGCATCGCAAAAGCATTTATCCCCACTATCACGGAAAATAAGAAGGAGTCAGACCATGCACAGTCGTCCGAACAGGCAGTGGAAGATCGGGACAGTTGAAAATTGCCGCCACCACTGGTATCTTCTGATCTGGATCGTCTATTTCGTTCTGTTTTATATTGCCGAGCACGTTGTAACCGACCACTACTGGGTGTCCTATCTGCCGCTCGACGACAAGATCCCATTCTGCCGGTATTTTATCATTCCCTACTGTATGTGGCACCCGCTGCTGTTTGCCATGACGCTGTACCTCATGTGGTACGACGTGCCCGCGTTCAAGCGGTTCATGGTGTATATCGGCCTTGGCTTCGGCGGCTCGATCCTGTTCTGCCTGATCTTCCCGAACGGACAGGATCTGCGCCCGACGGAATTCGCGCAGCACGATTTCTTCATCTGGCTCGTGCAGCGCATTTATACCGCTGACACCAACACGAACGTGCTGCCCAGTATGCACGTCATCGGCTGCGCGGCGCTGACGCTGGCCTGCTTTGATTCGGAGCCGCTCTGCAGGCGGCACTTGCAGTGGGTCGCGCTGCCGCTGGGGCTGCTGATCTGCGCGTCGACGGTGCTCGTCAAGCAGCACTCGATCCTCGACGTGTTTGTCGCCATCCCGGTCAGCGCGGTACTGTATTTCATCGTATACCACAGAGCGTTCCGCAAAAAGCGGAAACACGCATGAATTTCTGAAAAAAGCGCGGAAAACCGCGCTTTTTTCTTGACTTTCCCATGTAAGCATGAGATTTTAACAAAATTTCACTGAAAAGGCTGTGTTGGAATTATGAGCATCCTGGAAATTCTTCTGCTGGGCATCGGACTGTCGATGGACGCGTTTGCGGTGTCGATCTGTAAGGGCCTTTCGACGAAAAAGCTGCAATTCAAGCACTATTTGATCATCGGCGCATGGTTCGGCGGCTTTCAGGCGCTGATGCCGACCATCGGCTATTTTCTTGGCTCGACGTTCGAGCAGTACATCACAGCCTTTGATCACTGGGTCGCGTTCGTGCTGCTGGCCGCTATCGGCGCGAACATGATCAAGGAGAGCTTCTCCAGGGAGGAATCTGAAACAAGCGCCTCGTTTGCGTTCAAAACAATGCTGCTGATGGCGCTGGCCACGAGCATCGACGCGCTGGCTGTCGGCATCACGTTTGCGCTGCTGCCGGACGTCAATGTGCCGCTGGCCGTCTGTCTGATCGGCATCACCACGTTTCTCTGTTCCGCCGCCGGTCTTCGGGTCGGCAACCTCTTCGGCCTGCGCTACAAGGCGAAGGCAGAGCTGGCAGGCGGCATCATCCTGATTCTGATCGGCCTGAAGATTTTGCTTGAGCATCTGGGCGTGATCAGCTTCTGAAGCTTCTCTCCGGCAGGGCCTCCTGCCGGAGATTTTTGCAAAATCAAAAACGCTTCGGGCATTTTTCGTGTCCCGAGGCGTTTTTTGATGTATTTGGTCTTTATTTTGCGTAGATCAGTCCGACCAGCCAGTTCAGCGTTTTGGCCGGGAGGATTTTGACGAGGAAGCAGAAGAATTTGTATTGCAGGCCGATGGTGTTGATGGGCCGGACGCTCTTTTTGTCCGCGACGTGCGCAATAAATGCGCCCGCCTTTTCCGGGGCCATGCCGTTCTGCTCGTCGCGCTCCATGCCCGCGACAGAGCGCGCGATGCGCCCGCCGTAGACGTCGTCCCCCTCCGGGTTCTTTTCCCGCGCGGCGGTGAAGCCCGTGCGGATATCGCCCGGCTGGACACAGCAGACCTGAATGCCGAAGGGCTTGACCTCGTTCGCAAGCGCCATGGTATAGGAGTTGATGGCGGCCTTGCTGGCCGAATAATAGGTCTGGAACGGATGGGGATCGCGCCTGCGACGGAGCTCAGGTTCACAATGCGGCCATGGCACTGCCGCCGCATCACCGGCAGCACCTGCCGGTTCATGCGCACCATACCGAAGAAGTTCACGTCCAACTGGTGCTGCGCGTCCTCCGTCTTCGTGAATTCGACCGCGCCGGAAATGCCGAAGCCCGCGTTGTTGATGAGCACGTCAATGTGGTCCTCCTGCTTTAAAATTTCCTGCACGGCTGCGGCCAGCGTCTCTTCCTTTGTGACGTCGGCCATGATGTGCTTCATGCCGGGCGCGCCCTCGGCTCGTCTGGACAGCTCATAGACCGTGTAGCCCTTTTCAAGCATCGCCTGCGCCGTGCACAGGCCGATGCCGGACGTGCCGCCGGTGATGACGCATACCTTTTTTACAGGCGTCACAGGTCATACCCCCTTAAAACATCGGCGATCACGCCCACAGCCTCGTCGATCAGCGCATGGGTGTGCGTGGCCATCAGGCTCGTGCGCAGCAGGCACTCATGCGGAGCCGCCGCGGGCGGCAGGGAGGAATTGACGTAGACCCCGCGCTCATACAGCTCCTTCGCGATGGTGAGCGTCGGGACCGGCTCGTAGGTATAGATCGGGATGATGGGAATGCAATCGCCGTTGGACGGGCGCATTTTGATGTTCCGCTCGTTCAGAAGACCGCGCATATAAAGCGCATTTTCCTGCAGCTTCGTCACCAGCTCCGGGTGCGCTTCCAGCTCGCGGAGCGCGGCAAGCGCCGCAGCGGCGTTCGCGGGCGGGATGGACGCGGAGAAGATGAACGGGCGGGAGCTGTGGCGCACGAAGTCTGCTACGCGGCTGCTGGAGGCCATATAGCCGCCGAGGGAAGCAAGCGACTTGGAGAACGTGCCCATGTAGATATCGACCTGATCTTCAAGGCCATAATAGCTGGCTGTGCCGCGGCCTCCCTCGCCGATGACGCCGAGGCCGTGCGCGTCGTCGACCATGACGCGTGCGCCGTATTTCTGCGCCAGCGCGCAGATCTCGGGCAGGTTGGCAATGTCGCCGCCCATGGAGAACACGCCGTCGGTCACGATCAGGCAGCCCGCCGTCTCCGGCACCTTCTGGAGCTTCTTTTCAAGGTCTGCCATATCGTTGTGCTGGTAGCGCAGCATCTTGCCGTAGGACAGCTTGCAGCCGTCATAGAGGCTGGCATGGTTCTCACGGTCCATGATGACATAGTCATGCAGGCCGACAATGGCGCTGATGATGCCGAGATTGGACTGGAAGCCCGTCGAGAAGGTCACGACGGCGTCCTTGCGCAGAAATTTTGCCAGCTCGTCCTCCAGCTCCAGATGCAGCTTGAGCGTGCCGTTCAGGAAACGGGAGCCGGAGCAGCCGGAGCCGAGCGTCTCATAGGCGTGCATACCGGCTTTGATGACTGCTTCGTTCGTCGTCAGGCCGAGATAGTTGTTGGAGCCGAGCATGATGCGGCGCTTGCCCTCCATAATGACCTCGGTATCCTGCCGGGATTCGAGCGCGTGGAAATAGGGATAGATGCCCAGATCCCGGACCTCATCCTGAATATAGCGCTGATTGCATTTTTCGAAAATATCCATAGTGTCCTCCTTCGTTACAGAAGCGTACCGAGCGCCAGCAGCACGCGTTCTGCGCTGCAAAGCTCCTCGGGCGTGAACTGCGCGGAGAGCGCAGCGACCTTTTTCTGCATTTCTTCTTCATTTTCATCAAAATAACCGGAAAACTTCTCCGAGGTCGTCAGCACGATCTCGCGCCGGTCGTGCGCCTGTACTGTCTTATGAAGGTAGCCCTTCGCAGCAAGCTGATTGACCTTATAGGTCGCGTTCGGCTGGGAAATGCCGATGGTTTCGGCAAACTGGGAGATCGTCGGGCTTCCGAGCAGATGAATGATATCCGCGGAAAAGGCTTCCGTCGCGCTGAGACTGCCAAGGCACAC
>ENA-OQCO01001211-OQCO01001211.1-human-gut-metagenome-genome-assembly--contig:-NODE-1211-length-10484-cov-0.963696_pt1 | contig 10484 bp, 15 predicted proteins | sample MGYA00242500_ERZ504582 | MGnify/ENA primary metagenome ERZ504582 (study PRJEB26092, sample SAMD00036346) | human gut metagenome | host: Homo sapiens | study: EMG produced TPA metagenomics assembly of...
ATCATAAATAAGCAAAACAGCAGGTCTGTTCATTCTATGAACAATCCTGCTGTTTTTATGTCTGCAGATTTTCTTTCCGGATCCTCCGCAGACATCCATTTCGGTTTATAAAAAATGCTTACAGATTATAATGTATTCAGGTCGATTCTGTAATCGTCAGAGCCCTGTCCGTCTACTGTGTAGTAAGCGGCTTTCTGCTCAACATTTACATAAACGCTGATTTCTTTTCCTTCGATGCCTTTGTCTTTGATGTCTTTTTTTGATTGCTTCCTCGATGGAGCTCATTGTAACTGCAAAACCAGGTAATTCGATAGTTGTTTCTGCGAATTTTTTGATGTCGATATTTTTAGCCACTTCTTTTACTGCTTTCTTTACAGTTTCTTTTGCTTCTTCTACAACCGGAGCCTTCGCAATATCAGCTGCAGCGTCTTTTGCTTCTTCAATTACTTCTGAAGCCTTTACAGTTGTTTTCTCAACTGTCTCTTTGACTGCTTCTGTAGCCTTTGTTGTTGCTTCTTTAATAGTTTCCTTTGCTCTTGAAGTTGTTCTTTTTCTCATAATAATCTCCTATTCCAACTGATTGGTCTAGAGCGTGTCGCTCTAACAGTTTCCTGTGTAACCGTACCACAAATTCCAGACAATGTCAAATTTTTATCAAATTTTGTCCTACTCGACATTTTTTAAGGCTTCATCCATAGGAACCTTCTTCACTCTCCGAAATTCCAGCAAAGCAACGATTCCGTATGTAATGATTCCTGCTGCAAACATCTGCACATAGATCATCGGGTCATCCAGAGCGTAATCCAGCCGGAAATGCTTGACAGCATCATCTCCCTGAACAGAACCTTCATAACCGCCGTTTCTATTGGAAGACTGACAAGCAGACAGAGCACTACTACCATTGAAGTAGACAGAATGTACAGCCTGCTGATCTCGCCATTTGTATAGCCCAGGATTTTTACCATTGAGATAGACTGGGCATTTTTTTCGATAATGATCTTGGAAAGAAGATAGATCAGTACCATATAGATCACAATAGCAAATCCATTTACCATTCCCATCATACTTCCCATAGATACATCCAGCTGTCTGGAAATCTTGGTCAGTGCATCCAGGTCCACCACTGACCCAATATATTTGTCTTTGATATCTGTAATCCTGGTATCAGAAAAATAGCCGCTGTAATAATCTTCTCCCAGATCAAAGGTTTCGTTCAGCTGAGTTCTGGTCATAAATACACACAGGCCTGCCGTATAATCATAAATTCCTGTTACCTTAAAAGAATACTGTTCCTTTTCATACTTTTCCTTCAGGGTAATGGTATCTCCGGGATGAATCCCATATTTGTCCGCATAAGCACTGGAAATATAGATTCCTTTATCAAGATCAGCCTTTACATATCTGCTGTCCGGCTCGATTCCATACAAAAGAACCTCCTCGCTCTTATACTTTCCGGGAAGAGTATTTAAAGAATATGCTGAAAACTCTTCTGCATCTTCATTCTTTGTTTCCGCAGACATATAGAATTCCAGTATAGAAACAGACTGTCAAATTTGTTTCCACTGGCTGCACTTACCGGAACCTGAAGCATATACTGATATTTTGCCAGCATATTATTCTGGATTTCCACCTGATAATGAGATAAGGCCGAAGGAAGGAGTAATCCAAACATCAACAGCAGGTTGGCAAAGATAATCCCGATAAACAGTACCAGATAATTGCTCATATTCTGAAAGATCACACGAAGGCGAAATCTGGAAAAGATTTTTATAACAGGGCTTAAATAAATTGCTTTTTTCTTCTTTCTGCCAGAAAGATCCCTGCGCAGGAATTTCAGCGGGGAAAGACGCAATTTGTGTCGGAGAACTCCATAATTCACCACCAGCATAATGATCACCGGAACTACTGTTGTAAGCAGAAAAGCTTCTGCGCTCCATACGGTCACATAGGTAGGCAGGCTATAGCTGCCATAATACATTCCTGCACATACATTTTTAAATACTGTATATCCCAGAATATTTCCCACCAGGCTCCCACCAGTGTAACAAGGACAGGCAGTGCCATATAGTGCCGGATCAGTTCTCTCCTGGTATAGCCGGAAGCTCTGAGTGTGCCGATCACCCCTGATTCCCTGCGAATCGTATTACTGATGGTAATTCCGAATACGAAAGCCATAATGACAATTACAATGTATAACAATATAATCATCATAGCCTTGTCACTTCCCATATCATCTCCGGTAAAGGTGATGGCCTGATTCAGATATCTGAGTACAAAAGCTTCCAGGGTTCAACGAATTTCCCCTATATTTTCCATCAGTTCTTCTGAAACGTCCTTTTCCTCTTTTTCTGTTTTGGGCTGTTTGTCATAGATCCAGGAATAATTGTACTGGAGCTTATCCTGATCCAGGGTATCAAACTCCTCCGGTGTTACCACAGAAACTCCGAATTTCACAGAATCAAACATGGAATCATTATTATTCTGAAAAAGACAGCTGTAATCAGACAGAGCCACAAGCCCTGTAATCTTCCAGGTCTGCTTACCGCTCTGGCTCTTCAAGGTGTCTCCCACCTTCAGTTCATTATTGTCTGCATACATACGGTCAATTGCAATTTCCCCTGTTGCTTTGGGAAATTCTCCCTGCATCAGACATACTCCATTGATTTCTGTCCTGTTTTTGAAAAAGCGCATGGTACTCCATTATCCAGAAGTTCTTCAATATAGAAATTTTCATACAGCTTTATTCCCAGATTCTGGATTTCTTCTTTCTGGTCTTTTATATATCTGCTGATTGGTACGGAAATTTCCGTTTTCTATATTGTATTTGTCAAATCCATCATTATAAGCAACAATCATACTTCCGTCAGCCACCAGAAATCCGGAAACCATTCCTATGGTCAATACCATCAAAATAAAGACCACCAGATATTTTCCCAGTTCCCCCTTCAGTTCTCTGGGCAGACGTTTGCGTAAAGGATTTTCATAAATAAATCCTTTCCTTTGTCATAGGCGGAAACCCACTGCCTTTAGGTGGTGGGAGGAGCCTTGTAAATTGTTACCCAATATGCTACAATAACCGTAGCAGTTTTTAAAGAGAAAACCGTTAGATGTGCTACTCATCAAAGACACTCTTTTGTGCATTGACAAGATATGAGGTTGCAATACAAAACTCGCGTATTGCGTAAAATCTTACCCGTAAAAGAATGTTTGCTGTATAGCATGGGAAGTTTAGTACCTGATACAGTTACAGATGAGTATATCTTGTCTGTAAAGGGTGCTGTCAACCACCCTATGATGTAGCGCCACTTTAGGTAGCAATACCTATTGGGGATAAAAGGTCGGAGGCGTAAGCCGTTACTACGACTGGGCAGTTACAAGCCCATTACCTTTAGGTGATGGGTAGTTGACACAGAAGCGGACTTCCCGGAGAAAACAGAGGAAGTCGAGCAGATTGTCAGAGTAGAACCGCAGGGATATGTTGGGATTTATCATGCGGATGAAGAATAAAAGTACCATTCAGTTCATCCTTTGAATAACTGCGCGTCGCATTCTCGTTATTTTCCAATGATGAGAGTCCGACGCGCAATTTTATTTCAATCTATAGCAATCCTCGTGAATAATGCATTTTAAGACAGTTCAACAGAGTGCGAAAGACAAGGAAGACTGTGAATCCGATTGCACAGGTATAAAAGCCTCAGCGTAGCCCGCTATGCCTGCGTTTTTATAATAATATAAGAACGGAAGTTACTTAAAAACATATATATGGTATAAACATTTTATAGAAAAGGATATCTTTAACACGATTGTATGAATCTATAAAATATCGTAAAGCAGGAGGCGTTTAAATGATCAGACTTCAGGATATTGCAGATATGGCGGGGGTGAGCCGGACTGACGGTTTCCAATGTGATTAACGGAAATACCAAGAGAGATGTCTCAGGAAACCATAGATAAGATTACCCGCATTCTGAAAGAACAGAATTATGTTCCACATATGGGATCTGTGATGTTGTCAGGTCATGGATCCAGAATCATCGGAGTAGTGCTTGGATTTGCCACTGCCCATGGAATGCAGTCTCTGCAGGATTCCTTTGTGGGAGAGCTGATCGGAACCATACAGACAGAAGCAGAACGGAAAGGTTATTTCGTCATGCTTATCGGCGGGGAAAAAATTGAAGATGTAGTAGACATGGCTTCCAGGTGGAATGTTGAAGGTCTGATCATTCTGGGATATGATGAGGAACGATACAGACAGCTGTCCAGGAAGCTGAACAAAAAGATGATATTGATCGATGCATATCCGAAAGGTGAATACACCTTCCAGAATGTAGGAGTTGACGATTATTCCGGTGGATATCAGGTTGGAGAATACCTGTATTCCTGTGGATATCACAGGGCATTGTTTATCGCAGAGACAGATAAGGACAGTGATTCCCGCAGATGGAACGGATTTAAACAGGCAATGGAAAAGCAGGGCGGTTTCTGCAGCAAATCTCGTCTGATCGTAGTTCCGGGGGAGAAGAGACAGCGCCTTAGCAGGTATGAAGAACTGCTTCCCCGTTTCCTTGAAGTAAAGGCATTGGCGTTTTCTTCGGATTACGGAGCGATTGAGGCTATGAACTATTTCTTTGATCATGGGATTAAGGTTCCGGATCAGATTTCCATAGTAGGTTATGATGACAGTATTTATGCGGAGTTTGTCCGTCCCAGGCTGACTACAGTTCATCAGGATATCCACCAGAAGGGCGTGATCTCCCTGCGCCGTCTGCACCGGATGATAGAGGGAGAAACTTTAAAAGAAATGAATATCAAGAGCCCGGTGCGGCTGATAAAAAGAGAGTCTGTGAAAGAATAGCAGGCTCTCTTTTGCAATTTACAGAACTTATCTGGTTGGGTTTATAGTGTAAAAGTGTACCAAATATTATACAATATGCATAAAAACAGATAATGAATTTTGTGTGAAATTTAAGTTTCCCGAGAAACCTGTTGATTTTTACAGACAGACTGCGTTAATGATAAAGTCACCAAGGGAAAACAGAGGTTGCGCAGCCTTCGTAGTTAATGAAAATTAAATTATGGAGGAGAAAAAATGTATAAAAAAAATAATAAGCACATTGGTAATTGGTACTTTGCTTGCCGGCACATTAACAGGATGCGGCGGTTCGTCTGACGCAGGTTCCTCAGCGAAAAGCTCAGGTAAAACAGAACTGGAAACTTTTTTTCCACAAAACCTGAGAACAAGGATACGATTCAGAAACTGGTAGACAAATATAATGAAAGCCATGACGATGTGACAGTAAAGGTTACTGCTCCGCCGGATGCAGGAACAGTATTAAAGACCAGAATGGCAAAGAATGATATGCCTGACATTGTAGCAATGGGCGGCGATAACAACTACACTGAGGTTGAGGGTGCAGGTATGCTGCTTGACCTGGGTGATCAGGATTATATCAAGGATGTACAGGAAGCCTATATTGACATGGTTTACGATGTAAATAAGGACAAAGAAGAGACAATATATGGTGTTCCATTTGCTACAAATGCTTCCGGTGTCATCTACAATACAGAGAAATTCGAAGAGCTTGGACTGGAAGTTCCGAAGACCTGGGATGAGTTTATAGATACTCTTCAGAAAATCAAGGATGCAGGCGAGCAGCCATTACTGATGACTTATAAAGATGCATGGACAGCAAATGCACCATGGAATTCCATAGCAGCAGACCTTGCGCCGGAGAGCTTCGCAGATGACCGCAAAGCAGGCAAGACAACATTTGTGGGAACTCATGAGGAGATTACAGAGAAATATCTGACACTTCTTGATTATGCACAGGATGATTTCATGGGACTTAGCTATGATGACGGAAACAAGAAATTTGCCAACGGTGACGCTGTAATGATCATCAACGGAAACTGGGCAATCAGCCAGTATCGTAATGCTAACCCGGATGTAAAAATAAACATGTTTGCACTGCCGTCTTCCAATGATGAATCCCAGAATAAGGTTACATCAGGTGTGGATGTGCTTCTGGGCGTAAGCAAGAGCAGTTCTAATGTAGACGCAGCCAAAGATTTCGTTTCCTTTATGATGGAAAAAGAAAATGTACAGACTTATATTGATGAGCAGTTCTCATTCTCCGCATTAAAGGGTGTAGAGCAGAGTGATGAAGCAGTATCAGGTGTACAGGAAGATATCAGCAATGGTAAAGTTGCTAACTTTGAAGACCACTATTACCCATCAGGATTTGATATGTCTGCACTGCTTACTGAACTTAGTTTAAATCGTGCAAATGGAATGGATGATAAGGAAAACATCGAACAGTTCCTGAAACAGTGTGACGAAAATATGATGTTGCGAATGTAGATTAAGTGAGGGGATGAGCCTATGAAGAAAGCAGCGAATCGTAAAAGACCTGCTGTCAATAAAGTTTACTATATTTATGTTGGCATTCTTGCAGTATTATTTTTCATCTTCCATACAATTCCTTTCCTGAAAGGTGTGTTCTACAGCTTTACCGACTGGAGAGGATACGGAGACTGGAATTTCGTAGGGCTGCGTAATTACCTGCATATGTTTGTAGATGCAGATACAGGAAATGCCTACATTTTCACCTTTAAATTTGCTGTGATCACTACGATCCTGGTTAATGTGATCAGTCTTGTGCTCGCATGCGCATTAAATGCAAAGATTAAATTCAAAAATACGATTAAAGCATTTTATTTCCTGCCGTATATGCTGGGAAGCCTGATCGTGGGATTCATCTTCAACTATATTTTTGCAAACCTGATCCCGGAGCTTGGAAAAACTCTGGGAATCGAGGCTCTCAGTGTGAATATCCTGGGTACCAACAGTGCGATGTGGGGAATCATTGCAGTATCTCTGTGGATCGGATGTGCATTCAATACACTGATCTATATTGCAGGACTCCAGTCTATTGATACAGATGTATATGAAGCTGCTGATCTGGACGGAGCTACAGGATTCAAGCGATTCAGCAAGATCACTTTCCCTCTTCTGGCACCGTCCTTTACCATTAATATGGTGCTCTCTGCCAAAGGTTACCTGATGGTTTACGATCAGATCATGGCCATGACAGATGGTGGACCTGGAACAGCAACTACTTCCATTGCAGTCCTGATTTATAAGAAAGGATTTGGCGGAGGACAGTTCGCCTACCAGTCAGCCAATGCAGTTGTGCTTTTCATCGTAGTTGTGCTGATTTCTGTATTCCAGCTGCGTATACTTGAGAAGAGAGAGGAGAAGTTAGGATGAAACAGGGTGTAGCGAAGGTAAAAGAACGTTACAACTGGCCTGTAACGATTCTTCTTATCATAGGAATTGTGCTGATCATTCTTCTGCCTCTGTATATGGCACTGATGATCGCAATTAAGGATCCGTCTGACATGAATAACGTACTGGCACTGCCCAGAAAGCTGCGTCTGCAGAACTTCGCAGATGCTTGGGTGATGACCGATTTTCCGCGGAAATTTTTTAACACTACATTTATTACAGTGATCAATCTGTTCTTTACATTGATCACAAACTCTTTTGCAGCGTATGCAATAACCAGAAACAGGAAAAAGAGCAAATTCTTTTCCGTTATGTATTACTACTTTATCAGTGCTATGTTTATTCCCGTTCCAGGTAATCATGCTTCCATTGGTTGTACAGGCAAATGCGTTCCATCTGGATAATATTTACGGTATTACTTTTCTGTATGTTATCTTTGGTCTGCCCATGAATACCTTCCTTTATACAGGTGCGATCAAGGCGATACCGGAAGCACTGGATGAAGCAGCAATGATCGATGGTGCCAATCCCATCCAGATTTTCAGCCGGGTCATTTTCCCGGTATTAAAACCAACTACAGCAACAGTAGCAATCCTTTCCTTTATGTGGACATGGAACGACTTCAGTATGCCACTGGTACTCTTAAGTGATGAGAGCCAGCAGACCTTACAGCTTGCACAGTATGTATTCAAGAGCCAGTTCTCTGTAGACTATAATCTGGCATTTGCCTCTTATCTGCTTGTACTGGCACCTGTACTGATCGTATATATCTTCTGCCAGAAGTGGATCATGAACGGTGTTGTTGCCGGTGCAGTAAAATAACACATCAATAAACTTGAGAAATACAAACAGGAGGCTTACATTTATGAAGAAAACCTGGTGGAAAGAAAGTGTTGTTTACCAGATATACCCCAAAAGCTTTAAAGACAGTAATGGAGACGGAATCGGGGATATCAGAGGAATTATTGAGAAGCTTGACTATTTGAAGGAGTTAGGTGTGAATGTTCTCTGGATTTCTCCTATGCTGGAGTCTCCTCAGGATGATAACGGCTATGATATTTCTGATTACAGAAAGATCTACAAAGATTACGGAACAATGGAGGATTATGAAACTCTCCTTGCAGAAGCACACAAAAGAGGAATTAAGATTCTTATGGATCTGGTTGTAAACCATACTTCTGATGAACATTCCTGGTTTATCGAGAGCCGTAAATCCAAAGACAATCCTTACCGCGACTATTATATCTGGAGAAATCCGGTGAATGGTAAGGAACCAAATAACTGGGGCGGAGTATTCGGAGGTTCAGCCTGGGAATATGACGCACAGACAGATATGTACTATCTTCATCTGTTCTCCAAGAAACAGCCGGATCTGAACTGGGAGAATGAAAAGGTTCGCCGGGAAGTTTATGATATGATGAACTTCTGGTGTGAAAAGGGAATCGATGGTTTCCGTATGGACGTTATCAGCATGATTTCCAAAGATCAGAAATTTCCTGACGGAGAGATGAATAACGGATTGTATGGCGATTTCGGTCCGTATAGTGTTCATGGTCCAAGAATCCACGAATTCCTGCATGAAATGAATCAGGAAGTTCTTTCCAAATATGATGTGATGACTGTGGGGGAAACCTCAGGAGTTACCATTGAGGAAGCACAGAAATACGCAGGTGATGACAGAGAAGAACTGAATATGGTATTCCAGTTTGAGCATGTAGAAATCGGTGGTGGTGATTATGGCAAATGGACCACAGAACGGTATGATTTCAAAGAGTTCAAGAAGATCATGATCAAATGGCAGGAAGAACTGGCAGGAAAAGCATGGAACAGCCTTTTCCTTGGAACCATGATCAGCCAAGAAGTGTATCCAGATTCGGAAATGACAATCCTGCTTACCGCGATATTTCAGCCAAGATGCTGGCGACCTGCCTTCATATGATGCAGGGAACCCCTTATGTTTATCAGGGTGAAGAGCTTGGAATGACTAATGTTTATTTTGATAAGCTGGAGGACTACCGTGATATCGAGAGCCTTCATTATTTCACTGAGCTGACAGAGACAGGCAGACTGACACCGGAGTATATGATGAAATGTTTGATGCTCAGAAGCCGCGATAATGCCAGAACACCAATGCAGTGGGATACTTCCGCAGGTGCAGGTTTCACTACAGGGAAACCATGGATCAAGGTAAACCCAAATTACCAGCAGATCAATGCGGCAGATCAGTTAAAAGATCCGGACTCTGTTTTCCATTATTATCAGAAACTGATCCGTCTGCGTAAAGAAATGGATATCATCGTATACGGAGAATTTGAGGCTCTGTACCGTGATCATGACCAGATCTTTGCTTACATAAGAAAGCTTGAATCAGAGAAGCTGCTCACAGTATGTAATTTCAGTGCACAGGAAGCGGAAATGGAACTTCCGGAAACATTCATAGAAGGAGCTCAGTGCCTGATTACGAACATGGGAAGAAAAGTATTTGACGGGAAAATCATCCTGAATCCATATGAGGCGTTTGTGCTTTACAAAAAATAAAATAGTCTGAAATAAAATGGGGCTATCCTGAAAACGTAGTTCAGCGATAACCTATAAACAAGCATTCTAAATAAGCTCGCCTTTTGGCGGGCTTATTTCCTTCTCTTAATTATACAGTTAAAGAGATTCATTTCGGCTGAATCATTACATTTACCCCTAACTTTTCTAATGTACGAATATTCCTATTGATTATCTTTTCTTGATTGATAACGGAGTAGTAGTCCGCTCCAAGGTCATGATAAGGAACTTTCTCTTTTAGTATATGATAAATCGCGATTAACATGGTATGGGCTACTGCAATTAAAGCCCTTTTCCCACCTCTGCGCGCGGCAATTCTTTGATAACGGGAGTAGAGATAACTTTGCTTGTTTCGTATTCCAGCACGAGCACATTCCACCAACGTTGCTTTCAAATATTTATTTCCTTTCCGTATTCGTGTACTCATCTTTTTTCCGGCGCTTTCCTTACACTCAGGCACAAGGATGCAAGGTACAGCGACTATGTATGGCATTGGTATCTTGTAAATGGATATGATGGTACCGAGGGCGGATTAAAGGTTAAGGCCGTGACATACAGCGGTTATAAGTGGCTCGATTTTGAGGGATTATGGAATACGGGATGTAAACCGACTGGCGGGATGATTATATATACTGTAAAT
>ENA-OQCO01001212-OQCO01001212.1-human-gut-metagenome-genome-assembly--contig:-NODE-1212-length-10475-cov-0.831078_pt1 | contig 10475 bp, 14 predicted proteins | sample MGYA00242500_ERZ504582 | MGnify/ENA primary metagenome ERZ504582 (study PRJEB26092, sample SAMD00036346) | human gut metagenome | host: Homo sapiens | study: EMG produced TPA metagenomics assembly of...
TGCCTTTACAGCTGGAGCGACTCCGAGAAGCTGATCAACAACTAGGAAGCATAGAAGGTACATATAAGAACTGGCCCCGTACTCCAATGGAGTATGGGGCTTTTGTAATGGATGCAGGCCAGGATATAGAAGATTCTGAAAAATGAAGAAATATTGCTGTATTTCTGATATCAGTATGCTAAAATGAAGGTAACAGATCAGGAACGGATGACAATAGAAGAGAAAGGAGAGTGGACTATGGACGTGAATTTACGGGATCTTCGGTCAGCCAGGAATCCAAAAGTGCGCATCAAGATCATGCAGGGACATTTTGCGAGGAGCCATTCCCATGTGAATACCTACATTGATATTTCCACCATCAAATCCAGGTGCGACCACGCCAGGGAAGCGGCCAGGATGCTGGCGGAGCCATTTCTGTCATCGGTGGAAGTGGATACCATCGTATGCCTGGATGGAATGGAAGTGGTAGGCGCTTTCATGGCGGAACTGCTCGCCGCGCCAGGCCCGGTGTCGGTAAACCAGGGGAAGAATATCTCTATTGTAGCACCCGAATCAAACCAGCTGGGACAGATGATGTTCCGGGACAATACCAAGCGCATGGTGGGTGGACAGAACGTGCTGATTCTGGCGGGCTCGTTAAATACCGGGAAGACGATGCTTCAGGCAATTGATACCATCCTTTATTACGGCGGGAATGTGAACGGCGTATGCGCGATATTCAGCGCGGCATCAAAAGTTGCAGGATTGGATATCCATGCTGCCTTCACTACGGCGGATATCCCGGATTACCAGGTATACCCAAGCCATGCCTGCCCGCTATGCAAAGCAGGAGCAAAGGTGGGATGCCATCGTCAATAGTTACGGATATTCCGAACTATAGGCGCCGCATGCATTTTATGTCAATAAACTATCATATTTTACAGGGAGGAAAGACCAATGGACAAGACAATGGAAGGGTTTGAAGACCTACGCTCTAATAAGAACCCGAAAGCGCGCATCAAGGTAATGAAAGGGCATTTCGCAACAAGCAATTCGCATCTGAATACTTATATCGATATGTCTACCGTCAAGACCAGGCATCACAATTCCAGGGAGGCAGCCAGAGTGCTGGCCAATGAGTATCTGAACAATACTTATGTGAACACGATCGTGTGCCTGGATGAGACGGAAGTGATCGGAACATTTCTGGCGGAGGAACTGGCTGACACCAGCAGGCTGTCGCTCAGCGCCGACAATAATATCTCTGTTATAACGCCGGAGTACAACGCTCTGGGACAGATCATGTTCCGGGATAACAAACAGCGCATGATCGAAAATCAGCAGGTATTGATCCTTGCCGCTTCCGTCACTACGGGCAAGACGATTAGCAAGGCTATAGAGTCCATCCTATACTATGGAGGAACTGTGTGCGGAGTCAGCGCTATCTTCAGCGCCGTTACGAAGGTGGCAGGCATGGAGATCAAGACCATATTCACCAGCAAGGACATTCCGGATTACAGGGCTTATGAACCCAGCGACTGCCCAATGTGCAAGGCAGGCCAGAGAGTAGAGGCGATCGTCAACAGTTTTGGATATTCCAAACTGTAGCAGATATGAGGAAATGCGATTCCTGTCGCATAAAAAAAAACAGCCCATTGACGGTATGGCTGTTTTTTTGCATGCGACTCTCTATCTATTAAGCAATTCCGTTAACGGCTTTTGTTAAACGGGAAATCTTTCTAGAGCATGTGTTTTTGTGATAAACACCCTTGCTTCCTGCTTTGTTGATTTCAACGATAGCAACTTTTAATGCTGCTTTAGCAGCTTCAGCATCTTTGTTTGCGATAGCTGTTTCAACTTTCTTTACGCAAGTTTTTACCTTAGATTTGATTGCTTTGTTTCTAGCAGCTTTTGTTTCGTTTACTAAAATTCTTTTCTTTGCAGATTTGATATTAGCCAATTTGTCCACCTCCAATATCCTATATTTCGATTTTCTCGATTCCAGTTCGTTAGAGCCGGACACGGACGATCTAACGAAACACACTAATTTATTTTTAGGACACAGAAAGAATTCTGTCAATACATATTTCTCAAAATATTGCAAAAACTAGCAAATAAATTATGACTAAAGTGAGGATGTAAGGGATGATTGAGAAGTATAGCATCAGAACAGACCTGGCTCTTGAGCAGAAAGAGCGATTCGAGTCGGACAATGTAGAAGTACAAGGCGTCGTGCTGGAAGAAGATTACGACGAGGAGAGGGAGATCAAGGTGGACCACCGTAAAGATCGAGAACGGAGAATGGCGCTAAGACGATGGGAAAGCCGGTCGGCACGTACATCACCATGGAGGCGCCGAATATGGCGGTGCCGGATGAAGACTATCACCAGGAGATATCAAACGAGCTGGCAAAATTCCTCGAGCGGTTCATAAAAAGCGACAAGGAAGAATATTCCGTGCTTGTGGTGGGGCTTGGCAACCGGAAAGTGACTCCGGACGCCCTTGGGCCGTACGTGGTGGATAATCTGAATATTACCCGGCACATCATCAAGGAATATGGCAAATATGCCATGGGAGAAGATGCAGTCAACTTAATCAGCGCTATCGTCCCCGGAGTCATGGGGCAGACAGGCATGGAGACGGTAGAGATCATCAAGGGCATCGTCAAAGAGACGAAGCCGGACATCATCATTGCCATTGACGCGCTTGCAGCCAGAAGTTCCAGAAGGCTGAACCGAACCATCCAGATTGCGGATACCGGCATCAATCCTGGATCAGGCGTAGGCAATCACCGCAATGCCATCACCAAAGAGACGGTAGGCGTCCCGGTCATTGCAATCGGCGTTCCCACGGTCGTGGATGCGGCTACGATCGTCAATGATACCATGGAGAATCTGATAGCCGCTCTGGAAAGCTCGGAGACCTTAAGAGGGGTGGGCGTGGTCATGCAGGCTATAATGCGGCGGAAAAGTATGAACTGGTCAAAGAACTGATCTCGCCGCACCTAAACGGCCTGTTTGTAACGCCAAAGGACATCGACGAGACGGTAAAGCGCATCAGCTTCACCATATCCGAGGCATTGAATCTGCTGTTTTCCAAAGGACATGCACATATTAAGGAAAATAGCGTCATATAGTATTAAGACACAAAATATATGATGTGCTGCCCGCTTTATGCAGCGGGCAGCGTTTTCTTAAAGCGGAGTGGATAATGTGGGACAAAAACAGCGGATCAGCCGTATCATGATAGCGGTCATCGCAGGCATCCTGGTTCTGTATGCGTTCATGCAGGTACCTCTGCATCCGGTAAAGAAGGTGCAGGATGGGATCAACCGTTTCCTGATGGAGAAATCAGAAGAAACGTATCTGACCGGGTTCGCCTATCTGGAAGGCGGCAAAGAGGCATCCTTCTCAGACTGGGTGACCGAAAGCGCCATGAAACTGGTGCCTCTTGGAACCTATGTGGAGGGCAAGGCATCTGTCCATACGGATGTGGAAGATGAGGAGACATACGCGATGATCCTGGCCCAGCAGGCCAATGATGAAAACGCGGTGGATGAAAACGGGCAGCTATTGGGAGGCGATGACAAGGAAGAGGAAGTCGCCCAGACATCTGGAACGCCAATTGATACCTCCATGGAAAATTTGAAAAATTTTGAATACCTGGTGGGAAACTTCTATACGATAGATGGAAATACGATGGCAGACGGGGACCTGCTCAATGCAGAGAAACTCATGGGGAAAGATTTGAAGATCGACCAATCTAAAGGAGGCCCGAAGGTGCTGATCTACCATACGCATTCCCAGGAGGCGTTTGCGGATTCGACAGAAGGCGATACCAGCACCACCATCATGGGGATGGGCGCTATCTCTACAGACCTGTTAACAATACATACGGGATCGAGACTTTGCACCACGAAGGAGTGTATGACCTGGTGGACGGAAAACTGGACCGAAGCATGGCATACCAGCTGGCGGAGCCGCAGATCCAGAATATTCTTGCCGAGAATCCCAGCATCGAAGTGGTCATTGACCTTCACCGGGACGGCGTGGCAGAAGGGACTCATCTGGTGACGGAGATCAACGGCAGGCCTACGGCGCAGATCATGTTCTTTAATGGGCTTAGCCGTACCAAGGCCAATGGCAATATCAGCTATCTGGCCAATCCATACATAGAGGATAACCTGGCATTCTCTTTGCAGATGCAGATTGCGGCAGCCAACAAGTATCCGGGATTTACCCGGCATATCTATCTGAGAGCCTACCGCTATAACATGCATTTAAAGCCAAAGACTCTGCTGATAGAGGCTGGAGCCCAGACGAATACAGTGGAGGAAATGCGCAATGCCATGGAAGTGCTGGCAGATACACTAGATCATGTGCTTGCAAAATAAATATTGTTTGATTAATACAATATTTCGTGCTAATATATTGGCAGTATGGAAAAGTGTGCCCAATGGGGCACTTTTCCACGTTCTAGAATAGGTAGGAATATACAGTGGAAAGGATATATGAGAATGGCTAAGAAAAATACATACGATGCAGACAGTATTTCCATACTGGAAGGACTGGAAGCGGTACGGAAAAGGCCGGGAATGTATATAGGAAGCGTTTCCACCAAGGATTGAACCATCTGATCTACGAGATGGTGGACAATGCGGTGGACGAGCATCTCGCAGGCTACTGCAGCGAGATCAGGGTGACACTTGAAAAGGATGGATCGGCCACCATCTCGGATAACGGGCGCGGCGTTCCGGTAGATCTTCACGCCACCGGAGTTTCCGCAGAGCGCGTGGTATATACGACGCTTCATGCCGGAGGAAAATTCGATGATTCTGCTTATAAGACCAGCGGAGGGCTTCACGGTGTCGGATCTTCCGTAGTCAATGCGCTGTCAACGTATATGGATGTGGAAGTCAGCCGTGACGGCTATATCCATCATGACAGGTATGAGAGAGGAAAGCCGGTGATCGAACTGGAGGACGGACTGCTCCCCACCATAGGCAAGACCCGCAAGACAGGGACAAAGGTAAACTTTCTTCCAGATGACGCCATATTTGAGAAGACCAGGTTCCGGGCCGAAGAAGTCAAAAGCCGCATGCATGAGACCGCATATCTGAATCCTGCACTTACGATCATATTCGAAGATAAGCGGGGCAGCGAGACGGAGCATATCGTATACCATGAGCCGGAGGGAATCTTAGGATTCATAGAAGACCTCAATTCCAAGAAGGAAGCTGTCCACGAGCCCGTATATTTCAAAGGCGAGTCCGATGGTATCGAGGTGGAAGTGGCATTCCAGTATGTCAATGAATTCCATGAAAATGTCCTGGGCTTCTGTAACAATATCTATAACGCGGAAGGCGGAACCCACCTGACCGGATTCAAGACGACCTTTACCACAGTCATCAACCAGTATTCCAGGGAACTGGGGATCTTGAAGGCTAAGAAGGGATGCGAACTTCACAGGCGCGGATATCCGAAACGGTATGACGGCGATCATCTCCATCAAGCATCCGGATCCCCGATTTGAAGGACAGACGAAGACGAAATTGGACAACCCTGACGCGGCAAAAGCGTGCAGCAAGGTGACCAATGATGAGATCATCCGTTACTTTGACCGGAATCTGGATAATCTGAAGAAGGTGATCGGCTGCGCGGAGAAGGCGGCGAAGATCCGCAAGACGGAAGAGAGGGCCAAGACCAATCTTCTAACAAAGCAGAAGTATTCTTTTGACAGTAACGGGAAACTGGCAAACTGCGAGAGCAAGGACGCCGGGAAGTGCGAGATATTCATCGTGGAGGGAGACTCGGCCGGAGGTTCGGCCAAGACGGCCAGAGACCGGATGTACCAGGCGATCCTGCCCATCCGGGGAAAGATCTTAAATGTAGAAAAGGCCAGCATAGACAAGGTTCTGGCCAACGCGGAGATCAAGACGATGATCAATGCCTTCGGGTGCGGCTTTTCCGAAGGATATGGCAATGATTTCGATATTACGAAGCTGCGCTATGACAAGATCATCATCATGGCCGATGCGGATGTGGACGGCGCGCACATCTCTACGCTGCTATTAACCTTGTTCTACCGATTTATGCCGGAACTGATCTATGAAGGGCATGTGTATATTGCCATGCCGCCTCTGTATAAGGCTATGCCGAAAAAGGGAGAGGAAGAGTATCTCTATGACGACAAGGCGCTGGAGCGGTATCGCAAGACCCACGACGGCCCGTTCACCCTCCAGAGATATAAGGGACTTGGAGAGATGGATGCCCAGCAGCTCTGGGAGACCACTTTGAATCCGGAGACCAGGATGCTCAAACTGGTGGAGATCGAGGACGCCAGGATGGCATCCGGCGTGACAGAGATGCTGATGGGGACCGAGGTTCCCCCAAGAAGGACATTTTATCTATGAAAAATGCTACGGAAGCAGAACTGGATATATAGCGAGGTAAGGAGAGGAAAAGATGCAGGATTCACAAATCATAAGAACCGAATACTCTGATGTGATGAAGAAGTCATACATCGACTATGCCATGAGCGTCATCGTAGCAAGGGCCTTCCGGATGTACGGGACGGGCTTAAGCCGGTTCAGAGGCGCACGCTCTACGACATGTACGAGCTGGGTATCCGGTATGACAGGCCCTATAGGAAATGCGCCCGTATCGTGGGGGATACCATGGGTAAATACCACCCCCACGGAGACAGTTCCATCTATGAATCCCTGGTCGTCATGGCCCAGGAATTCAAAAAAGGAATGATCCTTGTAGACGGGCACGGAAACTTCGGATCCATAGAAGGGGACGGCGCTGCAGCCATGCGTTATACAGAGCGCGCCTGGCCAAGATCACCCAGGAGGCGTATCTTGCCGATCTGGACAAGGACATCGTGGACTTCATGCCCAACTTTGACGAGACGGAGAAGGAGCCGGAGGTGCTTCCGGTGAGGATACCCAATCTTCTGGGTCAACGGGGCGGAAGGGATTGCAGTCGGAATGGCGACCAGCATCCCCACCCATAATCTGGGCGAAGTGATCGAGGCGGTCAAAGCCTATATGAAGAATGACGATATCAGCACGAAGCAGTTAATGAAATATATCAAGGGACCAGACTTCCCGACAGGGGGAATCGTGGTCAACAAGGACGAACTGCTGAATATCTACGAAGCAGGCAGCGGAAAGATCAAGATCCGCGGCAAAGTAGAGATCGAGGAGATGAAAGGCGGCAAGAACCGCCTGGTCATCACAGAGATTCCATATACCATGATCGGCGCGGGTATCGGCAAGTTCCTCAACGACGTCTGCGCTCTGGTGGAGAGCAAGAAGACCAGCGACATCGTGGACATATCCAACCAGTCATCCAAAGAGGGCATCCGCATCGTCATTGAACTGAAGCGGGGCGCGGATGTGGAGAATCTGACCAACATGCTCTATAAGAAGACCCGCCTGGAAGACACCTTTGGCGTTAATATGCTGGCGGTTGCGAACGGGCGGCCGGAGACGATGGGGCTTAAGAAGATTATCGAGCACCACGTGGACTTCCAGTTTGAACTGGCTACCAGGAAATACCAGAATCTTCTGAAAAAGGAGCAGGACAGAAAAGAGATCCAGGAAGGGCTGATCAAGGCCTGCGATGTGATTGACCTGATCATCGAGATCTTAAGGGGAAGCCAGTCCGTAAAAGATGCCAAAGCCTGCCTGACCAACGGGGTGACGGAGAATATCAAGTTCAAGTCCAGCATATCAAAGAAGATGGCAGCCATGCTGCGCTTTACAGAGAGACAGGCCACGGCGATCCTGGAGATGCGCTTATATAAATTGATCGGGCCTGGAATTGGAAGCCCTGATGAAAGAGCATGAAGAGACGCTTAAGAACATCGCCAGGTATGAAGATATCCTGAACAACTATGATTCTATGGCGGAAGTCATCATAGCGGATCTGGACAAGATTAAAAAAGAATTTGCCAGAAAGAGGCGCACAGCCATTGAGAATGCCGAAGAGGCTGTTTATGAGGAAAATAAGATCGAGGAGCAGGAAGTCGTATTCCTGATGGACCGATTTGGCTATGCCAAGACGGTAGATACGAATATCTACGAGCGGAACAAAGAAGCCGCGGATGCGGAGAACAAGCATGTGCTTTCCTGCATGAACACAGGGAAACTGTGCATCTTTACAAATACTGGGAAGATGCATCAAGTCAAGGTGCTGGATCTGCCTTATGGAAAGTTCAGGGACAAGGGGCTTCCCATCGATAATGTAAGCAATTACGACAGCACCCAGGAAAACATCGTCTATATCTGCGACGCGGAACAGATGCGCTACGCAAGGCTGCTTTTTGCGACGAAGCAGGGGATGATTAAAAAAGTAGAAGGAAATGAATTTCAGGTGGCTAAGCGCACCATCGCGGCTACCAAGCTTCAGCCGGAGGACGAGCTGATCAGCGTGCAGGTGATTACCGACAACCAGCAGGTCGTCCTGCAGACCAAAGAGGGCTATTTCCTCCGCTTTCCGGCACAGGAAGTGTCCGAGAAGAAGAAAGGAGCCATCGGCGTCAGAGGGATCAAACTGCGGAAGAATGATGAATTGGAGCACGCGTACCTGTTTGAGGAAGGCACGGAGGCCAAGATCATCTTTGGAGAAAAGGAAGTGACGCTTAACCGTCTCAAAGTGGCAAAAAGAGACGGGAACGGCACAAAGGCCAGATAAAAAAACATAAGGAGACCACTAGATATGATACAGGATATTGAACCACATGAATACCGGAATGAATACCAGCCGCTGCCGCCGGATGAAGACAGCATCTTCCTCGCCTACAGTGGCAGGACTATCCTGGCGGCGATGGAAGGGCGGCAGATTTCGTTTCCCTACATTTGGCGAAATGGAAGCTATATGGACAGGCAGAAACTATACGAAGATTATACCTATCTATTTGCCATTGACGGGATGAGATTCTATCTGGGAAATCCGCTGGGCATCTCAGAAAGAAGAGCAGGAGATCGATTTCAGGATCGATCGAAAGGATATGAAATGCTGGATACCCAGACTCCTTCGGGAGGGAGGGCCAAAGTACCTGAACTTTGCCGGAGTCACCGGATGGCAGCTGCACAGATGGTATACCAGCAGAAGATACTGTGGAAGATGCGCAAGCCCAATGGTAAAGGACGCTAAAGAACGGATGATGTTCTGTCCCGAGTGCCATTTGATGGAATATCCGAAGATATCGCCGGCGGTCATCATCGCGGTGACTGATGGCAACAGAATTCTGATGTCCAAGTATGCCGGGCGGGAATATAAGAAATACGCCCTTCTGGCAGGATTCAACGAGATCGGGGAGACCATAGAGGAGACGGTAAAGAGAGAAGTCATGGAAGAGGTCGGCCTTCAGGTAAAGAATATTACCTATTATAAGAGCCAGCCCTGGTCTTTTTCCGATACGCTGCTTTTGGGATTCTTCTGCGAGCTGGACGGAGAGGATAAGATCACGCTGGATCAAGAGGAACTCGCGCTTGCCCAGTGGTTTGAGCGGGAGGATATTCCGGTGAAGGAGGATGACTTAAGCCTCACCAATGAGATGATGATCGCGTTCAAGAATGGCAGGAAATAAGAGAAATATATGAAAATCCCTTGCTTTTGCCAGGATATGGTGTTATACTGAACAACAGTTACATAAAGAAATCGGCAGAAGAGTGAACGCAAAGTTCACTCTTCTTTGTTGATAAGGAGGAAATTTATTTGTCAAAAAGAGAAATTTACGAACAGAAGACAGAAGCGATTCTGATGCCAATTGTAGAGGAGCACGGATTCGAGCTGGTGGATGTAGAGTATGTAAAAGAAGGCGGTACCTGGTATCTTCGGGCCTACATTGATAAGCCGGGCGGGATCAACGTAGATGACTGCGAGGTGGTAAGCCGCAGGCTGTCAGACATCCTGGACGAGAAAGACTACATTGAGGAGGCCTACATTCTGGAGGTCAGTTCCCCAGGCCTTGGAAGGCCCCTAAAGAAAGAAAAGGATTTCAAGAGAAGCCTGGGAGAAGAAGTGGATGTGAGGACATACCGCATGATAGAGAAGCAGAAGGAATTTACCGGACTGCTTAAGGATTACGATGATGCGACTGTTACCATCGAGATGGAGGATGGGACACTGAAAACATTTTGAAAAAAAGCGAATATCGCGCTTATTCGTCTGGCGTTTGATTTTTAAATTAGGAGGAGAATAGTAATGAACACAGAATTATTAGAAGCGTTGAATATTTTGGAAGAGGAAAAGGATATCAGCAAAGAGACTTTGCTGGATGCCATCGAGAATTCTCTGCTGAATGCCTGCAAGAATCATTTTGGCAAGGCTGATAATATCAAATTAATCATGGACAGAACCACCTGCGACTATCAGCTCTTTGCTGAGAAGACGGTAGTGGAAGAAGTGGAGGATAAGCTGGAGCAGATCAGCCTGGAGGATGCAAAAGAAATCGACAGCCAGTATGAACTGGGAGATATTGTG
>ENA-OQCO01001213-OQCO01001213.1-human-gut-metagenome-genome-assembly--contig:-NODE-1213-length-10470-cov-4.331045_pt1 | contig 10470 bp, 9 predicted proteins | sample MGYA00242500_ERZ504582 | MGnify/ENA primary metagenome ERZ504582 (study PRJEB26092, sample SAMD00036346) | human gut metagenome | host: Homo sapiens | study: EMG produced TPA metagenomics assembly of...
AGAATCAAACAAAAACTCGGCTGGTTAAGTCCGGTTGAGTACAGGATTAATGCCTTAGTTGCATAACAAAAGCGTAGCAGCTAAAAGCCACTACGCTTTCAAATCTAACTTTTGGGGGTCACCACATAATAATGACTGCTGTTTATTTTATCAGTTATTTGTTTTATCGGCTAAAATTCCCGATAGCTTTTTTAATGCCATAAAACTCTCTTCGCTTATATCGTGCTCGATTTTACATGAATCTTCATAAGCTGTTTCTTCGCTTACACCGAGAGAAATTAAAAGTTCGGCTATATAATTATGCTTTTCAAGAATTTTCTGCGCAATATTCATTCCGCTTTCGGTAAGGGTGATATAACCCTCGCTGTCCATAAGAATGTAATCGTTTTCTCTTAGCTTTTTCATGGCAACGCTTACGCTTGGCTTTGAAAAACCAAGAAGATTTACTATGTCGATAGAACGAACGCATCCTCTTTTTTGTTTAATTAAAAGTATAGCCTCGAGGTAATCTTCGGCTGACTTGTGGACTGATAATGACAATAAAAACACTCCTTGAACAATGATAATATTAATCTTCAATCCCTTAATACATAAAATTAATAAAATATTACAAAAAGATTATATAACTATTTCTATTTATTGTATCATATTTTTATTAAAAAGTAAAGTTATTAAATCTTATTATTAAATATTTTTAAGTATAAAAATTCACTTGATATTTTTGGTGATTTAGCGTAAAATGTAAGGCAAAGGCCAGTATATAAATTTATTTGTAATATAAAATGAAAGGACGATTTTTATGTCACAAAATCCTGTAGTTACTATTGAGATGGAGAACGGCTCTGTTATTAAAGCTGAGCTTTATCCCAAAATTGCGCCAAATACAGTTAATAATTTTCTTAGCCTTGTAAATAATGGTTATTATGACGGACTTACTTTTCACAGAGTTATTTACGGTTTTATGATTCAGGGCGGTTGTCCTGATGGAACAGGTATGGGTGGCCCCGGTTACTCAATTAAAGGCGAATTTGCTGTTAACGGCTTTGAAAATAACCTCAAGCACACAGAGGGCGTACTTTCTATGGCTCGTTCAATGATGCCTGACTCTGCAGGTTCACAGTTCTTTATTATGCATAAAAATGCTCCTCATCTTGACGGACAGTATGCAGCATTCGGTAAAGTAATTGAGGGTATGGATGTTGTAAACCGGATTGCCGAGTGTGATACTGACTTTGCAGATAAACCTCTTGACGCACAGGTTATGAAAAAGGTGACAGCCGAAACATTCGGTGTTGAGTATCCTGAACCTGAAAAGTGCTGACGAATATACATTATACATAGAAAGGAAATCACTATGAATGTTTTGCTGACCGGTGGCGCAGGCTACATTGGTACACATACTTGTATTGAACTTATAAATGCAGGCCATACTGTAGTAGTTGCGGATAATTTTTCAAACAGTTCTCCAAAAGCTATTGAGAGGGTAGAGGAGATTACAGGCAAAAAAATTCCGCTTTACAACATTGATGTTTGCGATGTTGAGGCTTTGGACAAACTTTTTGCCGAAAATAAAATTGATGCAGTAATTCACTTTGCAGGTCTTAAGGCAGTAGGCGAGAGCTGCGAAATTCCTGTAGCTTACTACAGAAACAATCTTGATTCAACGCTTGCTTTGCTTGAGGTTATGAAGAAATATTCAGTAGCAAACTTTGTATTCAGCTCATCCGCTACTGTATATGGTATTCCAAAGAGTGTTCCGCTCGTTGAAACAATGCCTACAGGCTGTACAAACCCTTACGGTTGGACAAAGCTTATGAATGAGCAGATTCTTACAGACGCAGCAAAGGCTGACAGCAACCTTTCCGTAGTTCTTTTAAGATATTTCAATCCGATCGGTGCTCACGAAAGCGGTAGAATCGGCGAAAATCCTAACGGTATTCCAAACAACCTTATGCCTTATATTACACAGGTTGCTGCAGGCAGACTTAAAAGACTCGGTGTGTTCGGTAATGACTATCCTACACATGACGGCACAGGCGTAAGAGATTATATCCATGTTGTGGATCTTGCAAAAGGTCATGTAAAAGCTATTGATTATGCCGAACAGCACAAGGGCACAGAGATATTTAACCTTGGCACAGGTACAGGCTACAGCGTACTTGATATTGTTAAGGCATTCAGCAAGGTTAATAATATTGAAATTCCTTATGATATAAAGCCGAGAAGAGCGGGCGATATAGCAGAATGTTACGCCGATCCGACAAAAGCATATGAAATTCTCGGTTGGAAAGCCGAAAAAGATCTTGAAGATATGTGCCGTGACTCTTGGAACTGGCAATCTCATAATATTAATGGTTACGAATGACCGAAAAAACAATCTTGTTTTTGTGCAATTAGCCAAAATAACAAAAATTTATAAAAATAACTCTCCAAAGTGTCAAATTCATTTGACTTTTGGGGAGTTTCTATTATATAATAGAATAGCTTATAGAAGCATTATTATTAAAGGAGGAAAAAGAAAATGTTCAAAAAAGCATTAAGCCTTGTTGTCTCTCTGATGCTTATGGTAACTTCATTGTCATTTGCAGCAATTTCAGTTTCTGCTGCAGATACAACATATGTAGTTGCCGGCGCAGAAGAACTTTGCGGCGTTTTATGGAAGGGCAGCCCAGAAGAAGCTCCTGCAAATGTTATGACAGACAATGGCGACGGTACTTACACAAAAGTATTTACCAATGTTCAGCCGGCATCAGGTCTTACACTTAAGGTTGTAGAAAATGGTGCTGACGGTTCACAGAACTGGATTGGCGACGCAACAGGCAATAACATTACATTTAATGTAACTGCTGCAAGTGATGTAACAGTAAAATTTGATTCTTCTACTAAAGAAATCACTGTTACAGGCGACGGCGTTCAGTTTGTAACAAATCTCGATATCAAGAGCATCAATGCTGTTGGTAACGGCGACCCTGAAGATGCAGCTTGGTTAAACGGTGCAGCTTGGGATCCTGCAGCTAACCCTATGACAGAAGTTTCAGAAAAAGTTTATGAGATTACATTCAAGAATGTAACTAAGTTCGACAACTATCAGGTTAAGTTTGCCGCTAACGGCGGATGGACTGACAGTTGGGGCAGTGCAGCGGAAAACTTCACACCTGAATCAGGCGTAGAGTTTGACGCAGCATATAACGGAGAGAACCTTACCGTTAATGTTCCTTATGAATTTGCTGATGTAACACTCAAGCTCGACCTTACAAACTTCGACTATGCTACAAAGGCCGGTGCTAAGGCAACCGTTACAGTAACTGAAGTGTCAACTCCTGCTGAAACAACAGAAATTGCTACAACAGAAGCAACAACTGCTCCTGCTACACAGGCAACAGCTGCTCCGGAGAAAGCACCTCTTACAGTAAATGCAACATCTAATGTATTCTCAACAGCAAAAGCAGAATACAACAGCGAAACAAAGCAGGTAACAGTATGCTACTATCTTGGTACAAATTGTGACCTTGTAAACCTCGAATGGTACTTCACATATGACAGTAACATATTTGAGGTAAACAACAAGAACAACCTTGATTCAACAGGTAAGAAACTTGGTATTATGCCACAGATTACAAGCAGTTCTGTAATCAACACAAGTATCCCCGGCAAGGTAAACGCCAACTCTTCTGACCTTGGCCTTTACACAATTGATGCAAAGGTTCCGTTTATTAAGATTGTTTTAGATGTAAAGGGTAATCCTGAAAATGTTGAAACAAATGTAAACCTTAATGTAAGAGTTCTTACAAAGGGCGAAATGGACTTTAATACAATGAGAGTTGATCCTGATACAATGGTATCATTCGTACTGGAGTATAAAATAGTAGATCCTTCATATATTGTTTCTGCTGAAACAAAACTCACAGAGTCAACATTTGTTCCATCGACAGAGTCAACAGAAGCTCCTGAAACAACAGTTCCTGAAACAACAGTTCCAGAAACAACAGTTCCTGAAACTACAGAAGAAGTTCCTGCTGGTGCTCTTACTGTAAATGCTACTTCTAACTTATTCCCTGCATCATCTAATGTTGTTGCAGGTGACGAAGAGTATGTAACAGTAACTTATTACTTTGAGTCAGAGAAGAATGTTCTTAACGCAGACTTCAACCTTACTTATGACCCAACAATGCTCGCTCTTGACAGTGTTATGACTCCTTACACAAACGGTGTAGTAGTAAACTCTGCAACAGCAGGCAAGGTTTATGGTAATATGTCAAGCCTTGAGCTTTACAATTTCAACCAGAAGACACCATTTGTTTCAGTTGTATTCAAGAAACTTGGTCTTGGCGAAACAGATGTAACCTCACAGTTGATAACCTTACACTCTCACTTGCAAACGCTGAGGGCGTAACAGACGAGGCTCAGGAAGAGGGTCTTGTAAGAGATGGCGTTCTTGCTGAAACATCAACAAAATATTCAGTTGAAACTGAAATTCAGGCAGGTAAAGTTACACCTGTTGTTCCAACAACAGCTGAACCAACAACAGCTCCTGCTCCTGCAGGTTCAACATATGTTGTAGCAGGTTCAGAAGAACTTTGCGGTGTTTTATGGAAGGGTAGCCCGGAAGAAGCTCCTGAAAATGTTATGACAGATAACGGCGACGGTACATACACTAAGGTATTTACCAATGTTCAGATTGCTGATTCACTTCAGATTAAGGTTGTAGAAAATACAGCTGATGGCGGTCAGAATTGGATCGGTGATAACGGCGGAGACAACAATATAACCTTTAATGTTCTTGCCGCTTGTGATGTAACAGTTACATATGACAGCAATACACGCAAAATCACTGTTTCAGGTGACGGTGTTCAGATCGTTTCTGATATTGAAATCAAAAGCATGCATGCTGTTGGTAACGGTGACCCTGATGATGAATCATGGTTAAACGGCGTAGCTTGGGATCCAACAGCTAATGAGATGGAGCAGGTTGCAGATAAGGTTTATGAGATTACATATCACAATGTACCTGAGTTTGACAACTACCAGGTTAAGTTCGCAGCTAACGGCAAGTGGGCTGACAGCTGGGGCAGTGCAGAAGAGGGCTTCACACCTGAATCCGGCGTTGCATTTGACGCTGTATACAACGGTCAGAACCTCACTGTAAATGTACCATATGAATTTGCTGATGTAACACTCAGAATTGACCTTTCAAACTTCAACTATGCTACAAAGCTTGGCGCAGTTGCTACAGTAACTGTAACAGAAGCTTCTCAAGTACCAACAACAGCTCCTGAAACAACAGTTCCGGCAACAACAGTTCCTGAAACAACAGTTCCAGCAACAACAGTTCCTGCAACAACAGTTCCAGCAACAACAGTTCCTGCAACAACAGTTCCTGCAACAACAATTGCACAGAATACAACAACACCTAATACAACTCTTGCTCCTGCAACAGAAGATGCAACATCTTCAACAGGCGCAACAGTTAAGCCGGGTACAGCCGATACAGCTAACAACGGTAACAATGGCAACAATGCAGCCAATAACAACAATGGTACAGTTAAGACAGGTAATGCTTCTATGGCAGTAGTTATCCTCCTTGTACTTGTATCAGCTACCGGTGTAGTTTACTTTACCCGCAAGAAGGTTAAATAATCTTTTATAAGCATTAATAAAACTTAGTTTTTTCACCCTCTGAGAAATCAGGGGGTGTTTTTGTTTATAATTCAGAAGTCTAAATTATGGTTTAGCAAATTGTTTCGGCAAGTAATTATAAAAGTTTGGTCGACCTTTTCAAAGGTCGTGGGTGTGGGCAAAGCCCACAAATACTTTCCGTTTATGCAAGCTAACGATAGCCAAACAGCTCGCTGTTCGGCGGCTTGAACACAACGGCGTTAGCCTTTAAAAATGCGATAGCAACAAAGGAAAAGCCACGCTACTAAACTACTAATTTGCCGCTTTTCAAGGGCAAATCAGGCACACACGCAAATTTTTGTGTCCTTTAGAATATCTTTTCTCTAAGACTGCTCAAGTGTAACTTTCTTACTTTCTGCCACTCATTAGTCTGAACTTTTGTTTTCTACTAAAGTCTTGAGTAATCTAAAATTTAGTTATTCTATAATAAAATTGCAACTGCTTATTTTTATTGAAAATCAGTGCAATTTTATTATTTTATGGGCGCTGCCCAAACCCGCAGCCCTTTAAAAAGGGTTGAACTAAATTTTGAATTTATTAAGCTAAACTTTGTGTGCTAAACCATAATTTATAAAACTAACCCAACATTTATAATAGAACCGTTTTAATATTGCATATGAAAAGCGCATAAATTTTATATGAAATGTTTTTTGGAGGATTTGGTATGAGCATATTGGATCTTTTTATCCTTGCGGTGGGCTTATCAATGGATGCTTTTGCTGTGTCTGTATGTAAGGGCCTTTCGCTCGGTAAAATTAAGCCTAAACATATGTGCATTGCAGGTGCGTGGTTCGGTGGATTTCAGGCACTTATGCCGCTTATCGGCTATTTTTTAGGCAGCTTTTTTGCAGAGATGATTGAAAAGTACGACCATTGGGTTGCTTTTGTTCTCCTTGCGATTATCGGCGGAAATATGATAAAAGAGTCTTTTGACAAAGACGAAAAAGTCGATTCTTCAATGGATGTAAAATCAATGCTTTTGCTTGCGATTGCGACAAGTATTGACGCTTTGGCTGTCGGTGTAACTTTTGCTTTCTTGCAGGTTCAGATTGTTCCCGCCGTGTCGTTTATCGGTGTGATAACATTTATATTCTCTGCCGTAGGTGTAAAAATAGGCAGTTTATTTGGTACAAAGTATAAATCAAAGGCGGAATTGTTCGGCGGTATTGTGCTTGTGCTTATCGGTATAAAAATATTGCTCGAGGGCATTGGCGTATTAGGATAAAAATACGAAAAATTTTTTTTAGAAAAAAAGTCGTTTTGTAATCGGTTATCGCCCTTTACTTTTGATATAAATTATAGTATAATTATCTGTAAAGCAAAGTTAGGCTTTGCTTGGTTACTTAATTAAAAAGGACAGGAGTGCAGAAAGCAATGATAAACGGTGCCGATATAATGGTAAAATGTCTGGAAGCCGAGGGTGTTTCAGTGGTTTTCGGATATCCGGGTGCGGCTATTTGCCCTTTTTACGATTCGCTTTATAATTCTTCAATCAAGCATGTGCTTGTTCGTCAGGAGCAGAATGCGGCTCATGCGGCAAGCGGTTATGCAAGATGCAGTGATATTCCCGGTGTATGTGTGGCAACTTCGGGACCGGGTGCAACAAACCTTATTACAGGTATTGCTACCGCTTATCAGGATTCTATTCCGATAATCGCAATTACAGGTCAGGTACGCAGTGATTTGCTTGGCAGAGATGTATTTCAGGAGGCTGACATTACAGGCGCTTGCGAGCCGTTTGTAAAGCACAGCTATCTTGTAAGCAAAACAGAAGATTTGCCACGAATTTTCAAAGAGGCTTTTCATATTGCAAAAACAGGCAGACCGGGCCCTGTACTTATTGATATTCCTATTGATATTCAGCAGAATGAAATTGAAAAGTTTGAATATCCCGAAACTGTAAATATTATCGGCTACAAGCCGAATACCAAGGGACACATTTTTCAGATTAAGCGTGCGGTCGAGGCTATCAAAAACTGCAAGCGTCCGATTATTGTATCCGGCGGCGGTGTTTTAAGCTCGGGTGTTAAGCCTAAATTTCAGGCTTTTGCCGAGAAAACAGGTATTCCTGTAATTTCCACAATGATGGGAATCGGCGTTATGCCGTCAGAACACGAGCTTTACCTCGGTATGCTCGGTACTCACGGTAAGCCTGCTGCAAACAGAGCTTTGCATGAGGCTGATTTGGTTATTGTGTGCGGCGCAAGACTTGGTGACAGAGCCGTGGCGGCGCCCGACCAGATGAGTAAAAGAACAACTGTAATTCACATAGACATTGACCCGGCGGAAATCGGAAAAAATGTTAAGACAGCTATTCCGATTGTCGGCGATATGATGAATGTTATGGATATGCTCAATGAAAACATTGGCGACTACAAGGTTCAGAACCAGTGGAGTGAGGCTGTTAAAACCTGGAAAAAGGATTTATTCAGAGAACCTCCTAAGTTTGACGGTTATGTAGAACCGAGAACGCTTGTAGGTCATTTGAGCGCAATGTTCCGTTCAAAGGCAATTTTGGTTGCCGATGTAGGTCAAAATCAGATTTGGTGTGCAAACAACTTCCGTATTCGTGAGGGAAGATTCCTTACAACAGGCGGTATGGGTACAATGGGTTATTCGGTTCCTGCCGCAATAGGAGCAAAGTTTGCAAGACCGAACAGAGATGTGCTTGTTGTCTGCGGTGACGGCAGTTTTCAGATGCAGTTAAACGAGCTTGCAACTATTGCAGGTAATAACCTTAACATTAAAATTATAATTATGCGTAACTCAAGACTCGGTATGGTGCGTGAGCTTCAGGATAACCTCTACGGTCACAGACACAGTGCAACTATTCTTGAAGGTGATCCCGATTTTCTTAAAATTGCGGAGGCTTACGGAATTGATCATGCAGAGGCAAACTCAAATGAGCAGGCAGAAGAAATCATTAAACATATTGTTGATTCCGACAAGCCGTTCATTCTTGTGTGCGATGTATATCCCGACACTCCGTCGATTTAATGAGGTGTTGTTATGCAATATACTTTATCAATACTTGTTGAAAACCAGGCGGGCGTTCTTTCTAAGATTTCGGGTTTGTTTTCAAGACGAGGATTCAACATTGACTCACTTGCGGTTGGTGTGACTACCGACCCAAATGTATCGAGAATCACTATTGTTGCAAACGGTGACGAATATGTTGTTGAACAGCTTGAAAAACAGCTTAACAAACTTATTCCCGTAATCAAGGTTAAAAGACTTGCCGAAGGTGATTTTATCAGCCGTGAGCTGATACTTATAAAAGTTCATTGTCCTGCTGCAAAGCGTGGCGAAATTCTCACCACTGTTGAGCTTATGCAGGGTAAAATAGTTGATTTCTCTATTACAAGCGTTACCGTTGAGTATTGTGAATGTTCAAGCCGTGTTGACACTTTGGTAGAGTTATTAAAGCCTTATGGTATCCGTGAGATTGTAAGAACAGGTACAGTAGCTCTTGATAAGGGTGCTACTGCAGTGTCCGTGTAATCTTGCAGATTTACATAAATCTTTTTATATAAACCGCATAGCGGTAAGGAGGATTTTTAAAATGGAAAATATGACAGCAAAAATTTTCTATCAGTCAGATTGTAACCTTTCTTTGCTTGACGGCAAAACAATTGCAATCATTGGTTATGGTAGCCAGGGTCACGCTCATGCTCTTAACCTTAAGGATTCAGGCTGTGATGTAATCGTTGGCCTTTACGAGGGTAGTAAGTCTTGGGCGAAAGCAGAAGCACAGGGCTTTAAGGTATATACAGCTGCAGAGGCTGCTAAGCGTGCCGATATTATTATGATTCTTATTAACGATGAGAAGCAGGCAGCTATGTACAAGAAGGATATCGCTCCTAACCTTGAGGCAGGCAATATGCTTATGTTCGCTCACGGTTTTGCAATTCACTTTGGTCAGATCGTTCCTCCGGCAGATGTTGATGTTACTATGATCGCTCCTAAGGGACCTGGTCATACAGTAAGAAGTGAGTATCAGGCTGGTAAGGGTGTACCTTGTCTTGTTGCTGTTGAGCAGGACGCTACAGGTAAGGCTAAGGATCTTGCACTTGCTTACGCACTCGGTATTGGCGGCGCAAGAGCAGGTGTTCTTGAAACAACATTCAGAACAGAAACAGAAACAGACCTCTTTGGTGAGCAGGCTGTTCTTTGCGGCGGTGTTTGCGCACTTATGCAGGCAGGTTTTGAAACACTTTGCGAGGCAGGTTATGATCCAAGAAACGCTTACTTTGAGTGTATCCACGAGATGAAGCTCATCGTTGACCTTATTTATCAGTCAGGCTTTGAGGGTATGAGATATTCTATCTCTAACACAGCTGAGTACGGCGACTACATCACAGGTCCAAAGATTGTTACTGAGGATACTAAGAAGGCTATGAAGAAGATCCTTTCTGACATTCAGGACGGTACATTCGCTAAGGACTTCCTCCTCGATATGTCACCGGCAGGCGGTCAGGCTCACTTCCGTGCTATGAGAAGAAAAGCTGCAGAGCATCCTGCAGAAGTAGTTGGTAAGGAAGTTAGAAAGCTTTACAGCTGGTCAAACGAAGACAAGCTTATCAACAACTAATTTTATAGTTTACAGCTTATTTACAGCCTTGACTTTTCAGTCAGGGCTGTTATTTTTAAGGTTCTTTTTCATTAGTTGGGGTAAATTATGGTTTATCGGAGTGTCGGTCGGGCATTGAAATTTAGCTAACGCTAAATTATCCTCCTAAAAGCAAAAAAGTTTACTCAATTTTTCAAATTAATGGTTGGGTGCAGCGCCCATAA
>ENA-OQCO01001214-OQCO01001214.1-human-gut-metagenome-genome-assembly--contig:-NODE-1214-length-10470-cov-0.879629_pt1 | contig 10470 bp, 14 predicted proteins | sample MGYA00242500_ERZ504582 | MGnify/ENA primary metagenome ERZ504582 (study PRJEB26092, sample SAMD00036346) | human gut metagenome | host: Homo sapiens | study: EMG produced TPA metagenomics assembly of...
GTTAGGCCTTGGGAGAGGAGTCAGCGGACGACTCTCCCAAGGCCTAACATCGCGGGCATGGATATTCCGGACGCCTCCGCTTCCCTCCAAAATTCCCCCCAGCCCCTTCCGGGCTCCTCCACGCTATTGGCAATTCAGCGTGAGTGCGGCCACTACTATGCACCTGACAATTAGCAACTCTAAGCCTGAAGTTCTTAGACATACAATCTTGCAATATTTACGATCTTAAAGAAATTCTCTCCAATGAATTTCTTATCTTCTTATAGTCTTATCCACTCACATTCATTATTCTCTTGTATTCCTTCTACTCTCATATTTATTATTCCCCTCCCCCTCAACAAAACTCTCGCGTCCACCTACGCAGGAATTCCCCCAGGCAATATCATGTGTGGCTTTACAGCAGCCAGGCCAAACACCGCCCCTCCGGCTGCCTCTGGCCGTCCTCCATAAAACTACGCCATATCGCCCAATAAATTCCCTTACTCGCTCCGTATCGCCGCCAGCGGGCTCAGCCTCATTGCCCTTAGCGATGGGAAGTATCCCGCGGCCACGCCTACCAGCATTGCGAATCCCATGGACAGGATCACCAGCCACCAGGGGATGTACGAGATATTTCCATCGATGCCCATTGCCGCTCCATTGCCGGTCAGGATATTGATGACAAAGGACATCAGGAAACTTAGGATATTTCCGATGACGCCGCCGATCAGGCCTATGAATGCCGCTTCTATCAGGAACATCTGCTTGATGTTCTTCAGGCTGCAGCCCAATACTTTGATGACGCCGATCTCTTTGGTCCGTTCATAGATGGACATCATCATCGTATTGGCAATTCCGATTGCCGCAACCAGAAGGGAGACTGCTCCGATTCCTCCGAGCACGGCCTGGACAATGGCAAACTGACCTTTCATGCTGTCAAGATATTCGGCGTTGGTCTCCACATTGTAGCCCATCTCCCGGACGATGCTAGCGCACTGTCCACATTGTCTATGTCATCCACTTTTAACTGCGCGTAAGAGTAGCAGAATTCCTTGTATGGCTTGCCAGTCTTGGTTGTTGGCTGCCCGGGGATCACCCTTCCGTTAAATTCTTTTTTCAGGATCTGCTTCAAGGTATCCAGATCGCAGAATATATTATAGTAATTGGCATTGTATTCATCCGGGCCGCCTGCTACGATTCCGCTTGCCTTTGCCACATGCTTGGCTATGGTCTTGGTCTGGGCCTGCTTCCCGCCACCGTCGTCTGAATTGCCGGAGGCTTCGGCGCCGTTCTGGCTGCCCTGGCTATAATATCCTTCCTGATCCAGAATCAGGAATACAGAATCTTTCGCCAGATCGATATCCGGCAGCCTTCCGGTCTCATAATATCCTTTTCCCGAGCCTTTCTCATTGAACATGGTCAGGACTCCGTTGCCATATACCAGATCCAAATGCCCGGAATTGGGCTTTGGCAGAGAGCCTTCCGCCAGATTGATATTCCTTGCCTCCATAGCCTCCGGCGTTGTAGCCAGGAGCTGTCCATATCCTTCATAGCCTCCCTTTAGCAGTACTACTGGCAGTTCGTATACTGGAGAAGCCAAGGCTACATGTTCCAGTTTGGATAATTTGGCCAGCAGCTGGTCATTAATATATTTGGTCGACTGCTCTTCTTCCTTCCCTGAGGAAGAGTACATCATAGAGTTGCCTGCCTGCGCGCCGCTTACCTTAATGGTCGTCAGCCCGCCCGACTGCTCTACCTCGCGGTACAGGGACTGCTGCATGCCAAGTCCCAATGATATCATGACGACAATGGATGCCGTGCCGATGACCACTCCGAGGACGGTCAGGAAAGTACGGAGTTTGCGCCGTTTCAGGTTGCTAGTGCTCATCCTCAGAAGGTCCATCCAATTCATCCAGCAATCCCTCCTCTTCATTTAGCATCTGCTTTTTCTTCTTTTTTCTTATGATGACAACTGTCACGGCAATCCCTACAATGATCACTACAGCGACTGCAATCGGCACTACCGGGACTTTGCCTTGATCTTCTTCCGGAATATCCATCATCGCGGCATCGTCCGCGCTCATCTCCGTCACTTCCAGCTGAAGATCCTTGGTGGTTGTAGAGACTTTGCCGGCCTCATCTTCGTAACTCAGCGTCATTGTGACCTTTGCCGGCCCCTTTGTCGCCTTCTTTCCTTCCAGCATCGCGTCAATCGATGCCGTCGCGCCGGATTCTACATTTCCTACAAACACTTCTTCCTTCTTAATACCAGCCCCTTCAAAAGTGGCCTTTACATTATATAGCTTGATCCGTCCCAGAATTATAGAGGCTGCAGGAAACATTTCCTTCTTCCCCCACCGCAATCGTCTCCGGACTGATATCAAAATCGCTGAATTCAAACCTGGCATCCTGCTTGACCGGAATCGATATGCTGGAAGCCGCTTCTATCTGAGCAGCATTGGCATCTTCATACTTCATGCCCATGTCGATGCTGTACGGCTTTTGAAGCAGGTCTGCCTTAGCGTTGAGCTGGATGGATATATCCGCCGTTCCATTCGCCGCAATTCCGTCCAGATAAATAGAACTTGCGCCGGATGTAGGAAGGAATGCGGGAGCCATGGTCTGCTCATCCTTTCCTTCCGTCGGAGCGTTCAGATTGAACAGCATATTACTGACTTTGGTGGACTTGGATGTATTCTTCAGATGGATAGTCAGTGTGAAGTCGCTTCCGGCGCGCACCTCCGCAGGTCCCGTGGTGAAGCCTGTGACAATGACCCTTGGGACAGACCCGGAGCCTTCCGAGCCGCCGCCACTGAAAGACGCCCCGCCATTGCTGAATCCTCCGGCCTCGATGCCCTCATCTCCTCCGGCGTAGACGGCCTGCGGCTGGTCAGATCCTCCGCCAGGCGTGCTGTCCTGCTTTTCCTCCTGCTTCGCCGTCGTATTCACGTAGAAATTCTGGGTTACCTTAGCCTCCTGATCATCGCCAATGTATCCTTTGAATACCAGCGTGTATCTGGCGGTAGGCACATCTTCCCTCTGGGTAAATTCAAATACCACTTCCTTCTGGGAGTTGGCCGGTATGCTGATGGCTGTGCGGTAACTTTGGAAATCCGTCTGAAATGGCCATGCATCCCCGGTATCTCCCAGTTCTGGCGCTATCACTACATTTCCCATATCCTGGCCGGTATGATTGGATACCACCAGCGTCCACTTCTGGGCCTTTCCCGCCTGATATACAGGCACCTTGTTGTCCTTGGATGCGATGGACAGTTCCGGCACTGCCGCCTCCGCCTTCTGGGCAGGCACCGCCGATACCGCCACCAGGGCCGCAATAAATACTCCTGATAGTATCTGTTTTAATCTTTTCATATTTTACATATCCTCCCTCAATATTTTTCCCGGTTCTCTTCTATCTTAAGAATCTTTCCATCCCGGATGTGGAAGATCCTGTCTGCGTAATTCGCCAGATGCTCGTCATGGGTTACCATAACCAGCGTCTTCTTCTGCTCCCTTACCACCTTCTGCATCAGTTCCATCACTTCCTCCGAAGTGTGGGAATCCAGATTCCCGGTTGGCTCATCGGCAAATATGATCTTCGGGTCCACCACCAGCGCCCTTGCTACGCCTACCCTCTGCTGCTGCCCGCCGGACATCTGGTTGGGCAGGTGCTTCTTATGCTTCTTTAAGTTGACCAGATCCAGCATCTTGTCAGCCTTCTTCAATCGGATATCCCTTGGAATCCCACGGAAGCTTAGAGGCAGCGCCACATTCTCCACCGCGTTCATAGTCCCCAGCAGATGGAAAGACTGGAAGATGAATCCTACGTTATCGCGTCGGAACCGCACCAGCTGGTCTTCGTTCAAGGTCTCAATGTGCTGCCCTGCGATCACAACGCTTCCCTTCGTGGGCTTCTCAAGGCCTGCCAGCATATTCAGCAAGGTAGACTTGCCTGAGCCGGACGTTCCGACGATCGCGCAGAATTCGCCCTCGCAGATATCAAAATTTACCCCGTCAAGCGCTCGGACAATCTCATCCCCTACCCGGTATAACTTATACAGATCTCTTACTTCTATTACTTTTCCCATAAGCCCCTCCTGTCATATGTGTTCTAAGTATACAGTAGAAATTGAAAAACTTTCAGTAGAAAATTATGAAATATTTCTTAATATTGCATTTCTGTGAAAAAAGTATTATAATATGTCTTGTGCAGATGTAGTTCATCGGTAGAATACCAGCTTCCCAAGCTGGGGAGGCGGTTCGATTCCCGTCATCTGCTCTTTTCCAGGCTGGGAATACAATCGTTGTGTATTCTTAGCCTTTCTTAATACGATAGCCTATGAAGGAGCAGACATGATACCAACCATCGGATTATCCATAAAAGCATTAAAAAAAGAGCCATTTTCAGGCTCTCACTGCGGCATGAGATATTACCTTAACGCGAAGGACGATATGCTGTATGCATACATCTATTCGGAACCCTGGTGCTTTGAGGCAACCCCGGATGACCAGAAGGAGCAGAAAGACTTTCCGTTTACCCAGGACGGCCTTAATGCGGCGGTGGACTGGCTCAATGCCATTTACGAAGAAAGACGCGTCCAATTCAATAAAGCAGAAAAAGACAAGATGAAGCATTTCCTTGGAAGATAAGAAAAGCGCCGGCGTATACCGGCGCTCTTATTATGCAACACTTTCCAGCACTTCTTCCGCAATATTGCGGGCATGGTCTGAAATACGCTCCAGACACACCAGGGTATCCAGAAATACGATCCCAGCCTCCGTATTGCACTGGTTGTTCGTCAGGCGCTTGATGTGCCTGCTTCGAAGCGTGATCTCCAGATCGTCTGCCTGGGTCTCTTTTTCAATCACCTTCAAAGCCTTTTCCTTACTCTTCTCTTCAAATGCCTCCAAGGCATATTTATAACTGTCAATACATACATCCAGCATTTCTTTTAACTGGGAACTTCCGATTTCGGAGAATGCTACCTTCTTTTCATAGAGCGTCTCCGCAAATTCAGAGATATTCTCACAGTAATCGCTGATACGTTCTATATCCGACACCATCTGAAGAAGGTGTGCCACATCCTGATGCTCTTTCTCGCTGATCTGGAGAGCGCTTAGCTTGATCGCATAGTCGGTAATGCCCGCGCTAAGCTTATCCACCGTAGTCTCTTCTTCCTTCAGGAACTGGATATCCTCATCCTTGAGCGTAAAGAGAACCGTCTTGGCAACATCCAGAGAGTCCTTTACGATCTCGCCCATACGAGCCACTTCTCTGACGGTAGACTGAAGCGCAATGCTTGGCGTCTCCAGGATACGGTCGTCCAAAAGGACCTTGCTCTTGTCCCGGGTATCCTCCTCCACGCGCCCGATCTTCTTAGCCAGCTTGATAATCCAGCCGGATACCGGGAAGAGAAGCACCGTCGTGCCAATATTAAATGCCGTATGAACAATACTGATCTCCGTCTGCGTGATGATGCCAACGCCTGCCTCCGGATGGAGGACTTCAAAGTAGACGATAGCGATCACGCTGAATATAATCGTACCAATGATGTTAAATAGCAGATGCATCAGCGCTGCTGTTCTTAGCATTCTTCTTCGCGCCAAGACTTGACAGGATTGCGGTGATACAGGTACCGATATTCTGTCCCATGATAATGTAGATAGCAGCGCTGAACTGGAACCAGCCCTGCCGCCGCCAGACTCTGCAGGATACCCACGGAAGCCGAGGAACTCTGGATGATCGCCGTCACAAGGGCGCCTGCCAGGATTCCAAGAAGCGGGTTATTCCCCAGTGTAACAAGATACTGCGGAATCCTTCTGATTCCTGCAGCGGCGCTACTGCCGATGACATAGTTGTAATACCAATAAATAACAAGCCAAAGCCTACGACGATGCTGGCGATCTCTTTGGATGAGCGTCTTTTCCCGGTCAGCATGATGATCACGCCCAGCATGACCGCGATCGGAGCCAGAGTGGCCGGACTTAGGAACTTGGCCCACTCGACAGAAGATACCAGCCATCCGGTTACAGTGGTACCTACATTCGCTCCCATAATGACGCCCATAGCCTGGGTCAGATTCATAATTCCCGCATTTACAAATCCCACGACCATGACCGTAGTGGCTGAGGAACTCTGGATAACCGCGGTGATCGCGGCTCCAAGCAGCACTCCCATCAGCTTATTCTTCGTCAGCACTTCCAGCAGGGACTTCATCTTATTGCCTGCCGCATTCTCAAGGCCCTGAGCCATGATCTGCATACCATAGATGAACATTCCAAGCCCGCCTACAAAAGGTATGATGATGTTTAAGTAATTCATTGGTTTCCTCCTAATGTACAAATAAACTCACTATTTCTACAATACCATTAACAAATAGAGAAAACAACCAGTTTTTTACTTTTCATCTTAGGATCAAATACCATGGATGCCAGGTAGCCGAATATCAGTGCCGCCGAGATTCCAACCGCGCTGGCTTTAAAGCCGCCCAGGAAGATTCCGATAAATCCTTCTTTCTCTACCGCTTCTTTGACGCCTTTCCATAAAAGATTCCCAAACCCGGTAAGCGGAACGCTTGCCCCGGCTCCGGCGAAGTCCTGGAAAGGCTGGTACAGCTGCAAGGCTCCCAGAACGCTCCGCCGCACACCAAAAGCACCATGATGCGCCCCGGCATCAGTTTCGTCCGATCCAGCAGGATCTGCACCAGAGCGCAGATCAATCCTCCGATCAAAAATGCTTTTAAATAATCCATATTTTTCTCCTTCCTGCTAGCAATGTTCCAGCACGATTCCATGGGCGATTCCCGGCACGCTGGCACCTTCGTTGAAGCTGACGGTGGACATCAGCGCTCCCGTGGGGACAAATAGGATCCGCTTCCATTCCCCCTTGATCAGCTTCGGAAGGATATAGGCCGACAGCGTAGTAGCCGCGCAGCCGCAGCCGCTTCCCCCCGCGTGGGTGTCCTGCGTCTGCTGGTCAAAGATGGTCATGCCGCAGTCCATATGGTTCTTCTTGATGTCATACCCTCTGCCTCTCATCAGATCGAACAGAATACTCTGACCTACATATCCCAAATCCCCGGTAATAATCCGGCTGTAATCTTCCGGCGCGTATCCAAAGTCTTCCAGGTTCTGGATGATGGTGTCGCAGGCTGCTGGCGCCATACAGGCTCCCATGTTCTGGGAATCCTTAAGACCATAGTCCACAATCTTGCCGATGGTGACTCCGGTTATCCTCACGTGGCTTCGCTTTTTTCCCAGTATAAAGGCCCCGCTTCCGGTCACCGTCCACTGTGCGGACAGCGGCCTCTGGTTCGCGTATCCAAGCGGAAAACGGAATTCCTTCTCCGCGCTTCCAAATGGCTGGAAGTAACTGCCATCATATAATCCCCATAGTTTCCCGCAACGCTCATAGATGCGAGTGCCAGAGCTTCCCCTGCCGTAGAGCACGCCCCAAACAGTCCAAACATAGGGATTCCCAGCCCCTCTACTCCAATTGACGTGGCAATTCCTTGGCGCAGCAAGTCTCCGCCAAAGAGATATCTGATGTCTGCAGGCTCCAGATGCTCTTTCCCCATCGCCAGAAGGCACGCTTCCTTCTGCATAGTGCTCTCCGCCGCTTCCCAGGTGTCCTCGCCAAAGAGATCTTCGCTCTCTACCATATCGAACATCTTGCCCAGAGGTCCTTCTCCCTCCTTTTTTCCTACCACGGAGCGCTGCTGATCAAAAATGGAGATTCCTCGAATTGAATGCTTTGCTGTCCTTTTATCATATTAAAATACCCCGCTTATCTTCAATATCCAGTAGCCAAGCCCCAGTAGCCAGCTGGTAAATATTCCATACAGGATGACCGGGCCTGCAATGGTAAAGATCTTGCAGCCGATGCCCATGACCTGTCCTTCTTTCTTGTATTCGATCGCTGGAGCGGCCACAGAGTTGGCGAATCCGGTAATGGGTACCAGCGCGCCGGCCCCTCCCCATTTCGCTATCCCTGGGTAAATGTTAAACCCTGTCAGAAGGACGCTTAAAAGAACGAGTATCATGGAGGTCCATCCTCCGCTGATATCCTTATCAAGTCCTGATTTATCGCAGAAATTAAGGATTGCCTGTCCGATCACGCAGATGGCTCCGCCGGTCACAAAAGCCTTTGCCATATTGGCCGGAAGATTGTGGACCGGCGTCTTCTGTTTTACATAATTTTCGTATGCTTGCTGCTGTCTTTGCTTATCCAATTTTGTTTCCTCCATAATCATTTAATTCCTACCACCGGTTGAAGAAGAATATGAATGCTCCGATTCCTTTTCCCAGCGCCATTCCCAATATAATATAGGGAATGCAGCGAAGAAGCTTGATCCTGCGGATAAAGATCGGGAACAGATTCAATATCTCTGCCAGCGCCATGGACCAGCACCCTACGAAGATTCCCCCGAACAGGCCAAAGATTGGCACAAGCCACCCGCCATGGGGAATCGAGATCTGATAGATAAAAAATATGTTCCCCAGAATTCCTCCCAGGGCCACGCTGTCTTCATACAGAAGGATATGCTCTCCGGTATGGGTCCTGTCCGCAAAGTCGGATACAACGCCCAGCCCGATCACAAAGGAAAACAATCCCCCTGCAACCGCCACGCCGGCGCTAAGACCGATGATTGCCAGTAGTATTTGTGCTGCCCACATCCAGTTCTTTCTCCTTTCTGGAATATGTCTCTATCAGGTCGTCTGGATATCATTCTCATATAAACGCATTTCCACTTCCATAGGAGTTGGGTCTACCGAAAACTTCTTTTTTCCAAAATGATTGAAAAATGTCAGTATTCCTATCGTAAGTCCAATACAGTAAGTCAGTTCCAGAATCGTAAATCCGCTGTTCGTCTTGCCAGTGACCAGTTCATAAATCTGTGAGAACATCTTGGTCGTCCCCACGTCATTGTTGAACGCCATAATGGAGAATGCCGCGCCGATAAAGCTGATGATCACCACGCCCACCACCTTCATCAGGTGCACGGCGCCTCCGGCAGTCTGCTGCTCCTCATAGGTAACGATAAAGTCTGCTTCTCCCATGCTCTGGACATCCATATTGGGAAACTGCTCATGGATGCATTCAATAACCCTCAGGATGGACACCGTGGTTCGATTCTGGTGCTTCTTATCCGTATGATGGAACTTTAAAAGCTTGATCGTATTCAGTTTTGGAACTACGGACGGATTCGCGCATTCCATAGTCACTACGTCGCCAAGGGTTACTTCCGCCTTGGTGACCTCTACATTTCTATCCGCCTTTATATATACGGTTTCGCTATTTGCCGCCATAACTACCCCCTGCTTTCCATACTGACTGTCACGAGCGTGCCCTCACTTACATGATTCCTGTTCTTGACATCGCCGAAATAATAGATAAATCCTATGATGATCGCGGCCGCTACGACGCAAATCAGGCACACCCTGAGTTTTTTCCTTGCCTCATCCATACTTTCCACCTTCTTTATTCCTTTTGTGGGTTAGTATGGATGGTTTCGGGAAAAATATACATGGCGTGCCTGTCATATTCGTTCTCTAAGATTTTTTAAAATTTTCTTTTCCATCCTGGATACCTGGACCTGGGATATGCCCAGTTCCCTGCCTACCTGGGTCTGGGTCTGGTTGGCAAAATACCTCAGATAGATCAGCTGCCTCTCGTCTTTGTCCAGATAATTCAGCAATTGCTGAAGCAGCATGTGATTCAGGATCTTGTCCTCTCCGCCTTCCTTCTCCGGCAGTTTGTCCATCAGGCGGATCTCCTGTCCTTCCTTCTGGTAGATCGGCTTATGGAGGGACTCGATATCGCCGCTGGCATCCAGTGCCATGGTTAGTTCCTCGCGCTCTACATTGAGGCTCTCTGCTATTTCAGTAATCGTAGGATCTCTGCCCCATTGCTCCTGCAGCCTTTCCTGGCACAGATATGCCTTGTATGCCAGTTCTTTCAGCGAACGGCTGACCTTGATCATCCCGTCGTCTCTCAGAAAACGCTTGATCTCCCCGGATATCATCGGGACGGCATACGTAGAAAATTTCACGTCGTAAGACATGTCAAACTTGTCTATGGCCTTTAGAAGTCCGATGTTCCCTACCTGGAACAAATCTTCTGCCTCTACGCCCCTGTTATAGAATCTTTTTACAATGCACCATACAAGGCCTGCATTTTCCTCCACTAATCGTGCTCTTGCTTCTTCATCCCCGTCGTGAGACTTCTGAATTAAAGCGATTGTGTGGTCCATAGTCTACGTCCTTTTCCAATTGTTTTTTCCATCTTTACCGTTGTTCCTTTGCCCGGGACTGATTCCACTTCCAGCTTATCCATAAAGGCTTCCATAAAAGAGAATCCCATTCCCGACCGCTCCAATTCCGGCTTCGTGGTAAAAAGCGCTCCATCGCCTGCTTGACATCCTCGATTCCCTTCCTTCATCTTCAATTTCAAGATAGAGGGTCTTGCCTTCTGTGCGGCAGCGGATATAG
>ENA-OQCO01001216-OQCO01001216.1-human-gut-metagenome-genome-assembly--contig:-NODE-1216-length-10440-cov-1.060021_pt1 | contig 10440 bp, 11 predicted proteins | sample MGYA00242500_ERZ504582 | MGnify/ENA primary metagenome ERZ504582 (study PRJEB26092, sample SAMD00036346) | human gut metagenome | host: Homo sapiens | study: EMG produced TPA metagenomics assembly of...
CTTTGTGGGGAGAGGACGAATGACGGAATGAGCGAGTTTTCGTGTTTACACGAAAACGAGGGATATGAAGTCCATGAGACGAGGAAGGAGGTGCGGCCCGTGGCGGACAATTTTTGGCCTGAAAATCGGCATTGAGGGCGAAAAGGAATTTAAAAAGGCTTTGTCGGAGATCAACCAGTCCTTTAAGGTGCTTGGCTCCGAGATGAAGCTGGTTTCCTCCCAGTTTGATGCCAACGATAAATCCATCCAGGCGCTTTCCGCAAGGAATACCGTTCTGAACAAGGAAATCGACGCCCAGCGCCAGAAGATCGAAACGCTGCGGGCTGCCCTCCAGAACGCCTCCGAGTCCTTTGGGGAGAATGACCGCCGGACGCAGAACTGGCAGATCCAGCTTAACAACGCTGAAGCCGCCTTAAACGGCATGGAGCGGGAACTTTCCGCCAATGAGCGGGCTATTGAGTCCCTCTCCCGGCAGGAGACGGAAGCGGCGGACGCCACAGAGCGGCTCTCCCAGGAGATTTCCCGTCAGGAAGATGAACTGGCCGGGATGAAACGCGCCTATTCCAATGCGGTTCTGGAGTACGGGAAAGGCTCCAGCGAGGCAAAGGAACTGGAGGGGCGCATCTCCCAGCTTTCCGGGGAACTTAAGGAAAACCGGGAGCGGATGAAGGATGCCGGGGATGTGGGCGGAGGATTTCGGCGATTCGCTGGAGGACGCATCCAGCGGGGCAGATAAATTGGGTTCCGGCCTTTCGGTCGCCACAGTGGCGATGGGCAACCTCATCTCCTCCGGTATCCAGGCGGCGTTGAGCGGTATCCAGGAACTTGGAAGCGCCATCTGGAACCTGGACGAAGCCACTGAGGAATACCGGGTGGCACAGGGCAAGCTGACCACCGCTTTTGAGGCGGCGGGATACAGCGGGGACGCGGCACAAAAACCTACACGGAGTTCTATAAAATCCTGGGCGATACGGACACGGCCACGGAAGCCTCCCAGCTCCTGGCGCAGCTTGCCCAGAACGAGCAGGACATTACCAAATGGACGAATATCGCGGCTGGCGTTTACGGCACCTTCGGCGACGCCCTCCCCATCGAGGGCATGATCGAGTCCGCCAACGAGACCGCCAAAGTGGGCGAGGTTACCGGCTCCCTGGCGGACGCCTTAAACTGGGTGGGCATCAGCGAGGACTCCTTCAATGAGAAACTTGCTGCCTGTTCCAGTGAAAGTGAACGCAACCGTCTCATCATGGAGACACTCTCCGGGGCCTATGACGAGGCGAGCGGCGCGTTCTACCGCAACAATGAGGCGCTGGTGGCGTCGCGGGAAGGACAGGCGCAGCTTGACGAGACCCTGGCAGGGCTTGGGGAGACTATCTCCAATGTGAAGAACAACCTCCGTGCGGAATTCCTCCCGGCAATCTCGGAAGTTATCTCCGCCTTTACCGACATGGTCAACGGCGTGGACGGGGCGGATGAAGCCTTTGCCGGGGCCATTACGGGGCTGGTGAACACGGCGGTTTCCATGCTGCCGCAGTTTGTAAACACCGGGATGCAGATGCTGACCTCGCTGCTCTCCGGCATCATCCAGAGCCTTCCGGCTGTGATGGAGGGCGCGGCGCAGATCATCGTCACGCTGGCCCAGGGCATCGCGGCGGCGGTCCCTACCCTGATTCCGCAGATTGTCCTTGTGGTTACCCAGATCGTGCAGACCCTGATCGAAAACCTGCCGATGATCCTGGACGCGGCACTGCAGCTTATCATGGGGCTGGCCCAGGGGCTGCTTAATGCTATCCCGGTTCTGATTGCGGCCCTGCCCGCCATCATTACGGCGATTGTGGAGTTTATCGTGGGGGCGATCCCACAGATCATCAATGCCGGGATACAGCTATTGACCTCGCTGGTCTCCGCACTGCCGGAGATTATCACGGCCATTGTGGCGGCAATCCCGCAGATCATTGACGGGCTGGTGACCGCCATCCTCGGCAGCATCCCCCAGATCATTGACGCGGGTGTGAACCTGCTGATTTCCCTGATTCAGAACCTGCCGACCATCATTACCACCATTGTGGCAGCAATCCCGCAGATTATTTCCTCGCTGGTAAACGCCATCTTAAACAGCATCCCCCAGATCATCCAGGCAGGCGTGCAGCTATTTGTTTCGCTGATCCAAAACCTGCCCACCATCATCGTGGAGATCGTAAAGGCGGTGCCGCAGATCATTGCGGGGATTGTGAACGCCTTTACCTCGTCTATGGGCCAGATCGTCAATATTGGCAAGAACATCGTGCAGGGGCTGTGGCAGGGTATCCAGAGCCTTGCCGGATGGATCTGGGACAAAGTCTCCGGCTGGATTTCCGGCATCTGGGACGGGATCTGCAGCTTCTTTGGCATCAACTCGCCCTCGAAGGAAATGGCCTGGGTGGGCGAGATGCTGGGCAGGGGCCTTGCCGGCGGTATTGAGGACAGCGCCGGTGAAGCGGTCAGCGCCGCAGAGGATTTGAACAACGGCATCCTGGGCGTGATGAATGGCCTGGCGGCGGATATGCAGTCCGCAGTCCCGTCAAACTTTGCCTTTGACACAGCCGGGACGGTGGGTTCTGTGGCCGGCAGTATGGGCGGAACAGGCGGCTCCTCTTTTGGAACCCTCATCACCATCCAGCAGATGATCGTCCGCAGCGAGGATGACATCCGTAGGATTTCCCAGGAACTATACAACCTGATCCAGACCGGTTCCCGCGCCCAGGGACGGTTCAGTACCGCATAAAAGGAGGTGGCTTTGTGGGCTTTTCGTATAACGACATCACATCCAAGAGCATGGGCTTAAAGGCAAGGCTGACCTCCTGGCAGGTCAGCGGGAGTTTGCGGAACTTTACCACAACGGTCCCCGGCAAGTACGGCGTGACCGACTTTGGGGGCGGATTTTGACTACCGGGAGATCGTGGTCTCCTGCAGTATCTTCCCCAGGCACAGCTTTTCCGCACTGGTTTCCACGCTGGACGATATCGCTGCGTGGCTCGACCCGGTGGGCGGCTTAAAGCAGCTCGTCCTGGACGATGTGCCAGACCGGTACTTCATGGCAAGACTGAACGCGGCGGTGGAGTGTGAACGGCTCCTGCGTTCTTCCGGCAGCTTTGACCTGACCTTCTTCTGTCCGGACCCCTTCGGCTATGCCATCGAGGATGAGACCTTTTCCATCACGGAAGCGGGAAACAGCACGGTCACGCGGATCATCGGGAACATGGAGTCCAACCCCATTTACCGCATTGAGGGCGTGGTTACTTCCGGGGCAGGCAATTCCATCAGCATTACTACCAACGGGCAAGAGTTGAAGATCGTCAACGCCACCCTTGCATCCGGCGAGACGCTGGTGGTGGATACCGACCGGATGACCGCCTATGTGGAGGACGCGTACGGGATTATCCTGCGGAACGCCCTGCCGTATCTGGAAGAACTGAATTTTCCCACCTTGGCGGTGGGGAGCAACACGGTTTCCGTAACGGCGGCAAACGCCACGTTTACGGGGCTGGAAATTCAGGCAAGGAGCCGATGGAGGTGAGCGGTTATGGCACTGAAAACGATACTGAACAAGCAGACGGATTTTACCGGGGAGTTCCCGGAAGAATGGGCAAAGGGCGGCCTGTGGCGGTTCAATGAATCAGACCCGGATGAGGACGACTGCCTTTTGGATTCCTCCGGCATGGGGCGGGCGGCATACATCAACAACTGGAGCGGCACCAGTGCGTCCCTTTCCGCAAACCGTCTGGGGAATTACTTCCGCATGAACATTGTGAACCCATCCTCCGAGCAGAACTATCTGAAGGTGACCAACGATGGCAGCATTTTCGCAAGCCTTGGGGCAAGGATTGTCTGCGGCGGCTGGATGAACCCCACCACCTATTCCGTGGGGAATACCTACTGCCCGATTTTTAACACCCGGTACGGACCGGGGCAGCCAATCTTCTACCTGTCCCTCATCCGAGGCAATCCGAGGATCATGCTCTACAACGATACCGGGTCACTGATTCTGGACGAGTCGGTGGACCCGCCCTTTTCCCTGGTCAACGGCGGCTGGTACTTTATCGCCTGCCTGATCGAGCCGGACAACAAGACGGCGCAGTATGTGGTGGGCAACCGGGGGCAGCGGCACGGTGTGGGCATCGGAGAAACTTTCCTTTACCGGGGAACTGAACCGCTCCTGTACGGCAGACCTCATTCTGGGGATGCACGCCGATTCCTACTGGTACGCCGGAGGGCTGGACGATTGGTTTTTGGACTGTGACACCCAGCTAACCGCAGAGGACCTGGAAAACTACTTCCTTTCCTCCCTCTGCGCCAACGGCGGCGATACCTCCAGGGATGTGGACGGCATCACCGAGCCGGGAGCGGTTACCTTGGCGCGCATCGGACGGCGTTTACCCTTCGGAGGGTGTACTGACCACAGCAGCGGCGGACTGCAATCTCTCCGGCACCGGGCGTGTGTCCGTGACCAGCGAGTATATCTCCGGTACGACGGCGGTTTCCCTGGTGGAGACTTCCACCAGCGATGACCTGGAGGAATGGAGCGATTGGGCGGCAGTCCCCGCTGACGGGCGGCTGGCGTCCCCCAACCGGGCGTATATCTGCTTCCGGGTAACGCTGACTACCACAGACACCTCCCGGACACCGAAGGTTATCGACATCCGGCTCTATGACATCCCGAAAGCGCCCTATGAGAAGATCGGCTATGCCCGGCCGGTGGTATTGGACAGTAACGGCGCGTGGGAGGCGGTGCTGGAAAACGCCTATGACATCATTGTGACCAGCGAGATCAACGGCGAGGACACTCTTTCCTTTAAGATTCCCTACCGGGACGGCAAGCGGGGGTATATCGACAGTGAGAAGAAGATCCAGATCGTGGATGATGTGTATAAGGTACGGACAGTTACCGACACCAGGGACACGGACGGCAGTGCCGTCACAGAGGTGTACGCAGAGGCGGAGTTCTATGACCTGACCTTTTCTGTCCGCAAGGAGGAACGTACCTTTGAAGCGGAGTACCCGGAAACGGCGATGGCATACGCCCTGGAGGGTACGGAATGGAGCGTCGGCACAGTGACGGTGCGGACACAGCGCACCTGGACCAGTACGGAGAAAAACGCTTTGTCCATCCTTCGGAATATCGCAGACCTCCACGGCGGCGACCTGGTCTTTGACTGCCCGAACCGGCTGGTGCATCTGCTGACGGTCAACGGCAAGGACAGCGGCGCCCTTTTTGCCTACAAGAAGAACATGAAATCCATCCAGCGGGTGGTGGACACCAGGGAGCTTGTGACCCGGTTGTACGCCGTGGGCGCGGAAGGGATGACCTTCGCGGACATCAACGGCGGAAGGGCCTATGTGGAGGACTTCACCTACACAGACGAGGTGAGAATCTCCACCCTGGACTGCTCCTCTTTCACGAATCCCTACCAGATGAAAGAATATACCGAGATGCGGCTGGCGGATTACGCAAAGCCCACCATTTCCTATGTGTTAAACGCGATGGACTTATCCGTGCTGACGGGCTACGAGCATGAAGCCTGGGAACTGGGAGATTACGTCCGGGTGGAGGATAAGGAGTTGGGGCTTTCGGTCACCACAAGAATTGTCCGCCGGGAATACAACCTGCAGGAGCCGTGGAACACGGTGCTGGAGCTTTCCACCACGCTGAAGAACCTGGGCAGTTCCGCCAGTGAATGGGACAACGCGGCGGACTCGCTGGAAGGCACCAGCATGGTGTCGAACAACGATATCCGGGAAATGGTTCCTTTCAATCTGCTTAGAAACTCCCGCGCCGATGACGGGCTTGCCTACTGGGTCAGTTCCGGCTTTGAGGCGGACAGTGAAAACGGCGCGTCCGGCACGGCGTCTTTCAAAGCGGAGGGCGTGGCCGGCATGACCAAGAGCCTGTCCCAGACCGTCTATCCCGCCAACCGCTCCAGCTACACCCTGTCGGCGCAGATCGGCTCGGAAAATCTGGAGAAGTTAAGCGAGGATTCCCAGGTGGGCATTGAAGTGGTGATCGAGTATGAGGACGGCAGTACGGAAAGCCGGTTCATTGATTTGTACTGATGGAAGGAGGACGGCATGGCATATTTATCTTCAACTTCCGCCAGGATCACGCCGGAGAATTATTCCTCCAGGGTCAAGTCCATCACGGTGCGGGTGTGCATCACGAACTGCACCGGGACGCTTTATATCACGGACATCCTCCTGCAGGCGGGGTCCGTGGTGACGGGATGGGTAGGCCATCCCTGCGAGATGAAGTGGACGCTGGATGGCTGAGATTGCTTTTATCCGGCTGGCGGAGGTTATCAACCGGAAACAGGATATGCGTGTCGTGAGCGTCACCGTGAAGCCTACCATTGCGGACTGCTCCGGCACGATCTATTTTACTGACCTGATGCTCCAGGAAGGTCCTGCGCTGACGGGATACACGCCCCATACGGAACCCTTCCTACAAAAGCTGCGTGTGGACGGCGAGGTCAAGCCTCCTGTCTGGTTCAACGGCGTGGTGCGGGGCGAGGAAACGGTCATCCTCTTTAACCTTGGGGAGACTTCCGCTGGGCTGGATGTGCATTTGTACCCCAAGTCCGACCTGGAAGCGGGGGCGGTTTCCCTCTGCCAGGGGGCGGGCGGCCAGAAGGTATCCTTCCCCAACGCCGTCCCCGCCGAAGCGGACCTTGCTCTGCTTGCCAGCACACGGCAGTGTACGAAGAACGGCAGCCCGGAGAAAAAAGAGGGCTTTTACCAGTACAGCGCCGCCTGGGATTCCAAGCATAAGGTGACGCTCCCGGAAGGGAAAACGGCGCGGGTGCTGTTTGAGATGCAGGAAATGCAGGATGGAGGTGAGCCGATCTGATGGACACACTGAAAGGCAAACAGATCATGGTATGGACGTTCATGGGAAACGCCCGGATGTATGAAGCCCTCCGTGACTACGGCGACCGCATCAGCCAGATTGGGCTGTTCTCCTTTAAGGTGCGGGCCACCGGGGAGATTTACGAGAGCGGCGTGGCGATTTCGGATATGCTCACCTACATCAACAAGTGGCCCCATATCAAGTGGCTGCTGACGGTGGCCAACGACGGGGCGAACAGCATCTTCCGCGCTGCGGGACAACATAAACGGGGCACAGGAGATGTTCCTCTCGGAGATCATCCGCATCATGGAGAAGTACCCCCTGGTGTGACGGCATCGACATTGATCTGGAACGCGGGGACGGCTACTCCACCCATGCCGCATCCACCGCCATGTTCCAGAACATCTACAATACGGTAAAGAATTACGATGCCACGAAGCACATGAACATCTGCCTGCCGGGGATGACTTCCGTTAATGGTTCGGTGGGCGGCGAGAACTGGTGTGTCTACGGGGACCTCGATGCCTACTGTGACACGGCGTCTATTATGAGCTACGGCATGGCCTGGGCAGGCTCCGCGCCGGGGCCGGTTTCTCCGAGAAGCTGGCTGGAGGGCATTTACGATTACGCCACCCAGGTCATGGACCGGATAAGATTTTCCTGGGAATGCCGGCCTACGGCTGGAACTGGCAGATTTACGATACGCCGGAGAACCTGGGCGAGACCTACCGGGGCGTTTCCAACACCTACTACGCCGCAAGGTACTGGATGACGGGAGCGTACAACTTCACAGGTGACGCGCCGCCCCAGCCCTTTCTCCCTATCGTGGCCTATTGGGATGATTATGACAAGGTGCCCTACGCCTTTCCCCATGTCTACGATTACATGGAAGGAGCGGACGCAGTTTCCCGCGAGTACCCTCAGCTTGCGGACACATACAACCGCAGGCGCTACCTGACTGCCTACGGCAAGGAGCAGAAAACCGAGTTCGGAACTATTTTCATCGACCGGGACGCTGACGGCTACTCCAGCGCGTCCGGCATTGTCTCCATTGAAAACGGCATCGCAACCCTGGGCGATAACGGCTCGGTGACCTACAGTTTTACGGTGAACGCAGCGGGAACTTACGATGTGGCGGTGCGGCTCTGCTATCCCTTCTGGGATAAGAACGGCATCTATGCGGCGCTGGACGGCAGCACAAAGCACTTCACGGAAAGCCGCCTGTGGTGGCCGTACTGGCGGAGTACCTTCTGGGCGTCCCTCGCAAGCGGCGTAACGCTTTCGGCCGGGACACACACCATTACCATTTCAGTGGATGCCAAAGGCGTCCAGTTTTACGGCTTCCGCATCTGCTCGGCTTTTTCCGAAGAACCTACCGCCGGGGAGGCTGCCTTTGCCCTTGCGCCCAGGAGCTTTAAGGATGTGGACGGCAGTATGGCTGTACCCGATAAGGGCTTTAAGCTGACGCTGGAGATGCTCCGAAGGAAGCCGGACTCGGCGCTCATCTGGTATGAGGACTTCCAGGATTACGGTGTGCTGGAGACGGACTACTGGACGGTGCGCTCCGGCTCCTTCGAGGTGTGGCGGTCGGATGAATATTCGATGGAGCGTGTCTACTCCCAGCTTGAAGGGCATGGGGAACTTGCGTGGCAGTATGACGGCTTTTCGGAGCTGCATCTGCGGGCAAGGCTGGCTTTCCCGGCAAACGGGAGCGGACGGGCCGGCGTATTCTGCGGCAGCCTGTTCTGCTGCTTAAACTACGACACCCAGGCGGTGGAGTTATATAATGGTTCCACGCTCCTTGGCAGCTACAGCCAGGAGATCGCAAGGACTTCATCGGCAGACCTGCGGGCCAATCCCTCCATGTACACAGTGGAGATGCGCCTCCGTGGGAACCGAGTGCGGGTGTATTCCGGTTCTTCCTACACCCTGCGCTTCACGGCGGCAGCCAGCGGCTTTTCCGGGGGCTACGCCGGGTACCGCTCGGACAACACCACGGTCTGCGAACTTCTGCGGCTGGGGGACGCCTGGACCTACGAGCCGTATGAGCGGTTTGATGTGGAGATGCCGGATGGCAGTTTCAAAAGCTACGGCAGGATCAGCCGTTCCAACTGCACCTGGGATGAGGAGTTTCAGGTGTTCACGCTGACCGCCGATGTGGAGGAAACTTCCACCCGGAGCGAGGACATCTCCCTGGATTATGACTTTTTCCACTCTGACCTTTTAGAGATTTCCTGCGGCGGGAACTATGCGGCAAAGGTCATACCAAGGGACATCAACATCTGGATTTCCCGGCTGTTCCTTGGAGACGCGGACGGCTTTTCCATCCTCTACTACCAGGACGTGGATTCCCTGGTCTACTGGGCAAACCAGGCGGCGTACCGCTGGAAGCTCCGGGGGATGTGTATGTGGTCTTTGGGTCAGGAGGATATGCGGCTGTGGGAATGGCTGCCGAAGCAAACAGAATAACTTACGGGAACTGGCGACTGTCCTGCTGGGCGGCCGCTTTTTTCATACACAAAACCATTTCAAGAAACGGAGGTATCAACATGAAGGAACTTTGGAACACGGCGCAGGTGATCTTTGCCGCCATTGGAGGGTGGCTGGGCTATTTCCTGGGCGGCTGCGACGGGCTGCTCATCGCCCTGGTAGTGTTCGTGGCGGTGGATTACGTCACGGGCGTGATGTGTGCCATCTCGGACAAGAAGCTGTCCAGCGAAGTGGGCTTTAAGGGCATCTGCCGGAAGGTGCTGATCTTCCTGCTGGTGGGGATCGCCAACATCGTGGATGTACAGGTCATGGCACAGGCTCGGTGCTTCGCACGGCAGTCATCTTCTTTTATCTCTCCAATGAGGGCGTGAGCCTGCTGGAGAATGCAGGACACCTGGGACTTCCGATCCCGGAAAAGATCAAAACGGTATTAGAGCAGCTCCATGACAGAGCAGAAAACGGAAAGGAAGGTAATGAATAATGGCTTACACAAACAGTTCCCTTGTATCTTACACAAAACTCAGCCCTAACCACTCCGGGCAGAGGACACATTCCATTGACCGGATCACGCCCCACTGTGTGGTTGGACAGCTGACGGCAGAGAGCATCTGCGGATGCTTTACCAGCCCGTCCAGAGAGGCCAGCTGCAATTATGGCATCGGAAAGGATGGGAAGATCGCCCTTTGCGTGGAGGAGAAGAACCGCTCCTGGTGTTCTTCCAGCAGCGCCAACGACCAGAGGGCTGTCACCATCGAGTGCGCCAGCGATTTGAATCATCCCTACGCAATGACCACCGCTGTTTACAATTCCCTCGTGAAACTGTGTACGGACATCTGCAAACGGAATGGGAAGAAGAAACTTCTCTGGCTGGGGGATAAGAATAAGACGTTGAATTACTCGCCGAAGTCTGATGAGATGGTACTCACCGTTCATCGCTGGTTTGCGAACAAATCCTGTCCGGGAGACTGGCTGTATTCCCGTCTTGGAGATCTGGCCTCCAAGGTAACGGCTGCACTGGGAGGTTCCTCCTCTGGCTCCACAGGATCGGTTTTATACCGTGTCCGAAAAAG
>ENA-OQCO01001217-OQCO01001217.1-human-gut-metagenome-genome-assembly--contig:-NODE-1217-length-10432-cov-0.860650_pt1 | contig 10432 bp, 18 predicted proteins | sample MGYA00242500_ERZ504582 | MGnify/ENA primary metagenome ERZ504582 (study PRJEB26092, sample SAMD00036346) | human gut metagenome | host: Homo sapiens | study: EMG produced TPA metagenomics assembly of...
CATGGAGGATGGACTCAAAGCGGAGCGATCTCCATTCCGGGTGCGACCGTCGGCCTAAACCCGCTGGACGAAATCAACTCTATCACGGAATACCTCAATACCTCGGCGTTACCGTGGCGGAGCGGATCAAGAAGCTGTTCGTACCGCTCTTTGACCCTGCAACGGAATCTCTGTCCCCGGAAGTGCTGGCAATCAACCAGTACATTGAGGATCACGCCGGCTATCCCCTCTACGACGCCCAGCTTGCGGTGGCAGAGGCCATCAAGCGCCAGCTGGAGCGGAGCAAGGTGGGGCTCATTGTGGCAGAATGCGGCTCTGGAAAATCTAAGATTGGAGCGGTATCCATCGCCGCAACGGCTGCGGGACTTCTTTCCCACCAGATGTCCGTCAAGGTGAGCAAGACTTTTAACCTGATCCTGTGCCCCTCCCATGTAACCGAGAAATGGGTGCGTGAACTGGAGGAGACCGTACCGAATGCCTTCGCCGCCGTAGTCCATACCCCTGCGGAGCTGGATCACCTGTACCAGATGTTTGAGCGGGGGAACAAATTCTGTTTCGCCGTCCTCTCCAAGGAAAAGGCCCGGGATGGCTACATGAGGGCCCCGGCGGTCATTTACCGGCCGTGGAATCGCGAGGCGCTTCCCATTGAGCGCAATCCTCCGCTTCACGATGGGGCGGACATAGACGGCAACCCGCACAAGCCGGTGTTCTGCTGCCCGGAGTGCGGCGCCGTGGTCATGGCCGAATTTACACAGGACGGCGTATCCTATCGGGTCCCGGCCAAGTCCTACTATTTTCGGCGGGAGCACAGCGGCAATCACAAATGCGCCGCCTGCGGCGCCCCTCTGTGGTCAGCCCTGAATCCGGATGCCTGGCGTAGGCAGAAAAAGTGGGCCAAGATCGGGGATTACGGCTTTGTTTACCGCCCGCTGGTCTATGAGCACTTCAAAAAAGCCGGCGGAGAGGGTCAGCTCCAGAAGCTCTATGAGATTCAAGACCACCCGGACGCCTGCTTTCCGGCCAGAGGCGCTTACCGCGCTTATGCGCTGAGCTCCTACATCAAACGCAAGTACAAAGGCAAAATCTATGGCCTGATTGTGGATGAACTTCACGAATACTCCAATAAGTCGGGCCAGGGAGAAGCCATGGCCGAGCTCTACGGCACGGCAAAAAAGGTGGTAGGCATGACCGCCACCCTGATCAACGGGTACAGCTCGGGGATATTCCATCTCCTCTACCGGATCTGCCCCGCACAGATGCGCAAGGACAACAAACGGTATGAAAATCCCTCCCAAATTTGATGCGGAGTACGGCGTGATCCAGAACACCTATGTGGAACAGGAGCCGGAATACAATTCCAACCGCCGTACCGTGCAGAGCAAGAAGAACTCCCGGCTTCTGCCGGGCGTCTCGCCGCTGGTCTATTCCCGCTTCCTGCTGGACAAGGCCGCGTTTCTTTCCCTGACCGACATGGGCAAGGACCTGCCGGAGTACGAGGAGATCCCTGTTGCGCTGAAGATGCCCGCAGCGGTGGAAGCAGAGTACAAGGAAATCGAAAAAGAACTCAAATTTGTCCTGAAAAATGACAAAAAGGCCGCAAAGAAAATTTTGTCCGCCTATCTCAATCTTCTGACCGCCTACCCGGATCAGCCCTATGAGCAAAAGCCCGTTTATCATCCTTTGGACGGCCACCCGATTGTAACACCGGAAGACACAGTGGCTCCCGGTACAATCCTCCCTAAGGATGAAGAGGTGCTGAATATCGTGGAGCGGAAGATTGCCGCAGGGGAAAAGGTGCTCATCTACACCAACTGGACGCGGCTGGACAGCCAGATGAGGCTTCAAACGCTGCTAACCGCCCGTGGGTGGAACACCATCATTATGCCGGCCAAGGTCAAACCGGCAAAGCGGGAGCAATGGGTAGCGGACCGGCTCAGCGCCGGGCTCCAGGTCCTGATTGCAAATCCGACCCTTGTGCAAACGGGCCTTGACCTGAACGCTTTTACCACGCTGATCTTTTATGACACCGGCTATAAGCTGTTCACACTGAGGCAGGCCAGCCGGCGGAGCTGGCGGATCAACCAGACTGCCCCGCGGGTAGAGGTCTATATGTTTTACTATCGGGACACCATGCAGCACAAGGCGATCAAGCTCATGGCCTCCAAGCTGGCTGTGGCGGGAATTATCGAGGGCTCGTTCTCAGAGGAGGGCCTTGCCGCCATGTCCGAGTGCGAGGATATGACCACCCTGATGGCCAAGGAGCTGATGCTTGGCATCAAGGACAGCGTGAGGATGTTTCCGCCATGTTCAAGCGCATGGCAAATCTCAAACCTCAGGCCGCCGCATGGTCTATTTTCGCGGAGGCCCCCACCGCCCAGGATGAAACGGTACTGGTAAAGAAAGCAGTCAATGAGCCAATCGTGGAATTCACCTTTGGAAATCCAGTCCCGCTCCAGACGCCAAAGCCGGTTATCGCGGCAACACCTGTTTCGACACCTATGCCGAAGGCCGCAGTCAAGCCCCACGCAAAGCGCAAGTCGGCCAAGGCTGTGATCAGTGAGGACCAGATCCCGCTGTTCAAAATTGCATAAAGGAGAATGACCTATGAATGATAATCCTTTTGAAATCAAGGAGGAAGCGTGCGCTTCCTCCCCGGACCACCGCCGCTACCTGCTGATCCAGGCCGTAGACACGGAGACCGGGGAAATTGTTTGGGCCGTGGGCGACGACCAGATATGCGCCGTCACGCGTGCCGACTTTATCCGAACGCCTGAAATCCGGTACAACGATGTTCTCATCCAGGAGTTTCCCTACAAGGAGAACACACCGGAGAGCGTCGGCCGCTGGCGCCCTCTGATTGAGGAACTGGTAAGCTCACGCTGGCAAAATACCGGACACTGGACGGCCTTGCCCGTGCATACCCTCAGTGGGTCCCAGAGGAAACGGTTTTGCCGTTCCCCCGGCAGGCTCTTGAGAGCGCCGAGCACATCATTTTCCACGACAATGGGATCTGCGAGATGATTCCGCGTGCGGGCAGTTCCAAGGCAAACATCGTCCCGCCCACCGCCGCTGATTGTGGGGAGGAGTGCTGAAATGCTCGTTCATGTCAAACGCGATGAACTCCTTGCCATCGCCGCCCAGACCGCAAAGGCGGCGCCGAAAACCGCAACCTCAGAGGCAGTCCTGGGCATTCATGTAGAGGCGGACAGCCGAAGGTCCATGCTCACGCTGACCGCTACCAACTACGAAATCGTGATCCGCGCCTCCATGGGCGCCTCTGTGGAACAGTCCGGAAGCGTTGTCATCAGCGCCGCCTTATTCCCCGCGGCCATAGCCAGCCTTCCCGAACAGGATGTGGACCTGGAGACGGAACATCCCCGGCCAGCTGACCATTCGCTCCGGGCACGCACGATTTCGCCTGTCCGCGCTCTCCGGGGACAAGTACCCCATGCCGGAGCTCCCCTTTCCGGACGACACCCTGCCTGTCAGCGGCTTCGTTCGCTGGCGCGCAATACACTGTTCGCCGTTGCGGAAGATGGGGTGCCCTCGCCGCCCATGAAATGCGTCCGGCTCCATGTCGGACCGGACGGACTGAAAGCGTCCGCCTCAAATGGCTTTTGCATCATGGAGGCAGATGGCGATAAGCAGTGCAAAGGGCAGATCGAGCTGCTGCTGCCTGCCCGATCTCTCAAAGTCCTGGCCTCCCTCTCAAATGACAGCGATGTTTACGAGATGGGGGTGACTGGGAAAAGCCTGGTGTTCTGGAGCGGCACCTTGCTCTTTTCCGCCCGGCTGGTGGAAGGGAAATTCCCGAATACCAGCGGTATTTTGAGCAGTTCAAGTGCCAATACTCCGTCCATCTGGATGCCGCCGAGTTTATCCGCGCCCTTGAGGTCGCAGAGTCCGTCTCGGAAAGCAACCACCGGGTCGAGCTTACCTTTGGTGAGCATGAGATTACGGTAAGCGCCGAAAGCGCCTGCGGCAGATCTTCCGCCCCGGTCAAGGCCCTGGTGCTCAATGCACCCAAACAGCCATTTTACTACAACTCCAGGAAACTGCTAGAGTATTTGCGCCTGGAGAAGGAGAAGATCACGCTGGAATTTGACAAATTCGGCCTTCTCGTGGTCCGTTCCGGCTCCACCCGGTATGTGCAGTCTCCCATGAGGGCGCCTGTTCAGGCGGCTGAAACCGGCAAGGCGGCGTAAGAAACGGAGGCGATCCATGCCTATATGAAAATTCCCACGATCTGCCGCTACTGCGGCGGAAAAATCATCAAGTCCACGACCCGGGCGCTCTACCCCAAAGGCAGCGAGCCGATTTATCTGTGCGTCAACTGCAACGCCTATGTAGGCTGTTACCCCGACGGAAGCCCAATGGGGAAAGTAGCCAACACGGTCCTGCGGCTAAAGCGTCAGGAGACACATCGGATCTTCGACCGCTTTGGCGGGAGGCAGGGCTGGACGCGGAGCGCGGCCTACCGCTGGCTGGCGCAAAATCTTCACCTGAAGGAACACGAAACCCACATCGGCATGATGGAAATGGACGAATGCGAACAGGTGATCCGACTGTGCCGGAAATACGGCAAACACAAAAAGGAGGCGGCATAATGCCAACTTGTCAAAAGAAAGATCAGCTCTGCCGGTGCATCGACTGGCCCGATGAAGATTTCGATGTGGAAATCGACCACTTCATCCGAAACTTTGAATTTCTCCATGTAGAACTGGAGTACGCTTCCCTGGACGCAAGGGAGCCTGTCCGTGTGTGCAGAATCGGCCGGTGCCGCGTGTGCGGGGGCCGTATGTGCGACGGCACAACACTGCCACCCGAAAAAACAGTCAGAGAACTGATGCCGACAATCTGCCTTTTGGCCGGTCTGGCGTTCCAGCAGTTCGGGTATCCTCTTCCGGCCGGAACGAGCAGCTTTCGGGAAGTGTTTCCGACGCTGTTTCACGAGGAGGACCAAGCCTTTGCAAAGCAATGGCTCTCGGAGCCAGAAGGCTGGCATCTTATGGAGCTGTGCTGCGGCGACGGAAGCGGGGGTACGGAGAGATGAAGAAAAAGAAGATCACCTTTTCTGAGCCCAACTGCCGTTTCGGCTGCCCGCATTTCAAGAGCGTCGGGTCTGTGCTGAACGAAACCTGCTACTGCATGAAAAAGGGCAAAAAGGGCAGGCGTTTGGGGAAGAAAGACCTGAAACGCAGACCTCCCGAATGGTGCCCCCGCCGCCTGAAAACACCCGTCTGCCGTATCTACGGCTTCAAGGACGAGATGCACGAGGCCCTGGAGCTGGATAACCGGCTGAACTTTGAGCCGGACAAACACGATTGGTATTTTCCATCGTCCCACCACTACCAGCTCCAGAGCGAGTTTCCACTGGGCATGACTGCTGAGCAGTTTTACAACGCGCTCCAGGAGGAGCCGGTGGAGAGTGTGCTCAACGGCACGCCGCTGAAAAATGGCGAATTGATCGAAATTGACGACGGCCTGGCTTCTCATTTCTTCTACTGTTATAGCCAGAGTACCGTCCTTCCGGCAAAGGTGTTCGGCCTCGAACATGAGGGAGGCGCGCACCATGCCTGAGCACACCGCCGCTCCAAGTGAGCAGACAGCACCCATGCGGCTTGCTAAAATCCTGGATAGCTTTATCCCGGGGATGCACGACACTCCCTGCAGAATCGCTATCTTTACCGATGGCCGCAAAATCAAAGTATTTGAAAAGGTCTATTTCCGCAGGCCGGCGTTCGATCCCCCGCTTCCGCAGACCTGGGAACGAAACTACTGGCTGGAGCGGTATCAGACTCCGCAGGCGGTGGAAAACCATCTGCAAAAAAATGGACTGTTAAAGGAGAATAGCCATGAATGAGCATCGAAACTGCACTTGTCCCGCCTCAAAGAGCGGGAGTTTCCAGATCGCCACAGACCATTACAGCCGCAACTTCATCCTACGGGCTGGAAGCTGGAGTACACCTCTCTTGAACAGCACGAGCCACAGCGGTTTCTGTATATGACCGGCTGGTGCCTGCGCTGTGGTGGGCAGGACCTGCAAAGCGGCATATCTATCCCGGATGAGCTTTCCGGTGACGCTCTCCTGGAGCGTATCTATCGGGAGATGGAACACTACCGTCCCTTTGAACACCGGCGCAGTGACGGTACATACAATCGTAGCCTGTTAGGACGCGCAGCGTGGTACATGGAACAGGACGATCTCACGCTGGGCGAAAAAAACGCCCAGTTCCTCAAGCTGTTCCACGAGGAGGATCAGCGCGCAGTAGAGGACTGGATCTGCCGCAACCGGGCTGAGGAGCCCTATACCGTTCCCCGGCGGGACCGGAAAAGCACGCTGCTGTATGCCGTGCTGGACCGGGCCAGGGCCAACGGCGATCTGAGGGAGATCGAGCCCATTTGGGACTACTATCCTCCCCAACAAAAATGAGCCGCTGTCTCCGGATAAGGACTCCTATCTGACAAACTACGCCTTTTCCGCAGTATCTACCATAGACTTTGGCTGCGAGGGGATCTATGTGGAGCTGTTCCTTGAGGGACAGTTTGACGAGTCCGGAAATGACCGCTGCTCCATCGGCACATTCAAGACGCTTCGGGACGACGCCGAGGCCTGTCGGCTGATGGGTCAGCTGTGCGGGGTGTTGATGTACCATACAGCGAAATATGTCAACGAAACCTGCACCGCTATACGCCAAAGCGGGAACTGGAAGCGGAGCTGCACAGAAAATCCGCCGTGACGGAAAGTACCAGTGAGGACAGCCGCCATGCCTGAGCCTTTGAGCAATCAATCCGGGGCGGAGCAGGAACTCCCCCAGTATATCGAATGCCTGCTGAGCGTCAGCGGGGACGCGGCGTTTCTCAACACCTTTGACAAGGCTTTTCGGAGCGGATGCGGCCCACAGTGGGCCGACCGCCCCCCAAACACCAAGCCCAGGTATTCGTTCCACGCGCTGTTTCCGGTGCCGGAGGAGATCCAGCGCCGCGGCTTTCTCAAGGCCGGACGCCTGTGGTGCGCGGGTTATTGGGAAGCCGGCGGAGACCTGTGTGAAATGCAGGTCAAACGGGTATTGGGAGAACGGCGCTACCGTTTCTTCGTATGGGACACGCTCCCCAAAAATATGTTTCGCGTTGTCTCCCGGCATTATCCAACCCTGAAGTTTTGCTTGACCGCGCTTATCAAGGACGACAATTCCGTACTATGGGACAACGAATTGACCCTGCGCGAGTACATGATCGCAAATGGGCAGTACATGGGAAGCTACCGCCGGAATGAAACCGATGCTTTCGCCCAAATAAGAGAAGGGATGGGTTTTCAGCCATGACCTTTTTAGAGTGCTGCCAAACTGTACGCGAACATGGGCTGCGTATGATCCGCCCGCGGGAGCATACTCCCGGATTGTATGACATACGCGAACCCTTTGAAGCGGGGGCCGGCTGGGTCTGGCTGGACGCGACCACTGCGAATGTCGTCTGCCAGATCTTCGACGCCCTCTCGCCGGACCGGCAAGAGACATTCAAGACCCTGCCGGCATCCGTGATCCTGAAATTCTGCTGGAGGGTCGCAAATGGCATATAGCCTTTATCTGATCCGCAACACCAGAGACACCGATCTATACTATGCCGAGCACGGCGAAATAGGCGGGGTCCCGGATGCCGTTGGCTATGACGAGCCGCTTCACGCCATGAAATTCCGCACTTATGAGGAGGCGCAGGCATACATCGACACCAGCTCCCGGAGTGGACAAGAGACTGCCATCGTCCGGCGGAGCTTACCGCCTCGCATTTTACCTGGCTCGGCTGTGGAATTACGGCTATGCTCCGCAGCGGCAAGCCGATCCCGGACCGCCTGCTGGCGCCGACGCCCGGCCGGCTTCGTCTCTGGAGATGCTAAAGGAGGAAAAACAAATGAGTCAAACACCGAGAAACAAGATGCTCACCCGGATGGAGGAAGTCCGGGCACAGGTGGCCGAGCGTGATGAGCTCATTGAGATCATCGCCATCGCCCTGCTCACCCGCAAGAATGTCTTTATCCTGGGCGATACCGGCCAGGCCAAGAGCGCCGTTATCAACCTGTTCCGCGCCGGCATCACCGGCACCAACCAGTTTGAGCGGCTGATGTCCAAGCAGACCGATGAAGAGGCGTTGTTCGGGCGTCTGGACCTCTCCAGCCTCATCCCCGGCGGCGTGCCGGAGGAGGTGTTGGAGAAAGACCAGCACTATCAGGAGCTGCGCCGGAAGCTGGAGACAGAACTTCAGACCGGTGGGCCGAACAGCGCAAGTCAACTCGCGGACCTGACCGCGGAGATGGAACAGTACCGTAAGGCGCTCGCTGAGCTGCACAGCGGCGAGCCCCGGATCATCACCAAAGGAAAGCTGCCGGACAGCCATATTGTCTTTTTAGACGAGATTTTTAAGGCGTCCGACGGTATCCTCAACGCCCTCCTGACCGCGCTCAACGAGCGCCGGTACACCAATGAGGGCAAAACCATCCACATCCCCACGATCTCTTTCTTTTCCGCCTCCAATGAAATTCCGAATTTCGCAAATCCGGAGGAGAAGATCCTCAAGCCGCTCTATGACCGGTTTGAGCTCAAGGTGGTCACTGAGTATGTGGAAGACAGGGACGCCCGCCTGACGATTCTGAAGCAGAAGCAGGCGGCGCAGGGCACGGCGCAAAATCCGTCGGCCGTCATTTCCCTGGCGGAGCTGCAGGCATGCAGGACGAAGTGCTTCAGGTCCGCGTCCCGGACCAGGTAAATGAGCTGATGGACGATGTGCTGTGTGAGCTGCGCGGCAAGGGCATCCATATCTCTGACCGGAAATATTTTAACTACGCCCCTATCGCACAGGCAAAGGCCTGGCTCAGCGGCAGGGACACCGTGGAGCCGTCTGATCTGACCACGCTCTGCGCCTACCTGTGGACCGCTCCGGAGGAGCGGACTATCATCCAATCCACCTTGGAGCGGATGTGCAACGATCCCCTCAAGGACCGGCTGGACACCATTCTGGCGGAAGCCGTGGAGGGGTATCAGGAGTTTACCGATACGGCCGACGCCCCTGCGGCCGCCGGATCGGAAAACTGCGGGATGAATTTATGTCCCTCTATATCACGCTCAGTCAAATGCTCTCCAATGCTCAGAGCGATGCGGAGCGGGAAAAGATCAACGCCTGTCTGGAAGAACTGGAGCGGTACAGCAAGGAGGCCCATGCGTCGGTCCAATACTCTTATGTTCGCTTCGGGAGCTCTATGACCTGAAGGCCAGTTGACAGCATCCAATGATAAAGAAAGAGGTGCCAATTATGTTAAATTACAATCTGCCGCTGACTGAAGCTGAATCAGAATTTGCTGCCGAACATCACTCCGTTATCTATGGGTATCTGCGCAAGGCGGGGCTGCCGGAGGATGACTTTTACGATGTTGTGGTCTTTGGCTACCTGCGGGCAGTCCGCAAATATCTGGCCCGGCCAGAACTGCGCAAGTACAGCTTTTCCACCATTGCCTACCGGGCCATGAGCTGCGATGTCCACCACTCCAAGGAGTATTGGATGCGCAAGAAGCGCCGTGCCTGGTAGAGTCCCTGGATGAAGAGCTTCATACCCGGGATCTGCTGGACCCCGTATCGGCGGCCTATGAAAATGTGCTGTCTTTTCAGGAACTCTCCGGCAAGCTGACGCAAAAGCAGCGGCAGATCGCCGCATTGCGCGCACAGGGCTACCACGACCTGGAGATTGCCCGTATGTTTCAGGTCAAACCCGGTGAAATCAAGCTGGAGATGGACCAGGCGCGCTCGAAGGTCGTGCCGTTCCCCACGGAAACCGCCGCACTTGCGGCTTAAATACAGGAGGTATGTCCATGCCAATGGGGCTGGAAACCCTGGCGCTGACGGTCAGCGCCGGCGGTCTGAAAAGCGCGGTCAAGCGGGTGCGCGAGCACCCCTTGATCCGGCTGCCAAATGGGACTTACTACATCTTTGAAGCAGGCAATTACAGTGATGGCCTGCAAATCACATTCTCATGATCAAGAGGAGGACAACCTTATGTTAAACCGTATCACTATGACCGGCCGCCTGGTTGCAGACCCTGAGCTGCGCCGCACCCAAAGCGGCGTCTCCGTCACCTCTTTCCGGATTGCCAATGACCGGGATTATGGCAAGGGCGAGGAGAAAGAGACGGACTTTTTCGATGTCGTGGCCTGGAGATCCACCGCTGAGTTTATCTGCAAGTATTTCACCAAGGGGCGCATGATCTCGGGTGGACGGCCGGCTTCAGACAAGAGGCTGGAAAGACCGGGAAGGCAACAACCGCGTCAGCATTGAGATTCTTGTGGACAACGCCTACTTTGCCGACAGCAAGAAGGATGATGCCGCCGGCGACTTCCCCGCCGACGACCAGTTTGCGGGCTACGGCGCCTATCAGGGCTCTGTGCCGG
>ENA-OQCO01001218-OQCO01001218.1-human-gut-metagenome-genome-assembly--contig:-NODE-1218-length-10426-cov-1.587824_pt1 | contig 10426 bp, 13 predicted proteins | sample MGYA00242500_ERZ504582 | MGnify/ENA primary metagenome ERZ504582 (study PRJEB26092, sample SAMD00036346) | human gut metagenome | host: Homo sapiens | study: EMG produced TPA metagenomics assembly of...
CATTGCCATCATGGGCATGGATGAACTTTCGGAGGACGATAAGATCACCGTCAACCGCGCCCGTAAGGTACAGCGTTTTCTTTCACAGTCGTTCCATGTTGCGGAGCAGTTTACCGGTATGCCCGGCCAGTATGTGCCGTTGAAAGAAACCCTGCGCGGCTTCAAGATGATTTTGAACGGCGAATGTGATTCCATCCCCGAAGCTGCTTCCTGTTTGCCGGTACGATTGATGACGTTCTGGCTAAGGCCAAGCAGCAGTAAGGAGGCAGGACCATGTCCAGTTTCCCACTTAAAATCATGACGCCGGACGGCACTGCTTTTGATGGGCAGGTACAGTCGGTGTCCTGCCGGACCATCACCGGGCAGGTTCAGTTGATGGCCCGTCACATCGATTATTGCACTGCTCTTGGCATGGGGGAGGCCCACATCACATTGGAGGATGGCACCCAGCGCAGCGCCGCCTGTATGGGCGGTATGTTGAGCATGTTTGGCGGCGAATGCCGCCTGCTGGCCACCACCTTTGAATGGGCCGATTCCATTGACAAAGAACGTGCTGAGCGCAGCAAAGCCCGCGCCGAGGAATTGCTGGCCCAGAAAAACCTGGATGCCCGTGAGCTGGAACTTGCCCAGGCCCGCTGAAACGTGCTTTGGTGCGCAGCAATGTTGCTGCGCGTGCTCAGTTTTGATTGATCCGCTCCCGGTCGAATAAATCACAAATAAAAAGTCTCGAAATCGCAGCAGGTTGCTGTATGGTTTCAGGAACTTTTTATTGTAAGCTTTAGCATTTACAGCAATGAGCGAAGCGAACTGTGATTAAAAGTCGGATTTGCTGTAGCATGCAGTAAATGTAGTTTTGCCCACTTGTGGGCAGCGGTACGAGTGATGCAAGTGAAGGATTTTTCGGTGCATCTTGAGATGCGTGCCGGTATAAAGCCCTTCTAGGGCTTACTCAAGCCTCCGGCTTAACCGGGAATTATGACTTTTGGGATAGTCCCAACCCCTTTTGAACTTAATCGTTCCCTTTACCCGACATGCGGAAATACAGCCCAATAGCCAACAGCAGAGACAAGACATCCGCCACAGGCTGTGCCCAGATCAGTCCTGTTTCGTGAAAGATCGCCCCAAGGATGAACATAGACGGAATGTAGATCAGCCCCTGACGGGAGATATTGACGATCAGGGATTCCGTCGCCGCGCCGCGGGCTTGCAGCGCATTGGTCAGCACATACCCTTGAAGATTTGTACGGTCTGACTGTTAGTAAATCAGACGGAGAAATCTGTCTGAAAGTCGATACTTCCAAAGGCAAAGACTGCTCACGAACTCCGGAAAATGCTGTATGCCTGGAAAGAGCAGGCTGACAAGCTATCTTCCGAGGAAATCAGTAAAGACAAATACGATGAGTGGCGTTACCATTACCCGGAGTTTGATACCACGCAAATCTGGGTGAAAGTACCATCGCAGGCACTTAGCGACGCGCTGGTCTAATGTTCCAAGACCAGCTCAAACCAGATAAATAAAGACGACAAAAAGCCCTTAGCTATGAGTTTTTACCCACAGCCAAGGGCTTTCTAAATAAATAATATGGATTTATTTGTTGCACAACCACCTGTCAATCATTCTCTAACCCCAAAACCACTGGCTTACAAGAATAATAGCTCTCATGCAACCGTTATCAAATTGTTATCAAAAGACTTCTTCAAGTGCCGCAAACCCGCATAAATACTGGGTTTTTACGGTGTTTCATTTTACTCCCACTCAATAGTAGCAGGCGGCTTTGTAGTTATATCATAAACAATACGATTTACATTTTTAACTTCGTTAACTATTCTTGAAGCTGCAATTTCTAAAACCTCATAAGGAATCTTCGCAAAATCAGCGGTCATAAAATCTGTCGTTGTAACGCCTCTCAGCGCAACTGTATAATCATAGGTACGGCTGTCTCCCATTACGCCAACAGAACGCATATTAGTAAGAACTGCAAAATACTGATGTATACTGCGTTCAAGACCGGCTTTTGCAATTTCTTCACGGAATATATAATCCGCATCCTTGAGGATTTCAAGCTTATCGTCAGTAATATCGCCGATAATCCTGATTGCAAGTCCCGGTCCCGGAAACGGCTGACGCCAAACTAAAACCTCTGAAAGTCCAAGCTCGATACCGAGCTGACGTACCTCGTCCTTAAACAGCATTCTAAGAGGCTCTATTATTTCCTTGAAATCAACGTAATCCGGCAGTCCTCCCACATTATGATGGGATTTGATAACCGCGGCATCTCCTGCTCCGCTTTCTATAACATCCGGATAAATAGTTCCCTGAACAAGGTAATCTACCTTTCCGATTTTTTTGCTTCCTGCTCAAAAACACGTATAAATTCTTCTCCGATTGTCTTTCGCTTTGTTTCAGGATCCGAAACTCCGCGTAATTTAGACATAAACTGCTCCTTGGCGTTAACTCTTATAAAATTCATACCGCTGTCTTCAAATGCGGCTTCAACCTCGTCTCCTTCATTTTTACGCATAAATCCATGATCAACAAAAATGCATGTAAGCTGATTTCCGACAGCCTTTGCAAGCAGGGCGGCGGCTACGGAGCTATCAACTCCTCCGGATAAAGCCAGCAGCACCTTACCGTTTCCTACCTTCTCACGAATCTGTGCAATAGCAGTCTTAGCATAATTTTTCATGCTCCAGTCGCCGCGGCAGCCGCACACATTTTTAAAAAGCCGTCTATCATTTCAAGACCGAAATCGGTATGATTGACCTCCGGATGAAACTGAACGGCATACAGCTTTTTTTCATTGTTTTCCATAGCCGCCGCAGGACAGTCGGCTGTATGCGCCGTAATTTTAAACCCCTCCGGAATCTCAGATATGTAATCAGTATGACTCATCCATGAAATACCCTTGTCCGGAAGTTCGCCTATATCGCCGAAAATACGGCTTGATTTATCATAAAAGGTTTCCGTTTTTCCATATTCCGACGTAACGCACGCTGTAACCCTGCCGCCCAGCGCAACAGCCATCAGCTGACAGCCGTAACAAATTCCCAGAATAGGTATTCCCAGTTCAAAGATTTCCTTTGTTATATGAGGGGACTTTTCATCATAAACGCTGTTTGGTCCCCCTGTAAAAATAATACCCACAGGATTTAAAGCCTTAATTTCTTCAATGGAGGTCTTATAGCTTTTTACTTCACAATAAACCCCGCATTCACGGACTCTTCTTGCAATAAGCTGATTATACTGTCCTCCGAAATCAAGTATCAAGCAAAACTGATGTTCCATATATTAGCTCCTATCATGTTTTAATCGCCTTTGGCAGATTTTAAAATCTGTCTGCCTAATCGGATATTTTTTAAATCAGAAAGAAACTGCCGCTGTAAGCTTTTCTGGCAGCTCTGAAATTTAATTATATATATTATGCCATTAATCCGGTAAAATTTCAACTGTTTTCAGCATAAATCCTTAATAATTTCTCCGGCAATTATCAAGCCGGCACAGGACGGCACAAAAGACACGCTGCCGATCGTCTTTCTTTTATAAGCAACCTCCGTGCTTTCTGTTTTATGAGCGCATGGCTGTTCAGTAGAATAAACTACCTTAAGATTTTTTACATTTCTTTTTTTCAGCTCATATCGCATAACCTTTGCAAGCGGACATACCCGTGTTTCATAAATATCGGTTACGGTAAGCCTTAAAGGATCAAGCTTATTGCCTGTACCCATAGAGGATATTATGGGAATTCCAAGCCTGTATGCGTTTTCAATCAGCGCAAGCTTTGAAGAGACCGTATCTATAGCGTCGGCGATATAATCGAATTCCGTTAATTCAACCTCGCCGCCTGTATAAAAGCAATCGACAGCATAAACCTCCGAATTTGGGTTTATGTCCAATATCCTTTTTTTCGCGGCGTCTGTTTTTTTCATTCCTATTGTCGAATGAAGCGCGATAATCTGACGATTAAGGTTGGTTAATACAACCTCGTCGTTATCAATAAGGGTAAGCTTTCCAACGCCGCACCTTGCAAGTCCCTCCGCGATATAAGAGCCTACTCCTCCTATTCCGAAAACAGCCACATGAGAATTTCTAAGCTTATTCATGCTTTCTTCCCCCAAAAGCAGCTCTGTTCTGGAAAACTCATTGAACACGCCAGTCACCTCTATCCGTTACAATATTGTATCCGGCGGCTTTTACACGTCCCTCGAGGCACATTCTGCACTGTGCGGATTCATCGCCGGTACATATCTTATTGTCATAAAGCGCGTAAAGCTTTCTGAATCTAACGGGCGAAAGATTAGGCATAACAACGTTTGCTCCCGCTTTTAATCCAAGCTCACGTCCCTCGGGATGTATTGTTCCGAGCGCCGTTGTCGACGGTATCAAAGCGTTCGGAAGAATAAGCCTTGTAAGAGCCACCATAATTAAAGTATCGCGAAGCAATCCCTGAGGATAATCCTTAAAAGGAGTTTCACTATGAGGTATAAATGGACCTATGCCTACCATTTCAGGCTTAAGGCTTTTTATAAACAGCAGATCTGATACAAGATTTTCAGTTGTCTGAAAAGGAGAGCCCACCATAAATCCGGCTCCTGTCTGAAAACCGATTTTTTTTAGACTATTCAGACATTCAATCCGTCTTTCAAAAGACATTTCAGGTGGATGCAGCATGCCGTAATGCTCCTTTGAAGCCGTTTCATGACGCAGAAGATACCTGTCCGCGCCGCTGTCATAAAGACGCTTATAGCTTTCCTCCGTCCGTTCTCCCAGTGAAAGCGTAACTGCACAGTCAGAATATCTTTTTTTGATTCCTGATATCATATTACAGAGTATATCGTCAGTAAAGCCCGCGTCCTCGCCTCCCTGAAGCACAAAGGTGCGAAAGCCGAGCTTATATCCCTCTTCACAGCATTCCATAATTTCATCTATTGAAAGCCGATATCGCTTAATATTCCTGTTGTCACGCCTGATACCGCAGTAGAAGCAATTATTTTTACAATAGTTTGTAAATTCTATTAAGCCTCTGATATAAACATCTGTTCCATACGCCTCTCTTCTGACTTTATCCGCGCACTCAAACAGGAAACCGTCGTTTTCACTGTTTTTTATCACAGCGGAAATCTCATCGGTAGTCGCTTCATGAACCTTTGCAATCTTTTTTATTATATCTTTAGTATCCATTATCAGATCCTTTAATCTTCATCGTAAAACATTCTGTATTTCTTATTATTATGAGCGCAGCAGCTCAGCACCATTCCTATAGATACATACATACTTACCAAGGCGGTACCTCCGGCGCTAAAAAACGGAAGCGGTATTCCGATAACAGGCATCACCTTTAAAACCATGCCTATATTCATAAAACAATGGGTGAAAATCATCGCAAAGGTCCCTAAGCATATAAGCTTCCCAACTTGTCCATTGTATTACGGCTGTCGTTTAATATTTTAATGCAAATATAAGCAAGCAATATGATAACGGCAATCGCTCCGACAAATCCGAATACCTGACCTATATAAGCAAAAATAAAATCATTATGTATTTCCGGTACCTCTACGTAATCATTCCCCCCGAAAAGACCTTTTCCGAAAAGACCGCCTGCTCCGAGAGAAGCAAGTCCCAGATCCTGTTGATATTCCAAACCCATAGGATCCGTACCCGGGTGTAACAGAACAAGAATACGATTTTTATGCAGCGACTGCAAAACATAATTCCAAAGGATATAAATTATCGGAGGCGTTATAACAATAGCCGCAATTATATATTTAATTGAAAGTCCCGCAGAAAACAGCATTATTATAAACATAACCAAAAATACCATAGCCGTTCCATAATCTCCCTGAAGGACTATAAGACCTATCGGCACAGCCGCATGAATAAGAATCAGCAGAAGATGAAGCGGACGGTTAATATTGGCCTCGTCCTTTGACAGATGAAATGAAAACGTAAATATAAAAGCGAGCTTAAGAAGCTCCGACGGCTGTATTGTTGTAAATCCGAGATTAAGCCATGCCCTATCGTCTGCACCAGCTCTCTGAAGGCCAAGACCTGTAAACGTCAGCAGAACAAGAAAAAGCGCCGCGGGAGCATATAAAAACCACAGCCTCGACAGCGTATGATAATCAATGGAAGCTACTATAAGACATACGACGATTCCGAGTGCGGTTGAAACAAGCTGAGTAACATAATAGCCGCTTTCAATGCCGCCTACTTCATTTTTATAAAGAGAATACAGCAGCACGACGCTTATTACCGAGCAAACCGTAACAACTACCAGCAGGCCTTTATCAAGCCGCCTGTAAAAGCCTGAGAATTTTTTTAAAATGGGTTTCATAAATTTTGCTGCCTTTCAATTTTTTACTTTTGTTCTTCGCCGCTCCAGTATTTTCTGTCAAGACTGCGAAACTGTATCGCGGCGGATATATGTTCTTTCTCTATTTTTTCGCAGCCGTTCAGATCCGAAATAGTCCTTGCTACTTTTAATAGCCTGTCATAAGCTCTGGCAGATAATCCAAGACGGTCAAAGGCCATTCCTATAAAAGCTTTTGCCTTATCGTCCATAGGGCAAAAACCGTTAAGACGGTCAGGAGTTATTTTAGCATTGCAGGTAATACCGGTTCCTTTAAACCGTTCATTCTGAATATCCCTTGCGGATGAAACCCTTTTTCTGATCTCCGCCGAGGATTCCTCCTTCTTATCGGACGATATATCGCTGAATTCGACAGGAGCAACCTCTATGTGCAGATCGAATCTGTCCAGCATAGGTCCCGAAATCTTTGAAAGATAATTGGCCACCTGCTTATGACTGCACCTGCATTTTCCGCTTGGATGCCCGTAATATCCGCAGGGACAAGGATTCATCGCCGCAATAAGCATTATTGAAGCAGGATAAACGACAGTTCCGGAGGCTCTTGAAATAGTCACTCTGCCGTCCTCAAGAGGCTGGCGAAGTATTTCAAGAGTCCTTCTGTCAAATTCCGCAAGCTCGTCCAGAAAAAGCAGACCATTATGAGCAATGGAAATTTCACCGGGTTTAGGAATTGTTCCTCCGCCTGCAAGCCCTGCTGAAGAAATCGTATGATGAGGAGCCCTAAACGGTCTTGAAGTCACAAACGGAGAAGCAGGATCAAGCATTCCGGAAATAGAATGTATTTTTGTCGTTTCTATCGACTCGTCAAAGGTCATATCCGGCAGAATAGAAGGCATTCTTTTTGCAAGCATGCTCTTTCCGCTTCCCGGAGTACCTATTAAAAGAGCGTTATGTCCTCCGGCGGCCGCAATTTCAAGAGCGGCCTTGGCCGTTCGCTGGCCCTTAACATCAGCAAAATCCAGAGTAGGGCCTTTGTCCCTGACGGGCAGCTTGAATTTTCCGGATTTTTTTATACGGCGGGAACTTGTAAAATGCTCTATCAGCTCTTTTATATCCGAAACCCCGTAAATATCAATGCCGTCGGCTACCGTCGCTTCAAAAGCGTTTTCCGAAGGAACGAATACCCCTTTCATTCCCTCTTCCTTTGCAAGCAGAACCATCGGCAGAACGCCGTTTACAGGACGCAGATCTCCGTTTAGTGAAAGCTCTCCGATAAAGCAGAAGCTATCCAGCTCCGCGTTTATATATCCCGCGGCTTTCATTACCGCCATAAAAATCGCCGTATCATGAACAGATCCGCTTTTACGGGTTCCTGCCGGCGCAAGATTCACCATTACCCTCGCTACGGGAAACTCCATACCGCAGCTCCTCATAGAAGCCTTTATGCGCTCTCTGCTTTCCCTGACTACCAAATCCGGCAGACCTACAATATCAAAAACAGGTATACCCCTGCTTATTTCAACTTCTACATCTACGCTGAAAGCGTTAAGTCCGAAAAGACCAAGACTATTGATTTTTGCAAACATTCCGCCGTCCCCCGAAAGTTATATACTGCACAATCCTTGATTATTATATAAATACATTATATCATGCCGTTTAAAAATTGTAAACATCAATTAAAGAAATAACTCGAAATTTGTAAATTATTATTCATGTAAAATGTTAAATACGACGGCGCAATAAATTCATATGATGCTATAGAAACGGCAAAAACGCTTATCAAATAATATTTATATCCATAAAATGTAAAAATCCTCCTATGATTTAGGAGGATTTTTTAACTATACCAGTTTATTAAACGCTGAAACGATTTCATTCCATAATTCTGCGTCGATCCCTTCGTAATTATTGCGGTCGCCTGTTACCTCCTTAAACATATTAACGGATTTTTCTGTAGGTTCGTCATATATACCTGTTAAACCTAACGGAGGAATATTATCATACCTATCCGATATAGTATTAAGCATGACCTGAACCAGATAAACGACCGGCCCTGCGCTGCCCGGTATCAGCAAGGAATTTTTCCTGAAAGCGTCCGGTCTTATTATATTTATGAAAATCTCCCTGTGTACGTCTGCCAGTTTATCCCATGTATACCTGTCTACTTCTCCCGTCGGCATTAACCCATATTCCTGTTGAAATATTTTGATAGCTCCCGCGGTTTCCGCGCCGTATATTCCATCCGGAATATAACAGGAATTCTCACATTATAATGCGAAATTCCAAATAAAAACTGCTGAAGCTCTCTTATATGCTGCCTAAGCTGTTCGTCGCTGAACATAATTCACATTTCCTCCCTCTCACTGAATAACATATCCGGGATTCTGATATGGCCTTTTGTCAAAACCATATTTTAAATCGGAATAAACGCCCGCTATCTCGTTCCAAGTCGGTCCTCCAACTATTCCGTTGACCGGCAGATCGAACTGCCGCTGAAACGCAAGAACAGACGAACGCGTTACCGGACCGAAATAACCCGTATTCTCCACTGCCGGTATATTAGGAAATGTCTGATTAATAAACGAAAGATATTCCTGAAGAATTTTAACATCCTCCCCCGTCATGCCTTCTCTGAGTACTCTGCCCTGATATAGAATAACATCGGAGCCGTCCGTAATCGGTATGGATTCCACGATGCCCTCGTAGGCTCTGTAAATATCAACCCATGTCTGCCTGTCTACCGTTCCCGTCTGCGGAGACCGTAAACCTGCTGGAAAGACCTTACAGAACGTTCCGTCTGCTCTCCGAAATAACCGGTAATATCGACGGGCATTACGGCGGCGTAATATGCGCCGATTACCGCCAGAAAATACTGAAGAACTCTTACCTCCGGAGTCTGCATTCCTATGCTCAGCTCCGTTATATACTGCTTCTGAATATCCTCCACGCTAAGACCCTCGGAATTAAGCTCCGCAAGCTTTTTTACGCTTGTATAAATGTACATAATTTTATACCATGTAGCCTTATTGACAGTACCGGTTACGGGAAGATTAAAAATTTCCTGAAACTTTTTTACCGCCTCCTCGGTACTGTCGTCATAAATACCGTCTGTAACCGGTATTTTAGGTATCGCCGGATAATTTCTTGAAATACGGTTCAGCCGAATCTGAACGTCTCTGACCTCGTTTGACTGTATACCGGTTTTGAGATCTATTTCAGGAAAAGACGGAATTGCCGCGGAGATCGGCGCGTTTTGAACAATATTAATATCTTCCCCGTAATAATATTGAAGAATCTGATAAGGCGTATAGCCTCTTTCGGCAAGATCAACCGTTCCCCATTGAGAAAGCCCGTCGCAGGTTACGGTTGTGCCGTTGCAGAACTGTGCAAAAAGAGGCTCGACATTTCCCTGACGTACTATGTAATCGTTGAATATCTCGTCTACTATATTGCTTATATTTTCAAAAACTTCACGACCGAATATAACTTCTGATCATACTGCGTAGAATCCGTAATATCAAAATCATATCCCTTTGAACGGTACCATTCCGTGTAAACGCGGTTAAGAGCGAATGTAACGATAGTATATATATTAGCTCTCAGCGCATTTTCAGGCCAGTTAGGAAAAATCTCGCTGCTCGCCACATTTTTCACATAATCCGGAAAGCTGACCGTAACGTTTCTGGCGTCCTCATCAGGTCTGCCAAGATGCACGATTATTGTTTCCGGAATAAAAGGTTCTCCTGTCATAAAAATTTCTCCTTCTTTATAGTCGGCGGTAAAATCATGCAATTAGAAATCAGGTTCAGTATTTTCAATTACAATTGACCGCCCCATATCGTCATAATTAAAAGGCTCCGGTATCAGATTAAACCTCTGTATCGAAGTTATTCCGGAAAATATCGGAACATTTTCACTGACTTCGCGGTAAAAGCCGTTTGAATAGGCGCTCACCATATATGTTTCATAATGCTCAAACGATTCCGGAGTGTTATCTGTTCCCATAGGCGGAGCCGGAAGCTCTATAATCGGAACAGAACCGCTTTCATCGGTAATTCCCGTAAACATTATATCCTCTTCTTTTCCGTTCTTTTTTGTTACTGAGACTGCCAGCTACA
>ENA-OQCO01001219-OQCO01001219.1-human-gut-metagenome-genome-assembly--contig:-NODE-1219-length-10415-cov-1.850505_pt1 | contig 10415 bp, 12 predicted proteins | sample MGYA00242500_ERZ504582 | MGnify/ENA primary metagenome ERZ504582 (study PRJEB26092, sample SAMD00036346) | human gut metagenome | host: Homo sapiens | study: EMG produced TPA metagenomics assembly of...
TTCACTCCCCCGCTGCGCGAACTGACGCCGGAAACATTCAAAACGGGCTACGCGGTCATCGAGTTCGCCGAAAAGTTTCTCCACGTGCATCTTTACCCGTGGCAGAAATGGCTGCTGATCCACGGGCTTGAGCTTCTGCCGGACGGCTCCTACCGGTTCCGCCGAGTTGTCACCGAGGTCGCGCGCCAGAACGGCAAGACCACGCTCATGAGCGTACTGTGCGCGTGGTGGCTGTTCGTCGACTCCGCTCGCCACCCGGAGTTGTCGCCGGCGTGGAAGTTTCTCGTGGTCGGTGCCGCGCAGACGTTGGATAACGCGCGCGCCCCATATCAGGCCGTATTGAACTGGTGTAATCCGAATCCGGCTTCCGAGGGCGAGGCCGCTCTTGCGGTTCCGGTTTGCAAAAACGTGTGCAGCGCGTCAACAATTCGCACGGCGAGGAAGCGATCATCTGCCGGAACAAGGCGCAGTACATCGTGCGCGCCGACAAGAACATCCGTTCCAAGAGCGCCAGCCGCGTCGTGTTCGACGAGTTGCGAGAGCAGCACACCGACGATGGCTGGAACGCGGTCAGTCAGACCACGAAGGCCATCTGGTCCAGTCAGTTGTGGGGTATCTCGAACGCGGGCGACTATCGCAGCGTCGTGCTGCGCCGAGTCGTCGACGAGGGACGTGCCCTGGCGGAATCATGGAACGCCTCGGTCGAAACCGGCAAGCAGTCGCCGGACGAATGGGCCGAGGAGCACGACCCATCCTATGGGTATTTCGAGTGGTCGGCTCCGGATAAATGCGAGCTGGATGACCTTGACGGTATCCGTCAGGCGAACCCCTCCATGGGTTATGGGCCGATGACTTTTCGTAGCATCTCGGCTGACATCAACGGCATGACCGAGGCCGCGTATCGCACCGAGGTCTTGTGCCAGTGGGTGACGGCGGACATCACGCCGTACATCAATCCGAAGCTGTGGAAGCGCGGCATCGACCCGAAGTCCTGTATCCCCGATGACGGGCGCGTGGTGCTTTCCGTGGATACTTCCGCCGATAGAGAGACCACGTATATCGCCGCCGCAGGCTACCGCGAGGATGGCCTGCCGCACGTCGAACTGATCGTGCGCCGTGACGGCATGCTCTGGGTGCCGAAGTACTTGAAGCTGCTTCGCGAGGCATGGCCGAACATCCATGAAATCGCCGTGCAATCCAAGGGCTGCCCGGCCGTGGACTTCGCGGATCCGCTCGCGGAAGCCGGTTGGACGGTGCACCTCATCGAGGGCTTCCGCTTGGGAGCCGCCACCGGCCGTTTCCGCGACCGGGTGAAGGAAAACAAGCTCCGTCATCTCCCTCAGCCGGCCATCGAACAACAGGTGAACGTCGCCGCGACCCGCCGATTAGGTGAGGTCGAGGTATGGGACCGGAACCAGAGCGCGATGCACATTTCCGGCCTCATCGCCGAAAGTCAGGCCTTGTACGCGCTCGAGACGATGAGCGGCGAGCCAGAGAAACCGAAATACGAGCCCTCGCACAACGTGCGAGTCACATTCTAGCCATCTTCCGAAGGAGCCGTGGATGGGATTTCTGAACAATCTGCTGCACGGCCCGGCCGTGCTGGCGATGAAGAACGCTGAACCGGAGACACCGACCATCATGGATTCGATGCCCGAGGCCATCAGCTGGCCCACCGACGCCGAATTCGCCGGCTATGCGAACGGCATGTACTGTCGCGAATACGCGGTCCGCGTTGTCGTGGACTTCATCAGCCGCCAACTCGCCTCCCTGCCGCTCAAGGTGTATCGGAAGAACGCGGACGGCGACGCGGAAGAGGTGCGCGACGGCGCACTGGCCAAGCTCATCCGCCATCCGAGCGATTTGCCGGGCATGAGCCGCTATAGGTTTTACGCGACTCTCATCCGTGACATGCTGCTCGAGGACAGGTGGTTGTGCACGCTCGGCAGCAATCGTGCGGGTGACGGGAATACGCTGCGCCGCATCCCCCCGGACGGATACAGTCTCACGGCGAACGGTTTCGGCGAGCTGACAGGTGTGACCATCAGCAGCGTCGCCGAGAACAAGGGCGGCACCTATCGGCTGCCGGATCCGCGAATCGTGCTCGACATCGGCTACATCGACGGCCTGAACCTCGGCGACCCGATCACCGACGTGCTGCGCCCCTTGCTCGCGGAGGCAAGGGTGATGGCGAAATACCGCAAATCGATAGCCGAAAACGGCTACCAGATACCCGCCTACGTGTACCGGCCCAAGGAAATGCCCTGGGAGTCACAGGCCGACTACGACGATTTCACCCAAGGCCTGCGCAACTACGTTGCAGGCGGCGGCATGGCCGGCACATGGCCGGTATTCAAAGACGGCATGGAGATCCGCACCGTCGACAACCTGTTCAAACCGGTGGACATGGCCGACTTGGAGGCACGCGAAAAAATCAACGAACAGGTGTGCCTCGCATTCCAAATCAGCCCAGAAAACATCGGCTTCCGCACCGGCACCAACAGCAACATCGCCGCATACAAGGAAAAGCTGTGGAACGTGGAATTGCTGCCGTATCTGGTGGCGTTCGAGGAGGCGTTGAACCTCACGCTGCCCGAGGCGGTGGGCGAACCGGACTGCTACATCAAGGCGAATTTGGACGCGAAGCTGCGCGGCACGATGGAGACCCAGTATCAGGCGCTCTCCACCGCCACCGGCCGTCCGTTCATGACCACCGACGAGGCGCGCGAACTGCTCGACCGGCCGAAACTGCCGGGCGGCGACCAGTTGATAACCCCGCTCAACGTGAGCGAGGGCGGTCAGCCCAGCCCGCAGGACGGCGGACAGACGCAGAACGCGCAGCAGGGCGCGAGTCCGAACGGCAAGCAGATGCTCGCCGAATTCAAACGCCTCTACACGTATGACGCCGGTTTCCGCGCGTCATGGGACTCGATGACGAAGGGAGAAACCTCAGATGAGTCTTGATTATCTCGGCTACGAGCTCAAGGAGCTCAAGGCCACCGACAACAGCGGCGGAGGAGTGTTCTCCGGCTACGCGAGCACGTGGGAGAAAGACCTGTACGACGATGTGATCGTCAAGGGTGCCTTCGAGCAGACCTTATCCGCTGACTTCAAGGCGGGCGGCGCGGGCATTCCGATTCACTGGCAGCACAAGGACGGCTCTCCGAACGATGTGATCGGGGAGACGTTGAGCGCCGTGGAGGACGAGCATGGCCTGCTCATCACCGCGAAGCTCGACACCGACATCGCGGAGGGCAAGCGAGCCTACGACCTGCTCAAGCGTGGCCTCATCCACCAGATGAGCATCGGTTTCATCGCCGAGAAGACCGCGTGGGTCGAAAGCGAGGAGGCGAAGAGCCCTTGGGACGGCTACCGGGAGATTCGCCAGCTCAAACTATTTGAGATCAGTCTCGTGCAGGTCGCCGCCAATCAGGGGGCCGAGGTGCTCGAGGTCAAGGCCGGCCGGGCCATAAGCAAGGCGAACGAGGACAAGATTCGCACGGCCTACGAGGCATTGGGCGAACTGCTTGATTCCATCACCGAAACCCCCGACGACGAGCCGGACGATTCCAAACCCGATGACGAGCCGGACGACGATACGCCGGACGATCGGACAAGCCCGAGCCGGACGACGGCAAGGCGAAAAAGAGTTTTGACCCGCAGTGGGCCAAGGAAATCAGCGACTTCCTCTCGCTGGCAAACAACCAATAGAAAGGATGATCCATGGGTTACATGGAGAAGCTGGTCGCCGAGAAGAAGGCGGTCAAGGCCCTGTACGACAAGGGCATGGAGAACCTCACCGATGATGAGGCGACCGAACTGAAGAACCGCTTCGAGGAGGCCAAGCGTCTTCAGGAGCGCGTCGACCTGTTCAAGGGCGTGAACGACCTGAACGTGGACGATGTGAAGCCCGAGGCCAAGACGGCTCCCGCCGCCAAGACGCTGGGCGACTTGTACGCGCAGGAGCTGAAGAAGGCCGGCATGACCGTCATCGGCACCAAGGCGCACCCGTTCGCTTCCAGCGAGTTCAAGGCCGCGACCGACATGCACGTGGCGGGCACCGGCACGGCTGGCACCGGATACCAGCCGGTCGTCACCCAGATCGACATGAACGGCGTGTGGCCTTACGAGCGTCCGCTCGTGGTCGCCGACCTGTTCGGCTCCGTCACCCTGAGCGGCAACGCCAACACCGTGGAATACCCCGTCTATGGCGCGCTCGAGGGCGGCGCTGAAACCGTGGGCGAGGGCGGTGCCAAGCCGCAGACCCATCTGCCGGCCCCCCGCTGGGAGTCCGACAGCCTCAAGGAGGTCGCCGCCTGGTGGAAGGTCACCGACAACATGGCCGAAGACCTCTCCTACATCGTCTCCGAAATCAACAACCACGCCCGCTACAACCTGCAGCTGCTGGAAGAGACCCAGCTGCTGTCCGGCAACGGCTCCGATGCGAACATCAAGGGTCTGCTCTCCCGCGACATCCAGAAGATGGTGCAGGACACCGACTCCGACCCGGACCGCATCTTCAAGGCCCGCACCAAGATCGCGCTGGCCACCGGTTTCCGCGCGGACGCGCTGCTCATCAACCCCGCCGACTACGAGGCCATTCGCCTCTCCAAGGACGCGAACGGCCAGTACTACGGCGGCGGCTACTTCAACGGCCAGTACGGCAACGGCACCATCATGCAGGATCCGCCGCTGTGGGGCCTCAAGACCGTGGTCACCGAGGCCATCGCCCAGGGCACCGCTCTGGTCGGCGCGTTCAAGCTCGGCGGCGCGGTCATCCGTAAGGGCGGTCTGCGCGCCGAGTCCACCAACTCGCATTCCGATGATTTCACGAACGATCTCATCACGTTCCGCGTGCGCGAACGCCTCGGCCTGCAGGTCAAGTACCCGAGGCGTTCGTGTCCGTCGCCCTCGGCAAGAAGGCCAAGTGAGGTGACCGCCGATGAGTGACGCAACCAAGGTGCTGCAGACCGGGGTCGATACCGGTGATGGCAGCACGTATCCGCAGCCGGTGGTCGTGGTCGACGCCGCCGGCAATCCCATCGACCTGACCAAGGCGAACGGTGCGGCCATCACCTCGGTGACGGCCGTGGCCCTCGCCGCCGGCGCGGCTCCACCGCGACGCTCGCGGATGGCGTGCTCACGCTTGGCATTCCGGCCGGCGCGAAAGGCGGCAATGGCGATCCGGGGCCAGCCGGCAAGAATGGTGCTCCCGGTGCCGCCGGCGTGGGCGTGAAGTCGATTTCCCTGACCAAGAACTCCGACAATGCCATCACCGGCGGCACTTGGGTCGGCACCGACGACAAGTCGCACGCCTTCACCGTGGCCTAACGTGAATCGACTGGAGGCGAACGATGGCCGATGAAACCATTCCCGACATCATCACCGACCCGTCAGGCTTCGACGCTGACGGCGAGTTCTGGCTGAAGGCGGCGCAGGCGGCCATCCGCCGCACGTGCGGCTGGCATATCACGCCGAACATCGAACTGTCGGGCGTAGCATCGATCGGCGGGAGCAAGGTGATTCGTCTCCCCGCACGCCATGTCACCTCCGTCGACGAGCTGACCGACAGCGCCGGCAACCGGCTGCACTACGCCTACGACCCCACCACGGGTTTGGTAGAATGCACCACCGGCGCATTCCCGGCCGGCGTCGCCGCGATACGCTACCGCATCCACGCCGGCTATACGCCGGATGAGGTGCCGGACGTGATGGGCGTGCTCATCAACGCCGCGAAGCGTGCGAGCATGGCCTCCGCCGGCGTCATCCAATCCCAGTCGGTCAACGGCAGCAGCGTCACCTACAACGTGTCGTTGATGGCCGACGAGCTGGCGAAACTCGACCGGTACAAGCTAGGAGCGCTGCCGTGAGCATCATCGACGACATCAATGCCTCCGGCCTGCCTGCGGCCACACGGTTCGTGCGGCTGCGCGCCTCGCGTAAAGCCGACCCGTACAATCCCGCGCAGACCACGGAGGATTGGAAGCATCCTGTCGAATTGGAAGTGCATGGTGCCCTGGCATCGAGCACTTCGACTCGCACGCCCGATGTGTTGGACGTGCAGACCACCTCCACGGCGGTGCTCACCGTCGCCGACCCGAATGCGGATATCCGGCTTGGTGACCGTATCCGACCCGAACCGGCGGACGGCCGCATGTGGGAGGTGTCCGGCTTCCCCAGCCGTGACGTGAACGCGTTCACCGGCTGGCAGCCCACGCTGGAAGTCCAGCTCACCGAGTGGAAGGGGTAGCCGATGGCCGGAAGCGGACAGATCAAAGTGCATTTCAACGACTCGTTCTTCGACCAGATGCTCAACTCGGCCGGCGTCAGGGCCCTGACCCGAGGTGCCGCCGAGAAGGCGCTCGGCGTGGCCAAGGCCAACGCGCCCGTGGATACGGGAGCCTACCGCGACGGCCTGCAGGTCGAGGCCGTCCAACGCGCGCACCGCACCACCTTCATGGTGGTCGGCCATGATCCGAAGACCATGCTGGTCGAATCCAAGACCGGCAATCTCCGCAAGGCGTTGAAGGCGGCGAAGACATGACATTGATACTGCCTCCCGACATGGAGGCTTTCCTCTGTGATTACCTGCGCACTCATATCACCGATGTGGATGGTTTGCAGGTGGGCAGCAAGAAGCCTCCCGACTATCAGGGCGCGTATCCGCTCGTCACCGTCCGGGACGATGGCGGCAACGCGGACGGGCTCGGCCATTTCGACCGTTCGATTGGCGTGAACGTGTACGGATGGAGCCGTCAGGACGAGAAGCCGTGCAAGACTCTCGCCCGTCGCGTCTACGCGACGCTCACCGAACATCCGGCCATCGCCCTCGCCAAGGGCTCGCCAATCGTTTCCGTGGATGATTCCTCGTGCAACGGCCCATACCCGGTGTCCGACGATTCCGACACCGCGCACTACTACCTGATCGTCGAATATTCGACGGTCGGCGAACACTAACCAATCCCTTAACCGTTTTCCTAGGCCCTACACAATGTGTAGGGCCTTTTCGTTTGAAAGGACATGGAATGACAGCAGACAACCAGGGCAACGACCTTGATTCTGTCAAGAACGTACTCACGTCGAAGATCATCGTCGCCCCCTATGTGGCAGGCAAGACGCTGACCGCCTCGCAGATCGCGCCCAGCGTGGCGGACCCGATCACCGAACTCGGCGACGTGTTCGGCTCCTCCTCCACAGTTGGCCTCATCACCAGCGACGGAGCACCGCAGGACTCCCGCGACGGCGACGACGCCACCGAATTCCACCAGCCGGGCTACACGCTCAACGCCGACCCGACGCTGACGCTCGCGTTCACCGCCGCCGAGGACAACGACCTCACCCGCCTCATGACCATCGGAAAGCCCGATGAAACCGGCGTCTACCACGTCAAGGACATCATCCAGGACACCAAATGGTTCGCCTATCAGGAGACCATCTACAAGTCCGGCCGCAAACGCCGTCGTCTCGGCGTCATCCAGATCACCGGCAACGAGCCGGCGCAGGATACGCGCGGCGAGGTGTCCGGCCTCTCGCTGACCGCCACATGGCAGCTCGATCCCGCCGTAGACGGCGGCAACAGCCGCTACCTGCAGTCCTACGCGGCGGTCTGACATCAGCACTCTTCCCCGCATGACCTCTCTCCTGTCGGCATGCGGGGAGCCCCAACACCAACGACGGGAGAAACACGTATGACAGGAGAAACCATCATGGCAAAGCAGCAGAACACGGCACCCTCGATCGCTGAATTCGAGGATTGGGACGAGACCAGGGAGGCCGAGGCCCTCGCCGAGGTCGCCAACCAGGTCAAGGTGCGACACATCATCAAGAACAACGAATACTGGGCACTGACACCCGGCGGCACCGTCTACAAACTGCCCCTCTATCTTTCCATCGCCGACTTCGAGGCCCTGTCGAACACACAGACCGACACGGAAAGCCTCGAACAGGTCAAACGCATCCTCACCGTTTTCGCCGGCGACGAGCAGGCCGAACGACTCGAACACGAACCCATGCAGGTCGCGTTCAACCTCATCCAGGACTACGGGGAGACGCTCGCCAAATCACAGGGCGTCGAACTGGGAAAATCGCCGACTTCTGCCGAATCCTCAACTCCGATGACGGAGTAAAGGTCCGAGCGGACTTCGCCCGATTCGGGTGGAGCATCGAACACGATCTCGGCCGGCGTCTCCCCTACCGTGACGCCATCGACCTGTACACGGCGCTGTGCGGCGACCCGTCCTCCTACACGGGAGCCTCGCTCATCGGCCTCATGTTCCCCATGAGCGCCACCGACATCACCGTATTGCAGTTCCTCGGCGCTTCCACGCTGCTCGGCGACGTGGACGGCGAACCCGAAACGGACGAGCCCACCGCCGAGGAGATCCACGAGGCCGAAACGCATATGAGCAAGCTCTTCGGATAAACAACCATCAACTAAGAGGGGAGTCGCCTTATGGCTTTCGGATCGGAAGTGGGAACCGGCCACGTGTCGATATTCCCCTCGATGAAGGGCTTCCGCAGCGCGGTCGACAAGGAGATGCGGGGGGCCGGCAAGTCCGGTTCCAACCGTTTCTCCCAGGCGTTCGGCAACGGTTCGAAAATCGGCAAATCGTTCGGCGGCAGCTTCAAAAAGGCATTCGGTTCGAGTGCCCGGGGCGTCGCCGACGATGTGCTGAAACCGTTGAAGCGTGACGCGGCGCAGGCGTCCTCCAAGGCCAGCGCCGCGCTCCTGAACTACCGTCAGGCCACGGTCAACGTGCAGCAGGCGCAGGAGAGGCTCAACTCGGCCATCGCCAGATACGGGTCGGATTCGACTCAGGCGCAGACCGCCTCCATCAATCTCGAAAAAGCCCAGTTGCGTCAGGCCACCGCTCTCGACAATTCCAACGACGCCGCCGAACGGCTCGCGGACGCGAAGAAGGCGCTCAAAGCCGCCGAGGACGAACTCGCCAAGGGCACCAACACCGTATCCGGTTCCATGAAGACGATGGCAAGCTCGTTCTCGGCTGGATTCTCGAGCATCAGCCGGGGCCAATCCACCTTCACCGGACTCTCTGGAGCGCTCGGCAGCCTCGTGCGTAGCCTGCTCGGCGTAGACGCCATTTGGAAACCGCTCGGCTCCAAGATAGCCGGATTCGCGAACAAGGCCGTATCCTCATTGAGCGGTTTCGCCGTGCAGGTCGGCGCGAAAATCCAAACCGGACTCAAGGGAGCCATCAGCGCCGCCCAGCAAACCCTCAAAGGCTGGGGCGGCAGCATCGCAGCCACCGTGTCAGGCATCGCCAAACCAATCGGCGCGGCAATCACCGCATGGACGCAACCGATTCGCGACTGGGGAAGCAGAACCGGCAACACCATCAAAACGGCAGTCGCTACTTGGACCGCACCCATCCGCTCATTCGGCGGCAAAATCGGCTCCGCCATCGGAGATGCCGCAGGAAAAGTAGGGCAGAAACTCGCACCGGTAGCCAACGTAGCCAAGAACTACTTCGGCAATATCGCCACCGCCGCCGGAGCCGTATGGTCCAAACTCCCAGCCGGAGCACAGACCGCCGCCGGGGCAATCGGCAGCACGCTCGGCAACCTCGCCTCCAGCGCAGGCAACTCGTTCAAAAACCTCGCCCAAAACGCGGTCGCCCATATCAAGGGCCTCGCCACGGGAGCGGTCGCCGCCATCGGAGCAGGTGTGGCAGCCATCGGCGGCACGCTGGTGGCCACCGGCAAGCAGGCGTTGGGCGCGTATGCCACGTGGGAGCAGGCGGTCGGCGGCGTCGACACCCTGTTCAAGGGCGCTTCCGGCACTGTGCAGAAGTACGCGGCCGAAGCGTACAAGACGGCCGGCGTCGGCGCGAACGACTATATGAACCAGGTCACGAGCTTCGCGGCCGTCGTTGGTCAGTTCGGCTTGGCGGGACACCGCCAAGGCGCAGAGATGGGCAATCAGGCCATCATCGACATGTCGGACAACGCCAACAAGATGGGCACCGACATCCAGACCATCCAACAGACGTATCAGTCGCTTGCTCGCGGCAATTACGCGATGCTGGACAACCTCAAGCTCGGCTACGGCGGCACCAAGACGGAAATGCAGCGGCTCATCGCCGACGCGAACAAGCTGCCGGGCGTGATGAAGGAAGGCAACGACCTTTCCATCGATTCGTTCGCCGACGTGACCGAGGCCATCAGCCGAGTGCAGAAGAGCCTCGGCATCAGCGGCACGACCGCCAAGGAGGCGGCGACCACCATCGAGGGGTCCGTGAACTCGATGAAGGCCGCATGGCAGAACTGGCTCGCCGGACTGGGCAACGAGAACGCCGACATGGGCGCTCTCAGCCAGCAGCTCGCCGACTCCATCGGCACTGCGTTGAAGAACATCCTGCCCCGCGTGAAGGTCATCGCCCAGAGCGTCGTCAAAG
>ENA-OQCO01001222-OQCO01001222.1-human-gut-metagenome-genome-assembly--contig:-NODE-1222-length-10402-cov-1.151241_pt1 | contig 10402 bp, 10 predicted proteins | sample MGYA00242500_ERZ504582 | MGnify/ENA primary metagenome ERZ504582 (study PRJEB26092, sample SAMD00036346) | human gut metagenome | host: Homo sapiens | study: EMG produced TPA metagenomics assembly of...
CCCAGCGCCTGCCGGGCCTCCTGCCGCTTTGCAAAGAGGAATTCCTCGCGCACGGGCGTTCCGGTCAGGAGGACCCTCTCCGGCTCCGGGTAATGCTCCCGGCTGGATTCGAAGGACACCATGACGCGGCTGGCCGTGCGCGCAACAAGCTTCGTCGTCAGGCCCGGAACAGCATTCGACTCATGCACGCAGGTCGGGATGCCGAGCTTCGCCCCCATTTTGAGGGCCGGGAAGCTGGCATAGCCACCGGTGCCGACGATCACGTCGGGCTGAAAGTCCTTCAGGATACGCTTTGTTTTGGAGAATGTCGCGGCCATACGCTGTACGGTCACGAGATTGTGCCAGATCGCGGCGGGCGTCAGCCTGCGCTGGTAGTTGGAGATCTTCACGGTTTCCAGCCGGAAGCCTCGCGCGGGACAATCTTGTTTCCATGCCGTCCTCCGCGCCGATAAAGAGGATCTTACAGTCCGGCTGACGCTCACGGAACATACGGGCGACCGCAATGGCGGGATAGATATGCCCGCCCGTGCCGCCGCAGGTAAAGACGATATTCATGAACTTCCCTCCCTTACAGAAGCTTATTGTCGTTCTGCCGGGAGACGGCCAGGACAACGCCCGCTTCAAACAGCTGCATGAGAAGCGCCGTGCCGCCGTAGGAGAAGAACGGGAGAGAAATGCCGGTGGCGGGCAGAAAATTGGTCACGACGCCAATGTTGAGGAAGGTCTGAAGCGCGATATGTGTGGAAATTCCGGCGGCAAGGAGCGCACCGAAGCGATCACGCGCGTGCATGGCGATATAATAGCCGCGCACGATCAGAAGAATGAACAGCAGGATCACGACGACTGCCCCGACAAAGCCGAGCTCCTCGCAGAGAATGGGAAAAATATAGTCGTTGTGCTCCTCGGGGAAGATACAGGTATTTTCTGGCAGCTCTTGCCGAGGCCGAGGCCCATCAGCCGCCGGAACCGATGGCGTAGAGCGACTGTAAGATCTGATAGCCGTTGTCTGTCGGGTCGGAGGCGGGATCGCGCCAGGCGGTGATACGGCTTCCGGCGTAGCCTGCGTCTTGAGATAAACAAACATGAACACGGCGACTGCCGCGCCGCCGAGGGCGAACCATTTGATCTGGACGCCGCCCAGAAACAGCATGGCCGCCGCAAGCAGCAGCATGATGAGGATGCAGGAAAAATGGCGCTCCAGCGCGACGAGGCCGCACAGGACGATCATGATCGCGCCGAAGGGCGCGATGCCATAGCGGAAGGTGCGCATTTTATCGCGGTAGGTCGAGATCATGGCGGAAAACGTCATGATGATGGCGATTTTCGCAAGCTCCGAGGGCTGGAAGCGGATGCCCGCAACCTCGATCCAGCGCTTTGCGCCGTTGGCCGTCGAGCCGATGAGCGGTACGAGCATCAGGAACACGACGGATACCGCGAGGATGATGAACGAAGCACTGCGCCAGAGCTGATAGTTCAGCCTGCTGACAAACAGCATACCGCCGATGCCCACGACAGCGAAAATCGCCTGCCGGGCAAAGTAATAGGTAGAGTTGCCGGTCAGATAATACGCGCGGGCGTAGGAGGCTGAAAAGACCATGACGACGCCGATCAGCACGAGCAGCACCGTCAGTGCGAGAAACGGCAGGTCGAGCAGGCCGCGCTCGTCGAGCAGCACCTTGTCCTTTGTTTTGGTCGGCTGCGGCAGGCGCTCCGGCTCGGGAGCCTGCGGAGCTTCATACAGCCGCGTTACGCCGTCTGAACGGCTTGCCATAGGGGTCGCTCCTTTCTGAAGCTGCGGTAGCTCAATACCGGTTCATAACACCGAGATACGCCAGCACGCACATGACGAGCGTGATCGCGGTGAAAACAAAAACGATTTTTTCCTCTTTCCAGCCGCACAGCTCAAAGTGGTGGTGGATGGGGGTCATTTTGAAGATGCGCTTGCCATGGGTCAGCTTGAAATACGTGACCTGCAGAATGACGGAAAGCGTCTCGCAGAGATAGATAATGCCGACAAGGATCAGAATCAGCGGCATATCGAGCGCGAAGGCCATGCCGCAGACCATGCCGCCGAGGAACAGCGAGCCGGTGTCGCCCATGAAGACCTTGGCCGGATGGAAATTGTAGCAGAGGAAGCCCGCCAGGCCGCCCGCGACGGTCGCGGGGAGCAGGGCCAGCGTCGTGCGGCCATAGATATAGGAGGTCGTGGCGAAGAAGACCATGACCGGGATGGTCACGCTGCTGGAAAGACCGTCGACGCCGTCCGTCAGGTTCACAGCGTTGACGCAGCCCACAATGACGAAGGCCGCAAAGACCATATAGACCACCGTCGGAATTTCAAGATCGAGGTTCCAGAACGGGATATAGAGTTCGCAGGACAGATCGCCGCTGCCCTTCAGCACAAACAGGAACGCAGCGGCCACGACGAGCTGCAGCAGGAATTTCTGGACGGCTGTCAGGCCGAGATTGCGCTTGAGCTTGACCTTGACAAAGTCGTCGGCGAAGCGACAAGGCCATAGCAGAGGGCAAGGGCCAGCACATACAGGTGCGTATAGGTGTGGTTCTCCGTCATGCTCTTCCAGCCGAAGCCGACTGTGCAGAGGATGATCGCGGCAATGAACATGATGCCGCCCATGGTCGGCGTACCGGCCTTGGTGTTGTGCCACTGCGGGCCGACCTCGCGGATGGACTGGCCCGCGTGCAGCGCACGGAGCATGGGAATAACGAAGCGGCCAAACAGCAGCGTCAGTAAAAACGAAGCGAGCGTCGCGCCCAGAACGATAAAAAACATTGCATCCATACAGGATTCCTCCGAGACTCTCTTTATTCCTCTTCTTCCTTGAAAAACAGCGCAAGGGCCTTTTCCATCCGCATACCGCGGCTGCCCTTGAACAAAATCACATCGCCGGGACGGGCACGCATTTTGAGCATATGCGCCAGATCCTCATGCGTGTCAAAATGCTCGATCAGCTTCTGCTTCATGCCGCCGGTGATCGCACCGGAAACCATGCGCTCGGCGTTGACGCCGTAGGTGTAGAGCACGTCGGCCTTCGTGGCGGCAATGCGGCCAATGCGGTAATGCTCCGCGGCGGAGCGGTTGCCAAGCTCCAGCATATCGCCCAGCACCGCGATACAGCGGCCATTCGTGCGCGAACGGAAGCCCGCAAGGATCTCAAGCGCGGCCTCCGTCGATTCCGGGCCTGCGTTATAGCAGTCCTCGATGATGGTAAAGCCATCGCGCTCGTAGATCTTCTGGCGCATACCGGTGTTGTGAAAGCCGGAGATCTGCGTCTGAATCGTCTCAGGCGGGACCTTCAGGAGCAGGGCTGCCGTAACGGCGGCCAGCGTGTTATAGACCGTATGGCGGCCCAGAACCGGCACGAACAACTCGAAACGGTGGCCGAAACCGCTGACGACAAAGCGCATGCCGTCGTCAAGTTCCTGAATGTCAGTTGCAAGCACGTCGCAGGCATGGTTCTCAATGCCGTAATAATATTTTTTATGTCCGCCGTCGGCGCGCACGTTCCAAAGAAGCGGCTCGTCGCCGTTGAACACGCCGACTCCATTTTCCGGCACACCCCGGAAAATTTCGAGCTTGGCCTGCAGGATGCCCTCACGGGAGCCAAGATGTTCGATATGCATGGTGCCGATGTTGGTGATAACGGCGATATCGGGCTTTGCGATAGAAGTCAGGCGGGCCATTTCTCCGAAGTGGTTCATGCCCAGCTCCAGAACAGCCGTTTCGGTATCGTCCGGCATATCGAGGATGGTCATGGGCAGACCGATGTTGTTGTTGTGGTTGCCCTCGGTGCGGGCGGTGCGGTAGGTACGCTCCAGCATACAGGCGGTCATTTCCTTGGTCGTCGTTTTGCCGACGCTGCCGGTAATGCCGATGACGGTCATGCCCATCCGTTCGCGGCGGGCTGCGGCAAGATCGCCGTAGGCCTTGATGGTATCGGGTACAAGAATGGTCGGGATGGCCGCCTTGACCGGTCTTTGCACAAGCGCGGCACTTGCGCCAAGACTGGCCGCCATGCCGATAAAGTCATGGCCGTCGGACTTCTCACCCTTGATGGCGACGAAGAGGTCGCCGGGCTTTACTCTGCGCGAATCGATCTGGACGCCGGTGATCATGCCCTCCGCCTGTCCAGGCGTGAGCGTTCCCCGGCAGTCCTCCGCTGCCTGCTTCAGTGTCAGTTCCTTCATGCGTTTGCCTCCAAATACGACGCGACGACCTCACGCTCGTCCAGATGGTGCTTTTCGTGGCCGATTTCCTGATACGTCTCGTGGCCCTTGCCGCACAAGACGATCACATCGTCCTTCTGCGCCAGCTCCATCGCCCGACCAATGGCCGAAACGCGGCTCTCAATGACCTCGTAGGGCGTTTCGGTATCCTGCATCCCGGCAAGGATCTGCCGGAGGATCTTATAGGGATCTTCGGTGCGGGGATTGTCTGAGGTGACGATGGCGAGGTCAGACAGCTCTGCCGCGATTTTGCCCATGACGGGGCGCTTGAAAGGGTCGCGGTCGCCGCCGCAGCCGAAGACGGCGATGATGCGGCCCGTGCAGAAGCCGCGCACAGCCCTCAGAATATTCTCAAGGCTGTCGGGCGTATGGGAATAGTCGATGAGGACAGTATAGTCCTTGCCCGGCGTGGGGACGACCTCTACTCTGCCCTTGACGCTTTGCGCGGTGCGCAGGGCGTCTGCAATTTTTTGGAGCGGAATATTCAGCGCCAGCGCAGCGGCGATGACACCGAGCGCGTTATAGACGCTGAAAATGCCGGGAATGCCGAGCGTGACGGCAGCCCGCTCGTCCTGATAGACCGCGTCAAACTCCACGCGGTCGGAGAACAGGCCGATATGCTCCGCCGTGAGTGCAGCGGGGGTTCCCTGCGCGGAATACGTCAGAAGGCGGCAGTCCGCCTGCTCCATGATGCGCTTCGCGTAGGCATCGTCGACATTGACCGCGCCCGTTTCGCAGCGGCGGAAGAGCATGGCCTTCGCGTCGCAGTATGCATCCATCGTTTGATGGAAATCGAGATGGTCCTCTGTCAGATTTGTAAAGACAGCCGCGCCAAAACGGATCTGGTCGGCGCGGTGGAGCACCAGCGCGTGGGACGAGACCTCCATAATGACGTGCGTGCAGCCCGCATCGCGCATATCGGCAAAGAGCTTCTGCAGCTCGAAGGATTCCGGCGTGGTGCGCTCAGTGTGCAGGATCTCATCGCCGATCATGTTCTGGATCGTGCCGATGAGGCCGACCTTTGCGCCGAGCGTTTTTTCAAGCACGTGCTTCAGCAGATACGTGCTGGTCGTTTTGCCGTTCGTGCCGGTGATTCCGACGACGCACATAGCGTCCGCCGGATGGCCGAACCAGTTTGCGCCGAGCGCGGCAAGCGCCGAGCGGGCATTGGAAACCAGTACATACGGAATGTCTGTTTCCGGCTTTTTTTCGCAGACGACGCAGACCGCGCCGTTTTCCATAGCCTTGGGAATATATTTGTGGCCGTCGGTCTGGAAGCCGGAGATCGCGACAAACAGTGCTCCGGACGTTACCTGCCGGGAGTCATACTGAACGCCGGTAATATCCAGTGCTTCGTCCGCGTGCAGTTCCAGCACGTCAAGGCCGTGCAGCAGTTCTTTGAGCTTCATAGTGTCCTCCTTAGTCGGATGCGCCTGTGGAAGAGAATTCTACTGTAATTGTAGTACCTCTGTCAACCTCTGTTCCGGGTTCGATGTCCTGATAGGCCGCAAGCACGTAAACGTCCGTGCGGTCGGTGCCCTTGGCCTGCACGTAAAGGCCGGCGTTTGCAGCCAGATAGTTAACGTCCGCGACAGAGCAGCCGATGAAATCCGGCACCTCGACAACCGTCTGCTGCTTTTCCGCGCCCATGTAGAGGATGATCTGCGAATTGCCGGGAACCTGGCTGCCCGGCGCGGGCAGCTGGTCGGTGACGGTCGAGCCGGTGCCGACAATGCGGTAGGTGATGGTTTTTTCAGCGAGCAGCGCAGCCGCTTCGCTTTCGTCCATGCCGATCACATCTGGGACTGTGAAGTTGATACCGCGGATATCCTCGGAATCATAATCCGGCTCCACACCGAGATAGGGAAGAATATCAAGGAAAATGTCGCGGACGGTCGGCGCAGCCATCAGGCCGCCGGAAATATACATCCCGTGAAGGGTATATTTTTCGCTGTCCTGCGAATACGCGGGCGTGTCAAGCGCGACAAGGACGACATATTTCGGGTCGTCAATGGGCGCGACGCCGATAAAGGAGACGATCTTGTCCTTGACCTGATTGCCGTCCTCGTCGTATTCGTCCAGCTTTTCGGACGTGCCGGTCTTGCCGCCGACACGGTAGCCGGGGGTTTTGGCCGCAGAAGCCGTGCCCTCGGTGACGACCTGTTCCATAAGGCTGCGCATTGTTTCGGACGTCTGCTGGCTGATGACCTGCCGCAAGATGGTCTTTTCGTTCCGCTCGACCATGTTGCCGTCGGCGTCCAGAACCTCGCTCACGATATACGGCTCGAGCACATAGCCGCCGTTAACGATCGCCGCGACGGAGCGCACCAGCTGCATGGGCGTGATACGGAAGCTCTGACCGAAAGAGGACGTGATGAGATAGGACGTGCCGTACTGTGCGGGATTGTTCAGGTATTTCCGTTCGTAGAACAGACCGCTGGCCTCGCCCGGCAGATCAACGCCTGTTTTTTCCATGATGCCGAAGGCCTTGAGGTAATCATAGAAAATATCGCCGCCCATGCGCAGGCCGATATGGCCAAAGGCGATGTTGCAGGAATTGCCGAGCGCCTGCGCGGTCGACTGCGCACCGTGACCGGCGGATTTCCAGCAGTTAAGGATCTGCTCACGGCCGGAGAACTTTTCCTGACCGCCGCAGTAGAACGAGTCGTTCAGCGTGACGGCTCCGGAATCGATTGCGGAGGCCAGCGTGATGAGCTTGAAGGTCGAACCCGGCTCATAGCCGTCGGACACGCAGCGGTTGCGCCACTGAGCCATACGTGCCGATGCAACATCCTGCTTATACTGCTCGATGGCGGCCTTATAGGCATCGGACGCTTCCGGCAGGGACAGCGCCGCATCACGCTCATTTTCAAGAAGCGCGGCCGCCGCGTCGTCATAGATTTCCAGATAATTATTTGGATCATAGGAGCCGAGCGTGGCCATGGCCTTGATCTCGCCCGTATTCACGTCCATGACGATACAGAACGCGCCGTTTTTGATATCGTACTTATCAATGGCGTTCTGCAGGTTCTTTTCCACATACGCCTGCACGGTCGCGTCGATGGTGGTAACGAGGCTGCAGCCGTCAGAGGCGTCATAGTATTTTTCGTATGTATAGGGCATCTCGGAGCCGTAGTTGCCCTTGGATGTCACGACCTTCCCGCTGTGCCGGAAAGCTCTTCGTTGTAATAGGCTTCAAGGCCCTCGGAGCCGTTGTTGTCGCTTGAGACGAAGCCGAGCGCCTGCGCGGCGAGGGAGGAATTGGGGTAATAGCGCTTGAGGTCTGTTTCGAGATAGACGCCGGTGATCTTGTTTTCGCTGACGAAGGCGCGGACCTCGTCGGCCAGCTCCTCGGAGATCTTACGGCTGATGACCTTATAGCGGTACTGCTTGTCGGCGGCCTGCTCGTAGACGAAGCTCGGCTCGACATCCAGAATTTCGCCAAGACCGCGCGCGATCTGGTCGAGCAGGTTGCTGTTCTCGGGCTTTTTCATCTGCTCGGCGATCTCGTTCGGGTCGATGAAAACCGTCTCGACGGGTCGACGAAGAGGCCAGCACGTTCATATTCGCGTCGTAGATCACGCCGCGCGCTGCGGTCAGATTCGTCGAACGGGTCTGGTTCTTGATCGCCTTTTCGTTGTAATAGTCGTGCTGGGTGATCATGAGGTTGTAAAGCGTTCCGATCAGCGGGACAAACGCGATCACGCCGCACAGGACCATCAGGATCAGGGTACGGCTGAGGATCGTTCGGTTCGCGCGCTCATTCCGCTCCCGGTTTGCCTGCTTCTGCTCTTTGGTGCGCGGCAGGCGGATGATCTTTTTTGCCATGAAACTGCCTTTCTGTTCAAAAAAGGGGCGGCCTGAAAAGACCGCCCCTGTTCGGTTACTCAGCTGGATTTCAAACTGGGAGGTTCTGTCCAAGCTTATGCTGCTGCGGGGTGCAAATATTCGATGAGGCCGAGAATGCTCTGCTGCATGGCGTCCAGAATTTCTCCGAAGACGCTTGTGCGCTGCTGCGTGTAAATTTCCGCCTGATCGTTCCCGGAGAAGCTGACATAGACGATCTGCTCGGGCTGACATTTGGTCAGGCCGATCTCAGCCGCGTATTCCTCGGCGGCGGTCAGATCGATCTTGGCGTCGTATTTGCTCTGAAGCATCAGCTGCTGCTCCTTGAGATTGGCAAGCCTGCTTCAAGGGCTGAGACATTGCTGCTGGCCTCAAACAGCTGGACATAGCCGAAAATCACAAGGATCATGAGACAGGCTACCGTCAGCATACCCGCCAGTGTAAACGGCGCGATGGCCGTTCTGGCCTTGACTCTTCGGTACGGCTGCTCATAGGCCCGCTCGTCCGGCAGCTCGATGGGCAGGGTACGCTCATAGGCGCGGTTATCGTCATACTGGCGGGCAGTCTGATCGTTCCAGGCGTAAACATCGTATGCGGCAGCGCCGTTGTCTCTATAAAGATTTCTTCGATTGGGCTGCGCCATAACGGCGGGACTCCTTTCCGGGTTACACGTGCTCTGCTACGCGGAGCTTTGCACTGCGCGAACGGGGATTTTCCTCGACCTCCTCGCGCGTGGCGATGATGGGTTTTTTCGTCAGAATTTTGATCTTCGGCTTATGGCCGCAGACACAGACCGGGAACGACGGCGGGCAGGTGCAGCCCTTTGCCGCGTCCTGAAACACGTTTTTGACGATACGGTCTTCCAGCGAATGGAACGTAATGACAACCAGACGACCACCGGGGTTCAGGTGGTCGATGGCGGCCTCCATGCCTTGCCGGACCGCGCCAAGCTCATCGTTGACGGCGATGCGGATGGCCTGAAAGCTGCGCTTGGCCGGATGCTGCTTTTCACGCAGGGCGCTGGGCGGCATGGCCGAGCGGATGATGTCGACCAGCTCCAGCGTTGTCTCGATTGGGTGGTCGGTCCGCACGCGTTCGATGGCGGCGGCGATCTGCGGGGCGCAGCGCTCCTCGCCATATTCGTAGAGAATGGATTTTAATTCCTCGCGCGGCCAGTTGTTGACGATCTCGTAGGCCGTGAGGGACTGGTCGCGGTCCATGCGCATATCCAGCGGCGCGTCGGCCATATAGGAAAAGCCGCGCTCCGCGTCGTCGAGCTGCGGGGACGAAACGCCCAGGTCGAACAGCATCCCGTCGATCCGGTCGAGTCCCAGCGCGGTAAGGATCGCGCCGACGTTTTCAAAATTATCATGTACCAGCGTCACCTTTTTCGCGTGGCTGTACAGCCGCTTTTTTGCGGCCTCCAGCGCGACCAGATCACGGTCGACGCCGATGAGCCTGCCGGTGGTGAGGCTCCGGCAGATCTCCAGCGAGTGGCCCGCGCCGCCGAGCGTTCCGTCGAGATAGATCCCGTCGGGCTTGATGGCCAGCGCGTCTATGCACTCGTGCAAAAGCACAGATCGATGTGCGAATTCCATCAGAAACCAAGTTCCTCCATCACAGCCGCCAGATTTTCAGGCGTCAGCGTCTGCTGCTCCAGCTCGTCATAGGCTGCGCTGTCCCAGATCTCCGCGTGGCCGCCCTGCCCGATGAACGTGACCTCGCTGGAAAGACCGGCGTATTGGCGCAGTTCGGCCGGAATAAGGAAGCGGCCCTGCTTGTCGGGCTCACATTTGGCGGCGTTGGCAAACAGAAAGCGCATTTTTCGTGCCTGTACGATCGGCAGCGCGTTATATTTATCGACAATGGCCTTCCAGCCTGCTTCCGTGTAGACGGACAGGCAGTGGTCGAGGCCCAGTGTTACATAGAAGGTGCTTCCCAGCTCTTCGCGCAGCTTGGACGGCACGAACAGACGTCCTTTTTCGTCAACTGAGTGCTTGTACTTGCCAAACATCCCCTCGCGCCTCCTTTCGCTCCACTTTACTGAAATTTCGCTCCACTTTGCTCCACTTCAATAATATAATACGTTCTGTTTACATAAATTGCAACCCTTTTTTGAAAAAATTTTTCGAGGATTCTTCGACGTTTTTCGTGAAAAATCCCCCGAAAGCCGAATTTTTGAACGAATGTTTTAAAAACATCCTCCAGCCGCTTCCACCTGCACGCTCCCCTGCTGCCAGACGGCGCGGAGCGTCCGCACAGACGGGTCGCGCAGCAGCAGCTCCGCCGCCGGGCCTTCGATCCCGGTCTG
>ENA-OQCO01001226-OQCO01001226.1-human-gut-metagenome-genome-assembly--contig:-NODE-1226-length-10355-cov-1.270043_pt1 | contig 10355 bp, 8 predicted proteins | sample MGYA00242500_ERZ504582 | MGnify/ENA primary metagenome ERZ504582 (study PRJEB26092, sample SAMD00036346) | human gut metagenome | host: Homo sapiens | study: EMG produced TPA metagenomics assembly of...
TCTCGGGCACCATCGCCGAGGCGCACAACGGCGTTCTGGCCATGAACGCCAACGGCTTCCTCGACCCCAACGGCGCGGGCAACGGCGGTCTGCTTGCGGGCTATACGATGTCCAACGGCACGGCCTACGGCGACCATTTCTCTGCCTACGCCTACAAGCGCATCGAGCTGCACGAGGACAACCTGTTCTATATCAAGGACGCGCTGTCTCCCGTCAGCGAAGACTGCACCGACGCGGCGGAGTTCACACCTGCGCTCATCGTCGATGGCAAGAAGATCATGGACGATTACTGGACCGGCGAGCAGCCGCGTGCCTGCATCGGCCAGAGCGAGAACTACGAAATTCTCATGCTGGTCATCGAGGGCCGCTATCCGCTTGAAGGCATCCTCGGCACGAGCGTCAACAACTGCTCCGAGATCCTGCTCCAGCACAAGTGTATGCAGGCCATCAACCTCGACGGCGGTTCGAGCGCCATGCTGTGGTTCGACGGCGAGTATGTCACGCAGTCGTCGTCCTCCCCTCTGCGCTACACCGGCGGCCGTCCCCTGCCGAACGCATGGGTCTATAAAAAAGCCGAATAAACGACCAGCAGCCCCCGGCGCCGCCGGGGGCTGTTTACTGCAAAGCGCTAAACTGTCCAGCGCGGGAATGCGTTGAGCGCTTGCAAAATCTGCCGAATCTGGTATGATGGCAGAGAAAGGAGCACCTTATGAAAAACATAACACGAATTTTATCCGCTGCTCTGGCGCTGTGTCTGCTGGCGGCACTGTGTCTGCCGCGCGGGCGGACGGGACGCAGGACTGCGGCGCAAAGCTGCTGGCCATCACGTTTGACGACGGGCCCGGCAAATATACCGGCGCGCTTCTGGACGGCCTTGCCGAGCGCGGCGTTCACGCGACGTTTTTTGTCAACGGCGTCAACGCCTCCGGCTGGCCGGAGACGCTGAAGCGCATCGTAAACGAGGGCCACCAGCTTGCGAACCATACATACAATCACAAAAACCTTAACACCTGCTCCGCGCAGACGGTCGCATATGAGATCAGCGCCGTGCAGGCGCTCATCACCGCCGCCGGAGGCGACGAAAACGCGTATATCCGCGCCCCCTACGGCAACGCGAACAAAACGGTCAAATCCGTCGTGACCGCGCCGCTGATCTACTGGTCGGTCGACCCGGAAGACTGGAAGTACCGCAATGCAGAGACGGTGCGCAGCAATATCGAAGCCGGTGTCTTTGACGGCGCAATCATTCTGGTCCATGACATTTACAAGACCAGCGTGGACGGTGCGCTGGCCGCGATCGACGATCTGCTGGCCGAGGGCTATGAGTTCGTCACGGTGAAGGACCTGCTGCTGCGGCGCGGCGTAACGCCCGAGGCGGCGACAGTCTATTATTCGGCAAAAAACAACGGGATCAATCTGCCCGCCGATGCGGTCGGCGAGCAGGCGTTTGACGAGAGCCGCATCGAGATGCACTGGGCTACGCCGCCATGAAGACCTGCCTGGACTACGGCTGGATGACGCTGACGGACACGGGCGAATGGAAGCCGAACGCATTTGTTACGCGGGCGGAGTTTGCCGCCGATCTTGCCCGCTTCGCGGGCATCCACACGCTCTATCCGCTGGAGGGCGCGGCGCGCTTTTCGGACGTTGACCTGACGGGCGGCGGACGCGCCGTATCTCGCCTGGGCGGCGGACAGCGGCATCGTCGCGGGCTACGACGACGGGACCTTCCGGCCCGAAAAGACCCTCACACGGGAGCAGATGGCCGTCATGCTGGCGCGGTACTATGCACGCTCCGGCGTCACGACGCAGGGAAGTCTGGACTTCGCGGACGCTGCGAAAATCTCCGGCTGGGCCGTCGACGGCGTATCGGTCTGCGTGGGACTCGGCCTTGTGCAGGGCGATCCGCGGGGCCGCTTCCTGCCGCAGAGCAGGCTCACCCGCGCGCAGATCGCCTCGATCCTCGTGCGGATGGCAGGATAACAAAATGGGCTGTCCCGATGTGTTCGGGACAGCCCTCTTTTCATATTCGATCAGTATGCGATGCCCCAGTAGATCATCTTCCTGGCGGGCTTGCCGCAGATCGGACAGGTATCGCCGAGATGCTCCTGCTTGAGCGGCATACAGCGGGAGGACATGCCGCCCTCTTCCTTCATCTTGAGTTCGCACTCGAGTTCGCCGCACCACATTGTCTTGATGAAGCCGCCGTGCTCGGCCTGCAGCTGCTTGGCCTCTTCGAGCGAATGCGCTTCATAGATATGGTTGTCGAGATTCTGCTTTGCCTTCTCAAACATACCCTTCTGGACGAGTTCCAGCTGCTCCTGCACAGCAGCTTCAAGGTTTTCCAGTGCGACGACCGTCTTCTCGCCGTCGTTGCGGCGGACAAGCACGCACTGACCGGCCTCGATATCGCGCGGGCCGATCTCGACGCGCACGGGCACGCCCTTCATCTCATACTGCGCGCACTTCCAGCCCATGGAGTTATCCGAATCGTCGAGCTTTACGCGAAGCCCCGCCTTGACCAGACGGTCCTTCAGCTCCGAAGCCTTTTCCAGAACGCCCGCCTTGTGCATGGCGACGGGCAGGACGATGACCTGGATGGGGGCGATCTTCGGCGGCAGGACGAGGCCGTTGTTGTCGCCGTGGGCCATGATGACCGCGCCGATCATGCGCGTGGTGGAGCCCCAGGAGGTCTGGAACGGGTATTGCAGCTTGTTGTCGCGGCCGGTGAAGGTCACGTTGTAGGCTCTGGAGAACTTGTCGCCGAAGTAATGGCTCGTCGCGCCCTGCAGCGCCTTGTGGTCCTTCATGAGGCACTCGACGGTATAGGTCGCCTCCGCGCCCGCGAACTTTTCCTTTTCGGTCTTCTGGCCGGGCACGACGGGGATGGCGAGGACGTTTTCAAAGAAATCGGCGTAGCAGTTCAGCTGCTGCTCCGTCTCGTGGATGGCCTCCTCGGCGGTTTCGTGGATGGTGTGGCCCTCCTGCCACCAAAACTCTCTTGAGCGCAGGAACGGGCGGGTCGTCTTCTCCCAGCGGATGACGGAGCACCACTGGTTGTAGAGCATCGGCAGCTCCCGGTAGGTCTGCAGCACGCGCGACCAGTGGTCGCAGAACATCGTCTCGGACGTCGGACGGAAGGCCAGACGCTCCTCCAGCTTTTCGCTGCCGCCCATCGTGACCCATGCGACCTCGGGCGCGAAGCCGTTGACCAGCTCGCCTTCCTTTTTCAGCAGGCTTTCGGGGATCAGGACGGGCATCGCGACGTTTTCATGGCCGGTCTTCTTGAACTCCGCGTCCATGATGCGCTGGATGTTTTCCCAGATCGCATAGCCGTATGGCCGCAGGATCGTAAAGCCCTTGACGGACGCATACTCGACCAGCTCCGCCTTGCGGCAGATATCGGTGTACCACTGGGCAAAATCGACCTCCATATCGGTGATCTGCTCGACTTTCTTTTCTTTCGCCATATCAATTCATCCTTTCGGAAATACTTTTCAGTCAATGGATTTATTTTATCACACTTGTCAAGCGTCTGTACATAAGATGAGATACCTGAACGCAGGCAATATTGGAGGTTCATATGCCATGATCTATTGTATCCCGCTTGACACGGCGACGGAGGAATTTTACGCGTCCGTCGCCCGCGCAGCCGGTCTGCCCATGGAGCAGGTGCTGCGCGACGCGCTCTTCAAGCTTGCGGGCGAGCTGTCGCTCGAAGCGCTGGCCCGGCGGAGCCGGAACCAGACGCCGCGGGGCGGCGCTGAATAAAGTACGCAAAGGCCCGAAATAAGGTTGTAATTTGACGTGTTCTCTGGTATCATGTGGTAAAACGAAAATATCGGAGGCAGATTCTCATGAAATCCATTCGTGATCTTTATAAAGTTGGAAAAGGCCCGTCCAGCTCCCACACCATGCGGGGCCGACGCGCGCCGCATCTTCAAACAGGAAAACCCCGGCGCGGAGCGCTATGAGGTCACGCTTTACGGCTCTCTGGCCCTCACTGGCGTCGGACACGGCACCGACCGGGTGCTGAGCGAGGTCCTTGCGCCCACCCCGACGGAGATCATCTTCTCAAAGAAGGACCCCGGCGATCTGCGCCACCCGAACACACTCGACTTTGCCGCCTACAAGGGCGAGGAAAAGCTTGCGTCCATGCGCGTGGAATCCATCGGCGGCGGCGATATCGTGATCGAGGGCCGCGAGGCGGCGGAGCCGGACGATGTGTACCCCGAAAATTCATTCGCCGAGATCGCGCAGTACTGCCGCTGGCGGTATATCTCGCTGCGTGAATACGTCGAGCTGAACGAGGGGCCGGAGATCTGGGACTTTTTGCAGACCATCTGGCGCACCATGCGCGCCGAGGTCGAGGAAGGGTTGGAGGCGACCGGCATTCTGCCGGGTGGTCTGAACGTGCAGCGCAAGGCGCGTTATCTCTACGAGCGCCAGCACGCGCAGGAGATCCCGCAGGTGCGCGAACTGCAGCTGGTCTGCGCCTATGCCTTCGCCGCCGCCGAGCAGAACGCCGCCAACGGCACCATTGTCACTGCGCCGACCTGCGGCAGCTGCGGCGTGCTGCCCGCCGTTCTCATGTACTTACAGGGCAAATACCACTATTCCGACCTGCGCATGGCCCACGCGCTGGGCGTGGCGGGCATCATCGGCAATCTGATCCGCCGCAACGCGTCCATCTCCGGCGCGGAATGCGGCTGTCAGGCGGAGATCGGCTCGGCCTGCTCCATGGCGGCCGCCGCGATGTGCGAGCTGATGGAGTTCCCCATTGAGCAGATCGAATACGCTGCCGAGATCGCCATGGAGCACCATCTGGGCCTGACGTGCGACCCCATCTGCGGCCTTGTGCAGATCCCCTGCATCGAACGCAACGCCGTCGCCGCCAAGCGCGCCATCGACTCGGCGAATCTGGCCCATATGCTGGTCGGCACGAGAACGATCTCGTTCGACATGGTCGTGCGCACGATGTACGAAACCGGCGTCAGCATGAACCGCGCCTTCCGCGAAACGAGTGAAGGCGGCCTCGCCAAGCTCTACAGCCGCCGCGCCGGGCAGACGCTGGGGAAATAAAGATGCGCCCAAGGCTCCCCTTTATTCAAAGGGAAACCTGGGTGCTACCGCGCCAGTTGTAGGGGCCGACGACCTGTCGGCCCGATCAATGTTGCGAATTTGCCTTGGATTTCCGTAAAAACCGCTGTATTCTGCGGGCGGACAGAGTCGTCCGCCCCTACGGAGCTGTGATTTTTACGGCATTACGTTGAAAACGAACAGACTTCGTCCGCGCCCGGGGCTTCCCCCGGGGCGCGGAATTTATAGTAGCTTTTTTTCCTCATATCGAATATAATAGGAGCAAGACGCAGAACCAGAAAGGAGGATCATGGCTTTCGCCATCACAAGCGCCATGCGCCTGCCGGACTCCGGCAGGACAACGAGGAGGAACGTGATCGAGGATTCGGCGGATGCGTTCCCGTGCAGTCTCTGTGCGCGTAACGAAGTCAGAAATATGCGGGCGACCGCAAAACAAAGGGGCTTTGAACAGAGGATCAGGCAAATTTCTGCGCGTTTGTCCTGTAGCTGATTTTACAGGAGGAACAATTTCATATGTGTGGTATCGTAGGATACGTAGGAACCCAACAGGCTGCGCCCATCCTGCTGGAGGGTCTGTCGCGCCTGGAATACCGGGGCTATGACTCCGCAGGCGTCTGCGTGGAGCAAAACGGCGTTCTGAAGGTCGAAAAGGCCAAGGGACGGCTCCAGAATCTGATCGCAAAAACCGAAAACGGCGCGCTTCTGCCCGGCACGCTCGGCATCGGCCATACCCGCTGGGCCACGCACGGCGAGCCGAACGACACAAATTCCCACCCGCACGTCTCGCAGAACGGAAAAATCGCCGTCGTGCACAACGGCATCATCGAGAATTATCTGGAACTGCGCGAATTTCTGCAGCAGAAGGGCGTCAAATTCGCCTCACAGACCGACACGGAGGTCGTCGCGCAGCTGATGGAATACTGCATGGGCCTGCCGGAGGTTGAGACAGTCTCAGACGCTTTGTACATGGTCCTGCACCGGATCGAGGGCGCGTATGCGCTCGGCATCCTCTGCTCGGACGATCCCGACCACGTCTATGCCGCGCGCAAGGACGCGCCGCTGCTCATCGGCTTCGGCAAGGGCGAGAACTTCATCGCCTCCGACGTGACGGCGCTTGTCAAGTACACGCGCGACGTCGTGTACATGGACGACGGCGAGGTCGCCGTTCTGGGCCGCGACGGCGTGCAGGTCTATAACGCGATGGAGCTGCCCATCGAAAAGGAGCACCATCATATCGACTGGGAGATCTCCGCCGCGGAAAAGGGCGGCTATGAGCATTTCATGCTCAAGGAGATCATGGAGGAGCCGGAGGCCCTGCGCCGGGCGATCCTGCCCCGCATCAAGGACGGCGCGGTCGTCTTCGACGGATTGATGCTCGACAGCAGCCGCTACGACTGCATCAAGATCATCGCCTGCGGCTCGTCGTATCACGTGGGTATGGTCGGCAAATACAATCTCGAAAAGCTGACGCGGATGCCGGTCGAGGTCATTCTGGCCTCCGAGTTCCGCTATTGCAGCCCGATTGTAAACGAACGGACGCTTGCCATTATTATCAGCCAGTCCGGCGAGACGCTCGACACCATGGCTGCGCTGCGCGAGGCAAAGAGCCTCGGCGCGAGGATTTTGTCTATCGTCAACGTCGTCGGCAGCTCCATTGCCCGCGAATCGGACGACGTGCTCTACACCTGGGCCGGGCCGGAGATCGCCGTCGCGACGACCAAGGCGTCATTCCACGCAGATGGCCGTTCTGGATCTGCTGGCCGTCTATCTCGCCGCACAGCGCAATACGATCAGCGCCGAAGAGGCGAACCGCCTGACCGCAGCCATCGCCGCGCTGCCCGCGCAGGTCGAGCAGATCCTGTCCAGCCGCGAGCAGATCCAGTATTATGCCTCGCAGTATTTCAATCACGATTCCGTGTTCTTCATCGGCCGGAACCTGGACTATGCGCTCGGCATGGAGGGGTCCCTGAAGCTCAAGGAGATCTCCTATATCCACTCCGAGGCCTACGCCTCTGGAGAACTCAAGCACGGAACGATCTCACTCATCGAGCCCGGTACGCTCGTGATTGCGCTGGGCACCTATGGCCCGTTGTTTGACAAGGCCATGAGCAATGTCATCGAGGTCAAGGCAAGGGGCGCAAGCGTTCTCGCGCTCACGACGGAAAATCGCCGGGAAGACCTCGCCAGCCGCGTCGACGGCATTCTGACCATTCCGGAAACGGAGCTGCCGCTGCTGCCGCTGCTGGGCGTCGTGCCGCTGCAGCTGTTCGCGTACTACGTCGCGCTGCAGCGCGGCTGCGACATCGATAAGCCCCGCAACCTCGCAAAGAGCGTCACAGTTGAATAATTCCCGCCAGCGCCCGCCGGATTCCCGGCGGGCGTCTTTTACGGAAGCACCAGATTTCGCCTGCCGGGTAGAATACGGTTTTCGTTGCGGATGCTGTCGGAATGTGGTATGATGAAAAAAACAGAAAAAGGAGTTTTTCTATGACCGCACTGCATGGATTTGAACAGACTCGGCAGCGCCGCATTGATGAGCTGGACGCTGTTCTGCATGAATATACCCACGCCGCCTCCGGTGCGCGGCTCTGCTGGCTCGAGCGGGAGGACGAAAACAAGTCCTTCTGCGCCGCCTTCCGGACGCTTCCGTATGACGACACGGGCGTTTTTCACATTCTGGAGCATTCCGTTCTGTGCGGCTCGAAGCAGTTCCCGGTCAAGGAGCCGTTTGTCGAGCTGATGAAGGGCTCCTTGAACACGTTCCTGAACGCGCTGACGTTCCCGGACAAAACCTGCTATCCCGTCGCCAGCCGCAACAGCCGCGATTTTCTCAACCTGATGCGCGTGTATCTCGACGCCGTGTTCTTCCCCAGCATCCACGAAAAGCCGGAGATCTTCCAGCAGGAGGGCTGGCATTATGAGCTGCACGACGGCGTTCTGACGCGCTCCGGCGTTGTGCTCAACGAGATGAAGGGTGCGTTTGCCGACGCGGACGAGCTGCTGATAAACGCCATGAACCGTGCGCTGTTCCCGGACTCGCCCTACCGCTTCGTCTCCGGCGGCGATCCTGAGGCCATCCCGAGTCTCACCTATGAGGCCTTTACCGCCGCGCATAAGCGGTTCTATCATCCGGCCAACTCCTATCTGCTGCTCGACGGCAGCATCGATCAGGACGAGAGCTTCGCTCTGCTGGACGGCTATCTGTCACAGTTCGCAGCCATCGACCCGGACACGCAGATCCATGCCCAGCCGCCCGTCCGGGCGGAGCGCCGGACGATCGACTATCCGCTTCCCGCCGGAGAACCGATGCAGCAGCGCTGGAAGCTCGGCTGCGGTACGTGATCGGGACGTATCAGGATGCGCAGACGCTCTTTGCTGCACAGGTGCTGTCGGACGTACTCTGCGGCAGCAACCACGCGCCGCTGTGCCGCGCGATTCTGGAACAGGGCCTTGCCGAGGACGTGGTGCTCAGCTGCGACGAGCAGTGTATGCAGCCGAATCTTCTGCTGCGTGTGCAGAATTTCCGCGAGGCCGACCTGCCCGCCATTCAGGCGACGATCCGCGATACGCTGACCGCGCTCTGCGAAAACGGCCTTGACCGTGAGCAGATCGAGGCCTCGCTTGCGAGCTTCGAATTCAAGCTCCGCGAACGCGATTACGGCACGATGCCGCGCGGGCTGATCTTTGAGCTTGAGATCCTGGCCAGCTGGCTGTATGGCGGCGACCCCGCCGCCCGCCTGTGCTTCAGCGAGGTGTTCGACGATCTGCGCGCCGCCATCGGCACAGGATATTATGAGACGCTTCTGCGCCGCCTGCTGCTGGAAAATCCGCATACCGCCGAAATCCTCCTGCGCCCGTCGCAGACCTGCGGCCAGGAACGGCAGGAGCGCGAACGCGAGGCGCTGCAAAATACGCTTGAAACGCTGGACGAGGCGCAGCGCAGCCGAATTGTTGATGGGCAGGAGCGGCTTGCCGCGCTCCAGCAGGAGCCGGACAGCCCGGAAGCGCTGGCTGCGATCCCGCACGTGCAGCTTTCTGACCTGCCGCGCGACCCGGCCCCCATCCCGACGGAGACGGAGGCCGATGGCCGCCTCATCCTCCATGCCGTGCAGACCGACGGCATCGTCTATCCGACAGCCTATTTTGCAGCCGATGATCTGACGGAGGCGCAGCTTCCGTATATGACCGTTCTGGGGGCAGCGCTGGGACAGCTCCCGGCGGGCGGCATGGACGCGCAGGAGCTTCAGAAGCAGCTGCGTCTGAAGCTCGGCAGTCTCACCGCAGCACTGTCGCCCTACAGCCAGTATCATGACCCGCAGAGCTACCGGCTCTATGCCGCCGTTTCGTTCAGCGCGCTGGAGGCCAGGCTCCCGGAGGCTGTGCGGCTGACGGCGCAGATCCTGACGCAGACGGATTTTTCTGACAAGACGAAGCTTCTGGAGCTGATCCGGCAGCAGCGCGACGCTGCAGCAGCAGATCGTCAACTCCGGCTCAAGCGCCGCGATGCTCCGCGCCTCCGCCGCCCTGAACGCGGCCAGTGCCTGCGCCGAGCGCTGCGCGGGCGTCAGCTACTATCGCTGGCTGCGGGAGCTGGAGCAGAATTTCGACGCAAGGGCGGACGAGCTGATCGAAACGCTGCGCGCGCTCTGTGAAAAGCTGTTTGTGACCGCGCGGATGCGCCTGTCCATCACCGGCGGCAGACAAAACGCCGAACTGGTACTGACCGGCCTGCGCGAAGCGCTTCCGACCGGCGCTGTACCCGGCGCGCCGTGTCAGGCGCAGCTGCTGCCGATCCGTAAAGAGGGCATCGTGATCCCATCCGAGGTTTCGTTCACCGCTGTCTGCGGCAATGTCCACGCGTATTTCGGCGATCTGCGCATCGCCTGCCGTGCCGCCTCGCTCGGCCATTACTGGAACGAGATCCGCGTGCAGGGCGGCGCCTACGGCACGGGCCTGCTCGTGCGCGAAACGGGGCTTGTCTCCGCCTACACCTACCGTGACCCGGATTGCCGCCGTTCGCGCGGCGCGATCGGCCGAACGGCCGCATATCTCGAAGCCGCAGCCGCCTCCGGCGAGGCGCAGGACGTCAACATCATCGGCGCTATCAGCGATGCCGAGCCGCTGCTCTCGCCGCGCCTGCAGGGCGCTGTCGCGGACGCATGGCTCCTGAAGGGCATGACCATGGACGACCGCCGCCGTATGCGTCATGAGCTGCTGGACGCAGGCCCCCGCGTCTCTGGCCGCTGCGCAGCCAA
>ENA-OQCO01001230-OQCO01001230.1-human-gut-metagenome-genome-assembly--contig:-NODE-1230-length-10341-cov-1.072743_pt1 | contig 10341 bp, 8 predicted proteins | sample MGYA00242500_ERZ504582 | MGnify/ENA primary metagenome ERZ504582 (study PRJEB26092, sample SAMD00036346) | human gut metagenome | host: Homo sapiens | study: EMG produced TPA metagenomics assembly of...
CGATTGGCTGAATGAAAAAGCACTCTTGCCACTTTTTAGTGCAGATATTGGATTTGTATCAAAAAATTCTTGATAGAAATTCTGATATGCGTAGCGCAGAAAAATGTTCTGTCTTGCTTTCGATGCTTCGATCTTTTCGAGAACATGGGGACGAAGAAAATTGGAATAAAAAATATGAGGAACTAGTTACTATAAAATCGTTCCTCACAGATGAACAGCAAGAACAGCTTCAATGGGAAAAATGTTTGCATTCGCTTTTTCGGTATGAATTTCAGCAAACGAAACAGCAATTGAGGGAATGGCGAGTTTCACCAGACGAAACGTTATGGGCATTGCGGAAAGCTGCATTATGCGCTGAATTAGGAGAGTATAATACGGCACTCTCTCTTTTACAGAACTCTCTATCTAATCTGAGGCAGCGCCTTTCCCACCAAACTCGCCCAGACACTTTTCTTGTATCACTGGAAAGCCCGATGATGAGATTGCAAAGTTATGTTTCACAAGCATATTCTTCTAGCAATGGCGAAATTGATTGCAAAAAATAGTTCACAAGATTTTGTGGATGAACACCGCAGGACGATTCATAGGCAGTATGAAGTAGATTGGGAGGATGAAAATAAATATTTTACGTCAAGGCTAGAAGCGCACTGGGTCCCTTTTCAGACGTATGAGACTAAACCAGGTTTTGATTTTGGGATAAGTTCATCTACAATGCATTTGGGAGGAGAAGATGAAGAGAGAATTCTTGCATTCAGCTTCCTTCGGTTCCGTGAAGAAACAGGCATGCCTTTTCGACTTGGAAACGTTGTAGAAGACACAAAGGCTGCTGGTGGAGCAGCTGAGCGCATTGCGTTATATTGTCCTTTATGGGCCATCTTGACCGTGGTAAGAACCGATGAAGAAAAATATATGGAAAAGTGCGCTTACACGTGGTGTTCTCAGTACATGGTCCCAAGAAAATGCGGACGAGTGTTGCCAGTTTTATATGGATGCAGTTTTGCGCACAGAGGCAGAACTTAATGAAATTAAAACACATTGGCTAATACCTTTGCGACAAGGACAGCAAGGATTCTTTTGACGACTTTATCTGAACTGTGCTCCAAGTGTTCGGATAAAATGATGGCCCAACTTCTAGTTTTTTTGAAAAAATTGTATGATTCGCCTCAAAAGGAACACTATTTAAAGGCTGCACCGCTGGTGAGAAGGCTGATTTCTTTTTATCCGGTTGCACTGCGTCATGACTTGGTTATGCAACTGTTAACTTTTCCTCTGCCAGATTTGAAACGACTTAATGTTCAGCTTGATTTTCCAGATCCGTTCGAAGTACTTTCGGCATCTGCAAGCGGATATGAGTCGAACTCTGATAGGTCTTACAAGGAAGTTGAACAGCTGATTGCTTTGATTCAAAGAAACGACGAGGATTTAAGTGCATTAAATCGGTTGCTTTATTGTGGGGCACACGGGCTGTTGACCACTGAACAGAAGAAATGGTTGGGTGGTTTTATATGGGAAAAATGGCGAACCGCATCTTCCACCATACTGGCTTGACACTGTTTGTCTTAAGCTTCCATCCCAGTATGAAGTGGAGGAGGTTCGATACCTCTGCCAATCTATCACGAACAAAATAGCACAAAACACATCCGGGGCAATTCGTTTTCCGGGAGGAGATGCGGTCTTTACTGAACTTATAAATGTTTCTCTTCCTCATGCAGATGACTTTACTCCAGAGGAGACGAGTGCGATTCTTGAGTATAGTAATAAACGAATTACAGCGCTATCTGAAAATATAAACCGAGAAGTAGATATTTTTGGTGATAAAGGCATGTTTGTTTCTCAAATATATCAGATACTGCACGCTCTTTGGATTTTTACTACTCTTCGTTTGCAGTGGACACCGACAGAAAAGGACTGTGCTGTAATGTTGGCAATCATAACTCAATGTGACTCACATCATATCAGCCATCATGGTATAAAGCGATATTGGTCCATATTTTTGAAGCAGAACTTTGAATCAAAAAAGGATTTGGAGCATTCTTTGCGATCTGCTGATACCAAACGTGCGCACAGCTGTTATAATGTACTTGCAACTACAATATGTAATCCGGACAAAAGGTTGCTTCCAGATGATGAGCTTTGCATAGGATTAGGAGTTGCTGCTCAACAGATTGCTTGGGGGTGTTCCTAAACAATTGGTGTCCGCCTTACAGACTGTTTCTCATGCAGTACAATATCGCTCCGATTTGTTAACGATGCAATCTATGGAACTCATATTGACCGGTCTTTCTCAGCTTGTGGAACAAACTCGAATTTCTTCGGACGATACAGTAGCAACGGCATCAGAGAAGGGCGACATTCGTCGATGGGCTGTGATTCTTGCAACAAAAATAGATGCTGGAAAAATTTCTAAAGATGGACAAGAAATTTTAAAAGATTGGCGTGCTGTTAGCCAAGATAAGGATGAGTCGTCGAAATCAGGAATGGCCAGCGATAATGAATCAAGGTGTCCATGTCTGGATGTGAAAATTTCTTACCTGAACTCTAAAATTGCGGGATTGTTCTAAATGGCAAACAGCCGCCCAGCAAGACCATAATGGTCAACTGCTGGGCGGCTGTTGTTATGCTTATGCCTATACTTACGCCAGATGGAGTTTCTTTTTCAGCGCATCCTGAAGGACGCCGGAAAAGTTGATGTGTGCCGATTCGGCGGCATCGTTGAGCCAGCTGGGAATGGAAAGGGTTTTCTTTACGGGTCTGTACCGCTTTTCGTACTCTTCCATATCAAAAGGCACCATCACTACAAAATCTTCCGGGTCAACGTGGAGCGCAGAAGGGACAGAAGGCTCCGGGCAGACTTTGCAATCTTCCAGCATAAGGCCGATGGCATCCTGTGCCATGCGGACAGCTTCGTCCATGGTATCGCCTTGGGTGAAGCAGCCCTCAATATCGGGGATCTCAACAGAGTACCCGGTTTCTTCCGGGTGAAAAATTGCAGGATAGAAAATAGCGTTCATAATGTGACCTCATTTATTGTATCATATACGTATTTTACGTATTTGTCAAGAGGGCAAATAAGCCGCCCAGCGACCTTACGGTCTCGCTGGACGGCTTATTTTTTGCGTTTCCACAACAGATATTCTTCGTAGCGGTGCATCTCATTCTGTTCTTCTTCGGTCAGGCGCTGGCGCTGTTTGCGGGCTTCGTCCGAGGGGTCAATGTCGGTCAAGCCCAGCAGGTAGTCGGCGGAGGTGCCATAACGCTTGCAGAGCGCAATCAAAACTTCATGGCTGGGAGATGCTTTGTCGCGTTCCCATGTGCGGACGGTAGGCACTGAAACATGAAATGCTTTTGCTAAATCTTCTTGCGTTTCACCGTTTAATTTGCGTAACTCCGCGAGCCGTTCGCCAATCATCCTAATTCCCTGCCTTTCTTTGCTACCAGTATAAATAATATTGTCGCTTTTGACAAAAACCGATAATCCCGTTGTCAGTTTTGCTTAAAAGTGATAATATTATTATCATAATAGTGCGAAAGTGATAAGAATACTGACACTTCCGCCGCAACGCTAAGGCAAAGCGAGGGAATCCCCGTTGGAACAACTGATCGACTTTCACGCACCGGAAGTGCAGGCGGTGTTGGATACGCTACTAAAAGATAAATCCACCGGTAAAAACATCATCTGGGCCACTGACCCGCCAGAAGAGCTGCAAACGGTAATGTACGAACCTGTCACGGATAAATCCCAGATCACCACCCAGCAGCTCGGGCTGACCCACTACGAGGTGGTGCTGCCCCGGATGATGAAGCAGACCGACACCCAGCAGCAGCGCACCCGCAAAAAGGGCGAAGTGTTCAGCCCCGCATGGGTCTGCAATAAGATGAACAACGCACTGGACGCCGACTGGTTCCGTGGGCTGGGGGCAGGGGAGAGCGCCGGGCAGTTCACGGTGGAGCTGCCCCAAGGCTGGCAGACGGTGGAACGCCGGTGCAGTTCCCGGCTTGCGGGGGCAGGACCCCGGCATGGGTGCAGTATGTGCAGAGCCGCCGCTTGGAGGTGACCTGCGGCGAAGCTCCCTTTCTGGCATCCCGGTACGATGCCGCCACCGGCGAGATGATCCCGGTAGCCCGGCGCATTGGCATTCTGGACCGCAAGCTGCGGGTGGTAAGCGAGAATGCCGCCACCGAGGACGAGTGGCGCAAATATGCCACCCATGCGGTGCAGTCCACCTACGGCTACGAGTATCAGGGCGATAATCTTTTGTTGGCGCGGGTCAACCTGCTGCTGACCTATGCAGAGCATCTGCAAGCCCGCTGGCAGCGCAAACCCACAAAAGAAGAGTTACAGCCTATCGCCAACATCATCAGCTGGAACCTGTGGCAAATGGACGGCTTGCACCTCTCTGTGCCCGGCGGTAAGCCCCAGCCGGAGGCAGAACAGCTTGACCTCTTTTCCATGTTCGGGGCGGCAGAGCCGCAGCCGCCCACAGTATCCTGTAAAGTGAAAAACTGGCGCAAGGGCAGCCATGGAACGACCCAGAACTTTGAAACCATTCAGGAAGGGAGTACCAGCATGAAGTTTGATTATGTCATCGGAAACCCGCCGTATCAGGATGAAACCCTTGGCGATAACAAAGGGTTTGCACCGCCAGTATATAACAAATTTCTGGATGCGTCTTATGAAATTGCAGATAAGGTGGAAATGATTCACCCTGCACGGTTTTTGTTCAATGCTGGCTCTACGCCGAAGGCATGGAATGAGAAGATGCTGAGTGATCCGCACTTGACAGTCTTGCATTATGAATCTGATAGTTCAAAAATCTTTGCAAACACAGATATTAAGGGCGGTGTTGTAATTACATACCGCGACAAAGTGAAGAATTACGGCGCGATTGAGCATTTTATTGTGTTCGATGAACTAAGAAGTATTGCTCGGATAAAATTGGAAAAATCAGACTATGTACCGTTAAAGTAAGGTGATTTATGCAGCAGAATCGTATCGTTTCACAGAACGATGACACAAAGAGAAACTCAAGCGTGGAGTCTCTGCTAAGTAAAGGTCATAAATACGACTTCAAGTCGAATGTTTTAAGTAAACTCGATAATATTGTGTTCTTCTCTGAAATGCCGAAGGACGGAAGTTCTTATATAAAGATTTTGGGTCTGGACGGAAGCAAGCGCACAGAGAAATGGATTAGAAAAGATTACGTTCGTGTCCCTGAAAATTTTGGGAGTTATAAGGTTTTTATCTCCAAAGCAAACGGTAGTGGTGCTTTTGGCGAAACTCTCTCAGCACCGATAATTGCTGAACCGGGCATAGGACATACGCAGACATTTATGTCTATTGGAAAATGCGAAAGTGAACAAGAAGCTATAGCAATAACAAAGTATGTAAAAACAAAATTTGCAAGGGCAATGCTTGGGGTACTAAAAATTACGCAGGACTGTCCGGCACCAAAATGGAAATACGTTCCCCTTCAAGACTTTACCGCCCATTCCGACATTGATTGGAGCAAGTCGGTGGCGGAAATTGACCAGCAGCTTTACCGCAAATATGACCTGACTGCGGACGAGATCGAATTTATCGAGACCCATGTAAAGGAGATGGCATAATGGCTGGTATTACGCTGCACACTGCCCGGCAGGTAGTGCCCATGATCTACGCCTATACCACCCCGGAAATTGCCCGGCACAACGGCTGGACGAAGATCGGCTACACCGAGCAGTCGGTGGACAAACGCCTGAAACAGCAGACCCACACCGCCGATGTGCTGTACCATGAGGAGTGGGCGGGGCAATGCCGTCTACGATGACGGCAGCGGCGAGGTGTTCACCGACCACGATTTCCACGCCTACCTCCGCAAGCTCCGGGTGGAGAACGACCGCAAAAACGAGTGGTTCCATCTGGATGGGGAGCAGTCCCGGCGGTATTTTCAGGATTTCCGCATGAACCGGGGCAGGGTAAAGCTGGATGCCGCCATCCCCTACACCCTGCGGAAGGAGCAGGCAGAGGCCGTGGCACAGACCAAAGCCTATTACCAGAGCCACCCCGGCGGGGAGTTTTTGTGGAACGCCAAACCCCGCTTTGGCAAGACTCTCTCCGTCTACGATTTCTGCAAGCAGGTCGATGCACAGACGGTGCTTATCGTCACCAACCGCCCTGCTATCGCCAATAGCTGGTACAGCGACTATGTGCGCTTTCTGGGCAGGGAGTCCGGCTATCTGTTCGTCAGCCATGTGGATGCCCTTGCCGGGCAGCCCCATGTGCTGGACGAGCAGGGCTATCTGGATGCCGCCGCGCAGGGCGAGGAACTGTATAAGCGCATTGAGTTCGTCAGCCTGCAGGATATGAAAGGCTCCAAGTATTTCGGCGGCGAGTACGACAAGCTGCGCCACCTGACCGAGCTGAACTGGGATGTGCTGGTCATTGACGAAGCCCACGAGGGCGTGGACACCTACAAGACCGACCTTGCCTTTGACCGTATCCGCCGCAAGTTCACGCTACACCTGTCCGGCACGCCCTTCAAGGCGCTGGCAAACGATAAGTTTGCCGGGGATGCCATCTTCAACTGGACCTACGCCGACGAGCAGGCAGCCAAGCGGAGCTGGCAGGGCGCACCGGGGCAGCAGAACCCCTACGCAAACCTCCCCATGCTCAACCTCTACACCTACCAGATGTCCGAGATCATCCGGGACGAAATTCAGCAGGGCGTGGAGATCGACGGCGAAACGCAGGAATTTGCCTTTGACCTGAACGAGTTCTTTAAGGTGAAGCCCAGCGGCAGCTTTGAGCACGACGCCGAGGTGGATCGCTTTCTGGATGCCATGACCACCCAGAACAAGTTTCCGTTTTCCACCCCGGAGCTGCGGGCAGAGCTGAAGCACACCTTCTGGCTGCTCAACCGGGTGGACAGTGCCAGAGCGCTGGCAAAAAAGCTGCAGGCGCACCCGGTATTCCGGGACTATGAGGTGATCCTTGCCGCCGGTGACGGCAAGCTGGACGACACGGACGAGAACCAGAAGAGCTTTGACCGGGTAAAAGCCGCCATTGCCCACCACGAAAAGACCATCACCCTGTCGGTGGGGCAGCTCACCACCGGTGTCACCATCCCGGAATGGTCGGCGGTGCTGATGCTCTCCAACCTGAAAAGCCCGGCGCTGTATATGCAGGCGGCGTTCCGTGCCCAGAACCCCTGCCTTTTCCACGAAAACGGCACCTTCCGCCGCAAAGAGAACGCCTATGTGTTTGATTTTGACCCCGCTCGCACCCTGCTGATCTACGAGCGGTTCGCCAACGACCTTTCTCAGGACACCGCCAGCGGCAAGGGTGACACCGAGGAGCGCAAGGCGCACATCCAGAATCTGCTCAACTTCTTCCCGGTCATCGGCGAGGACGAGGAAGGGGAGATGATCCCGCTGGATGCAGAAAAAGTCCTCAGCATCCCCCGGAAGATCAAGTCCAAGGAAGTGGTGCGGATGGGCTTCCAGAGCAACTTCCTGTTCCAAAACATTTCCAACGTGTTCAGTGCCCCGCAGGAGGTGCTGGACATTCTGCAAAACTTCCAGCCCATTAGCGAGGCAAAGGCAAAGCCTATCCAGATCACCCCGGAGACCGGCGCAGACCTCTCCCTGAATGACAAGGGCGAGGTGGATTTGGACGAGGGCTACGTCATCGGCAAGGCAGCAGATGTGTCGGGGCCAAAGATCTACGAGAGCACCCCCGCACTGGACACCGCCTTGCAAGACCTGACCGATGCCCCCGCCCCCGCCAAGGAGGAGCATCTGGAACCCCTGAAAAAGAGCATCACCAAAGAGATCATCACCCCCATGGTGGAGCAGGCAAAGCAGGAGTATGGGCGGGACCTGAAGCTGTCCGACCAGAAGCGGTTTGAGAGCACCGCCAAAGTCAAAATGGACGTGGCGGTGAACAAGGTGGTGGACAACTACCGCATCGACCAGAGCCAGCTGGAGACCCAGCGCACCCAGCAGCTGCAAAGCTGCACCACCGCCCAGCAGCGCCAGCAGGTGAACCGGGAGTTTGACGCAAAGCAGCAGCAGAGCACTGCCGCCCTGATGGAGACCCTGCAATCCACCATCCAGCAGACGGCGCAGGAGATGCAGCAGACCATCGTGCGCACCGTGGAGACCAACCAGAAGGAGCAGGAGAAAAAAGGCTACGAGGACACCGTCCGTGACCATCTCCGGGGCTTTTCCCGCACCATCCCGTCCTTCCTTATGGCATACGGCGACGAGAGCGTGACGCTGGCGAATTTTGACCGGATCATCCCGGACAAGGTCTTTCAGGAGGTCACCAGCATCACGCTGGAGCAGTTCCGCTTTTTGCGGGACGGTGGGCCGTACATCAACCAAGCCACCGGACAGGAGGAGCACTTTGCAGGCCACCTGTTCGACCCGGTGGTGTTTGACGATTCGGTGAAGGAGTTTTTGAACCTGAAGGTCAAACTGGCGGATTACTTTGACGAGAGCCGCACCGAGGATATCTTCGATTACATCCCGCCCCAGAAAACCAACCAGATCTTCACTCCCAAGTGGGTGGTGAAAAAGATGGTGGATCTGCTGGAGCAGGAAAACCCCGGCTGCTTCGATGACCCCGGCAAGACCTTCCTGGATCCCTACATGAAGTCCGGCCTGTACATTACGGAAATCGTCAAGCGCCTTTACCGCAGCGAGAAGATGCGGCAAGCCTTCCCGGACGATAACGCCCGGCTGGAACATATCTTTGCCAAGCAGGTCTATGGGCTTGCGCCCACTGAGATCATCTACCGCATTGCCATCAGCTACATTCTGGGCTTTGCAAAGGATCACGGCATCACCGCCCACCATATCCGTCAGGCGGATACGCTGGAATTTGCCAAGGCGGGCACCATGGAAAGGGAACTGGATAAGATCTTCAGAGACTGACAAATAGAATACAGCATAAAAAAACAAAGGCGGCTGTCTGCATGGGTGCAGACGGCCGCCTTTTTTGTGCTATACGATTACGAAAACGGACGAATTTGTCAGTTCTCGTTACATCGGAGCCGGACGAGCTGTCCATTCCAGGACAGCTTGCCCGGAGCAAGAGTGCAGAGGTGCGGGTCGCCAGTGGCGACCTCAAAAGGCCGCAGGTATTTTGAAGCACCGACCGAGCCGACAGGCGAGACCGCAGCCCTTTGAAGGGAGTCAAGGGGGAACGCCTTGCCCAGTGATATGATGCTGTGCGTCATATCCTACTGGGTATTATCTGGCGCAAAACGGCGGCAGATCCAGCAGCTCCGCTGCTGCGTTCTCCCACGCCAAGCTGTTGAAATGAAAGAAGTTCCTGCTAAACCTTATACCAAAATCAGGAAAAAGTAATCAAAACGGGTTCACCTAGGGGCCAATAATAGGCCTGCGAAGCCCACGACTTTAGTGATTTCAGGTGCTATGATAATTGCAGAGATACAGCATCTTAATGATTTTCCGCAAAGAAAGAATAGCGATGCAACAAGAAATGGGAACGATGCTTCCTACTTTCACTGAAAATTAGGAACTCACAGTTCCTGTTCGACTATGAGTTTCTCTGTTATACTTTTCTTGCAGAGCGAAAGCAAACTCTTCTAAGCAGAAAGCGACAAACGCCATGATCTCCCACTGAGGGAAGGAGCGGTAGGCCACTTTCTTTGCAGTATAACAAACACATAAATCCTTTTCCGAAAGGATTACCTCTCGATTCCGAGAGAAGATTTCAAGACACGGTCTTGAAATGCGAGACCCGTTGCTTAGAAGAATTGTATCACTCCTGTGATTTGATCGCACGAGTGGCCGTACACAAAAAATACAGGAAAAGAGGGATGTCTATCTGAAATTAACACGACACAACGGACGAGCCGGAACCCACGGCACTTACAACCCCAAGCACAACGACCGCAGTTTCAATCTTGCCAACAGTGAGCACATCGACCCGGAACGAGTCAAGGGCAACATCTACTGGGACTGTTTCCACGGCTTCCGTTCGGCTCTCGATCCGCAAGACCCGGACGACTTGGCAGTGACCTTTTCAGATGTGGAACGGCAGTTCTACGAGAGCCGGTACACGACCTTTATCGAAGGTCAGAACGGGCGTAATGCCAAGATCCGGCACACGGAACGCAACCGCTCCATTCCTGACCTGCTGTCCAGCCGCAAGACCTGCCCGGAGGAGACTATTTACCAGCTTGGGACGTTGGATGAACACGCTTCCGCAGAGGACTTGCTGAACATCGTCACCGAGTTCATTGACGAGTTCAAGGCCAAGTTTGGCGAACACGTTCATGTGCTGGACTGGGCGCTGCATTTGGACGAAAGCACACCTCATATCCACGAGCG
>ENA-OQCO01001231-OQCO01001231.1-human-gut-metagenome-genome-assembly--contig:-NODE-1231-length-10321-cov-0.851579_pt1 | contig 10321 bp, 7 predicted proteins | sample MGYA00242500_ERZ504582 | MGnify/ENA primary metagenome ERZ504582 (study PRJEB26092, sample SAMD00036346) | human gut metagenome | host: Homo sapiens | study: EMG produced TPA metagenomics assembly of...
CGAGCGCATCAGCATCCTCTTCATCACGGGCAGCAGTCAATATCTAAAGGACGGCTATTCTGTCCGGCCCATCCAATACCTGTTCAAGCCCGTCCAGCCGGGAGGAGCTGGAGGACAATCCCAGAGCCCGCAGCGCCAAGCTCGGGCCTGTGAAAAGCTTTGATTTTGAATGGGGAAGAGAGGGCCAGGCTGTGGCGCAGGACAGACGCAAAATAGAATACCGCACCCAAGGCTCTGCGGCCTATGACCCCTCATTCTACGTAAGCGAGGAATCGGTCGCCCAGCAGATTCCTGCTGCCAAGCCCCGTCCCCGGCACAGAAAACAGCCGGTGGCCCGGCAAAAGATGGTGGTGTCGCCCTTTGCCCTCCTGGGCATTGCGGTGTCACTCCTGATGCTGGTGTTGGTGCTTTTTGGCTATGCACAGGTCTACGAATCTGCCAGCCAGCTGGGCGAGATGCGGGACACCGTGGCGGAGCTCCAGGAGGAAAACCGGAAGCTGCAAAATTGAACCTATCCGTGCTTTTCCGTGTAATCCCTGCCTGAAAATTAGAATGTAAGCGTGTACAAAGCGTTTGTACCGTTATATAAGAAAGATTATTACTCTAAATACTAAGTATGATATGAAAAGCATATGGAAAGTTATGTTGGCGGTTTGTTGCTAGGTATGACCATTGGTTGTGGAACAAACCCGTCGAAGAATGAAAATGTAAAGGAAACGCTACCGGCATTGGTGGTCAATGGTACGCAGTTGATGAATACCGAAGGAGACACGGTGGTATTGCACGGTGTCAGCTATGGCTGGCATCAGTTCTGGCCCCGTTTCTACAATGCCTCTTCGGTTGCTTATCTGGTCAATGACTGGGGCGCACAAGTGCTTCGGGCCTCTATGGGAGTGGATTTGGATAGCGCCTGCTATGTGAACAAGCCGAATCGGTATTGAGTGTGTTACGAAAGTGGTGGATGCTGCTATCGAGAACGGCGTTTACGTCATCATCGACTGGCATAGCCACAATCTGCGGCAGGAAGAAGCAAAGGAGTTCTTCACCCAAATGGCTACCCGTTACAAAGGGGTTCCTAATGTCATCTATGAGGTTTTCAACGAACCGGTGGAAGACAGTTGGGAGCAGGTGAAGTCATACTCTGTGGAGGTTATCAAGACGATTCGTGCCATAGAACCGGATGCCGTTATCCTCGTTGGTTGTCCGCATTGGGACCAGGACATCCATTTGGCAGCGGACGATCCTATTACCGGATATAGCAATATAATGTATACACTCCACTTTTATGCCAACACCCACGGACAGTGGCTGCGCGACCGCGCCGACTATGCTCTGGGCAAGGGCTTGCCGATTTTCGTTTCCGAATGCGCCGGTATGGAGGCAAGTGGGGACGGCCCCATCAGTAAAGAAGAGTGGGGGAATTGGTGGAGTGGATGCAGCGGCATTCCATCAGTTGGGTGGCTTGGTCCTTGTCGGACAAAGACGAGACTTTGTTCCATGCTTTATCCGTCCGGCTTCTTCCGAGGGAAACTGGAAAGATGCAGACATGAAAGAGTGGGGGAGAATGGTTCGTGACGAATTGACGACACTGAAAAAATAGCCCTTTAAAAACAATATGATTTAACCATTAATAATTAAGAAAAAAGAATTGTGCTTATGGAAGAAAAGAAGAATGATGCTGTGAAAACATGAATGTTTGGAAGTAATTTTAAGTGTCAACGCCTTGATTGCATGTCACGGTTTCTTGACTTACTCTCATTTTGTTAACTAAAAAAATCTTCTTTTGGGAGGTTTTGTGTTTGTTTTAAATCTAAGAAATACAGTATGAATTTGAATTTTAGAAAGACAGCGCTGCTTGCGGGGATATGCTCGGTGTTCAGTCTGGGTTATGCTCCTCAGCTTTTCGCAGTATCATCGACGGATACCGTTGAGGCAGTGCAGCAAACAAAGAAAATTACGGGTGTCGTCAGTGATGCTATGGGCCCTATTATCGGTGCCAATGTATTGGAAAAAGGTACAACGAATGGTGTAATTACCGACATTGACGGTAACTTTGCCTTGAATGTGAAACCAGGAGCTACCATTGTAGTCTCCTTTATAGGCTATGTCAGCCAGGAAATAAAGATAACGAACCAGACAACAGTGAACATCACGCTGAAGGAAGACTCCGAGATGTTGGACGAAGTGGTGGTTGTGGGGTACGGTACGATGAAGAAAAGCGACCTTTCCGGTGCTTCCGTTTCCATGAGTGAAGACAAGATTAAGGGTTCTATTATCACCAATCTCGACCAGTCCCTTCAAGGGCGTGCTGCCGGTGTGACGGCAGTCAGCACTTCCGGTGCTCCGGGTTCTTCCTCCTCTATCCGCGTACGTGGTCAGGCCACTATCAATGCTAATGCCGAGCCGTTGTATGTAATTGACGGTGTGATTGTACAGAGTCAGGGACAAAGCGGTTCATCTTATGGTTTGGGCGATGCACTGGGTAATGGCTCGGTTTCCACCATTTCTCCGCTTTCCACCATCAACCCTGCTGATATCGTCAGTATGGAAATTCTGAAAGATGCTTCGGCAACCGCCATTTACGGTGCGCAAGGTTCCAATGGTGTGGTTTTGATTACGACCAAACGTGGTAAGGCGGGTGAGGCTAAGTTTACTTATGACGGTATGTTTGCCGTTCAACGCCAGACAAAGCGTCTGGATATGATGAATCTGCGTGAGTATGCCACTTATTATAATGATTTGGCAAACATGGGTGAAATCTCTGACCCTAGTAATTATTATGCCGATCCTTCTCTGCTGGGAGTAGGTACAAACTGGCAGGACGCCATCTTCCAGACTGCTTTGCAGCATCAGCACCAGATTTCGGCACAAGGTGGTACAGAGAAGATACAATACTACGTATCAGCTTCCTATATGGATCAGGACGGTACCATCATCGGTTCAAACTTTAACCGTTACAGCTTCCGTGCCAACTTGGATGCCCAACTGAAGAAGTGGTTGAAACTCGGTTTGACCGCCACCTATACAGCAACGGGTGATGACCTGAAACTGGCAGACAGTGATGAAGGTTTGATTAACTACTCGTTGACCACTCTTCCTGATATACCTATCTATAATCTGGATGGCAGCTATGCCACCGTTGTTCGCGAAGGCTACACGAATCCTAACCCGATTGCCCTTGCCATGATGGATGACATTCTGCTGGACCGTCAGAAACTGACGGGTAATATTTTCTTTGAGGTTACTCCGATTAAAAATCTGGTATGGCATGCCGAATTGGGTTATGACATCAGTTCCAGCAAAGGTGAGCGCTACAAGCCGATGGTTGATTTGGGTGGATGGGTACGTTCCAGTAATGAAAGCAATATCCAGAAAAACAGCAGTACATTCTGGCAATTGAAGAACTATGTGACCTATTCCGGAAACATAGGCGACAAGCATCATTATACAGCCATGGTGGGCCAGGAGTGCTGGGAGTCCAGCTATGACTTCACGAGTGTGTTCAATAGCGGTCTGCCTTCGGATGAAGTGCACAATCCTGCCTTGGGTACGGGAACCCCGACTATCAATGCAGGTTTTGGAAGCTCGTCTATGGCATCTTTCTTTACACGTCTGACTTATAACTATGCCGACCGTTATCTGGGTACTTATACCTATCGTTATGACGGCTCTTCAAACTTCGGTCCCGAGAACCGTTGGGCAGGCTTCCATTCATTGGCTACTTCCTGGCGCTTTTCCAACGAAACGTTCTTTGAACCGTTGAAGAAGGTCATCAGTAACGGTAAGTTGCGTCTGGGATGGGGACAAACTGGTAATGCCAACATCGGTGGTTATGCTTGGGGTACATCCATGAGTCGTATGCCTTCCGGTCTGGGTATGGGGGTATCGCCCCTCCAATATACCGAATACTTCCATCAAATGGGAGTCCCAGGAGCAATGGAACGTCGGTGTGGATTTGGGATTCCTGCACGACCGTATCAACCTGACGGTAGAGTGGTACAAGAAAACTTCCAGTGATATGTTGATGCCGTTGCAGTTGCCTTCTTATATGGGTACTTCCGGTAATGCCTCTTCTGCATTGGCTGCTCCGAAAGGTAACTATGGTGACATAGAGAATACCGGTTTTGAAATCTCTCTGAACACACATCCTATTACGGGTAAGTTTGAATGGGATTCTGACTTCCAGATTTCTTTCAACAAGAACAAACTGAAAGGATTGGCTGGTACAGCCAATGCGCAGATTGTGGGTTACGGACAGTGGACCGATGTAGTCAGTGTATCCAGTGTAGGCGAATCACTTTATAACTTCTATGGATTTGTTTGTGATGGTGTTTACAAGGACCTGGAGGACCTTCAGACTTCTCCGAAACCTGCCAAGTACCCGGCAAACGGTGTATTCGACCGTACCAATACCGTATGGGTGGGTGATGTGAAATATAAGGATATCAGTGGTCCTGACGGTGTGCCCGATGGCGTTATTGACGACTATGACAAGACCAATATCGGTTCTCCGATGCCTAAGTTTACTTTTGGCTGGACCAATACTTTCCGTTACAAGAACTTCGACTTGTCCGTTTTCATCAACGGTTCCTATGGCAACAAGGTGTATAACTACCTTTCCATGAAGCTGACACATATGAACTCTCCCTGGACTAACCAGCTGAATGCTGTAAACGGACGTGCACAGCTTGTTCCTATCAATCCGAACAAGGTCTACGAAGATGGAACGATGTGGTATAATGATGTGTCTAACGTCATGGTGGCAAACCCGGGAGCTTCCATTCCACGCGCCACTATCAATGACCCGAATGACGACGACCGTATCAGTGACCGTTATATTGAAGATGGTTCTTATATCCGTCTGAAGAACATCTCTTTGGGATATACTTTCCCGAAAAAGACGATTGATAAACTGGGACTGAGCAACTTGCGTATCTATGCCAATATCCAGAACCTGCTGACCATTACCGGTTATGACGGCTATGACCCTGAAATTGGTGCCAGCACTTCAAGCGTCAATGTCTATGGTTTGGACAACGGACGTTATCCGTCTCCTACAGTTTATTCATTCGGCTTGAACGTTTTCATTCTAACACTTTAAATTGAAGAAAACATGAAAATCAGATATAATTAAATTATTGGGCGTTTGCAGCTGTACTCGGTATGGGGAACAGTTTCATGCGAGGATTTCCTGAACCGTCCTACCGAAGACAATTATAACGAATCGAACTTCTATCAGAATGACGAACAATGTGTGCAGGGGGTTAATTATCTTTATAACTCACCTTGGTATGACTTTCAGCGCGGTTTTATTAAAGTCGGTGAAATCTTGTCCGGAAACGTATACGAGGGAAACAGCCCTTACTTGAATTTTACGGTGAATGGTACGGATGAAAACCTTGTGAACATGTCCTATTCTCTATGGGCAGTGATTGGCCATGCCAATACTGTATATACTCGTTTGAAGACGGCAAATGCGTCAGAAGCAGTGAAAAATCAGTGTATGGGCGAGTGTCTGGCATGGAAAGCCATGGCTTACTTCTATTTGGTACGTAGTTTTGGCGCAGTACCCATTATCCATGATAATACGGACGAATTGAATTCCGGTAATTATAACTCCAAATTCAAAGTGGAGGCAGCAGATGTGTACGAATATATCATTATGACTCTGGAGAAAGCTATGGAGTTGCTTCCGGCCAGAGGTGAAACGGGACGTATTGACCGCTATTGTGCCGAAGGTCTTTTGGCTAAGGTGTATCTAACTAAGAGTGGCCTTTCCGGTACCCGCAATGCGGATGATTTGGCGAAAGCGGCAGAATATTCCAAGGATGTAATTAATAATTCCGGCCGTAACTTGCTGGCTAACTATTCCGATGTTTCCGTTTGGCAAACAACAAGAATGAAGAGTGTCTCTTCTCCTGGCACTGGTCGGCAGGACGTGACCCCTGGACACAGCAGAATACGTTGCAGTCGGACTTGGCAATGGTGGGATTCGATGAATTTGGTGATTGCTGGGGCGGCTATGCAGGTCCGTCGGTTGATTTGCAGGATGCATTTGGAATTTCCGCTTTGGAAAGTCCTGAGACGCGTTCGGATACGGATACCCGTCGTAAGGCTACTATGATGATGGCAGGTGATGTATACGATTATTTCTGGCAGGACAAGGGCGGATTTGATTATCTGCGGTTTATTTATGATGCCGAATATGGGAAGGGAGGACCTAATGGCGATTACCAGTCTCCTACCGGTGCCAATCACGTGAAGCATCTCTATGGTAACAATAATGACCATGTATTGGGCTTGGGCGTATCGGCTGGTAATATGTACAGCGGCCTGGCAACCCATATCCTGCGCCTGTCCGATATCTATCTGGTATATGCCGAGGCGAAAATGGGACTGGCTACCTCTACTACAGACCAGAGTGCACTGGATGCTTTCAATGCAGTACGTGGCCGTGCCATTCCGGGAGTTACTCCGAAAACCTCCATTACTTGGGAGGACGTCTGGAAGGAACGCCGGCTGGAACTGGCTTGCGAAGGCGACCGTTGGTATGATTATGTACGTTTGGCATATTATGATTCCCAGCGTGCTATCAATGAGCTGAAGGCACAGCGCCGTGATGTTTATTATAGTCTGGGTACTACTTATAAGGCTTATTATGAAAACGGCAGTTGGACGGTGAATCCGGACGAGACCCGTTACAATCCGGATGCAAAGGCGCCGAATGTGACAGTCTCCAGCTTTACATTGCCGTTCCCGACAGAAGACGTGGTGTTCAATCCTAATTTGATGAAAGACCCGGTACACGTAGATGTACGTTCTGAATTCAGTTATTAATTTAATGCTTGAAAAGATGAAAAATAATAGATATACGAATTGGTTCTTCGCGGCAGCTGTTGTTGTAGCAGGCTTTTCCATGGCGGCTTGTGAGGATGAACCGGATAAATATGAAGTGGCAGGGGGAAAGCCTACCTTGAAATATGTTCGTGTCCCTGATCCGGCAGCGGCAGACTCTTTGCTGTCGGGGGCTTATATGGCGAATACGATTTGTCTGGTCGGTGAAAATCTGCGGAGTGTTTACGAGCTCTATTTCAATGACCAGAAGGCGATACTTAATACCAGTTACATCACTGACCATACACTTATGGTAGATGTTCCGAAAGAGATTCCTTCGGTAGTGACTGATAAGATTTATATGGTGACCAAAGCAAAGGATACCATAGATTATGATTTCAAGGTGTTGGTTCCGGCTCCTACCGTGAACTCCATTTCTTGTGAGTTTGCAAAGCCGGGTAGTGAGGTGACACTGATTGGTGACTATTTCATTGATGACCCGAATGTGCCGCTGACCATTACGATGGCCGGTAATGTGGAAGTGACTAATATTACGAACATAACCAAGACTGCGGTCAGCTTTATTCTTCCGGACAATGCTCCTGCAGGCTATATCAACGTGAAGTCCATTTATGGTACCGGACGTTCCAAGTTCCGCTATTATGATACACGTAACATTCTCTTTGACTGGGACGGTTCTCATGGCGGTATGGCTATTGCCCACGGTTGGCGCGATGGTAGCAAGGTGTTGAGAGAAGCCGATGAAAACAGTATTGACGGTGCTTATATCTGTCTCACCGGAGCACTTGACGGTGCTATCGGAGCTACTTGGGCAGAAGATGAGTTCTCGTTCAACTATTGGCCGGAACCGTCTGCCGGTTATCCCGAACTTTCTGCACGTCCTGAGTTTGCAGAACTGCTCGAGGAGTATGGCGTCAATGGCTTGCAACTGAAATTCGAGGTGAATATTCCTTCTTCCAATCCGTGGCAGTCTTGCGCTCTACAAGTGATGTTTACGGGTAATGATGTGGTGACTTATGCGACGGGAACTAATGCTTATTTTAGTGATACGAATGTGCCGCGTGGTTTGTGGTTGCCTTGGAAGAATACGGGTTCGTATGATACGGGTGGTAAATGGACAACCGTTTCCATGAATCTGTCCGAGTTCAACAAGACGCATGAAGGTAATAAGTGTGATAGAACTTTTGACAAGACTATGCTGACCGGATTGACATTCTTTGTCTGGGCAGGTGGTGTGGAAGGTAAGGATTGCAATCCGGTGATTATGATTGACAACATCCGTGTGGTACCTATTGAATAACCTTTTAAATAGAATACTGATATGAATAAAACATATAAATTTCCGGCACTGTGGATGATGTGCCTGATGCTCTTCAGTTGCTTGACGTTTACGGCCTGCGACAATGGGGATGATGAAGATACCAACCAATATAAAGGGGGAATCAGTCTGAATGTATTCGGACCGAGTCCCGTATCCCGCGGCGGTGTACTCCGTTTCCTAGGCAGTGGCATGGATAAGGTGACTGCGGTCGCTATTCCCGGTTGCGACGATATAACAGACATCGAAGTAGTCAGTGATACGGAAATCCGTGTCACTGTACCTCAGACAGCCCAGCCGGGGTTGGTTGTCTTGAAGACTCCGAAAGGGGATATTACAACAAAAACCGAGTTGACATTTACGGAGCCGATTGCTTTGGAGGCTTTTGCACCGGCAGAAGTAAAGCCTGGTAGTGAATTGACCATTACTGGTGAATATTTGAATTTGATTAAAGAAGTGATATTTGCTGACGAGGTAACAGTGCCTGCTGATGAGTTTGTCAGTCAAAGCCGTCAGGAGATTAAAGTTATTGTTCCTGATTCTGCTCAGACCGGTAAGTTCATCTTGTCTGATGGAGCTGAAATCCCCAATTGGATTTATTCTGAAGGGGAACTGGAGGTTACTTTGCCATCGGTAGAGGCTCCACTCGACCTGGTAGATAAGAAGCCGGGGGATGTCATTCGAGTTTCTGGTGAAAACTTTGATTTGGTGAAGAAAGTGCAGATGCCGAATGGGGATGAAGTTGAATTTACGATGACTGCCTCTTCCGAAGGAGATGAACTTACTTTTACATTGCCGGATAATGTCTCGGACGGAGAAGTTACGGTACTTCCTGCTTCGGATGTAAAAGTTGTGGTCGCTACTGTTGTAGTAGCTACGCCTTCGAACGTAGTGGCTGTTCCTGCTGTAAACTTGCGTGGTGGAGATATGATTACCTTGAAAGGTACCATATGGATTTGGTGACTGATGTAACGTTCCCTGGTGTAGAAGAAGCAGTAGGATTGGAATCACAAAACTCGACTGAAATAAAGGTCTTGATGCCGGCTGCGGCTATTAGTGGTGATTTGCAATTGAATACAAATAGTGGAAAAGCAACTGCCGTATCTATTGCAACGGCAAAGCCGGAAAACATTTCTTATAGTGCGGCGACGGTCCCGGCAGGAGAGGCTTGACTGTCAAAGGAGTAAATATGGATGTAGTTTCGGCTGTTGTATTCAGTGGTAATGTGGAGGTTACCGTATCCGATGCCACCGCTACTGCCATTTCCTTGACTGTACCCACAACTGCTGAAACCGGGGCCTTACTCTTGAAGATGGCCAATGGTGAATCTGTGGAAGCACCGTCTTTGACAATAGAGAAACCGGTATGTGCCTATTTGCCGGCATTGCCTGACAAATTGGTTCGGGGACGAATTGTGGAACTTGAGATTGTTAATGCTGATAAGCTGACAAATGTATTGCTGAATGAGGCTGCTGTTCAGTATATCAATGATGCAGCTAAAGGGGTATTGATGTTGAATGTACCGGCTGAGCTGGATGGAACTTATAGCCTAAAACTGATTTCTTCAAATGGTGAAATTGCTTATGATGTTCTTGTAGTTGCCAATGAAGAAACAGTTTGGGCTGGTCCGCTTGATATTAGTTGGGGTGATGGAGGACGTGTGTTGGTACCGGCTGTATCTTTTGCCAAGGTAACGGCAGGCACTGTCATGAAAGTCTATTTTGATCAGAAAGACCAGACTTGGGCACAGGCTCAGTTTAACTATGGCGATTGGAGTGGCATAGCTTTCTCTTTGTTTGATACGACTATGGTACCGACAGACATTTACGGATGGAGTTTCGAGAGCCGTGTGATGGAGTTGACGTTGACTCAGGAGATACTTGATAATATTCAAGCTAAACAAGGAGATTGTGAAGACCAGACAAATGTAGGTATCATTATTCAGGGCAGTGATTTGACGTTTACAAAAATAACGATTGTAAATTGATGAATTGTGGCTTGAAGAATGTGACTATGGATGCCCTGATTAAGAATGAAATAAAATCATAATTAAGATGAAGAAACTGAATATAAAATGGATGCTTTCGTTGATAGCAGCTTTTTACTTTTTGCCTCCCTGCGATACTGATGTCGATCATGATATCCCAG
>ENA-OQCO01001232-OQCO01001232.1-human-gut-metagenome-genome-assembly--contig:-NODE-1232-length-10313-cov-1.684567_pt1 | contig 10313 bp, 8 predicted proteins | sample MGYA00242500_ERZ504582 | MGnify/ENA primary metagenome ERZ504582 (study PRJEB26092, sample SAMD00036346) | human gut metagenome | host: Homo sapiens | study: EMG produced TPA metagenomics assembly of...
GTGTTGCCTTGGCAGTCTCAGTAAAAATAGCTGCAATTTGTTCATAGCCGTCTTTTTTCGCCTTTGATGCAAAGTATGTATATTTGTTTCTCGCCATTGACTCTCCGGCAAAGGCCGCCTCAAGGTTAGCATAGGTTTTTGTACCCTTTAGTTTATTATCTTCCATTTAAACCGCCTCCGTAAAATAATTATTATTGCCATATTATTATAACACATAAAGGAATATTTTGTCAACGCTCCACAAAAACAAGAAACTTTTTTAATTCATAAATCCGTTTATCATATTAACTCCAATAATTTCTAAGAATTATTCAAAGTTTAAAATAGCGTTTTTGCAATATCTATTGCGTCGTAAAGATCAACTGTTCCGTTTTTATTGTAATCTCCGGCTATTAGCTGTTCTTCATTGAAATAGCTGCTGTCCATTAGATATTTTGCTATACCTATCGCGTCATACAGATCAACAACCCCGTCAAAATTAACGTCTCCCGGAGTTATATCGGAAAGTGGAAATGATAAAACTGCCGACGTAGTAATAAAATTGTTTTCGTCTTTAATCGGCTCTCCGTCAGCCGAAAAGACAGGCGTCTCAAGCTCGTCGTTCCTTTCAACAGCAAATGAATAAACATATCCGGCTATTTCCTCGTCGGTTATAAAATCCGTATCTCTTATATTGAATTCATAATTATAAACAAGCAATTCTTCAGTTCCCTTATATTCCGGCACGCCACAGTCATAATGTAGGAAACGTCGTCCTTGCCCTCAAGGGTGAACAAATAGATATTTTCCGCGGAATCTCCGGAAATAATCGTATCATAATATTTATAATTTCCTTCTTCTGTTATCTGCTCTATCGTTATATAAACATTTCTATCCAGCTCAGTTGTAACAAATACGGCGCCGCATTTGTTACCGTGAATAGGATAATCCGGTTCTACGGCAACAGTTTCCGCTGAAATTCCTGCGGCGGTATAAATGACCGAACCTATGGACAAAACAGCCGCTATTAAACCTGACAATATTTTTTTCATAACGTAAACACTCCAATTATAGTTTTTTTATCAGTAATACTTCGGATACACATATTCATACCATATATAACCGCATGACTTTAGATATATATCCGATACATTTGAATATCCGCCGCATGCGTCATAATTTACCCAGACTCCGTCTGTTTTTACCTGATTCCAGTAATAATCTCCATTTCCGGCGGTCCATAGACAATTCTTGATTCATATCCCGCCTGATGAAAAAGAATATCCTGAAGAGCGGCGAAATAATAGCTGGTTATATATCTGTTTCCCATTGCATAATTTGCAAAATACCCCCAGCCTTTTTCATTGATTTCTGACAGAGTTCTGCAATATTCTATATATTTATATGTATTGTTTTTCTCACATAATTATATATTGAAATAGCGTTTCGCCTTATTGTATCCAGAATAGATTCAGCTCTTTTCTGGACTTCTGTAAATTCAGAGGCCTTTCCGTTTTCATCGATGTTATATCCGTCGCGTATGGTATTCACTGCCATACAGCCGTTATCGCTGAAATAATATCTTTGCCCTTCAATAATCTGCCAGCCTGTTTTTACTTCGCCTTCTGCTCCGAAATAGTATTTTTCATTTCCGATAGTTTTCCAGCCTACCGACATTACGCCTCTCTCGTCAAAATAATATTTTATTCCTTCAATTGTCTGCCAGCCCATAACCGCTTGACCGTTTTTCCCGAAATAATATTTTTTTCCATCACATTCCTGCCATTCGTAGCTCATTCTGCCGTCAGCGTCAAAATAATAAATATTTCCGTCAATTGTCTGTATTCCCGTTTGCATTACTCCGGTTTTGTCAAAGTAGTATTTTTCCGAATCAATTGTCATAATTCCGGTAAACATTTTTCCGTCCCTGCCAAAGTAATAACTTTTATCGTCTATCTTCTGCCATTTAAACTGCATAACGCCTTCGTTGTTAAAATAATATCTGCTGCCGTCTATTGTTATAAAACCGGTCTGCATAATACCGCTGCTGTCAAAATAATACTTTGAAGCTCCTATTACTGCCAACCCGACAGTCATTTTGCCTTCCTGACCGAAATAATACGTATTATCCTCGATTTTTTGCCACAGCTTCAGCATTTTTCCGTCGGCTCCAAAGCAATATGTAGAATCTCCTATAATATTAAATCCTGTTTTCATAAGGCAATCGCTGCCGAAATAGTAAGTAAAACCGTCTTCTTCAACAAAACCTTCGGCAAGGGAGCCGTCAGAATAATAATACCTTGTTCCGTCGTCAAATTTCTGTAATCCGGTTTCAAGACAACCATTTTCTGAAAAGCGGTATTTCAAGCCGTCAATTTCATATTCACCCGTATATTTTCCCTTTTTAGAATCGGTATAATAAACATAACCGTTATAATATACCCAGCCGTAAACCGGCAAAGCCGTATCGTAATCATAAAATACTCTTTTGCCGTCGACTGTCTGCCAGCCGCTCTGAAGCTTTCCCTTCGGGGAAAATATATATTTTATGCCGTCTACAATGCAATCGCCTACAAATACCTCCCCGTCTTCCCCGCTGTAGTATTTATTTCCGTCATATTCGAACCAACCCGTCAGAAGCTCTCCGTTTTCGTTGAATACAAAGGTCTTTCCGTCTATTTGATTTATACCCGTAAGCTTTCCTTTTCTGAATCAGCGTAAAAACGCTGATTCATATAATCAATCCACCCTGTTTTATTTTCGCCTGTATTCAGGTCGAAATACCTTCTTATACCGTCAACGGTAAACCAGCCCTTTTTCATTGCTCCATTGGACGCAAAATAATATATGCTTCCGCTTATTTCATGTATCCCCGTATATTTTTGTCCATCTTGTCCGTAATAATAGGCTTTTCCGTCGTTGTCATATACCCAGCCTAAATTATCGGATATTGCCGCGGTATTTTCAGAAACGTCTTCATATATTTCAGTCTCGCCAGACGCAGCGGCTACGAACGTTGAGAAAGAAGCTCCGGAAATTATCAGTCCGGCCGCAAAGGCGGATGTATATTTTAATAGCTTTATCACTCCTTTTATCCCTCCCTTTTACTTGAAAGCAATGTATGTATCAAGGCTGAAAGGACGGCCTTGCGTATCCAAAAATTCTTATATCTGTAAGCTTATATGATCTTCGGCGGCATTGATCGCTGCTGTTTCCCTCGATTGTATAAACATATCCGTTTTCACAATAATCTACAATTCCGATGTGATCGGCGATTCCGTCGGGTTCCCAGTCGAAGAAAATATAATCTCCGGAAATCGGTGTATAACTCTCCTTATTTTTCCATTGTCCGTGCTGCTTAAACCACGTAATGCCTACGGCGCAGGAAATAAATTCCGGGACGCTTCCGTCCTGTGTATATCCGCATTGATTTGCACACCATGATACAAAGCAGGCGCACCATTCTATACGAAAATCAAATCCCCACCATGTCCAATAAGGTTTTCCGCCCACATTGCCAAGCTGCGTAAGGGCCTTTGCCACAATATCCTGATTACCGCCGGTTACCATAGAGCCGTCCGAATAAAAGCAGTAATTCACATTGTCTATATTGTGCCTGTAAGTATATGCCGCTCCGTCCGTACCAAAATAGTATTTTTTCGATCTTACCGTTTGCCAGCCTGTTTTCATAACGCCGTCGCTTCCGAAATAATACCGTTTATCATTAATTGTACGTAAATCGGTAGCCATTTCGCCCTTTTCATTAAAATAATATTTTTTGCCGTCAAGGGTCTGCCAGCCTACTCTTGCTACTCCGTTGTCTCCGAAATAATATTTTTTATTATTAATCGTTTTCCAGCCTGTCGACATAATACCCTTGCCGTTAAAATAGTAAATCTTCCCGTCAATACTGACAAAGCCCGTCCTCATTTTTCCGTTATGTCCGAAATAATATCTTTCGCCGTTGACAGTCTGCCAAAAATAAAGCATTTTTCCGTTTTCCGGACTGAAATAATATATTTCTCCGTCTTCAGCCCTAAAGCCGGTTTTCATTGTTCCGTCACTATCAAAAAATAATAGTCTGAGCCGACTCGAACTATACCTGTTTGCATAACACCGTCTTCAGAAAAATAATATTTATTCCCTTCAATCTCCTGCAAGCCGGTTTTCATTATTCCGTCAGCGCCGAAAAAGTAAGCGTTACCGTCGTATTTTATAAAGCCTGTCTGCATAAGGCAGCTTTGTTCATCAAAATAATATACGTTTCCGTTATCATTTACAAAACCCTTGGCTATACTACCGTCTTTATAATAATATCTCGTACCGTCTTCAAATTTCTGTAATCCCACGGCAAGAAATCCCTTATCTGAAAAGCGGTATTTAATACCGTCTATATCATGTTCTCCGGTATATTTTCCGTGCTCGGCGTCTGCAAAGTAAACAAGCCCGTTATAATTTATCCAGCCATACAAAATCTCTGCCGAATCGTAATCATAGAATATTCTTAATCCATTTATTGTCTGCCAACCGCTCTGATACCTTCCTGACGGTGAAAAAACATATTTTACTCCGTCTATTTCGGTTTCGCCCTTGCGGACTGCTCCGTCTTCCCCGCCGTAATATTTGCAGTTTACGTATTCAAACCATCCCCTGTAAAGAGCCCCGCTTTCATTGAATATGTATGTTTCACCATTAATTTCCTGAATGCCTGTAAGCTTTCCCTTTACCGGATCGTCATAGTAGACGGAGTCCATATATTCTACCCATCCGGTATTTCTTATACCGGTTTCAGTATCAAAATACATTCTTACGCCGTCTACCGTTATCCAACCTGTTTTCATTGTGCCGTTGGGCGCAAAATAATAGTAATTACCGTCAATTTCGATAAAACCCGTCTGCATGACATTGCTTTCATCATAATAACAGATTCTTTCATCATCAAGATAAGACCATCCGAACAAGATCCCCGCGTCATCTTCTGTCTCAGCATCGAATGCGTCTGACGACGTTGTTGAGTCAGTAATATCAGCATTCACTATAACAGAATCTATATCCTCAGCTTTGGTATGATCTGTAACAGCTTCCTCCGCCGTATACTCAGGCTCAGACGGCATAACAATCTGACGTCGCCGTCATCCGCAGAAGCTGCGAAAACCGCCGAACACCCGACGACCAAAGCGGCTGCCATAGCCGGAAAATATTTGTAAAGCCTCATAATACTCGCAATTCCTCCGTAAAATATGATATATTTTCATTTTAGCATATTTTATAATAAATTACAAGATAAATTAAACAGTCGTTTTATAGTCAATTTATAATAAAAAAACGGAACCGATTGTTTCAGTTCCGTTTTCCCCGCTTTAAATATAATAATCATTACCGACGGTGTTCTTTTCAATTATATCCTGCAGGGTAATGCTGTCAAGATAATCCGTAACAGCTTTATAAAGACCACGCCATACAAAAAGCGTCGTACATTCCCCTGCACGTTCACAATCCACAGGATCGTATTCCAGACACGCCACAGGCGCAAGACTCCCCTCTGTTACACGCAGTATTTCACCTACCGTATATTTATCGGCGGATCTTAGCAGGCGATAACCTCCCTGATTGCCTCGGCTTGTTTTAAGCATACCTGATTTGTTCATAAGGGAAACTATCTGTTCGAGATATTTTTTTTGAAATTTCCTGCCGTTTGGCTATATCCTTGAGCGCTACAAAATCGTCTCCCTGATTTACTGCCAAATCAATCATCATTCTCAGCGCATAGCGTCCCTTTGTTGAAATTCTCATTAACGCACCACCTCCGCCTTTTACTAAATTTAATCAGGATACCCAAACAGGATATCCTGATATTTTTTATTTAAAATACCTTACGCCGTTTTCAAATATTTTCTGATCCTTATTTCCGGAAACGTTCTTGCATACATTTACGCCTGTACGCTCGCTGTGACCCATTTTTCCGAAAATACGTCCGTCAGGAGAGGTTATTCCCTCTATTGCCTCCATTGATGTATTCGGGTTATACCTAATATCCATCGAAGGTCTGCCGTCAGAATCAACATACTGAGTTGCAATCTGTCCGTTATTGGCAAGCTTTACAATCAGCGACTGAGGAGCGACAAAGCGTCCCTCGCCGTGTGAAATCGGAATCGTATGAATATCTCCTACACGGCTGTCGGCAAGCCATGGTGATTTATTTGAAGCTATCCTTGTGTTTACCATCATAGATTGATGCCTTGCGATTGTATTAAAGGTCAAAGTAGGAGAATCCTGAGTCATATCGGTAATTTCGCCGTATGGAACAAGTCCCAGCTTGATAAGCGCCTGAAATCCGTTGCATATGCCGAGCATAAGTCCGTCGCGCTTTTTGAGCAGCTCATGAACAGCGTCCTTTACCTTAGGATTTCTGAAAAATGCCGTGATAAACTTTCCGCTTCCCTCAGGCTCGTCTCCGCCGCTGAAGCCTCCCGGGATCATAATTATCTGCGATTGCTTAATAATCCTTGCAGCCTCCTCGACGGATTCCTCAATAGCGGCTGCGCTCAGGTTTTTCACCACCATAATTTCAGGATCGCCGCCGGCTTTCTCAAACGCTCTTGCCGTATCGTATTCACAGTTTGTTCCCGGAAAAACAGGAATGAATATCTTAGGCCTTGCAGTCTTGATTGTAGGGAATACTCTCTTCTTTGCGTCGTACTCATAGGATTCAACCGCTGAGAGAACAGTTTTTATTCTGCAAGGGAACACAGGCTCAAGCTTGCTTTCCCATGTTTTCTGAAGTGAATCAAGTGAAAGAGTATAATCCTTGGTAAAAATATTGTATTCCTCAGTAGTTTTACCGATAACCGTTTCTCCGTCCTTTTCAGCGCCGTCAAGCTCTATTATGAACGATCCGTAATGCGGCATGAACAGCTCGTTTTCGGTAAGCTTTCTCTGAAATTCAAAGCCTATTCTGTTGCCGAAGCACATCTTGGCAATACCCTCGGCAATACCGCCGCCTGAAACTGTCCAGACAGCCTTAGCGCGTCCTGTTTCAATCATTTCCTCAACCTGCTTAAAGCATTCCTTAACGCTTTCAAATACAGGTAATCCGTTTTCATCGTAATCGGGCTTTATAGCTATTACAGTATCATTGATGTCCTTAAATTCCGGGGAAACGACCTTTCTGCTTGAAGCGGTCGAAACGGCGAATGAAACCAGTGTAGGAGGAACGTCGATATTCTCAAACGTACCGGACATAGAATCCTTGCCTCCGATAGCGCCGCAGCCCATTTCAAGCTGAGCCTTGAACGCTCCGAGAAGAGCCGCCATAGGCTTGCCCCATCTTTCGGGAATACCCTGAGTTCTTTCAAAATACTCCTGGAATGTCAGCCAGCAATGATCTGACTTTCCGCCCGCTGCTACTATTTTAGCGATTGATTCAATAACGGCTAGTACCGCTCCGTGATAAGGACTTTTTTCACTTATAAACGGGTTATAGCCCCAGCCCATTAATGAACAGGTATCAGTCTGGCCGTGAAGAACCGGAATTTTTGCAGCCATAGCTTGTGCAGGAGTAAGCTGATATTTTCCGCCAAAGGGCATGAGAACTGTCGAAGCGCCGATTGTCGAGTCAAACTTTTCAACAAGTCCCTTCTGCGAGCATACGTTAAGATTAGCCATAAGGGCGTCCCAGCCCTCCGGATTGTCAGTATACGCGCACAGGGATTTTGTGTCGGGTTTTTCAATCGTAATATCCGTATATTTAGCTGCGCCGTTTGAATTGAGAAATTCTCTTGAAAGATCAACGATTGTAACGCCGTTCCAATTCATTTTCAATCTTGGCTCGTCCACAACGTTTGCAACAATTGTCGCTTCAAGGTTTTCCTTGGCAGCCTCTTCAAGGAATTTTTCAGCGTCCTCCGGAGCAATTACAACAGCCATTCTTTCCTGTGATTCGGATATTGCAATTTCCGTTCCGTCAAGTCCCTCATATTTCTTAGGAACTGCGTTAAGGTCGATTATTAAACCGTCGGTCAGCTCACCGATTGCAACTGAAACGCCGCCCGCGCCGAAATCATTACAGCGCTTTATCATTCTTGTAACCTCCGGTTTTCTAAAAAGCCTCTGCAGCTTTCTTTCCTCCGGAGGATTGCCCTTCTGCACCTCTGCGCCGCAGTGTTCAAGGGATTCAAGCGTATGCGACTTTGAGGAGCCTGTGGCGCCTCCGCAGCCGTCGCGTCCCGTTTTACCGCCGAGGAGTACGACAATATCTCCCGCGGCAGGAGCTTCACGTCTGATATTTTCAGCCGGAGCCGCGCCGACAACCGCGCCTATTTCCAATCTTTTGGCAACATATCCCGGATGATAGATTTCAGAAACATGACCTGTGGCAAGACCGATCTGATTTCCATAGGAACTGTATCCGTTAGCCGCGCCTACGGTAATCTTTCTCTGCGGCAGCTTTCCCGAAATAGTGTCTTCCACTGGAACAAGCGGATTTGCCGCGCCTGTAACTCTCATTGCCTGATAAACATAAGAACGGCCGGACAGCGGATCTCTTATAGCTCCGCCCAGACATGTAGCGGCGCCGCCGAATGGCTCGATTTCAGTAGGGTGATTATGAGTTTCATTCTTGAACATGAGTATCCAGTCTTCTTCATTTCCGTTTATATCGACCTTTATTTTAACCGAGCAGGCGTTTATTTCCTCGCTTTCGTCCAAATCCTTGAGCTTTCCGTCCGCTTTAAGCTTTTTTGCGGCAATAGTAGCAAGATCCATAAGAGTAACCGGCTTTTCCCCGCGACCCAATTCATTTCTGACTTCAATGTATTCGTCATAAGCTTCCCTGATATAAGGAGTGGCAATTTTGACGTTTTCTATATTTGTCGAAAACGTTGTGTGACGGCAATGATCGGACCAATAGGTGTCTATCATTCTTATTTCCGTAATGGTAGGATCGCGCTTTTCGGTATCTCTGAAATAAGATTGACAAAACTTTATATCGTCAAAATCCATAGCAAGACCGAATTCCTTAATAAAAGCGTTCAGTCCCTTATCATTCAGACGGATAAAATTTTCAAGTATCTCCACCTTTTCCGGTATCTCATAATTGGCGTCAAGAGTCCTGACAGCGTCAAGGGACGCTTCTCTGCTCTCAACCGGGTTAATAAGATAAGATTTTAACCTTTCAAATTCGGCGTCGGTTATATTGCCGTCAATAATATAAACTCTTGCGTTTCTAACGCGGCAGCGATCCTTCTGCGTAAGTATCTGTATACACTGCTCACAGCTATCCGCACGCTGATCAAACTGCCCCGGTAGATATTCAACGGCGAAAACCCTTTCATTATTTATCAGTACGGGAAATTCCTTATATGTAACGTCAACCGCCGGTTCAGAAAAAACAGTATTGACGGACATTTCAAAATCTTCCTCACTGAGATTATCCGCGTCGTAGCGGTTAAGTATCCTGACGCTGTTAAGGTTTAATCTTAAAGCGGTCTGAACGTCGTTCATGACAGATTTCGCCTCAACCGCAAATTCTGGTTTTTTCTCAACATAAATTCGGAATACAGACATTATTTGCTCCATTCTCCGCAGAAAAAATATATCTGAAAAATGCGCTTCTGCGGAAAGCGCTCAATGTTTAATCAATTCAGCTCTCCTCTGGTATCGCTAAAGATGATCTAAGTGAAATTCTTATAGCAATAATTCGTTAGGCTCTTGTAAAACGTTTAACGGATTCACTGCTTATCCGAAATAATTTCACCTATACAGAAATTATCATTACTCCTTACTATTTTAACATAAAAAATCATTCTTCGCAAACTTTTTTCGCAATTTTTTGAAGGAATTTTTATCATAGTATAATCCGGCGCATATCCCTGATGAAACTCGGGCGAGCTTTCAAGCTCAAACAGAACCTTAACGGTCTTTCCCACCTGTTTTTTCAAATACTCTCTCTGAAGCCTATCGCCTAATTTTTTCATTTGTTCAGCCCGTTTATGCTTAATATCTTTTGGAATCTGAATTTTTTCAGCGGCAGGGGTACCCTTCCGCGGAGAATACTGAAACACATGAATCCTTGAGAAGCCTATTTTTTCTATAAATTCCATTGATTCCTCAAAATCTCTGTCGGTTTCTCCGGGAAATCCCACCATTATATCGGTGGTCAGAGAACAGTCGGGAAAAATCCTTCTTATTTTTGAAGCAAGTTCAAAATATTCCTGCGTATTATAATGTCTGTTCATTGATCTAAGCGTTCTGTCGCAGCCGCTTTGCAGGGATAAATGAAACTGCGGACAAAAACTGTTCAAGTGCAGACAGTCTCAGAAGATCGTCGTCTGAAA
>ENA-OQCO01001234-OQCO01001234.1-human-gut-metagenome-genome-assembly--contig:-NODE-1234-length-10288-cov-1.189450_pt1 | contig 10288 bp, 5 predicted proteins | sample MGYA00242500_ERZ504582 | MGnify/ENA primary metagenome ERZ504582 (study PRJEB26092, sample SAMD00036346) | human gut metagenome | host: Homo sapiens | study: EMG produced TPA metagenomics assembly of...
CTTTCCGTTTGCTATTGACATTCTGTGTTTCATGATTTAGACTTATAATTAGTCAATAGATTTGTTTTCTATTTTAGACTAACATAACTCTAAAATATTGTCAAGACTAATTTATAATTATGGATTTCTGTAAATCTATTTTGAGGTGCAACTATGTCTGATTTTCAGTGCAAATTTTATCTTCTGGACGGCGCGGAGACGCTGGAGTGCAAGGAAGGAAACGCCGAATATGTCATAAAAATAGCAGGCCGCCCGTTTCCGGACAGTCTGCTGTCGTTCGTGTATTATGACGTGAATCAATGGGAAGATCGATTTCATGAAGCGGAGCGTGCATTAATAAAGTTCTATCAGACACGAGACACAACGTGCCTGAAGCCGGTGCAGAAGCTTCTGGACGACTTCAAGGACGAGCATCCGTATTTCTTCCTACCTGTGGTTGGATTGGAGTGATCGGCTGAAACAAGCGGCGGCAGATTGCAAAAATCCGACGAAGCTGTTGCCGCACAAGGAGCTGGCGCACGTTCCAAGCAATCTGGCGACCATGCAGCAGCAAATCCTGCGCCTGTTTCAAACGGTATTGGACGCAGGTATTACCGATATTGACTTTTCTGTGCGGGTGCAGGCGTATGAGCAGGCTCCGTCTTTGCAGAAATTTGACTTCCAGCCGATGAAGATTTCGTTTGAGTTTGTGTGTGAAAAGCAGCTCACCGAGGTGCTTTATCCACAAAGTATGTACGACCTGATCGACTTTTCCCTGCGGGAATGTGTCCGTCAAAGGCTCGCGATGCGCACCTGCAAAAACTGCGGCAAGTATTTCGCGCTCACGGTTCACGGCAGCACGGAATATTGCAGCCGCGTGTTCGACAGCCGTGGCCGCACCTGCAAAGAGGTCGGCGCGATGCGCCAGTATATGCAAAGCCACGCACAGGACGAGCTGCTGAAAATCTACCGCCGCGAGTACAAGCGCCGCTTCGCGTGGATTCGCGCAGGCAAGATCTCGCAGGATGATTTCTCCACTTGGAGCAAGGAAGCGCAGAAGGAAAAGGAGAAGTGTGAGAGCGGCAAGATCTCACAGAGGGAATTTGCACAGTGGTTAAAGCAATAAGTTCGCGTAAAGATGCCGTTGTGCTGAGAAAAGGGGATTAGGATATCATATCCGATTTGTGCCCCAGAAGCACGTTCTGCTTCTGGGGCACTTTTCTTAACTTACCGTTTACACATCAGCGGCACCGGAGATAAGCCCTCTGGTCGGTCATACAGCTCGCAGCCGCAGTCGTCAATGTGTTTGACCTTAAATCCGTTCGCCTTGTATTCGTCGTAGTTGAACGCATTCAGTTCATCAATTGCGATCTGATGGAAGCGGTCAAAGTCGGGCCACCATTCCCATCCGCTTCCAAAATCGTTGTAAAGATACGCATCCGCACACTGCTTTCCCAGCTCTGGCGTTACATAAAATGCACCCATGGCCAGAACATTGACGCCGTTTCCTGTGATTGCGCGGAAGGCTGCCGGAACTGATTCCACGACGCCGGCATGAACGCCCGGGCATTTTGAAGCCGCGATATGGATTCCCATACCGGTTCCGCAGAAAATCATGGCTCGTTCAAATTCCTTTTCCGTGATCATTGCCCCGACCCGCAGGCCGATACGATGAAACATCAGCTCGGTATCATTGGGGTCAGAGTCTGCTTTAACTCCGATATCTGTAATTGTCCAGCCCTTTTTCTCCAGATACTCCTTGATTGCTTCCTTCAACGGATAACCCGCAAAATCCGCCCCCATCAACAGCTGCTTATCTGTAATCTTTTTCATATGCTTGACCAATCCTTTCCGCTGCGTTTCAAGATAAAGTACATCCTTCAGCACAGCATTTCTTCATTTTTACCGATATCATAACGCTGCGTCCAGCGCATACTGAAAAATATAATCTCCGGAGCCAAGTTCAAGCGCCATGCCGTCTTCTGTCTGCACTGCCCGCGCAAGAGCGGCAATAACTTCTTCTCCGCTGCCTTCGCTCCGCAATTGTGAAATCCGTGCCTTTGGCAATGTGACTGCCGCAAAGAGTTCGCTGGGATTGAAATCGCAATTTCAATTTCCGTTTCATTTCTTTTCCAACCGGAAACAATCTGTCCATAGGGCGATTCATAGACCGCTCTGGCAAAGCACATTCCGTTGGCAAGGCGCGGCCGAAGAAGGATATGCCGGTACCCCGGTATTTTCTCGTCAACCTGATGCCGGCAATTTCCTGATACATCCAATCTCCGATCGAGCCATAGGAATAGTGATTAAAGGAATTCATAATGTCATCCCAGAAGCTTCCGTCCTCCCGGATTCCGTCCCAGTGTTCCCAGATCGTTGTAGCGCCTTTGGTGACCGGGTATAACCACGACGGAAGATCTGTATGTAGCAGGAGCTTACATGCCAGATCATGATGACCGAATCCGCTCAATACATGGCACAGGTATGGCGTACCAACAAATCCAGTGTTCAAATGGTCCCGATTGTCATGCAGCAGCCTTACAAGCGTCTCAGTCGCGTTCTTCCGATCTTTTTCCTCCAGCAGATCAAACATCAGCGCGAGCACATAGGCCGTCTGCGTGTCTGCGCACGGCAGGCCGTTCGGCGAAACGAAGTTTTTTCGGAATTCACTTCTGACAGACTCATAAAGCCTCTGATATTTCTCTGCTTCCTCTCGATATTCCAGCCATTTGGCCGCTTTCGCCAACAGCTTTACCGAGTTTGCATAAAACGCCGTGGAAATATAGTCGGTCGGTGTTCTGCCGATCCAAGCGCCCTGCCCATTATCGAGAGCCAACCAATCGCCAAACTGTTCACCGGTATTCCAGAGGAATGGATTTTCCCCCTGCCGCTGTATATACTCCACCCATCGCTTCATGCTGTCGTACTGTTCTTCCAGCACCCGCTTATCTCCATAGCACAGGAAAAGCGTCCACGGGCAGATCACAGCGGCATCTCCCCACGCCGCCGCGCCAGCATAGGACACCTCCCGTACATTCGGGACAACATTTGTTACACCATACTCATCCGTCTGATCGGCAGCCAGATCCCGCAGCCATTTGCGGAAAAACAGCACCGCGTCCATATTGAAGCACGCTGTGCGGATAAACATTTGCGCATCGCCCGTCCATCCGTGGCGTTCGTCGCGCTGCGGGCAGTCCGTCGGAACATCCACAAAATTGCCCTTTTGTCCCCACAGTATATTGTGCTGAAGCTGGTTTACCAACTCATTGGAGCAAGCAAAGCTCCCGCTCTGCTTCATCTGTGAATGTACCACGCAGCCGGTAAAATTCTCTGGCTCAATCTTTCCGGGATAGCTGTCGATGCAGACATACCGAAAACCCTGAAATGTAAAGCTTGGCTGATAAAGCTCTTCGCCGCCGCCCTTCAGGATATACTCAATCGTCTGCTTCGCACCCTTCAGGTTAGCCGTATAAAAGTTTCCGTCTCTATCCAGCACCTCCGCATGGCGCAGGACCACGTGGTCACCTGCGTTTCCCTTCACATGGAAGCGGACAAAGCCGACCATGTTTTGTCCGAAGTCCAATACCGCCTCACCAGCAGGTGTACGGAACAGCCTTGTTGGTTTCAGTTCGTCCATGATACGCGGCGGCAGCGCCTCCTGCGCAACCAGAATGTCCTTCGGATATTCCAGCTGCTTTACACCACTCCATTCTGACGCATCATACCCCGGCATATTCCAGCCCACCCGTTCCAGTCTTGCGTCATAGCGCTCTCCGTGGTATATCTCTGACATTCGGATCGGGCCTTCGCTTGACTGCCAGCTCTCATCCGAGCATATGACCTGCTCTGTTCCATCCGCCATGCGAATGTGCAGCTGCACCAGCAGTGCCCGTTTCTTTCCGTAAAACCCGCGTTCACCGCTCCATGCAATATACTCTGCATACCATCCATTTCCAAGCGTCGCACCGATCACATTCTCTCCGCTTTGCAACAGCGGCGACACGTCATAGGTCTGATATTGCTGTCTGTGCCGGTAGCTCGTCCAGCCGGGCGTGAAACAATCTTCGCTGACACGCTTCCCGTTGATATCCAACAAATAAAGACCAAGTGCCGTCACATAAACACGGGCCGAGGCGATCTGCCCGTCGAGGATGAATGCTTTTCTAAGAAGTGGACTGACATCCAGCTGTAAACGCGCCTCCTCTTCCGCCATGATCCAATCGGCTTTCCATTCTGCGCAGTCCATCATTCCGGTCTCCCAGAAAGCGGTTTCGCTCCAGCCGCTGCATTCGCCATGGTTATCCCTTGCGCTGACACGATAATAGTATCTGGTCCTCGGGCGCAGCTCCGGGCCTTCATAGACGACAAGGACGGACTGATCGGAGGCTGTGTCGCCTGTGTCCCACAGCGGCTCCAAAAAATACGGATCGTTCGCTACCTGTAGACGATAGGATATCTGGAGCGTATTTCTCCGGTCGGAACGGAGTTTCCAGCTGATACGCGGTCGTCGCTCGTCCAGCCCAAGCGGATCTTTCCTATATTCACATGTTGTTTCAAGAATTGTAAGCATTTTTATTCCTTTCGTCGGCGTCTCTCTGCAGTTCTAAAGCCTGGATAGATAAAAGCCCGCTGTAACATTGCACCTTTGAAAACCGATCACGAAACTTTCCGATATCCGACCTTGTCAATTTGGAATCTTGAGCTATACCATACTGCATTTGAACCAATCGCACGGAATGCAATCTCGATTTTTGTTATGTGTCCGCGCCCACTCCAATTGCCGATATTTGCCTCGATACGATTCCACATATCAGCATCCATCGACACGGTCTGTTCCCATACGTCATTTTCGCTGTATAACCGCAAGCGTGTCTCATATCCACTTCCGCCACTTCCGCCATAGCTGTTGATATAGTAGTAAAAATGTGTTGCTTCCGAGAGATCCAACATTTGATCATATTCAACAGCGATTGTTCTCCATTCGTTTAACGCCATATCGGGAAACAGGGCTTCCAAAGCATATGCATTACTGACAGGTTTCATTGGGCTATTTGCAAAAGCAGCAACACTGTTTACTGACATAACATTCTCGGTGCCCATCCAGCTGTGCGTTGTACCTTCAAAATCATAAAGGAGCGTGCCTTCCAGCAAGTAGCCCACATTATCGATTTGGAATCGCGAACCATACCACGCCGCAGTGCTTCCAGTAGCACGGAATGCAATTTCGATCTTGGTTATATTGTCCTTATATGGCCAAGATGCAACATCTGTACAAATGTAATTCCAGGAATCCGCCTGCATTGCTTTAATTTCCTCTTTCATATTGGAGCCGCTATACAACCGAATTCGCGTTTCATATCCAGTTCCACCGCTTCCACCATAGCTATTGATGTGATAGTAAACACAGCCCGCTTCCGACAGATCCAACGGTTCCTCCAGCGAAATCATAATGGTTCTCCAAGCATTTGCCTCCTGCGTTGGAAACTCAGCCTCTAACGCGCAGCTTCCTTCCTGTGGTGCAAACGGCCAGTTTGCAAACGATCGAACGGTATTGACGGTACTCACATTTTCCCCTGCGCTCCATCCCTGTACGCCATTTTCAAAAGAAAACAGGCGTCTGGCATTCAGCGGTCTATCCGACGAAAATGCACTATCTTTCAGCATTCCAACGATGTACTGTGCATACCATCTCGCAAGGAAATCATTCGGATGATTGACATTATTCCCGGTCATGTCCGCAAAGCTTTTACGTTCCAACAATTTTCTGTGGACTTCCGTCATATTCGCTGTTGCAATGCCGCTGCACGAATCAGCAATCTCCTGCAGCTTTTCAAAATAATACGGTTGTTGGTCAAAACAAATCGTTTCTGCATTTGGGAGTGTTGTGCCAACCAAAATGAATTCTGCCGAAGGATTCGCCGCTCTAACCTGGTTGATAATTGATTGAATATTTTCTTTGAACACTTGCGGCCTGACTCCATCTCCAGCTCCGGTTCCAGCCCCATCATTCATTCCAAACGCAATAATAACCAGATCTGGATTTTGGCTGACAACTCGAGTGGCCGTCTGTTCTGCGCCCCATTGCGACGCTGTCCCTCCAACGCTCTTGTTTACAAATGTGATCCGCGTGCCATAGTACTTTTCCAGCGTATCCGCTGCCAATCTACCCCAAATTGGAAGGTACGGCGGTGCATTTACAAACCCACTGCTATTTGAACCATCGGAGATGCTGTCACCGTACAGGACAATTTTCAGCGGTTCACCATTGCGAAGTTTATAGAACGTTTTCTGCAGTACATCATCCGCCAGTTGGGGAATCGGCCCATTCCATGCATTTTCAGCATGGGTATATGTTACAACGATTTGTCTATCGTGAAAATAGGATTCCTCTCTGTACAGCACTGCACCGCCATCCTTTTTCGGCATTGTAAGGCCAGGTATATAACTCGGGAAATACAAATCGTCCGTTGACAAATATGGGATTCTGGAATTTACCGTTCGCTTGATTTTCCCATCTTCCAGAATCCAATCGACCCCTTCCTCATACTCCTGATCGAGTCGCGCACTTCTGACCGAAAGGATTTCCGTCGGCTGGAACAGCAGTTTTCCTTCCGGTATCCCGCCATCATGAGAAACCATCAAAATGGATTCATTATACATTGTTGTGCCTTGCCAAAATGGCTGCATACTGCGTTCTTTCAAATCGACTTCATTCTCCAAATTATCATGTTCAACCAGTCTAATCATGTCTACCTGAAAGCGAGAGCCGTACCACACTGCTGTTGTGCCAGTTGCACGATACGAAATCTCAATTTTTGTTATATTGTTTCGCCAATTCCATCCTGACAAATCCACATAGATTTGATTCCAGGAATCCGCCGAAGCCGTCGTGCATTTTTCAAACATATGCTCATTATTGAACAGTCGGATTCTGGTTTCGTACCCATTGCCTCCGCTTCCGCCATACCCATTGATTGCATATGCAATGCCATCCGCTCCCATGAAATTCAACGCATATTCTGGCATTACCTCAATCGAACGCCATGCATTTGCTGCATATGTCGGAAATACTGCTTCCAACATATATTCTCCCAGTGCTGGTATAAACGGTGCATTTTGCATTGTTTGTACGCTCGTCACCGAACTGACATTTGCCCCTGCGCACCATTCTTGCAATGAGTTTTCAAAGTTAAACAGTATTTTTTCATTCGATGGCAGTGTATTCGCATCTGTATTGTTATTATCTCTAACGCCTTCATTGGAAAACCCAATATCGTCCAGCATCAAGCTTCCAGCCCAAAAATCAGTTCCTTCCGACCGCACCAAAACCTTTATTCGATCAATGTTTTGAAGTCCGCTCCAATCTGTCAGATTCATGCACAGCGTATGCCAGCCTTCAGCCGAATCAACTGCTATGATACCTTCAGCAGCTTCTAATCCACTATACACTTTGATTTTTAGTGCGCATGCACCACTTGGCTGTTCACCTGTAATTTGGTATGCCAAGTGTAAAAAAGGCCTATCTTCCATATTCATACTCGAAGCAAAGTGCTTTTCTGCCCCGCGCCAGTTCAATGCTCTGGCGTTAAACTCTGCGCTAATTGCCCCCGTTCCAGAAAATACCGTTTGTGTCGTATGCACCACTTCATTGGTATTATCAGCAGCCCGCCAGCCTTCTGTGCCAGTCTCGAAAGAGTTTCCAAGTACATTGCCGGGAATAAAGGGCTCATTTACCAGCGTATATTCCTGTGGAACTGTTCGTTTCTGGAGTGCATTTGGTTCGAAATCAGATACGACATCTGCCCACGAGGAAATACCAATGATGCTTTTTGCAAAGTTTGTCACTTGCAGAGATTGATCAGTATCGATTTTCTTAAATACATCATATATATATATTTCTTTTCCTTTGCTACCATAGGCGTTGTAACGGAAGCATCCTGCGTCCATAACCCCATATTCAACCCATAGGACGGAATATCCACATGGCTAAACAAACAAAATGCATCGATTCCATCCAAAAAGGCAGTTTTATAATATGCGTATGCATATGCCGCAGCTTGCTCTTTCTGTGCTTCCAATGAACTATTTGCTGTATGGAATCCTTGTTCCGAAAGAATGATTCTTCTTTTTTCCGATCCAAACCTTAAGGAATTGTTCCCCATATAATCATTAAGGATATGTATGTTTTTAAATGTTAACAGCTCAGAATCCACGCTGTCGGTTGCTCTTTCATCGTTCCATGTATCTGCGTTAAAAAAATTCTCTGGATAGGGATGATATGCAACGTTCCATGGGAAATCGCCGTTTTGTTTGCTCTGCCAATTAAGCTTGTCAATAACCTTTCTTGCCGCATATCCTTTTAATGGGTTTGAATCATAAGGACTCATCCAATGGTTTGTAAGTGATGTGTAAACGCGAGCATATTTATAGTATTTTTGTGTGGCCATATACGCAATTCGAAGAGCCGGTTCGTATTGCTCAACAAATTGATCGAGAGTAGTATAGCCCATATTTTGCCACTCCCATTGCGCGTCAACCTCATTGCCTACAATGAAGCCGAGAGCCCTTCCATACAATTGATCGTCCCTTGTATATCTTCTGGAAAGGAACTCCATCGCCGCCTTAAACGCCTGCACTCCGGCTTCTTCCGCTGTGTTAAAAGCCAACACGCCTCCGCCGCCGGTGCCCATTACCGCATTAGGATGGTGCAGTACTTCCGTCATGCTGTTGTCTGGAAAATTGGGATACAAAATCAAGACCAGATTGACAATAATCCCATTGTCAGACAATGGTTTGATTTTCTTGTCTAAGCTTTCAAAATACGACTTGCTGAAATAATAGTCTGTCCCGTCCATCTGGAATATGATCGTATCATTCGGATTTAGGTTTTCCTCATACATCATAGTGGAAAACTCAACGTTTACAATTGCATGATCAATTCCCAGTTCTTCCGCGTCATCAGTCATTTCAACAAGAGGCCTTTTTTCGTCTCTATAATTGGATACGAGAATGAATTCTCTGCCGCAAATTGAATATCTGTTACATAACGAGGCGCAGCAACGAATTGCAATTCCTGTGTATTTACGAATTGTTGAACAACCACAAACTTTGAATATACTCTGTCTCTTTGTCCATCATATCTAGGTATGGAAAACATAAACACATTCCCGTTCATCGGCGCAGACTGGACAGAAACCGGGATCAGATCAGATATGTCCTGCTCATATTGATATGGGGGCAACTCATATAGCTTCAGTTGCGCAGCAGTCTGATCGTTATCAGCTGCAATCACTCCAGTGACGCTAATCGTGGTTTCATCCGCTGAAATCGGGTTAATATTTCCAATATATTCAACAGCGGGCCTATTGCACACATCAAAACGGATTTCGTCAATGCCTATATATCCCGATGAACTTTGAAATACCAAGCGCAGTGACGTAATCGTCCCGCTCCATTCTTCATTTCCGCTTAATTGCACATGGTATTCTTTAACATCAGAACTATTGGACTCAATTGCAAATAAAGCTGTCTTTTTGCTATCCATAATTCCATCAGCTGACGTTGTCCACTGAAGCGCAGCTGTTGTTGAATCCGTCTCATTTTTCATGCGAATATCTATTACGTTAAAATCCGATGCCTTGACTGCAATAGAATTTGCAGTAATAGCTGGACTGCCTCCATGTATATGAATACAGAGGTCCCCGTCTTGAACGAGCATTTCCTGAACAGAATCATTCGCTGTCCACCCCTCCGTGTTGCCAATTGTGCTAAAGTCCCAATCTGCAGGAAGGGCTTCATAAGCAGCTGCACTTACAGTAAGCGCTATCATCAATACCACTAAAATACAGAAAAGCTGTATATCTTTGCAATCTGTTTGTATTCATATAAATATCCTCCTCGGTTCACATATACATTCTTTCTGGCTGGTCGAACAAAAAATGATAAGAGCCGCTGCTTGCATGGTGTATTTCGCCGCACAGACGTATTTCCGCCTGCGCCCCAAACGGTATTTCTACAAAAAGCGCGAGTTTTCCGTACTGTTTCTTCCATTTGACATAGAAGCACCCCTTGCAGGTATCCAAAACTGCTTCAGCGAAGGTCAGCTGCTTCGGGATCACTGGCTGGATCATCACCTTTGAGAACCCCGCATCCGTTGGTCGGATACCAGCCAGATACGCATAAAGCCATGCATCAACAGCGCCAAACATTGGATGGCAATGTGAGTTCATCGTCGGATCCTTTTTCAGTTCAAACCGCTCCCAAATAGTTGTGGCATCGTTTTGCAGCATATACCCCCCGTGACGGG
>ENA-OQCO01001235-OQCO01001235.1-human-gut-metagenome-genome-assembly--contig:-NODE-1235-length-10282-cov-0.983653_pt1 | contig 10282 bp, 8 predicted proteins | sample MGYA00242500_ERZ504582 | MGnify/ENA primary metagenome ERZ504582 (study PRJEB26092, sample SAMD00036346) | human gut metagenome | host: Homo sapiens | study: EMG produced TPA metagenomics assembly of...
CACACTGACTGTGGGGCAAATAATGTAAACTATCCTATTATATAGCGACAGGCGAAGATAAGACGGCCATAAAAGAGATTGCAGAAGCCGGGTTTGAAAGCATTGAGATGTTTGACGGCAATCTGCTGGCCTATGAGGAGAAGATTGATAGTCTGAAAGAATTGCTGGAGCAATACCGGCTGGGGTTCCGGGCAGTGTATAGCGCCGCCAATTTTATCTACGACGAGATTCTGGAGGAAGAATACGGAAAGATCATGCGCACGGCCCGGATTGCGCAGAAACAGGAGCCAGGCACCTTGTTCTTGGAGGCGGGGCAATCCGGCAGGATGGAATACAAGAGTCGGATTATAGGAGCTAGGGAAGGCGCTGGATGAGATCTCCAGGAGGGCAGAAGACATCGGACTGACCACAAGCTTCCATCCGCATATGGGCTCGCTGGTAGAAAGTCCCGGGCAGCTTGATAAGGTCATGGAACATACCGGCGTCTGGCTCTGTCCGGATTGTGGCCATGTATTTCTGGGAGGAGGGAATCCTTATCAGATTACGGAAAAATATCTGGAGAGGATTAAGTATTTCCATTTGAAAGGAGTTAATGAAAATGGAGTATTCTGCGCGCTTGGATCAGGGCGAGATTGATTTTTGGCCCTATCCTGAAGCTGCTAAAGGGATGTAAAAGAAAGATCGAGCTGGCCGTAGAATGTGACGCCAATAGCAGCGAGCCGGGGCAGGATGCCAGGGCAACTGCCCGATATCTTGCAGAGCATGGAATGAAATAGATAAAAATCCTTGTACAGGAGCACTGGCATCTGTACAGGGATTTTTTTAATTAATATAGGCCATATGAACGCAAATTTGGTAGAATAGAACAAAACGATTGGAGAAAGAGACGATGTCGAGAGGGAATGAAAAAGGGAGAGATGAGTTTCGCACCAGGCTGGGATTTATCGTAGCCTGCATCGGATCTGCGGTAGGCATGGGAAACATCTGGATGTTTCCTTATCGTACCGGCAAATTCGGCGGTGCGGCATTCTTAATCCCGTATTTTATATTTGTAATCCTGCTGGGATTTTCCGGCGTGATCGGGGAGATGGCGTTTGGCAGGAGCATGAAGACAGGGCCTTTGGGGGCCTTTTCCAATGCGATGGGGATGCGGTTTGGAGAAAAGGGAAAGAAGTGGGGGAAGGCCATCGGGATGATACCGGTGATTGGATCCCTTGGCATTGCCATCGGGTATTCTGTCGTGGTGGGATGGTTTTTAAAGTATCTAAGCAGCGCGGTTACCGGAAGCCTGACGAAGATCGAAGATATGGGGGCCTATTTTGGAGGGCTGGCGGTAGACTTTGGAAGCGTGGGATGGCAGATGCTGGGCCTGGCGCTTACCTTCCTGGTTATGGCCTTAGGAGTAACGAAAGGGATCGAGAAGATGAACAAGGTTATGATGCCCGTATTCTTCTTGTTTTTCATCATTCTTCTGATTCGCGTGGCAACTTTGCCGGGAGCGGCGGAAGGCTACCGCTATATGTTCGTACCCAAATGGGAGCAGCTGGGGGATATCAAGACCTGGGTATATGCCCTGGGACAGGCCTTCTTCTCCCTGTCGCTGGCAGGATCCGGCACGATTGTATATGGAAGCTATTTAAAGAAAGATGTGACGTCGTCAGCTGTGCGAAGAACGTGGCCTTCTTTGACACTTGTGCCGCGCTTCTGGCGGGCGTGGTGGTGATACCGGCAGTCTTTGCATTCGGACTGGACGTTGCCAGCGGTCCTCCGCTGATGTTTATTTCTCTTCCGGCAGTGTCCAGCAGATGCCATTTGGCGAGGTGTTTGCCGTAATCTTCTTCGTAGCGGTGCTTTTTGCGGCGCTGACTTCGCTGATGAACCTGTTCGAGACGCCTATCGAAGCATTGCAGCAGCAATTCAAACTGTCCCGGAGGCGGCGGTGGGCATTGTCGCGGCGGTATCCGCGGGAGTGGGAGTCTTCATTGAGAGCGGGGACTCTGTAGGCGCGTGGATGGATGCGGTATCGATCTACATCATTCCGCTTGGCGCGCTTCTTGCGGGAATCATCTTCTACTGGGTATGTCCGAAGGGATTTGCGAGAGAGCAGGTGGAGACCGGGGGCGAAAAAGCCTCTCGGAATATGGTTCGAGCCGGTGACGAAGTATGTATTCGTAGGGATTACCCTGGTGGTGTACGTGCTTGGAATCTTCTTTGGAGGAATCGGATAGAGCAAGAAATATAATATCCTGCGGCAGATTGCCCTTAGGGCATGCCGCAGGATATTTTTATGTCAGGAATCCGCCTCTTCGCTGGTTATCATCTGATTCTTCATGTCCAGGATCATAAAGGAAAGATGAAGCTGGAAGATGGTCTGGGAATCGCCAAAATCCAGGCCAGTCATCTCCACGATCCGGTTGACGCGGTACTTTAGCGTATTGTAGTTCAGATACATTTTCTTGGCAGCCACGGACATTTCTGTTCCGTTTTCAATATAGCCCCGGATGGTCTCCAGGAAAAGCTTCTGCTTGTCCGTATCCAGTTTCAGGATATCCTTGAGGGCCGGATGGATCAGATAATCCAGAGAGCCACGGTCCGCGTAGTTTAAGAAGATATGCGGCAGAAGATAGTCGCAGTAGCGAATGACGCGCTCCTTGCGATGCAGCTTCCAGGCTGTATTGAGCGCGGCCACGGCCTGCGAGAACTGTTCGGGAAGAGAATACAGGTTCTTGCTGGAATAGCTGATGCCGGCCCGGCAGTTCTGTTTTTCCAGAAGGACATTGAACTGCTGGAAGTCGGATTCTGTGAAGACGGAATCCGTCTTTGTATCGAAGATGGCTACCAGGAATCCTTTATAGTATACGATGGTATTCCTTGCCAGAAAGTTCTGGAGCACCCGCTTTAATACATAGATCTTATTAATGTCCTGCATGTATTCTTTTGTAAGTTCTACGACAATGACGGAGATGTAATCATAAAGCTTGATATTGAATTGGTGGATGCGTTCTTCGATGGCATCCTTGTCATATAATTTTTCATTCAGCAGGGCGATCAGGAACGACTCCGCCAGTGGAGAACTTGGGGTGTAAGTGTTGGTGGATTCCAGCAGAAAATAAAGGATGCTGTTTCCTAACGCCTCCACAATCTCCAGATCCGAATCCGATATAGGCTTATTAAGGGCCAGCACCTTTAAATAGGCGACTGGCTTTCCGTTATCTTTAATCTTGTATACCAGCTGATCATGGTTCAGGATTCCTTTTTTCCCACACGAAATCTGCCTTAGAGCCGCCGCTTAGATCTTCCATCATATCCATGTGGATCTGCTCGATATACTGGTCGGTTACATATCCCTTGCTCAGCGTCCATTCCCACAAAGGCTCCTGGTAGGGGTATTGCCTCCTGCATGGGCGATAAAGCAAAGCGAGACATCCACAAGAAGAAGCGGATTGCCCAGGATCTCATATCCCAGGTCCAGCAGTTCCTGCAGGGTCGTCTTGCTTTTCTTCACTTTCAGCAGTTTCAATATGCTTTTGGAGGTACGGATCTCCTCCTCCAGCAGTTTCCATACTGTGTTGCACAGGGAAAATGTGTCTGCAGTCCCGGAGACGGACACCAGGGTGCAGCCTGCTTCCGGCCGCATATAGGAATCCGGAATGGAAGTCCCTGCAACCAGGAATGAGATCTGTCCTACTGGCGGAATCTCAGGCAGATCTTTGGCATTTCCGATTAAAAGTATGCCCGGCTCGGTAGATATCTCTTCTTTATTAAAGAACCGGACGGTTGAAATCGGATAATTACAGTCCAGAATCACTTCCGGCGAATAATGCTCCAGCTGTCGTACCAGTTCCTTCAGCGATAATGACATTGGTAAAGCCTCCTTCCTTAGACTAACCTCATTATACTGATTTGACAATAAAAAGACAATGGAAGAATTTGAGAATTTCATTTTATTGAAAATATAGCCAGTTATTTTGTTCAATTTTGCAAAAGCATTTTTCATCATTCACAAAAAAACTATTTTATTTTCAAAATCCTTGATAATGATTTAACAATAAAAATGCATTAGGATATAAGCATAGTGAATCCCAAAGAGGAATTAAGGAAGGAGAAAAAAATGGACAACAAAATGAAAGGCAGAATCAAGATTAGTATTTATGCCATAGCGCTTCTGATGATGGGGGTTATCGGAATCACCAGCGCATTGGCGACCATAGGAGCGAATTTCCCGGATGCGTCCCAGACGATGATCCAGAATCTTATTTCGATCCCATGTTTTGCAATCATACCGACAACAATCATTGTCGGCAAACTGATGGAGACTGTTCCAAAGAAGATCATCGCGGTTGTGGGGGCGGCATGCTTCTTAGTGGGCGGCATCGTGCCAGCATTCATCACATCGTCATTTGCCCTGATCTTAGTAATGCGGGCGATTCTGGGTGTAGGCGTGGGCATATCCCAGGTTGTGAGCACGGCTCTGGTAGCAGATAATTTCCAGGGCGAAGAGCAGCAGAAGGTTCAGGGAACCTTGCAGGCATCCCAGATGGGCGGCGTGGCTGTCATGGTATTCGCAGGAGGATGGCTGGCAGATATCCAGTGGAACTATGTATCTATGTACATATCCTGGCGATCCTGACGCTGATCGCTACCTTATTCATTCTGCCAATGCAGAAAGTCACGGTGAAGGAGAATGACGCGAAAGAAAAGCATTCCGTACATCTGACGAAGGCTACCTGGCTGTGGGTGCTCTTTATGTTTGGTATCTTTGTATCAATTCAGGTGTACTCCATCTTCCTGTCATTTCTGGTAGAAGAGCGGGGACTTGGGACAGCGGCGGACTCTGGCCTGGGGCTGGCATTCTTCGCTATCGGCGGCGTGATCATGGGACTGCTGTACAGTAAACTGGTTAAGGCTTCTGGAAAATGTTCCGTTGCGATCGGATGCCTGATGCTGGCAGTATCCTATTTCATCATGGCATTTGCAGGAGCATGATCCTGTGCCACATTGGCAGCCTGATCCTTGGAATGGCAGTATCCGTAATCGTACCGGGCGTCATGATCTATACGGGGCAGACAGTAGACGCGTTCTCTGTAGGCATGGCAATCTCACTGGTTACCTGTGCGCAGAACTTTGGACAGTGCGTGTGCGCTTACATCGTGAATCCGCTGACAGGAATGTTCAGCGATGGATCGAATGTCAACTTTGTAGCATTCATCTTAGCAGGGGTGCTGGCTGCAGTCCTGACGGTGATCATGCTGGGATGGGGAATCAAGGCAAATAAGGCGGATGCCAGATAATATTAAGAAAGTTAGGAGATGACAACATGTATAAGAAACTATTTTCAGCCCAAGAAGATTGGCTCCAATGGAGGTGCCAAACAGAATTGTCATGACTGCCATGGGCAATCATATCGCAAATGAAGACGGTACCGTATCAGAAGCAGACATCGCTTTTTACGGCGCCAGGGCAAAAGGCGGCGTAGGCCTGGTGATCACGGAATGCGCATGTGTTGATTTTGCGACAGGAAAAGGTAATTTAAGACAAATGTCAGTTGATGATGACAAATACATTCCAGGACTTAAGCAGCTTGCAGATGAAGTACATAAGTATGGCTCTTGCATCGCGGTGCAGATCTATCATCCGGGACGCCAGGGCATTGCGGAAATGAATGGGGTAGAGAGCATGAAGTCTGCCAGCCAGACGGAGTGCCAGTGCGTGCACCAGCCAACCCATGAGATGACGACAGACGAGATTAAAGAGATGGCTGGCTTCTTCATATCCGGCGCGAAGCGTCTGAAAGAAGCTGGAGTAGATGCCGTAGAGCTGCACGGCGCCCATGGCTATCTGATCGGCCAGTTCTTAAGTCCTTATACCAACTTAAGGACAGACGAGTACGGCGGAAATTTTGAGAACCGGATGCGGTTCTTGGATGAGATTATCGATGGCATCCGGAAGGAATGCGGCGATGACTACCCGATTATTGTGCGTTACTCCGTGGATGAGCATATGGATTATGCGGGACATCCAGAGTGCGGGCTTCATCTTCAGGACGGCGTGGAGATTGCAAACATCTGGAAGCAAAGGGCGTAGACGCGCTGGATGTAAGCGCTGGAATCTACGAGACCATGAATGTGGCCTGGGAGCCGGTAGGTTTCGACCAGGGCTGGAAGATGGAAGGGCCTCAAGCAGTCAAGAAGGCGGTACAGATCCCTGTGATCGGTGCGTCCGTTATCCCGGGGAGCCTCAGTATGCCGAGCAGGTTCTCGAAGAAGAGAAGTGTGATTTTATCGGTTCTGCCCGCACCTTCTTTGCGGACCCTGACTGGGCGGTCAAGGCCAGGGAAGGAAGAGAAAAGGAGATCCGCAAATGCATCTCCTGCCTGTACTGTATGGAGACTTTGATGGCGGCAGATTTAAGTCCGGTTCCTATGGGCTGTGCAATCAACTTCCAGGGATGCCGGGAATCACAGTATAATGACGACACGCTTAAGAAGGACGGCAATGGAAGAACGGTGGCGGTCATCGGAGCAGGCCCGGCAGGAATGGAAGCAGCCAGAGTCCTTGCAATGCGTGGATTTAATCCGGTAGTATTTGAAAAGCAGGAACAGGCAGGCGGTCAGATCGTGCTGGCTTCCAAGCCTCCTAAGAAGGAAAAGACAGGATGCTGGTAGAGTACCAGAAGCACCAGCTAGAGAAACTGGGCGTGGAGGTACGCCTGAATACGGCGCCCACCATGGAAGAACTGAAGGCATTAGAGCCTTATGCCGTGTTCGTATCCCAAGGATCTAAGCCGATCATGCCGCGCTCGATCAAAGGTATTGACGGCGAGCAGGTTTATACGCCTGTTGAGATCCTAAATGGCAGCGTAACGCTGAAAGATAAGAACGTGTGCGTGGTTGGCTCCGGCATGACGGGCATAGAGACTGCAGAACTGTTGTGCGAGCAGGGAAATAAAGTATCCGTATTCGAGATGGCCGACGACATAGGGCCTGGTATCTTCTTCCAGAACCTGATTGATGTATTGGGACGCGTCAATTCTTATGGTACAATGTTATATCCGAAGCACCGACTGGTGGAACTAGACGGCACAAAAGCGGTATTTGAGACGACAGACACCAAAGAGCAGGAGAGTTACGAATTCGACGCAGTGGTAGTTTCTCTTGGAACAGCATCCAATACGGAGTTAAAAGAAGAGATTGAGAAGGAATTCGAGAAAGTGGAATTCTTAGGAGACGCCCTGAAAGCAGGAAGAATCGAGAATGCGATCCGTACCGGGTATCTGGCAGCGGCAGAATTAGATTAAGAGGAGGAAGCAAGATGTTAAAATCAGGAACATATACGCAATTAGCACCAATATTATTTGGAAATGGATGTGCAGGCCAGGCAGGAGAGGCAGTGGGAAATCTTGGATGCAAGAAGGTCCTGCTGGTCAGCGATGAGGGAGTCCTTGCGGCAGGGGCTGTGGAAACGGTAAAAAAGGCCCTTTTAGGAGCGGGAATCCAGGTTATCGTGTGGGCAGAAGCTCAGACGGACTGTCCGGAAGATACGGTAAAGGCCGCTGCGGCTATTGGAAGGAATGAATCCGTGGACGGAGTCGTCGGCGTTGGAGGGGGAAGCGTGCTGGATACAGCCAAAGCAGTATCCGCGGTAATCCCCAATGACGATCAGGTGCTGGATGACATCGTCTTATATCTGAGCGGACAGAAGAATTACGCGAATCAGCCGCTGCCAGTGATCGAGATACCAACAACGGCAGGTACAGGCTCTGAAAGCACGTTCGTCGCAGTTGTTACTTCCGAGAAGCTGGACTGCAAGATCGGGCTACCGGTTCCTCCTGCCTATGGCATCGTGGATTCAGAACTGACAAAGACGGTTCCTTCATATATTACGGCATTTACTGGAATGGACGCGCTTTCCCACGCTAACGAGTCCCTGACGGAACAGACGAATACGCCGCATTCAGACTTGCTGGCTTATGAGGCGATCCGGCTGATCAAGGAGAACCTGCCTCTGGCTGTGGAAGATGGAACGGATATGGAAGCGAGAGACAGGCTTGCGTTCGCCAGCAACATCGCAGGAATCTCCTTCAATGAATCAGGAGTCCATATCGGTCATTCCGCGGCCCATGCGCTGGGACATCTATATCACATACCGCATGGCGTATGCTGCGCGAATATGACGCCAGCCATCATCAAGTTTGCGGCAAAGACCTATCCGGAGAAGATGAAGAAGTTAGGAAATATCATGGGAGCCAAGATTACGTCGGATGACCCGGAAGTAATCGGAACCCAGGCGGCAGACGCAGTCCGTAAGTTCGCGGCTTCCATCGGCGTAAAGACCTTCAAAGAACTGGGGCTTTCTAAAGATCAGGTACTGGCTGCCAAGCCGATGTTCTATGGAGATCCTCTGTGCATGGCATTCGGAGGGGAAGTTACGGAACAAGATGTGACGGATATCCTGACGGATGCATATGAAGGCTAGGAAAAGAGGTGGATGCCATGTTAAAAGCAGGCGAATATAAACAGATCGCTCCCGTATTATTCGGGAGCGGCATGATCGAAGAGGCCGGCAAGAAGGCAAAAGAACTGGGCGTGTCCCACATCCTTCTGGTCTGCGATGACGGCGTGAAAAAGACAGGCCTTGACGCCAGGGCAGCAAAAATCCTTGAGGGAGACAACGTAAAGGTGACACAGTGGAGCGGCGTGCAGACCGACTGCCCGGATGAGACGGTGGAGGAAGCAGTCAAAATAGTCACGGACAATCAGGTAGACGGAATCATCGGCATCGGAGGCGGAAGCGTGCTGGACACGGCAAAGGCGATCGCTGCTACGGCTGCAAATGGAATCGGAATCCTGGATGATATCATCTCTTATCTTGCGGGGGAGAAACAGTATGAGAATCATCCGCTGCCTCTGATGCTGGTTCCCACGACAGCAGGGACAGGATCGGAGAGCACCTTTGTGGCTGTCGTGACATCCAGCAGGCTGGATGCCAAGATCGGGCTTCCATGCTCTGCCGACTGCGCCATTGTAGACCCGGAACTGACCATGACCGTACCGCCATATGTGACGGCATTTACCGGACTTGACGCATTGTCCCATGCAAACGAGGCGCTTGCCGAGAAGAAGAATACGCCGCATTCTGATCTGCTGGCTTACGAGGTAATCCGCATCGTCAAGGAGTGGCTGCCTGTAGCGGTGGCCGACGGCAGCAACAAAGAGGCGAGAGAGAATCTGTCTTTTGCCAGCAATCTGGCAGGAATCGCGTTCAATGAGTCGGGAGTGCATATCGGACATGCTTGTGCTCACGCGCTGGGACACCTCCACCATATTCCGCACGGCGTATGCTGCGCGGATCCTGACTCCGGCAGTAATCCGTCTTCAGGCATTGTACTATCCGGAGAAGATGAAGCAGCTGGGAAATCTCATGGGGGCAGAGATTGTTTCCGACGATCCAGAAGAGATTGGAAGGAAGGCAGCAGAAGCGGTCAGGAACTTTGTAAAAGAAGTGGGGATTCCGTCTCTTAAGGAACAGGGATTTACCAGGGAACAGATTATGGAAGCCTTGCCGGTGGTAGAGCATGATCCCCTGGCCTACGCATTTGACGGGCAGGTGACGGAAGATGTAATCAAGAACCTCCTGGAATATGCCTATAACGAAGAGTAAAAACGTAAAATTGTAAAACCGAGACATAAATCATAGTATAAATGTATCAAAAAGAAGGTATGGACTGCACTATTTTGTGCGGTCCATACCTTTTTAAATATTCCGAACGATCAGCTTGGGGTTAAAGTCAAAGGAGACATCCAGCGAGGGATCTTTTATTTTCTCCAGAAGCCTCATGGCGGCATATTCGCCAAACTGCTCCTTGGGATGCGCGATGGATGTAAACTTCTGCTCTTCCGAGATTTCGGAATTATCAAAGCCGCAGATGACAATGTCCCCAGGATACTCGCTGTGGGATTGCAGGTACTTTCTCAAAGAATGGGCAAGGCGGTCATCGTGGCAGATGATGGCAGAGCAGGAAGTAAGTGCTTTTCCAATCTTGGGATCTAATGGATCGGAAAATACGTCCGGAAGATTCTCGCTGGCAAACCAGAAGATATTCTGGTCTATAATGGGCAGGCCGGCTTCTGATAAGCCTTTATGTAGCCCAGATACCTGCTGGTCCCCGTCTGTTCATCCGACTTGCAGAAAATGGCTGTATCGCGGTGGCCGTTTTCCAGCAGGAATTCGGCGAGTTTCATGGATCCGGCCTCATCTCCCATGGTTATGGAAGAGAGAGGAAG
>ENA-OQCO01001236-OQCO01001236.1-human-gut-metagenome-genome-assembly--contig:-NODE-1236-length-10279-cov-3.454393_pt1 | contig 10279 bp, 16 predicted proteins | sample MGYA00242500_ERZ504582 | MGnify/ENA primary metagenome ERZ504582 (study PRJEB26092, sample SAMD00036346) | human gut metagenome | host: Homo sapiens | study: EMG produced TPA metagenomics assembly of...
TTTCTTTTTCTCACAACCACCTGCCAGATCAGAACAATTAATACCGCCATCACACCCGATGCTGCCCAAGGTTCCCAGATATTGTGGAACATATTCCAGAACAGCATACCCTGCCAGTGCATACAACAAAACTCCGATAATTCCCAGCACCATTCCGACCAAGACAGGACTCACCCGCCCGTTTTCTCCTTCCTCCTCTTCTGAAGAAAAGAAATCTTCCAGTACCGCTTGTCTGTTATCTCCGAAATATGATGTTTCCTGATGTTCTCTGCTTTTCTTCTCCTGACAGGCCTGAAGTTCTGTTTCTGTCGTTTTTCTCTCTTCCATCAGCCGCCGTTCCAAAACACTTTGTAACCCCATTACCGAGAACGTATCCTGGATCGCATACTGGTAAAGTTCATAAACTACCGATACTCCGGTCTGTTCCTGATGATCCAGTCGTGGAAGCAACTCTTCCAGAAGTTCCCGAATCCCCTGTTCCAGTTTTTTCTCCGCTGCCGGAAGACAGCAAAAAGAGGGATAACAGCTGACAGGATCAAGATAAATATAATTCCAATCCAGACAGATCTGATCTGCCGGTATCAGATATTCCTCCAGCTGTACCAGCACCTGTAACAGCCCCTGAATAATAAGAAGCACTTCCGATCCTTTTACCTTTTTTAACCTGCTTTTTTCTGCAAGCGATATTTTTGAGGTAATATCATAATAATACAGTTTTTTCTGATCCATTCTTCTGCACTCACACCCAAGAAGTCCCTGCACCTGATTTTCGGTCATCATTCTTGTGATATAATTTTCTGTCTTCTCCCCGGTCTCCACCACCAGATAATTGTGCTGCAAATCTCTTCTGTAATCCATCTTCATCTCTAAAAACCTTCTTTTTATGTACGAAACGCAATCACTTTTCTCACAAATATAACTGGTCGTATGATTTTTTGTCCGATCTTTGTCTCAAACTCCAGATGCGGTCTTCCCCATACGGATACTTTTCCTGTTATCTTTACCCGTACTTCCTTCTGATTTCCTGTAATCTCACCTGAGATACCTTTTCCCGAAAATCCACTTTCACTACGCTTTGTTTTCCATTTTTTCTCTGCTTTTTCCTGTCCTGTTCTTCCTTCCAGCACACCATATCCACTTCCCTGAACAGATACCTCACATGCTGCCTGCGTATACCAACATCGCAAATACACATAAAAAGTAAGCGAAAGCAGAAAGGTAAGAATCATCACACACAACGGAACTACCAGCGATGCCTCCACCGTAAGAGAACCTTTTTTCCTTCGTCTGTCCCTTTTCTTTATCTGATTTGCTTCCGGATCCCTACTGTACCTTTTCTCTTTTCCTGTCTCTTCCATACTTCAGCTCCTTTTTTGTATATTCACAAACCTTTTCATCTGTTTCCCGTTCTCAGATATACTGCACCAGATATCCGGCCAATAAAAACGGTACAAAAGGAAGTTCCTTTTTTCTTCCCATTCCCAATGCCAACATGCAGACCCCAACCGCTGCCGCCAGAAGAATCGCTGTCTGAAAAATCACACATGCCTGCTGTATTCCCTGGATCCATCCGATCCCCATCAGCACAATTCCATCTCCGCTTCCTATCTGATCCGACCTCCACAATGATGCAAGCCACAGACAGATTCCCGGAAGAAGACCACTCCAGCAAAGTTTCTGATCTGTTCCTACATATATAAACGCCGTCAGAACAAAAACTGCCACGGTCCACACAATATCCACTTCTTTTCTTCGCCAGTCAGTCCAGCTGTTTACCATCAGATAACCGGTTGTCAATACTCCCATCTTTTTCCTTTCCGCACACTGCCACAAATATTTTTGGATCCCTGACTTTTTTAACCTGTGTTTTCACGACATCGCTCACATTGGATATATGCCTGTATTTCAGATTTTTTCACCAGACGGACGGTTCGTTTCAGCCCGCTGCAGGATGCCTGACTGTGATAGCAGTCTCCTTTTTCCGTATAGTAAACCAGGGCACTGTCACCGCCGCACCGTTCACAGGCATGATATTTTCCTCCATATTCATTCCGTTTTTGCTCCACCTGTGTTTTTATTCCCCGATGAATCGAGAGATCCAGATGGGTACAAGATTCTGATGTATGATATACGCTCTCATACTCTGTCACATAAACCATTTCTCCGCCATCTGTTCCCTCGTTGTCTGTATTTTTCGGGTCATATCCGGTCCAGGTATGCACCACACTGCTGTTCGTCACCTTAAGTTTTGATACCGGAAGGATTGAAAATGGCAGTTGATACAACACTGTAGCTTTCAGTTGAATCTTATGATTTTCATATCGGGATCCGATCAGACTCACTGCTGCGCCATCCCCGAGTTCCGGAAGATGTGCTTTTGCGTAAGCGATGCAAACACCGGAAGAAAGTACTCCTGTCGGCGTGTTCACCCCGGAATCCCCGCTTTCCACACTGGCATACATACCAAGCTCCTGCGCGCTCTGATGCAGAGATGTTTTCACAAGTGCCTGCACCCGGTACAGATCTATTATTCCAAGCAAGGTACAGATTCCAAGCAGAAATAAAGGGATAACCAGAGCTGCTTCCACAGTAAGCACCGCCGGGATCTGCTGCTTTTTCCCCCGGGTCTTCCGAAAGAAACAAAGAAATACTCTCCGTTTGTTTTTGCAGATAGCCTGAAGAGATCCTTTACCTTTCTTTTGTTTTTTTATTTTCGGAGAGTATATCTTTATTCCTTTCTTTATGACTGTCTTCATTCCTGTCCTTTCCATATCTGTATATCCGTCTTTTTCAGACACCTTTCCGTCAGTCACTTCCCATTGCATATCCGTAATCTCTTTGCAAAGAAAATGTCTTTTCCGCGAAAGTCACTCCCATGTCAACTTCCAGATAGATCACTCCCTGATCCAGACGAAAATTTTCTTTTCCTGACATTCCCCGTATTACCGCTTCCACTATATCCATCGTCCGCTCAGTCTGAACCTCTGGCTTCCCTGTCATCAGTAAAATCCCAAGATATTCCTGATATGTCATGCCCTTTTGTTCCACAGCCCTGCTGTTTTTCAGTAACTCCGTAATCTTCGCCAGCTGATGCAGCGATACCATCCAGGTGTCTCCTGTTTTTACCAGCGGAACCTTACCGCCCGTCAGCAACTGTCTTACATCCAGCAGACTCTCTCCGAAAGCCCAGGCTGCCTGCAGTGCAAGACTTACGATTCCTTCCAGCGCCGGAAATCCTATGGCAGCACAGATGACAAGTGCCATTTCATGAATCTCTGCCTGTCTGGTCGGATCCTGTAAAAGATACATCATATTGGCAGCTTCCCTGGCTGCCAGAAGACGGTATACCACCGCTTTCAGATTTTCCTGATCGGTGTTCTTTCCACCAATCACATACTCCAGCTGGTACCGCAACGGGTCTGTCGCATGCTCCATACTGGTATAGTCCGTAAGATGCTGCATCATATACGCCTGAAAAATCCCTCTTGTCAGAACCGTATCCTCCTGCGCCCCATAAAACGGTATCCCCATACCGGTCTGCTTTTCCCGTCTGCTGAGTCGTTTTTCTTTGGCAGTCCCTTCTGTGACAGCTCTTTTCCCGCCGGAACCACCAGTGCCAGAATGCTTTTTTTCTGTAACTGCCGGATCACATCCAGCGGATTGACAAAATCAGCCGGAACCTGGACCACAGCTGGTTGTTGTCCTGTATTGTCCGGATCCTGTCCCTGATTTTGACCGGCTTCTTTCCTGGCTTTTTCATAACTGTCCATAGACTGTTTTACATCGATATCACTCCCTCTCTTTTCCTGTTGTTCAAAAATATCTTTCTGTTGTTCATATTTTTTCATAAGAAGCTGTATCCCCTGAATACCAAGTGTCTCCTTCATGTAGTCCACCGCCTGCGCACGATATCCGCGTCCATGCTCATCTGACATCAATGTGTATGCAGTAATTGCCCCCAAGACAGACGAACATTTCCACAGATTTTCCCCACGAACACCTGATATTGCTCCATCCGGACGACAACTCTCTTCCATACATTTTTTTACCGTTTGATACATACGCTCCGGCTTCCACACCCCGGTTCCATAACTTCCATCCACCATAAAAACATGATATCTTTCCAGCAGTTCCCGGTCATACCCGGCAAATACCGAATACAGACCTTCTTCCACACCGGTTTCCGCCTGTACGCGCCCTCCTCCAATCTGTACCGACTGCAGAAGTACCTGAAAGACCAGCAGAAAGACTGCCAGAAAAGACTGGTGAATACCGTTATACTTCCTGATTTTTTCAAGGGATACCTTCTTTCTTTAGGAAATATGTCGTAACTGATATGTGTTTCGTTGACAGGTTACTTTTTAGATGCTGTTACTTTGTTTTGTTATTTTTGCAAGAATATTATTCACCAGACTGACCAGCTGTTTTTTAAAGATGGCAACCAGCCCGACGAGAACGACAATGATCAGAATCAGTTCCACCGTTCCCAGCGCGTCTTCTTCCTGCATAAATCTCTGTAAGAGTGTCATATTTTTCCCTCCTTTCCGGCCCGGAGATATTTCTGATCGCCGAAACATCACAGATAAGACATGTTTCTGTTCTCCACCGTCAGACTGCGAATGTCAGCCATGCCGGCACCAGCAAAATCACAAACACCACGAGCAACATTAAAATCATCGGGAACAGCAGCCTGGTGGATGCCTGCTCCCCAAGGATCTGCGCCTGCTGCCTGCGAAGCCGCTGCGCCTGTTCTGCCTCTTTTGCCAGAATCTGCTCCACTCCAACGCTTCCTTTCTGCAGGCACTGTACCAGAATGGAAGACAATGTACGATAAGACAACAGTCCCCAACGTTCTCCCAGCTGTTCATAAGCCTCTTTTTCTCCAAGACCGCGTTCCATCTCTCCACATACTTCCACAAGTATCTCATAAGCCTTTCTCACCTCCTCCCTGCGCATATAGGAAACATAATCACCGGCAATCCGTTCTACAGATTTTCGAAGATTCATCCCTGTACTTAACAGCAGCTGCAGTTTGTCACGATCTCAGGATAGTCCTGCTGCATCTGTTGCTGTTCTTCCTTTTTATGCTCTTTTTCTTTCTGCTGCCGATGCAGAAGTACCATAACCGGAAGGGCGAATGCCAGCAGGGCTACTCCGTACTGCATGCCATCTCCTACTTTTTTCCATACCAGCTTTTCTCCATGCAGTGTTTTCGGAAGCTGCATCCACTCTGAACCTTTTTCTGTATCTGCATTTGCCTTTTCCACCATATCTTCTACCTGCCTTTTTTCATCAGATATTTCAGGAAATACCAGAATATCCCAGCTTTCATTCCGTTCCTGCCCCTGAAGTCCTATGATTGCTGTCAGCGTTACCGCTTCCCCATCTTCTCTGATGTTCTCTCCATGCCTTCCTTCCCAGTCAAGAATCTCCGGACGACTGCTGAACCATCGAACAGTCACTGGGTACTCCTGCAGTTCTTCCCGAAGATACAACGGATGATCTACATGCTTCAGCGATTCATTTTCTCCAAGTATCTCTTTTTCAATTGCGCCGCGTACCTCAGAAAAAATGGTTTCTATCTCCTTCTCAGACAATTGTTTTTCTATTACATCCACTGTCATGGATTCCTTTTTCCGGTTTCCCTGCTCATCTCTCCATTCTACTTCGAGATTTTCTTCCTGTATCCCCTGACCATATGCCGGCCGTCTTAACTGTGAAATCTCCTGACCGTTCTCTGCCTGCTCTGTCACTCCCGCTGCAATCAGAAGCACTCCTGCCACCAGCACTGCCAGTTCCGTCTGCCAGATACACTCCTCTGTCATCCATTCCGGAAGCTGCCAGCCATGTTTTCTTCCCCACCGTTGAATCCACCTGGCACCTTTTTGCTTCCGGTTTCCTTTCTCTCCGGAAACCAGAATATAAAATATCCCTGTCAGCAGCAAAAAAGCACTTCCCAGTACTATATTCATACCTGAATCCTCACAATCTTTCTTCCCATTCGGAAACTGAAGAGATACACACCCAGACACCCTGTCATCACCAGTACTCCCGGCAGATTATGATATAAGACATCCAGAAATCCGCTGGAAGTCACCTGCATATAAAGGATCATCACTCCCGGAACCATACTCATCACCAGCTGTTCCAGCTTCTTTCCTGCGATCGCTACCTGAATCTCCCCGGTGACCCGTATCTTCTCTCCCAATACTTCTGCCAGATTCCCAAGAATTTTCCCGAGATTTCCACCGGAACGCCGCGCAATCAGAAAGATATCCCCAAAATTACGGATTTCCTCCACACCGGAGCGCTGACCCAGATTCCAGAACAGCTGCTCCACCGGTACACCCACCTGCATCTGACTTTCCATATATCGCAGTTCTCTCACCAGATCATCCCCATTCCCAAAAAGCCGTTCCATCTCTCTCCTGCATTCCATCACCCCCTGTTCCATCGAATATCCTGCTCGCACCGCCGTCTGCAGCCCCTGCAACACCTCTTTAAAATGATTCCGTAGAATCCGCCGTCTCCGCTCTGCCAACTCCTTTTTTCTCCAGCGGGCATACCAGATTCCAATCGGAATTCCCAGTCCCCATGCCCACCAGGATCGATAACAGAAAAAATTGATGATCCCTGTAATCCCGATACTCTGCAGGATACACAAGATCCATTCCTTCTCAGAAAGCACATATATTTTATAATTCTGCCTCACCGAAACAGCGTTCCAGTTTTTCCCTGTGCTGTAATTCCCCAATCCTTTTAAGTTGATCTTTTTCCCTTCTATACAGTCCATGCATCCGCACCTCTCCATTCTCATATCCCAGAATCTCTGCAATCTCTGCTACCTGTCGTTTTCCGTCTCTTGCCCTTTCCAGATGCACCAGAAGTTCTACCCCGGAAGCAATCTGTCTTCGTACTGCTTCAAGTGGCAGTTCCATCCCCATCAGCACCATCGTTTCCACACGGGAAATCATATCTCCGGTACTGTTGGCATGTGCGGTTCCAAGACTTCCGTCATGACCGGTATTCCGTGCCTTTATATGGACTCCCTATGTTCCCATCATGCAGAAATACAATATCTGTACTTAATACACAATGTATATAACGTTATTATCTTGCCATTTCACAGTTGCAAAAAGAAAAGAGAACCTTTCACAGCCCTCTTTCATATCGACTTTCTCATTCATTTATCATACTCAACAGTTTGTCAACCAATGTCTCTAAACTTTTTCCCAAAAATGGGACAAAGTCAGGTATTGCACCAAATGCCATCCCAATTATTATCATTCGACCACATTCTCTTGCAGATTCCAATGCAAATCCATAGCTCAAAACACCTGTCAGAATAAATATAATTGATAAAAAGTAAAGAAAAATATTTCCCAACATCATAGGAATTTTTAATAACCAGCAAATCAATGTCATTACTACAAGAATCAAACACAAAAACACTTTTATTATGTACTTAACCAACATTTTTAATCCCTCACTTTTTTATCTTTCCGGACAGCAAGAATCCTGCCATCCGGACTTCCATTTTTTTGCTATCCGGACTTCCACTTTTTTGCTATCCGGGCTGCAAAATTCTTGCTATCCAATACAGTTCATTATCCTTTCGTGTATATCATTTCCGTCAAAATCATCTCTTCTGCATCATGACAAATGGTATTCATCCTCCTAGTCCATTCCATGTTGTCCTGTCTTTTTAATTTCTCTGTAATTCCTTGTTTCTCCATCATCTGTTTTACTAATTGTTCTTCCCTATCCCTTGCTTCTGCATCAATCTGATTCAAATGCTCAACAAGTTTTCCTTGTAACAACAATATTTGATATTTTGCCCTTCTGTGTTCCTGTAAATAGCTTTTACGAAGCATCCCATATTTCCCATATGTTGGTTCAATATCTTTAAGTGCCAATTCCGGCAAATAATAATCACCACATAACATATACGTAAGTCCATTTTTCTCATCGTAAATTTCGTTCTGCATAAAATATTCTCCTTTTCTTCCTATAATTGGTCGTACATCTTCAACAGTGTTCCCTTTTTCATTTGACTATATTTCACTTGTAATTCTTCATATTTTTTCTGTAGATTCTCATATTCGTTTTTCGGAACACTATCGGATAATTTCTGTTCTAAACTCTTAATCCGTGCTTCCTGTGCTTTTGCAATAGCATCGCTTTTAGGATTTCGCAATATCATTCCCTGTTGTTTTTCCTTCAATTCCATCATGACCTGTTTCACATTCGGATTATTATAGAAAAAACCTCTGGAAAGTCCTGTTAATTTTGTAAGTTCAGCAACTGAAATTTTTTATTATTTTTTCTATACATTGTTTCAATAGCTGTTATTGCTGTTTCCGTCATTTCCGCACTTTTTTCTTTTGCCAGTGCTACCATTTTATCGTGTTTCTGCATTTTCCTTTTCCCTCCCTGTATTGTGCTAATAATTCTTCACTTTCATCTCGTACAGCCTTTGTATCCTCCGCTAATGCTTCGTTTCTTAACCGCCGATAATGTGGTATGGTTCGTGTATCCTTATGCCCCAACAGCCTTGCAATGCTATCATCATCTAATTTCATTTCTGTAAGTTTTACTCCAAAAGTGTGTCTAAAACGATGTGTACGAAACTCAAAATAATTTCCATTATCATCCCTGATATCATTTTCATAAATCATGATATTTACATGATATTTCAGCATTGAATCTGTATATAATTTCCCATTATCTTGCAGAAAAATATATTCTGAATCTGGATGGTCCTTTTCTGAAACTTCTATTGCTTTTCTAATCACTTCTGCCAGCTGATCGCTGACTGGTCTTTTGTATTTCCTTGTTTTATGCTGGAGAATAGTTATAAAATAATGCCCAGATTTCTCAGATAAGCAATCCCTTCGCAAAGTCAACGTATCCTCTATTCTTGTACCGAGCATCTGATGTATTATTAGACATCTTCCTAACTGGGGCTTTAATTTTGTTAATGCACTATTAAATCTCCTGATTTCTGCATCTGAATACGCTTCTGGCAAAGCGTTGTCATATGCTCTGCAATCACTGGACAGAAAAAGATTGCATAAATTTTCTATTTCCAGTTCCCGCCCAATTTCATCCAGCAGATTATCCAAAACCGACAGTTCTGTTGTGTAACTGACTGATGTAAGACCGGTATCCGTTTTTATATAAACCAGATAATCTTCTATCATATCCCTGCTAATTTCTGTAAAATGCTTTACTTCTGGAAACCGATCATACATAAATCTAGCAAACCGACGGAATCCACACAATTCGCCTTTTATACTACCCATTGCTTTTGTCTGGCAGTGGCTATACAATATTCTCTTTATTATCTCTTTAAATTCTCTCTGCCTAATCTCACGAAAATCTAATCTATATCTTCCACGAATCGGATTACTCCTTGGCACAATATCCAGCTTTCTCATATCCCATACATCTTTTTCATTTTCTGGAATATCTGCTGTTTTACACTTCACAACATACTCATAATACATTTTCAGAAAAGAAACCTGAGCGCTATTTTGTTGCTCAACATTCCGCCTATCCGGTCTATTTCTTCTAACGTACAGCGCCAATCCTTTTTTATATAAAAATGCTTTATAGCTTCTCTCCAGTTCTTCCCATTTTTTATCAGTAATGCTGCTACAGCTTGTACACTTCTCATTCAGAAATTCTTTCAACAGATCAAATCTGTAAATATCATTTACGGCTGTTGATAATGATAAACGTCTACATCTATCATCGATATACCCATAAATCTCATCCTGTATCTTTTCATTACGAATCTCTGATATGTAGTACACCCTGTTTTCCTTCCATTTCAGCCCAGCCAACTGTTTTTCTGTAGCTTGTTGATAACAGTCATAAGAAATCAAATTAATATTACCTTTCATCATCTTCTACTCCTTTCAATTTAAATGACTGATTTCTTGAAAAATATTTATCTTCAGCCGATACAATACGTTCCGGCATGAAATCAATGTACTGTTGTGTCATATTCTCACTTGAATGTCCCAGATAATCTCGTACCCCTTGTATAGAAACTCCATTTCCGTACATTGAAGTTGCAAGGTTATGTCTGTAATCGTGTGCTCTAAAGATGTAATCTCCACAGGCAATCCCACGAGCCTTACACTCCCGAATCATCTGATTTGAAAATGTCTGTCCATTAAATGCACCACCTTTTTTATTTTTGAATAAATACTCCCCATTTTTATTCCGTACTTTTTTTCATAATCGTTCACCAGTCCAACCAATAAACTCG
>ENA-OQCO01001237-OQCO01001237.1-human-gut-metagenome-genome-assembly--contig:-NODE-1237-length-10275-cov-1.277493_pt1 | contig 10275 bp, 10 predicted proteins | sample MGYA00242500_ERZ504582 | MGnify/ENA primary metagenome ERZ504582 (study PRJEB26092, sample SAMD00036346) | human gut metagenome | host: Homo sapiens | study: EMG produced TPA metagenomics assembly of...
TAACCCATAAGCAAAACCTCCATGTTTTATTTTTGATGTAAGTTCAAAATTGCCTGCTCACTCTGCTCATCCTGCACTTTTTTGCGCACTGTGAGCAGGCTGAGCAGGGCTTTTTCAAGATGATTCTATTTTTTAATTCCACGGACTTGGAACATCAACGGGTAAAAACAGGTCAACGTCTACATTGTGAAAGCCCCGGTTTGTTCCGATGCACTTATCATCATAGACAATGCCCAGACTTTTCTGATTGTCTTTCAGGTGGTGGATAAAGGTGGATGCGGCCAGTGGCTTTTCCAGGTTATCCAGACACCAGCGTTCGTAGACCTTATAGAAATCGGTAGACTTGCACTTGGCCCCCTGCCGAATTTCAAAATAGCCCTCTGATTTGAGGAAGCCCAGAATGTTGTTGCCCTGCTCCATCGCTTCTTTCAGATTCGCGGCGGTGCGTTCGCTGATGGTAAATTGGTAATTGTTTTGAATCAGCCGATGCAGCCCCTCCAATGCCCAAAGCAAAATGCCCTCTTTTTCATTCCGCATCTTGTCAATGAGGAAAGGATCGTCCACTCGGCCAAGAGGCTTTTCCTTGGTGGTGAGCAGTAGTTGGCGGCGATAGAAACCGTTGGACTTGTCATAGAGCGCGTGTAAACTGCCGTTTCCGAAGCAGGCAAACCGAACATACAGCGTACCCTGCACACTCTGCTGTCCTTTGCGCTCAATGTCGATTTTATCTTCCAGTGTAACAAGAGTCTTGATGTTGTTGGTCTGCGGCAGGGCCTCGGTTTTCATGTCATCGTCTACCAGAAGCAGTTTGTACTCCAAGTCTGCACGAGCAAAGCGGTTGGTTTCTACCTTTTGCAGACTGCCCGTGTACATACTGTTGCCGAACAATTCTCGCAGAATCAGCCCGATTCTGGATTTTCCCTCACCGCCCTTGCCGACCATCAGCAGCATTTTCTGCGCTTTGGTAACAGGCAGCAGGCAATAGCCAATGTATTCTTGTAAGGCCGGAATATCTTCTTCGTATAGCAGTTCGTTCAAGAATTGCAGCCAGCGTGTCGGTGCTGGTGCTTCTGGCACATAGGCGATGGGCAATCGGTTCATGCAGTATTCTTTTTCAGGGGTAAAGTGACCGTCCACAAAGTATGTGCCGTTTCGGACATGGATGCGGTCTGTCTGAATCTCCGGCGGCTCGGATGCGCAGGCCAACTTGATGGCCTGCATGATATGTTCAATGCGCCGCGCTACGCTGGTGGTTGCATAATAGCGAATCTGCTCATAGATTTCCTTTTTCAGTGGAGCTTCATCTTCCACCATGCCATCCACGGTGAACAGTCTGCCTTGAAAGCAGCGCATGGGGTGCTGGCTCAAAAAGTAATCTGCAAACAACGGTTCGATGATTTTTCCGTTGTCGCCCACCCAGTTTCGGGCGGGTGCGCTATGCTGCTTCTTCGGTTTCTTTGCATCGTTCGATTGCTTTTCCAAGAGCGGTCACTTCCTTTCCGTTCAATAGTTGTTGCTCTTCATTTGGACTTCCCTGCAAAAGAATGTCCAGCAGATATTGCACACGGTCTGCATAGTGTAGACTTGCTACAAAACAAGGATGCAGGGATGCTTCTGGATTTTTGGGTGCATAGGCCATGCGCCAATTTGCTAGCAGAGAACGATAGCTGCACAAGATTTTGTAGAGTTGCTCTTTCGGACTTAGCGGTTTTTCCACCGGCTTGCAGGGAAGTGGTTGAAAATTATCTGTTGCAGAAAGTCCAAAATCTGCAGCCAGCTTTTCAGCCGCTTGTAGCAGGGACAGTTGAAACAGTTTTGCGGTGAAGTCTATCACATCGCCATCCGCTCCACAGCCAAAGCAGTGAAACCGAGAGTCCACTTTCATGCTGGGATTGCGGTCTGCATGGAATGGACAGCAAATCATGCTGCTGCGGTTTGGACGAAAACCATAGGCTTCTGCGGCTTGTCGGGCGGTAATATTCAGCTTTACGATTTCAAATAAATTGTTGTTCTTGAAAGTTGGCCTCCTTTACAGTTCCATGCCATGACTGCGCTTCTTTGGTTTGGTGCGTGTCTGCTCACGCTGCTTGATTTCTTCCTGTCGCTGCTGTAACTTTTGCAGAACAGACAGACGAGCATTTTCTTTGATTTTCTCGACAGCAGGCTTTTTGATTTCTGGCTTTATAAGGGCAGCTGTCAATCTTGCGGTAAGCCTGCTTACCGCTGCAACAATATTTTTTCGTAGCGTTATGATTTGGTATGTGGTGTAGTCCACTGTTTCCTTGCTTTGCCTTTCGTCCCGGCTCTTTTAGCCAATCCAAATAAATATCGACCTGCTTCGTGCTTTCTCTTAGAGCATCCTTTGCAGCTTTTTCGGAAACAACCGCAACTGCTTTGTCATAGGCAATCGCAGAAATTTCTTCCAGAAAATTCTCGGTATCTTCGATTTGCTGAGAAAGCTCATCTATCCGTTTTTCCTGCTTTTGAATTTTCTTGTCGTTGCGCATAATCGTCAAAGACTGATATGTTGTGCGTCGAACTTGCAGAAGATTTTCATTCTCATGTTCCTGTTTCAAATTTTCAAGCTGGACGGTTTGCTCCTGCACAGCTTTTTCCTGTTGGGCAAGCTGCTCTTTTTGCTTTGCCATGATATAATCCTGCTTTTCCAGGTATGCCCGTCCACCGTATTCCGGCACTTCATCCAGTTCCAGACCGTGGCGTCTGGCAATCTCGAACAGCATCGTACGGCAGGCTACATCGAACGTGATCTTGCGGTTGTTGTAGCGGCCAAGGGGCTTGTCTGGCTTTGGCAGTTCAAAGCCAAGTGCTTCCAACGCTTTTTCCTGCTGTGGGGCAATTTCACCATATTTATTCTCACAGTCGAACACATGGCGTTCGTGGATGTGCGGCGTTCCCTCATCCAGATGTAACGCCCAATCCAGAATGTGGACGTGTTTGCCGAAACGCTCGTGGAACTCATCCATAAATTCTGTGGCGATTTGAAAAAGCTCTTTCGGGGAAGCATGACTTTCCAGCGTTCCCAACTGATAGATACTTTCTTCGGGACAGGTCTTTTTGCTGGTTAGCAAATCTTCTGTTGAGCGGTTTCGTTCCGTGTGCCGGATTTTGGCGTTGCGCTCATTCTGCTTTTCGGTGAAGTTGGTGTAATGCAGTTTGTAATAGAGCTTTTCGACTTCTTCAAAGGTGTCGGCCAGACTGTCCTCACTCTTGGGATGCAGGGCAGAACGGATGCCGTTGTAGCAATCCCAATAGATGTTTTGCTGGACACGTTCCGGATCGATATGCTCGCTGTTGGCAATTTCAAAACTGCGGTCATTGTGTTTTGGATTGTAAGTGCCGTACTTTCCGGCGCGGCCATTGTGTCGGGTCAGTTTCAGCGACCATCTCTCCTTTCTGGGTCACGCAGAGAACGCCGTGCGCGGGGTAGGGGCAACGCGGTGCAGCGGAGCTGCAAATCTGCCGCCTGCTATGCGCCAGATAATACCCAGTAGGATATGACGCAGGGCATCACATCCATTGGGCAAGGCTGCCGCCCTTGACCCGCGCAAAGAGCTGCGCTCTCTGCACTCTTGCGCCGAACAACCTGACAGACAAGACTTTGCGAAGTCCTCTCTGCCAGCTTGCCCGGTTCTTCTTCGGTGTCGGTCTGCCTGCAAGCTGTTCCTGCCCGATCTCCTCCGGCGTATGGCTCTTTCTTGGTGCGCTCATATCATGACAGCACTTCTCCGAAAAAGCATAGTGGCTTGCAGCCGATCATGTTGTTGTCAAGGTACAGTGTGGTTTTGTAAGAAGTTGTGGACTTTCCAAAATGCCAAGGGGTTCGTTTCTGAAAGTAGTCCCTACACCCTATACAAACTTAAAGGGGTATTTTTAAACCGGGCCTTTTGAAAATTCAAAGAAAATTCATTTTTTCCAACGTTCCCCTCTACCTATAACAATCTAAAATGGGTGTTTGGCAACCAGATTTTTAAATTTTGTTGAACTGCCTAATTTTAGAATATAGATTTTGTTCAATTTCCACTTATAGAACCAGAGGAAAGCTGTTTTACAAAAGATTTTGAAAACCCCTACACTAATAGGAATCCGCAGAGTTGTTTTGGAATACAGTTTTGGAAATTTCACAAATTTGGAGCAAAAGGAAAACAGCAAAGTTCGCAATGAAACTTTGCCGTTCTTGGACGAGATTGTAAGGTGGTTAGGTATGCAGTTTTGCACATTCAGATCTTTTCTACGGGGATAAATTGATTGTGGAGTGGTACAATGATTAGGCTCGTTATGAGTGTGCCAAACCGATGCAGACCTGTACACAGGCTATATGGAGTTTGAAATCCGTAAGGAATGATTTTCTTTTTGTCTGACTGCTCCGTACAGCGAGGAACACAGACAAAAACCTGCTGACTGCTTGTCAAAAGGAAACTCAAACAAATCAAAAAAGTGAACGCGCAAGGCCAAATGGCATCTATCAAAAACAATGGCTCGCTGATAATCTACAGCGAGCCATTGTTTTTCCATCCATCTTGTGGTACTCTATTACACAGATAAGCATGTTTGGAAGGTACATTGCTATGCCTGAAAGAAATATGGTAAATCTTACAATTACTATGACAAGAGAAGAACGCAAGGCTCCAAAGCAGTTTGCTCTTGATAAAGATATTACAGTTTCTGCGTTAGTCCGTTTGTGGTTGCAGGAACAGCAGAAAGTCGAGGTGAAAGGATAATGGCTCGCAATAATGAGTTAGGTGCAGCAAAAACAGCTAAAAAAGATGAATTTTACACTCAACTTACTGATATAGAAAAAGAAATGCGATATTATCGTAAGCACTTCAAAGGAAAAACCGTCCTTTGCAACTGCGATGACCCATTCGAAAGTAATTTTTTCAAATACTTTGTATTGAATTTCAATCGGCTTGAACTAAAAAAGCTGATTGCCACCTGTTATGCGACTTCCCCAATTATGGGAAGTCAGCTAAAATACTGTATAGACGCCAGTGGACAGATGTATATATCATTTGATAGTGAACTCACTGCGGACAACAATACTAAACGTCCTTACAAAGCAGTAGTTTCTGTAGTTTATGATAAAACCGGCGACGGCGGTGTGGATATGTTCGATGTAGCAGAATTATTCCGGTCTGGAGAAAATCAGCTTACGGAACTTTCCCGGCGATGGAGATTATCGTTCCGATGAGTGTTTAGAACTGTTACAAGAGGCCGATATTGTTGTAACAAATCCACCGTTTAGCAAGTTCAGGGAATATGTTTCAACATTGATAAAATATGACAAAAAGTTTATTATCATTGGTAATATAAATGCAGCGACATACAAGGAAACATTCCCCTTGATTCAGCATAACAAAATGTGGCTCGGTGCAAGTATCCATTCTGGAGACCGTGCGTTTTATGTTCCCGATGATTATCCACTCGACGCAGCTGGTTGCGGCATCGATGAAAGCACTGGGAGAAAGTTTATTAGAGTTAAGGGCGTTCGCTGGTACACAAATTTGGATCATAAGCAAAGACATGAGGAACTAATACTTGTCAAGCGATATTCTCCTGAATTGTACCCTCGTTTTGATAATTATGATGCAATAAACGTTAACATCACAGCAGATATTCCTTGCGACTACGCAGGAATGATGGGTGTTCCAATTACTTTTTTAGATAAATACTGTCCGGAACAATTTGAAATTATTGGACCGGAAAGTGCCCCTAGTAATCCTGAGACACTGAATTTGGGAAAAGATTATAGCGAATATATTGGTTACTCGCAGGATCGCGTTCCTAATGGACGTACCGGGTCAACATTTGGAAATGTCCTGTTATAGAAATGGACGACAAGAAACACCCCTATTATGAAAAAGATGGACGTAGGGTGCAAACAACTTACCACCGAATATTCGTTCGGAACAAACATCCCGAAACGCCGAAGGAAGTGCAAGTGTAATGGAAATTCAAGAATTAAAGGTCACTATTGGGCAAGTTTATGAGGGCTACTTCAACGATGCTGAAGAAGGCGTTGTTGGTTACGATGAACGTCTTGATATTCGCCCAAAGTATCAGCGAGAGTTCGTTTATAAAGATAAGCAGCGGGACGAGGTAATCCGTACCGTGATGAAAGGTTTGCCTCTAAATGTGATTTACTGGTGTAAGGTCAAAAAAGAGGATGGTTCTGACGGTTTTGAAGTTTTAGATGGGCAGCAACGTACTATCTCCGTTTGTGAGTATGTCGATGGTACATTCTCCGTTGATGATAAGTACTTTTATAACCTGCCTTCTGATAAGCAGAAACAGATTTTAGACTATCCTCTGTTCGTTTATGTGTGTGATGGAACTGATTCTGAGAAGTTGGATTGGTTTAGAATCATCAATATTGCCGGCGAACAGCTTACCGATCAGGAACTACGAAATGCGGTTTACGCTGGTTCTTGGGTTTCGGATGCCAAACGGTATTTTTCAAAGACCGGTTGTGCTGCCGATACTCTTGCAGGTGATTATTTAAAGGGTGTTTCTATCCGTCAGGAGTATCTGGAAACTGCTATTTCATGGGCAGCGAGTGCCGAGGGAAAAACAATTGAAGCATACATGGGCCAGCACCAGAACGACCCAAGTGCTATTCTCCTTTGGAACTATTTCCGTTCTGTGATCGATTGGGTACAGGCTATTTTTCCTAAAAAACGTAAAGAGATGAAAGGGCTGCCCTGGGGATTGTTTTACAACACACACGGCAAGCGAACAGACCTCGACCCTAAAATGTTGGAGGCAGAGATTCAACGCCTTATGGGGGATGAAGATGTCACAAAGAAATCTGGCATTTATGAATATCTGCTGACAGGAGAAGAAAAGAAGCTGTCCATTCGTGCTTTTGACCGCCGTGATGCTCTTGCGGCGTATGAAAAACAAAAACATAGATGCGCAATTTGCGGCGGAGAATTTGAGTTTGAACAGATGCATGCCGATCATATTACTCCGTGGAGCAAAGGCGGAAAAACAACACCGGATAATTGCCAGATGCTTTGCCGCGACTGCAATTTGAAAAAGGGTGCACAAGAATAGTTACTAGAAGCAAATTATACTTTCGTTTAGAAGGAGCGTTATGGGCGTAAGGTTAACGGGTATAAGCACACCTGTAGGTGGGGTTTCATGGGAATATACCAAAGGAGCGAGCGCTCCGCTCCTTGTCGATATTTCCTAGACAAAAAATCAAAGTATTCATTAGCTCGATTTGCGGTGTGGAAAAATATGATAAAGTACGAGATGAATTAAAAAACTGCTATTGAGCGCACACAATTAGCGGATGTCTACACTTTTGAGAGTAAAGAGGCGTCTACATTGCCTGCGGGCAATCATTACACATGGGCATTAGAGGATAGTGACATTTGTATTTTCTTAATAGATAATACAGATGGAATAAAGCCAGGAGTACAGGCGGAGATCGACACTGTCAAAAAACATAATATTAAGGCTTTGTACTATTTCTGTGATGAAACGCAAAAAGAAAAAACAGCACTGGAACAAAGCTTGATGGGGGCACATTTTGCCAAAAGTAAAACCGTTCACCATTTTAGTGAATTGAGCCAAGATGGGGCTCAGGCGTTGATAGACGACATCGTTGCTGTATATCACTACTATTGTACCGGAAAAATAGTTTTGAACTCCGGTGAAAATGATGAAATTCAAGCAGTGGACGTTGTTGGTACAGAAAAGTATCAGCTTCCTACAATTCCCAAATCTACATTAAAAAATGTGGATAAATGTAGAGATTACTTTTTGAAGTTTGTTCTTGGATATTCCCGAGGCAGATACCCGGATGAAACGGAAAATACAAGTGAATTTGATGATTGGGGTATCCAGTTTCTCCCGATATTGTTTGAAGGCAAATCAATCAAACACTTTAATACAGCAATGTATCTGGATGCATTAAAGGTGCAGCAAGATAATGGACATTATCAGGTCGTTCAAATTCGCTGGCAAGCAATTCAGGCGTATTTTGCTGGAAATATCGAAAAGTGTGTAGAATATCTTGAATCAGCGTTAAGTCTTGCAAAAGAAACGAATCAACCAACATGGGTTATAAAAGATATTCTGGTAGACCTGCGCAATCAGTCCTTGACCCGTTGTATTATAAGAAATGAGTATTCTGATATACCCGCACAAAAAGAATTAACGGAAAGTAGCGAAGAACTCTATTATCCAATTCTTGACCGTATCCATGAATCGCTACATGAAAAATACATAGAGGGCTTGTATAAAAAGAAAATAGAATCACCTTATTCAGTCACCATAGGCAATAATTTAGATCAATATGGTGAAATGCTTGCAAGTTCACTTATTGTATCTATGTACAATGGTTCATTGACTCATATTTTGCTTATCTATGAAAAAATCAGGGACTTTGTATTCTACCTGAGCTGTAAATATGATGACTGGAATCTTAGACTCAACCTGTACAAACTTGCGATTTTCGCAGGAGACGAAAAGGAAATTAAGGGAATACAGAACTCTTTCCCTGAGGTTCTGAATAACCTAACTGCTGCTGAAGCAAAGTCTATCATGGACTTTTGCCTAAATCATCCGATAAAATATAAGCGATTAAGGAGTCAACTGCGAGCATTTGGCTCAGTAGGATATTTTCTGGATGATGAATACTATGAATCTTGCGAAAAATCTATTGTTGATGAAATCAAATCGTGGTTGAATAATGACACTGCTGTTGTAGCTATAGGGCAAGACATATTCAGGTGTCTCTCTGGGACAGCCTATCGTATGTCACAAGATATACTCAGCGAAATCTGCTGCCAATTCATCGACAGACATTATAGTCGCTGGTATATGGATATGTTTAAATTCATCGCAAATCGTATTGATCTTCGGAAAATGAGCGATGAATCTGCAAAAGCACTTGTTGAACATATTAATTGTGTGCTTGATAACGAAAAGGAACGAAAAGAGGTAAATTATTCTCCGTTCTTCTTATGCGTTCTCAGAAAGCAAGATCGTGCCTAATACACAGGGGACATGGACAAAAAAATAGCCGAATACTTACCAAACTATTACGGAGGAGCCTATAAATTAGAAACGTCAGAAAACGAAAATCAAGATATGCCTGGATTTATACAAGAATACACCGAGCGTATTCGAACAAGCAATGAAGAGCAGGGGAAAAATGGTGTTTATTTTGGACATGGCACACGCGAGATTGCAACTGTCAGAACTATTTTGTTAAAGAATGCGCTCGCATATGATGCAGGTACTATGGACATGCTCATATCTGTAGTTGCAGATACCCTCTTGATTTCTAAAGAAGAAATCTCCACAAAACTTGACGCAATAGCACTTCTCATATGCATTGTGGTAAAATATCCTGAACATTATGCACGAAATCAATGTGTATTTGAGAAACTGTATGAGCAGCAGAGTACGATTGAAACTTCCGATAATTCGATTATTTCATCTAATATCGATCGTGTTTCTTTGAAAATCGGATTGCAACTTCTGTTTGCCTCGATAGGAAAAAATGTATACAGAAACATACTCGAATTAATGCCGTATATTCAAGGAGATGTTGCAACAACAATCGCAGTAACTCATTTGATCATTGAATATTTGGAAACCTCAGATGCGGTTATGCTGCCATCCAGAGTGGAGGCTATTATCCTTCAGAATGTTTTACAGTGGCTCCATTCAGAATATACAGATATAAGATGGAATGCTACACGCATTCTTTTCACGATGTCTCGCAATCCGGATAATTATGGCATTGTAAACCACCAGCTAGTGAATCTTATAGATTCTGATAGCGTATATATCAAAAATTTAATCATACGCCATTTGTATACAATGAACGGGATTGCCTATGGAACAAAAGATTATATTGTTTCCAAGTGCAAACAGGATGCCAATTTCGTTGTTAGAATGGTTTGTGACGAAGTGGAAAAAGGCGCAAACAAAGAATAGAGAAGAAAACCAGTCGAGCGGCTTATTATTGCTACAAACACAAGCGTTATCGTATGAAACTGCGAAGCGGTTGAAAAATGTCTTTCAAGACCTGTTTCGTGCAAAAATCGATGATGTGCAAAATCAAAAATGATGTTAGGTGAATCCTGACAGTCAATAATATAATGCTCATGTACGGTAAAGTATCACAAGAAAATTATGTCGAATTGACAGCCGCCTCCGCTATACCGAATAAGGAAATAAAGAGTCCTCAAATTTTGCGCTACTAAATGAAGACGAGCGGGAGATTACTTCCGCTCG